>Ga0068862_100005169_pt1 | contig 10972 bp, 7 predicted proteins | sample KBSSwiS52_FD_66598 | JGI IMG/M metagenome (GOLD analysis project Ga0068862, IMG submission 66598) | Switchgrass rhizosphere microbial communities from Kellogg Biological Station, Michigan, USA - KBS Switchgrass S5-2 | ecosystem: Host-associated > Plants > Roots > Rhizosphere > Soil ... | reverse complement strand
CGAGCGCCTGCGCCATTGAGCCTGACTGCTCGTAAAGGTCGCCCGCGACCAGCAGCGCCTCGCCACGCAGATTCGGGTCGCTCGACTCCGAGGCGACGCGTTCGTATTCGCCGGCAGCCTGCGACAGCTGGCCGTTCTGGCGGTAGACGAACGCGATCTGCTTGGTGGCCTCGCGGTTGAGCTCGTGATCCGGATAGCTGCTGCGGAACGCCTCGAGCACACCCGCCGCCGCGACCCAGTCCTGTAGCTGGATGAGCGCGGCGGCCGCGTCGTATTCCGCGGCGGCGCGGATCTGCGAAGTCGGGGCCGCCTGCTTGACGCGCAGGAAGTGATCCGCGGCAGCGCGATAGTCCTGCACCGCGTTCGCCTGCTCGCCCTGCTTGTAGATCGATGCCGCGAGGTTGTCGACCAGCGCCTGGCGCCCCGCGTCGTCCGGCGGCGTGAGCGCGAGCACCTGAACGTAGGCCTGCTCGGCCTGCGGGTACTCGGCGAGCTCGAGCGAGGAGTGCGCCACGACGGTGAAGGCCGAGCGCCGGATCCCGGGCTGGGCGCCCGGGTAGCGTTCGATCAGCTTCTGCGCCGCTGCGATCGCAGGGCGGAAATCCTTCATCTCGTAGAGATCATCGGCGGCCGCGCCGAGCACCGTCGCGGCGTGTTCGTGTGTCGGGAAGGTATCCGCGAAGCGCAGCGAGCTCGTGACGGTGTTCGTCCGGGCGACCGTGCGCAGCTCCTCGGGAGCAGTCTTGAGGTTCTGCCGGTGGGCGAAGATGGCGGCATAGCCGGCGGCCGCCGACTTGGCATGAACCGGGTAATCGTAGGCCGTCCGCTCGTACTCCAGCGCCGCCTCGCCAAAGGCCTCGTTCTCGAGCAGCAGGTCCGCGAGCTGGTAATTGATCGGCGGGGTCTCGGCCTCCTTCGGGAAGGAAACCAGGTACTCGCGATACCAGCGCAGTGCTTCCGCGTAGTTGGCGGGCTTCTCCGCCGCGAGCTCCGCGTTCTGGTACTGCGCGTGGTGGTGGTTCGCGAGGTCCTTGAGATTGCTCCTGAGGTAGCTCAACACCTCAGGCGATTCGTTTACGTCGAAGTGGCGCCAGTACTCGGACTGCAGACCGTACTTCGACGCGAACTCCTTCTTCGCCTCGAGGACCAGCTTGGGGAAATTGCCCTTGCCGTAGATCTCGACCACTCGCATGCTGAAGTGCGGCGAGGAGCGGTGGAACGGATTGAGCGCAACGAACGCCTTGTATGTCGTGGCCGCGTCATCGTAGCGGAGCTTTGCGAGATAGAACTCGCCGAGGTTGGCGTAGATCTTGTCCTCGTAGCTGCGACTGCCCTTGGCAGCGAAGTATTCCTGCACGACTTCAGGGCCACCGAGGTTCGAGAAGCCCAGGCTGATGACGCGGAAGGTGTCCGCGATTCGCCGTTCCTCGTCCTCGTCGTGCGCCTGCTCGAAGTCGTAGCCGATCGAGACCTTGTAATCGAGAAGCGCAATGAACCGGTGCTGCGCTTCCTCATAGAACTCCTGCTTGTAGAGGGTCCAGCCCTGCTTGTAGAGCGCCAGCTCGTAGTACGACGAGGACGCGCCCATCGCGATGATCGACTGGTAGGCGCTCTCCGCGTCGCGGAACTTCCTGCGCGTAAAGAAGAACTCGGCGCGCCTGAACTGCACCTCGTCGTAGTGCATCGAGTGCTGGTAGGCCTTTGCGAAGAGCTCCATCGTCTCCATGGCCTCCTCGGTGCGCCCAAGCTCGTCGTACGCACGGGCCTTCTGATAGACGACCCGGTCGTTGTGCTCGTAGTCCGGGTATTCGGCGAGCAGACGGTCGTAGAGCGCGATGGCCTCGAGGGGCCCGGCCGGCGGCGGCTCGCCGGCGGCACCGGGCGGCGTCGACGCGACGGCATCCCCGGCGGCTGACGGGACTGCGTCGATCTGCGTTGCGCGTGCCTCGAAGTCTTTGTCCGACTCGGAGTGGCTTGCCACACCCGTCGCGGCCGACGTCGTCGCCGATGCGACGGCCGTGCCGGCCTCTTCAGGGGCCGCCATCTCCTTGATCTCGCCATCCCCACGGATACCGAACTGCTTTTCGATCTGCAGGTCTGCGAGTCGCCGCATTGCTTCCGGCGTCATCTCGGTCCGGGGCGTTTCCTCGAGGTAGCGCCGGTAGCTCTGCATGGCCGTCTCGAGGCCCTGCTCGACCTTCACTTCCTCGACGTCGGGCTTCACGTCGTGAAGCTGCGCGAGCGTGCCGCGCGCGGGCTGGTCCGCGCAGGCGGCCAACAACGCCGGACCCAGGACGCATGTCAGGCGGAGTGCACGCATCATTGCTGCCCTTCACCCGGCTGCACACCCGCCGGCTGTGTCTCGTCCGGCTGCACTTCGCCCGTCTGGGCACCATCCGGTCGCATGTCCGCCTGCAGGCGTGCCGCGCGGTCGTAGCTGTCCGCGACCGCAAACCGGGCCTGAGTCTGGTAGCCATCCAGTCGCTCGCGGCGGACCTTGAGCTCGTTGATGGCGACCGTCTCGAGCATGTGTCCCTGGCGCGCCATCAGCAGGTTCACTTTCTGGAGCGCTTCGCCAACGCGTCGCCGCAGCTGGTTGATCGGAACGTCGTACCCGACATAGCTGTGCGTGGCGGCCTGGCGGGTCCGAACGAGACTCTGGTAGCGCTCGGTCATCGCCGCGATGACGACACTGAGCTCGTTCAGATGCGTGTGCGCCTCGGTCAGCCGCTCGTGGTACTGCGTCCGCAGCCGCCAGGTGAGTGCGCCCCGGACGTGAGCGACGCGCTCCTGCAGTGCCTGGGTCTCCGGGGTCGTCGAATTTCCGAGATGCCGCTCGATCTCGTCCAGCCGCTCGGACACGATCCGCTCGTCCGCGGTCGCGAGATAATCCGGTCGCGGCGCAGTGAGCATTCCCTGAAGCCGCTTGTCGAGGTGCTCACGCTGCTCCATGCGCAGGCGTATCTGCGAATCGAGCTCGCGGAAGTCCGCATCGACCTCGGGTAGCAGCGGGTCATAGTTCTGCTTGCGCAGCTCGATCATGTCCTCGAAGGCGTCGAAGTTCGTCTGCCACGAGACCAGCCTCGTCCGCAGGTCCTCGAGATCGAGGTAATTCGAGAGCGCCGTCTGGAAGTCATGCGACGCCATCAGCGCCATGAGGTAGTACGTCTCGGGCGTCTCCGGCAGTGTGCGCAGCCGGATCACCCAGTCCCTGTCCTGCTTTAGCTCTTCACGCAGCAGCGCCTTCAGGAACTTGCCCTTGCGGATGCTGTCGATCGAGGCGTCGACCCTGTCGAGCTCGCTGGTGTAGGCCTCGAGAGCGTGCCCGTACATGAGCGCCGCGCGGCCGTATATCTCGAGCTTGCCGTAGGCAAACGGCGCGGCGAGCAACGCCTCCTGCACGGCGGAATCGGTCACCTCGCGTTTGGCGAGGATGTTCCAGGGGACGAGCGCGCGTTCGAAGTTTCCCGCCGAGACTTCGGCCCAGCCCGCACGCAGCAGCGCCTGGTTTGAGAACGGCCCTTCGAGCCGTACGCGATCCAGCGACTCGTAGGCACGCTGATACTCGGCGGCCTCGAACAACATCGTCCCCAGGATCAGGTTTGCCTTGTCGCGGATGGCCTCGGCTCCGCGCTCGCCGCTCGCGACTCGTCCCGCGCGGTCGAGCTGCTCGATGGCATCCGGCGTCCGGCCATCCTGCAGCAGCGCGATGCCCAGGTTGTACGCAGCAAAGCCGGTAAGGCTTTCCGCGCGCTGCAGGTCGGCGAGGACTTCAACGGCATCCGCGGGACGACCGAGCGCCATGTAGACATTGGCGCGCAGGAACTCGACCTCGTCCGCGATCGCGTCCGGCACCTCGCCCTCTATCCGCTCCAGTGCGTGCAACGCGTCCTCGGGCTGGTCCTTCTGGAAGTGGATGCGCGCAAGGCGGAACGCCGCCTCGTTGCGCACGGCCGGGTCGACATTACCTTCCAGCACTGCACGGATCGCGCGGCCGGCGCGGTGGTGCATGCGGTAGTTGAGCTCGAAATCGCCGACGTCGAACTCGGCGGCACCGATGTGGTAGTGCAGCGAGTCGTATTGCGGTTCGTCGAGTCCGTGATACTGGCCGAGCTCGGTGTCGAGGCGCTGCAGCGCGTCGAAGTAGTGCCCCTGGTCGGCGTGAAAAAGCGCTTCCCCGAAGTAGAGGTCATGGAGATCACTGCCCGAGGACGACCCGGCCGCGAGTACCGCAGCCAGACCGAAGGCGAGCAACCGCGAAGGTGCCCGGCGAGGCATTTACCAGTCTCCGATCTCGATCGCGGGCCGGCCCGAGTCGGGTCCCGCGAGAGTCAGTCCGACCAGCTTCGGCTCGACGCCTTTCTGGAAGGCGAAACTCCCCGCCTGGTTGTAGTCGGCGCCACCCTGGAGCTTCCCGGTAACGGAGACATCGATCTTGTGCTCGCCGGTGGTGACGTTGCCGGCGTAGATCCGCTGCACCCCGCCATGCTTGAGCGCGTCCAGCTCCTTGAAGCTGTAGATGTAATGCGCGACCAACTGCCCGTCGATCTGGACCTGCACCGCGTCGAGGCGCATCGCGTCGCCTTCGGCGAGGGCGATGAAGACGGCGACCTGGGTGTTGGACGGATAGAGGAGCTTTTCCTCCAGGCGGCTCAACTCGGCGGAGATGCCGAGGACGTCGGACTTGACCTCCTGGACCTGTTCGTCCAGCCCCTTCATCTGCTCACGGTCGGCGTCCAGTGCCCAGGACGGCCCGCAGCAGGTCCAGATCACCACGGTGAGCACGACAGTCCGGAAGGTCCTAAGCATTGGTCGGGTCCTCACTGCACTCGCTCCGCGATCTCGCAGACCAGGTGCACCGAGAGACAGCCCGAGCAACGGACTGGATTCCGGCGGTCCCGCTATCGTGGGGCCGAAGCCCTTTAGACCGGAGACTTTGCGTCGCCACCTTTCGATGGCTTTGCCCTTGTCTGAATCGCGGCGCGAATATACCGGACTAGGGGCGTGACCCGGCTCACACAATTCGCGGACTGACGTCGGCGCGAGTGCGGATGTTTGACTCAATGCAGCGCCGCGCACATCTTATGGCGCATCGCGACGGCAATACCCAGCGCGGGCGGGTGGTCGACGGTGCTCCAGAGATCTGGGGCGCGAGAACTGATCGACAATTTATCCGGGACCCGACGAGTGGCCCCGGACATATTCCTAGGCGGGGAAGAACTCGATAGGCCTGGTCTCGTGATGGAGATCATTCCACGATCCCGGGATTCGACACGTCTCTGTTCGTTCGTTCCCTGCGACGCCAACGTGCCGGCGGCAGTCCGAACTCGCGCTTGAAGGCAAGTGGCGCAAGACCTGTGGCGGCCATCTCTTTGCGGAGCATCCGGGCATGGGCTCACCGACGTACACGCGGCCGTCATTCCGGATTTTCCGTACCAACCCCGCGTCCACGTCAACTATCTGGAGACAAAGCTGCGCATCAAGGACGGTTTGCCCAAGGCGAAAGACGTGCCGACAGAGATGGGTGGATCGGGCGTGATGATCGCAGAGTAGTTGCATGAAACCGGTGTGCAAGCCGCTTGCAGCAAGACCAGACTACCTCAGCGCTGGATTACAATAGGTCATCGAGCAGCGCTTTCGCTTCACGCAAGTCCATCGTATCGAATCCCTCGGTGAACCGGTCGTAGATTTGTGCGAGGAGACTCCGAGCTTCTTCCTTTTTGCCCTGGTTCTGATGGAGGCGGGCCAGACTCATCGCCGCGCGTAGCTCCCAGGACTTGGCCTTCTGCTGTTGGGCAATCTCGATGGACTGATTTAAACAAGCTTCGGCCTGAGAAACACTGGCTGGCTCGGCCTCAAACACAGCTTTTTCACCCGTGGCCGCTCGCGAACCGCCTCGACCTGTAGCTTGCATAAGTAACAGGTCACCCTTCAAACGATATAGCTCCGCTCGGTAGTTTCCCTCCCTGGTGCGATGGGCAGTCTCCAGCGCCTCCTTCAACAGGTGGAGTCCCTCCTCGGCTTGGCCGTTCTTTCCCAACGCCTCAGCCAACAAAGCCAGGAAGTGCGGACGAAATAGTTCAGTGCCTGTTGCTTGAAGAGCAGCAAGCCCCTGTCGCATTTGTTCAATCGCCTGTTCCCGCCGCCCCTGCTCGATCAACGCCCAGCCCCGAGTAATCGTCGCCATCGCGTGATACATCACCAGCCCATGTTCGCTGGAAAGGGCGATGGCGGCTTCGGCCCGTTCTTGCGCCATCCCCTCTTCCCGGCGAAGCTGATGAAGAATCGCCGCAAGTACGAGGGCGTGCGCCAGGCCGTTAGGTTCGGATAACTCGCGCGCCAGGGTCAGGGCCTTCTGAATGCGGTCCAAGGACTGATCGGGTCGGCCGAGAAACCAAAGAGCCCAGGCGGCAAGGCACGGCATAGCAACGCCTGGGTTCAGTGCATAGAGGAATGCATCATCGAGATGTCGCTCGGGATCGTAGAGTAGGAGAGCCTTCTCAAAGTGTTCGATGGCCAGAGCAAACTGCCCGAGATGCGTGAAAGTGCTCTCCATCGACCAGTGGCCTCGCATCGCGAGCCCAGGGTACGGCAGGCGCTCAGCCAGGCGCAGAAATTCCGCGCCGATCTCGCGGGCCGTCTCCAGGTCCGCCCTCAAGGTATAGAATGACCGAAGCCCCCAGAGAACTTCAGAAACATCCGGCGAGTCGCCTAACTGCTGACACAGCTCTCGCGCTCTCAGGTAGACGTTCCCCACGTCCGGAGCCGCATGGCCCTCGGTCGCAATCAATGGCACACCTAGAGTAAGGTGCAAACAGAGTTCTTGCCTGGCGCGCTCAACAGTGTCCGGCAACCTCCCAAGCAACTCCAGTCCCCGGCGTGAAAGCCCGACCGCCTCCCGATATGCAAAGCGGCGGATGGCGTTATCCGCCGCCTGCTGAAAATACCTCGCCGCTTGCTTATAGTCCCGGCCCCGTTCAAAGTGCATCGCCAGCTCCGCCGCAATCTCCCTGGCGCGCTCGCCATAAAGCTCTTCCCCCTGCTCGCCTATTCGCCGGTGGAGTTGTATGCGCCTCGATGCGGACAGTCTTTGATACAGGACGCTCTGATACAAAGCGTGTATGAAACCATATCGGTTTACCGCTTCTCCATTTGGTAGTTCTTGAACGCCGCAATCCTGAATAAACCGACGATGACGCGCCAGTCGATCACACTGCGCTTCGACAGCCGCCTGATCCTCCGCCAATCCAGCCACCACTGCGAGCGTTGAAAACTCCGCGCCCGCCACGCTTGCGGCCTCAAGTGTTCGTTGCTGGTCTGCATCGAGATTATCGAGCTGCATCTCGATCATCTGCTTGATGCTGTCGGGTACCTCCACTTCAACGTTCTCGATCTCTACGATCAACTCCCAACCCGCTTCGTGCTCACAAATCAATTTCTCCGCTACAAGGTAGTCGACCGCGTTGACCATAAACAGCGGATTCCCCTCTGTTCGTGCGTGGATCAACCTCGCAAGCCTCGTTGGGAATCGATTAGTGGGAAACCTGACGGACAAGTACTTGGCAACTGCGTCCTGGTTGAGGCATTCAAGCGGCAACTCCGCGCATTGCTGCTTGGCCAGCAACTCCTGCTTGACTGCCTTGAGCGGATGCTCGCTCACAATCACATCCACAATTCGATAGATCCCAATCAGCATAAGCTGCGCGGGCTGACGTTGCCTTGCCAGGTATGAGATCAGCTCAATTGTCGAGTAATCGCTCCAGTGAAGGTCTTCCAATATAAGCACCAGCGGTAGGTCTGCTGTCAGCGCCTCCAAAGCCTCACCCATCTCTCGCAGCATTCGCTCCCGTGTCGCTCCAAGCACTTCTCGACTCAATGACTCGCGATCTGAAGTGCTCAACAAAGAGGGCATTTGCAGCAGCCACATCGGCGCGTGAGTCCGCAGCGAATCGACAACCTGTCCCTGCTCTCGGCACAAGCGCCCGATAGCTTCGAGAACTGGCAAGTAAGCCTCACTCGTTCCGTACTGCTCCAGACATTGCCCTCGACCTATCCGAATGTTGCAATCAGTAGCTACGCTCCGCGCGAAAGTGTCGACCAGAGCGGTCTTGCCGATCCCTGCTTCTCCTGTAACAAATACTATCTGACGTTCTCCTCTCAGCATCTCCTCAAACCAGCTTCGCATCCGCGACAACGCTTCGTCGCGTCCGACAACTCCTTGAGGAGAATCTGCGGCGCGCAGCGGTGAATTCGAATTTGCACTATTGCTCCGGATCTCCTGATCGTCTGCCGGCGTCGGGCCGCTCTCCGCGATCTGACCGATGAAGCGATAGCCGCGGCGATGTGCGGTTTCAATGAAGCGTGGAGACTTTGGATCATCGTCGAGAGCCTCGCGGAGCTGACGAATGGTGACTTTGAGGACAGCTTCGCCGACAACGGTTTTTGGCCACACGGCGTCGAGAAGTCTTTCTTTGGTGACGAGCTGGCCCGGACGTGCGAGGAGGTAGTCGAGTACTGCGAATGCTTTAGGTCTGAGCTTTATGGCTTGGGAGCCTCGCCACAGACACTCGTTGGCCAAGTCCAGGCAAAACGCATCGAAGACTATGCGTTGTTCGGTCCGCACTGTGTCACCGAACGTTACCGAACTTTTACGGCAGGGTTACGACTTAAAACCCACGCTGGGATTATTGTCCGCTCTTGATGGAGGAACGGCAATACAAGGCGGCTTTCGTCATCCAGTTTCGACCAGAAGCCGATATTGAGGCTGGGCGATTCGAAGGCAGGGTTGAGCACGTTGCATCTTTCAAGGCAGCGCAATTTCACTCGCTCGACGAGTTGCTTAGCTTCATTGCCGGCGTGCTGACTGAAGTCAACAACATCGAGCAGCTCTAGTCATTCCATCGCAGGATGGATGACTGTCCGAGGAGCGACAGAGCTGTCCACTCTTCTGCTGTCTCGCAAGGCGGGGCCACCTCCCACTACCACTTTTATCTGCCTTCTCTGGCATTACCGAAACCTTACTGAAAGGTTACGACAAGTTTATGACTCCCCTAACTGCCAGGAATATCTTCCTCGCCTGATGAATGGATGACTTCAGTATCAGAAATCGCCTTATCGCAGCCGCATCTGTGAACAGGCGGGAAATTCACTTGAGAGGAAGTTCACTTTTCAAAGCAGTCGAAGAAGACATTGAAACGAACAACCTGTGTCAAAGGAGATGGTAATGAGTCACTTGCAGAAATCTCGAATTCCGGTATTTGCGCCAGCCGCAGCCTTGACAGTCGCAATTCTGGGCGTGCTCCTGTCCACGGCGCACGCACAAGACGAAGCAGTCAAGAAGGGGCCGCAGCTGCTCATCGGACTCGACGACGACCGACAGGACAATGCGGCGCTTCAGGCGGGCGCTGCAACCAACCAGTCACTCAATCGCACCGACATTGTCATAGGCGGCTCGGCCAACGATGTGATGTTCGGCTTGAACGGCAACGACGTGATGGATGGTGGCCCAGGGAGCGACATCATCCTGGGCGGACCTGACGGCGGCACGCCGCCGGGTGGTCCGCCGAACAGCGACCTCATGTTCGGCGGCCAGGGAAACGACGTAAATCTCTGGGCTCCGGGCGACGGAAGCGAGGCATTCATCGGTGGATCCGGGTCGCGCGACGCGCTCGTATTCGGCTCAACCGATCGTGAGATGGTCGCGGATCTGGAAACCGGTGTTCGGCTGCCAACGCTCCTGCTCGGCGTTCCAGGATTCCCCCAGGGCATACCGACGGCGAACGTCAGTGGCGTCACCAGTTTCTGCACGATCGAAGTCAGCCCATTGCCCGAGTATCAGTTTCTCGTGCGCTTTCTGGGCGCTGCCGGAAATCTGATCGTCACCGTGCGGGTCAGTGGGGTCGAGCAGGTGTTTTGCAGCGGCCAAGGCGGCGGCTCGATCACGTTCGCCGATCTGACCGTTCCGTATCCGTCCTTCGTCGTCGTCTCGCATCAGGAAGTCGCGCGTCTCAACCAGCTTGTCGGACAAATGATTCGATAATGGCGACTGTATTCTCAAGTCATTCCCAATCGAAAAGGATGCGAGGAGGTGCTCATGCGGCGGGTCATCGCGATTGTGTGCAGTCTCTGTCTGTTCCTTCAGGGGTGCACCGTCATGCAGTCCGTGCCGGTACCGCAGAGCGGTTCCGCAGCGGCAGCGGTCCAGGTCGGTGACACTGTCGAGGCGACGACCCGCGCGGGCGAGGTGAAACGCTTCAAGGTCACCGGGGTGACGAACGAGGAGTTGCTGGGAGCAGACGTCCGCGTCGCCTACTCGGAAGTCGCCAGTCTCCAGGTCGTGCGCAAGGACGAAGGGAAAACGCGAACCGCCTGGTGGATCCTGGGTGGCGCGGCGCTTGCGGCGCTCTTGATCGGGGCTGGTAGCGGCAGCGAGTCGAGCTACTGACCGGGCACAGAAGTTGGTCCCAGAACACCAATGAACGCAACGACGTTGATTCGTTTAGGAGGCCTCGCGGCGATTGTGGCAGGCGTGCTGCGGACAGCGGCTTCGTTCTGGCCTTCGTCCCAGCCGGGCGTGGGTCTTGAAATGTTGTACCTCGTGATCGATCTCTGCATCTTGTTCGGCATCATGGGCGTGTATGCCTTCCAATGTGAGCAGTCTGGCAGATGGGGGGTCGTTGGCTTCCTGCTCGCTGTCAGCGGCACTGCTTTCATTACGGGCCCGGATGGCAGGCTCGGCGGGGTCAACGTGTACGATGCCGGCGCTCTCGTGCTTGGGACTGGTCTCTGCTTCCTCGCGATCGGCTCGTGGCGCGCGAAAAAGTTGCCCCGGTGGATTCCAACACTCTGGGTGTACTCGACAGTAATCGGGATTGCCGGGGCTTCGGTCGAGTCGCTGAGCAGTCTGTTGGTTGTTTCCGGCGTGGCCTTCGGTGCCGCGTTTGTCGGAGCCGGTGCGACCGTCTGGTCTCAG
>Ga0068862_100005168_pt1 | contig 10976 bp, 10 predicted proteins | sample KBSSwiS52_FD_66598 | JGI IMG/M metagenome (GOLD analysis project Ga0068862, IMG submission 66598) | Switchgrass rhizosphere microbial communities from Kellogg Biological Station, Michigan, USA - KBS Switchgrass S5-2 | ecosystem: Host-associated > Plants > Roots > Rhizosphere > Soil ... | reverse complement strand
ATCCGCAGCCCGAGCTTGAAGCAGGGCAACCGCGGCTGCACCACTTCCAGCAGCGTCGTCCCGACCCGCCAGCGCTCGCCCAGCAGCGCCCCGGAGACGTCGACCCCCTCGGTGGTCAGGTTCTCGCCGAAGGCGCCAGCCCCGAGCTCGCGCCCCAGCTCCTCCTCCCACAGCCGCGTCTCCTCGATCGCGTAGGCGTAGACCGCCTTGTCGGGACCGCCGTGGACGCTGAGGTCGGCCTGCCGGTCGCCGTCGAGGTTGACCCCGCGGACCCGCACCCGTCCCTCCACCGGCTGCTTCCAGATCGCCGTCTCGACCACCCGCGTGCCGGTCTCGACCTCCTTCGGCAGGCCGACGTTGACGCTGATCAGGCACGGCACGGCGGCGTCGGTGGAGCCGGGGGTCTCCATTCGCCGCCATCATCGCAGCGCCGGATCGCGGAAACGGCCTGACGGCGGCGCGGGGCGGCCCGTTACAGACATGCACGAGCCAATCGACGGGCCCGAGCGGGGCCCGGAAACCGAAGGAGAGACGATGAAGCTGTCGCTGAAGTTCGCGATCGTCGCCGGCGTCCTCGCGCTCGCGGTCCCCGCCGCAGCCTGGGCGACCCAGCCCGCCGAACCCGGCAACGGCCACGGCAAAGCGAACGGGCCGAAGTACACGCCCGAAACCCCGCCGCCGCCCGGGCCGAAGGCGCCGCTGCCCGAACAGGCGAAGGCCTACGGCGTCTACTGCCGGGGCGAGAGCAAGCAGCACGTCGCCGGCACGCCCGGAACGGCGTTCAGCGCCTGCGTCAAAGCGCACGCCAAAGCTGCGGTCAACAAAAACCTGAGTCCAGGGCAAGCCTGCAAGGGGACCAGCGGCAAGCACGTCAAAGGCGAGAAAGGGACGCCGCACTCGCGCTGCGTCGCCGGCGTGATCGAACAGCGCAAGAAAGAACGCGAAGCCGCCGCCGCCGCCTGAGTCGCCCCCCAAAACCGAGCCGCGCCGGGTCGCGCCTTCGCGGGCGGCCCGGCCGGTTTCGGTCTAGTCGGAATTGGGTACGTCTCGGCCCATGCGACGGGGGGTTGCTCTGGTGCTCGTGCTGTGCGCGGCGCTGCTGGCCTCGGCGTCGCGCGCTGCCGCGGTGCCGCCGCCGTCGCAGGACCCCTTCTACAGCTACGACGGCGCGACGCCGCTGGCGCAGATCGCGCCGGGAACGGTGCTCAGAACCCGCACCCTCCCCTACCACGTCGCCGGCCTGCCGCTGCCTGTCAGAGCGGTGCAGCTGCTCTATCGCTCGACCGGTATGACCGGCGCGCCGACCGTCAACGTCACCTCGGTGCTGCTGCCGCCGCTGCGGCTCGGGCCGCCGCGAGTCGTTGCCTACCAGTCGTTCTACGACTCGCTCGCCCAGGCCGACGAGCCCTCCTACGCGATCGCCGCTGGCCTCACCCTGGGCGGGCTGATCCCGCAGGTCGAGTCGCTGCTGTTCGCGCCCGAGCTGACCGCAGGCCGCGCGATCGTGATCGCCGACACCGAGGGCCAGAACGCCGACTTCGCCGCCGGCCCCGAGTACGGGATCAACACCCTCGACGGGATCCGCGCGACGCTCGCCTCGCCCGCCACCGGCCTCGGCGGCGGCAGCGCCAAGGTCGGGCTGATCGGCTACTCGGGCGGCGCGATCGCCACCGAGTGGGCGGCCGAGCTGGCGCCGAGCAACGCGCCGGACGTAAACGCCAAGCTGGTCGGCGCCAGCTTCGGCGGCGTCCTCGTCGACCCCGCCCACAACCTCCACTACGTCGACGGCAGCAGTCAGTGGGCGGGGGTGATGCCGATGGCGATCATCGGCGTCTCGCGCGCCTTCGACATCGACCTCACCCCCTACCTGAGCGAATACGGCAAAGGGCTCTACGACAAATTGCAGAACGCCTCGATCGTCGAAGTGCTCGGCAGATACCCGGGCCTGACCTGGACCCAGCTGGCGAAGCCCGAATACGCGACCCCCGAGTCGATCCCGCTCTACGTCGAAACCGTCAACCAGCTGATCATGGGGACGGGCGGGACGCCGAGCGTGCCGCTGCAGATCGCCCAAGGCGCGTTCGGCGAGCTCGAAGGGACGGCGGGCAACAAGCCCGGGATCGGCGAGGGCGACGGGGTGATGATCGCCGGCGACGTCCGCACCCTGGCGCGCGAATACTGCGCCCGCGGCGTGCCGGTCTCCTACTCCCAGTACGACGCGCTCGGCCACGTCCCGACCGCGGTGCCCTGGATAACCGCCGCGATCCCCTGGCTCGAGGCGCGCTTCGCCGGTCAGGCGCCGCCGCAGAACTGCGCCTCGATCCCACCCGGCAACCCGCTGACGCCGACCGGCGGCTAGTGGTTCGCCGCCAGGGCAACGCCGCCATGATCGCCTAGGTCGGGCGCTTAGGATCAGCGCCGATGCGGATCGTCGTCGTCAACCACCTCACCCTCGATGGGGTGATGCAGAGCCCGGGCCGGGCCGACGAGGACACCCGCGGCGGCTTCGCCCATGGCGGTTGGGCGATCGAGCGCGGCAGCGACGAGACGATCACCCGCGCCGTCGGCGACCGGATGGGGCAGCCGGAATGCGGCATGCTGCTCGGCCGGCGCAGCTACGAGGACATGCTCGCCACCTGGAACGAGCGTGGCGGCCGGTTCCGGGAAGGCCTCAACGCAACCCACAAGTACGTCGCCTCGAGCAGTCCCGAAACCGAGCTGCCCTGGCCCCACTCGACGCTATTAAGGGGTGACGTCTCCGCCGCCGTCGCCGAGCTCAAGGAACAGCCGGGCGGCAACCTCGTGGTGATGGGCAGCGGCGAGCTGGTCCGCTCACTCCTCCCCCACGGCCTGATCGATGAATTCCTGCTCATGGTCCACCCGCTCCTGCTCGGCTCCGGCCAGCGCCTGTTCGAGCACGGGGACGGGGTGGCGGAGCTGCGGCTGCTCAGCAGCACCGCGACCGAGAGCGGCGTCGTGATCAGCGCCTACGCTAGCCCAGCGTCGCCGTCGCCTAGGCCGTGAACAGTCTTTCCAGCCGATGGGAGCGGCTGAGCCACCGGGGCTACGATGCCGACACCATGGCGGCGATCGCCAATCCGATCGGACTGCTCACCCTCAAGGCCACCAGCGAGGAGACGAGCGGGAAGATGACGGCGATCGACGTCGTCGCCGAGCCCGGCAACGGCCCGCCACTGCATCTCCACCAGCGCGAAGACGAGTTCATCCTCTTCCTCGAGGGCGCGTTCGAGGTCCAGCTCGCGGAGCGGCGGTTCGAGGCGGCGCCCGGAGAGTTCGTCTTCATCCCGCGACGCACCCCCCACACCTGGCGGGCCGCCGGCGAGGCGCCCGGGCGCTTCTTCGCCGGCTTCAACCCTGCCTCGCCGGGCTTCGAGGAGCTCTTCCTCCGCTACGCCGAGCTGCCGGCCGCTGACGCCGGCCCCGAGGCGATGGCCCGGCTCGTCACCGAGACCCGGGCCTTCGAGGTCCTCGGGCCGCCGCTCGGGTAGGTCAACTCCCGGCCCTGGCCCCCGGCTCAGTCCGGCGCGACCGAGAGGTACTTGGCGACCTGCTCGCAACCGCGGCGCAGGCGCCGCAGGTAGGCGGCGCGGCTGAGCTGCAGTTCGATGGCGACCGACTCGTGGCTGCCTTCGCGCTGCAGGTAGCCGCGCCGCAGCACCCTCTGGGTCAGCACTTCGCCGGGCGCCGAGCCGAAGGCGGCGTCGACCGCGGCGACCAGCGTCCGCCGCACCGATTCGGCGCGCTCCTGCATCTCCTCGCCGCGGGCCAGCGGACCCTTGGCGAGCTCGGCCGGGTCGTGCAGGTTGTCGAAGGCCGTCCGCACCGCCTCCACGGAGACGATCTCGCCGCTCGTTTGCGGCCGCGGCGGCGCCGGTAGCCCCAGCTCGCTGTAGAGGTGCTCGCGCAGCGCCGCGACGACGCCGCCGGGCCCCCAGTCGATCAGGTGACACTCGACCGTCTCCTCCTCGACGCGGACGTCGAGCTCGGGGACGTGGTGGGCCCCGCTGGCGGCGGCGAAAGCGCGGGCGCCGGGCAGCTCGGGGTTGATCGGCACGTAGGCGTGGCGCGGGCTGCCCGAGGTGGCGGCGAGCAGCCCGGCGATCCCGAGCAGGCCGATCAGCCCCGCCTCGGGATCGCGGCTGAGGTCGACCATGTCGCGCCAGATCACCGCATCGGGGTGCCCGTGCTCGCGGGCGTGGCGGAGGCGCGGGCCGAGGATCGGGTCCTCGAGGGCCAGCGGCGCCGCGGTCGCCGGGGTCATCGTCAGGGTCAGGCCGCAGAGCCGGTCCTCACGGTCGCGGGCGACGGTGATGTGCTCCGGCGCCTGCTCGAAGTAGCGTCGGGTGCCCGCCCAGACGGCGGCGTGGCGGCTCTCCCGCAGGGCGCGGTCGGCTGCTCCGAGGTCGCCGTCGCGGACGCCGTCGACCCGGTAGCGGCCCGCCGCCTGCCAGGAGAAGCCCCAGCGCAGCGCCGGGTCGTCGGCCAGCTCGGCGAGGTCGATGATCGCCAGCGGACCGGCCGGGCCGCTGGCGCTGTCGTAGAGATGGTCGGCGACGCGCCGCCGCAGTTCGCGCTCGAGCAGCGGCTCGTCGCGGCGGACGCCGGCGCGGATCGCTTCGCGCACCAGCTCGTGCGGCGCCACCCCCTCGCCGCGCGGCTCGACGAAGCTGCGCGAGCGAAGCCACTCCCACTCGTCGCCGGGGTCGGCGCCGGTCAGCGCCGCGGCGAGCAGCGCCGGCGTCGTCACCCGGGCGATCGCGGCGACCGCCAGGGTCGCCAGGTGCGGTCCCTGCAGGCTGCCGTCGACCAGCCGCGCGACGAGCTCCTGGTCGAGCTCGGCGCCGGCAGGCTCGGTCAGCGCTGCGACCCGGCCCAGCCGCCGCGCCGAATCGGCGCCGAGCTCGAGCGCCAGCGGATTGCCGCGCGCCCAGCGGTCCGCTTCGGCGGCCTGCTCACCGCTCACCCCGAGCCGACGCAGCAGCTCCAGCGAGTCCGCCGAGTCGAGCGGCCGCAGGCGGATCGACTCGAAGCCGGCGTTCGCCTCGCGCGGCGCCCACTCCGGCCCCGGCGCGCGGCGCGAGCCGATCAGCACCGCCGAGCCGCGTGGCAGCGAGGGGATCAGGGCTCGGCGCAGGTAGCCGCCCAGCGGCTCGACGTGCTCGAAGCTATCGAGGACGATCAGCGGCTGCGGCTCGGCGCGGGCGCCGGCCAACGCGTCCTCGAGCTCGTCTGGGGCCGGGGCGATGTCGCGACCGTCGAGCCAGGTGACCGCGTAACCCTCTTCCCGGGCCGCCGTCTCGGCGGCCCGGCGGAGCAATGCGGTCTTGCCGACTCCGCCGGCGCCGTGGACGAAGACGCCGACCACTCCGTCGGCGCCCAGCGCCTCCCGGATCCGGCCCAGCTCGACCTCGCGACTGACCAGCCGCGGCGCGTTCCCCCTCAGAGCGGTCAAGACGGTCCAGGATCTCAGATTGGTTGGGCACTTAACAAATGCTGCTACGGTGAATTGGTCGGGTCTGGCCATTCGCCGCCCGAGAGGTTCCGTTTCCTCCACGTGCCGTCTTGGTGCCTTGGGGTCGCAGGATCTCCCCAAGACGTCAATTCAGGAGCAATAAAACATCAATACGTTTGCCGATCTCGGCACCTCCATGCCGGTGGTCGACGCACTTAGCGCGCGCTCGATCGACCGGCCCTTTCCAGTCCAAGAGATGGTCATCCGCGACGCCCTTGCGGGCCGCGACCTTCTCGTCCAATCCCCCACCGGCTCCGGCAAGACCCTCGCCTTCGGCGTTCCGCTCGTCGACCTGATCGAGCCGCGCAAGGAGGGCCCGCAGGCGCTGGTCCTCGCCCCCACCCGCGAGCTCGCCGGCCAGATCGTCGACGAGCTCGAGTCATTGGCGGACGCCCGCCGGCTGCGGATCGCCGCCGTCTACGGCGGCGTCGGCTTCGGCCCGCAGATCGCCGCGGCGCGTCGGGCCGACATCCTCGTCGCCACCCCGGGCCGGCTCGAGGACCTGATCGACCGCGGCGTCGTCCGCCTCGACGCGGTCCGCGTGCTCGTCCTCGACGAGGCCGACCGGATGCTCGACATGGGCTTCCGCCCGGCCGTCGACCGAATCGTCGACCTGACCCCGGCAAAGCGCCAGACGCTGTTCTTCTCGGCGACCCTCGAGGGCGCCACCGGCAAAATCGCCGCCGCCTACACCCGCGACGCCCGCTCACACGTCCACGAGCACCACGAGGAGGCGAAGGGCGAGGTCGAGCACCGCTTCATCCGGGTCGACTCGCAGGGTGCCAAGCTCGAGCATCTGGTCGAGCAGGTGCGGGCCGATGGCGGCGGGCGCTCGCTGGTCTTCGTCCGCACCAAGCGCGGCGCCGACCGGCTGGTCAAGCGCCTCCGCGCCCAGCGCGTCGAGGCGGTCGCGATGCACGGCGACAAGACCCAAGGGCAGCGCGAACGGGCTCTTGCCCGCTTCGAGCGCGGCGAGGTGATGACCCTGGTCGCGACCGACGTCGCCGCCCGCGGCATCGACGTCGCCGACGTTGCCCGGGTCGTCAACTACGACGCGCCGGAGGACCGCGACGCCTACGTTCACCGCGTCGGCCGCACCGGCCGGGCCGGCCGCAGCGGCATCGGGATCAGCTTCGTCCTCGCCGACCAGGCGGAGGAGATGCACGCGATCGCCGCTGGCCTCGGGCTCAACGGCTTCGACCCGCCGCGCCGACACGCCGCGACCGCGGCTACGAACGGCGAGCGGCCCCAGCGCCGGCGCTCCCGCAACCGCAGGCGCCGCCGCGACAAGGTCGCGGCCTGAGCCGATGAGCGCCGGAGCCGTCAGATGGAGCTGCGCTCGCTGCGGGGTCTCGGTCGGGCGGATCGATCGCGAGCCGACGGCGCTGCCGGATAGCTGGACCCGGTCCGGCGAGGAGATCTTCTGCCTCACCTGTAGCCGCGCCCGGGCCGGCGAGGCGGCGATCGAGTCGGCCACAGAGGATCGCTCACGCGAGGACCTGGTGCGGATCCGGCGCTCAGCTTTGATCGAGTTCGAGATCCGGCGCGCGCCGGAAGCGCCGAACGGGACCATCGCCCGGGCCTGCCGCACCTCGAGCTCGGCCGTGGCGATCGTCCGCAACACGATGATCGAAGGCGCGGCGAGCCTGGAACACCAGGAAGCCGGGTAGCCGGCCCCGTGGAGATCGGACTCGGACTGGCGGCGGCGGTCGCCTTGCTGACCAACCTCGCCTCGCTGTTCAAGCACCGCGGCTGCCAGCACACCGAGCCGGTCCACCACAGCCGCCCGCTCTCCAGCCTCCGCGCCCTCGCCACCTCGCGCTGGTTCGTCGCCGGCTGGGCCCTGGCCGCGCTGGCCTGGCTGGTCCACGTCGCCGCCCTCTCGCTGGCGCCGATCTCGCTGGTCCAGGCGGTCCTCGCCGGTGGCGCCGTCGCCCTCGCGGTGATGTCGCAGCGGCTCTTCGGCGACCGGGTCGAGAAGCGGCAGTGGCTCGCCCTCGTCCTCGGCGGCGCCGGGCTGGGCCTGCTGGCGATGACTCTGCCGCGCTTCAGCGGCAGCCACTCGGACTTCTCGCTGGCGGCGATCGCCGGCTTCGAGGGCGGGCTCGTCCTGCTCGCCGCCGGGATCGCCCTCGGCCACCGGGCCGGGCGCCTCGCCGCCCGCCGCGGCGTCCTTCTCGCCGTCCTCGCCGGGCTGCTCTTCGCCCTCGCCGGGATCGCGATCAAGGGCCTGACCGGCGGCGCCGGCGACTCCTGGCCGCTGATCGCCTCGCTTCTCTTCCTCACCCTCGCCTGCGGCGCCCTCGCCCAGTACACCGCGGTCGTCGCCCTGCAGAGCGGCGGCGCGATCGAGACCATCGGCCTGATGGGCCTGGTCGCCAACGCCAGCCAGATCGTCGGCGGCGTGATCGTCTTCGGCGACCCGCTCTCGCCCTCGCCGCTTGGCATCACCCTGCAGGCGGCGGCATTCGCGATGGTCTGCCTCTCGGCGCTGCTGATGCCGTCCTCGGCGACCGGGCGAACGCGCCCCGCCGCAGCGCTCGGGTCCTAGCCGCCGGCGCCGACGACGCGGTTGCGGCCACCCTCCTTGGCTCGGTAGAGGGCCGCGTCCGCCCGCCGCAGCGCCTCTGATCCGCTGTCACCGCGACCGCTGCGGCGAACCGCGACACCAACGCTGATCGTCACCACCGCCCCTGGGCCGGCAGCCGGGTGCGGGATCGCCAGCGCCTCCACCGCCGCCCGGATCCGCTGAGCGGCCGTCGCCGCCCCGGCGGGGTCGTCGTCCGGGATCAACGTCACCAGCTCCTCGCCCCCGTAGCGATAGGCGGTGTCTCCCCGCCGGCAGCTCTCGAGCAGCGCCCCGGCGACCTCGCGCAGAACCGCGTCGCCGGCCTGGTGGCCCTGGCTGTCGTTGTAGGTCTTGAAGCGGTCGACGTCAGCGAGGATCACCGCGTAACCGCTGCCGTCGCGGTCGGCGCGCCCGTCGAGCGTCTCCAGCTCCTCGCGCAGCCGCAGACGATTGCGCAAGCCGGTGAGGGGATCGTGGCGGGACTGCTCGAATAGCTCGCCGTTCAGCCGCTCGAGCTCACGCTGCTGGTCGGCGAGCGTCCGGTGCAGTTCGGTGACCCGCTCGGCGGCCACGAGCCGAGCCGCCAGCTCCTCGTCGTCGAGCGGCTTCGGCAGGTAGTCGTCGGCACCCGCCTCCATTCCGTCCATCAGGTTCTTCGTGCCGTCGCGGGCGGTGAAGAAGATGAAGTAGGCGTAGGGCCGGTCGGAGCCGCGAATCCGCCGACAGAGCTCGTCGCCGTCCATGCCGGGCATCAGCCAGTTGCTGATCACCGCGTCGGCCCCTTCGTGCTGGAAGGTCTCCCAGGCCTCCTCGCCGTTGGCAGCGACGGCGCAGCGGTGGCCAAGGCCCCTGACCGCACGCTCGAGGACACGTCGGTAGACAGCGGAGTCGTCGACGATCAGCACCCTCATCGGATGCCGCTCCGTTCTGCCCGCAACCGCGCCGCGCAGGCGGCGGCGACGTCGCCGAGGTCGACCTGGTCGAGGATCGCGCGGTGCCGTTCGTCGCTTGGGTCGAGCGCGCGCAGCGCCTGTTCGTAGGCGCGGCGGGCGGCGCGCGCGTCGCCGCTTGCGTCGTGGGCACGGCCGAGCTCGAAGGCCGCCAGCCCGAAGGAGGGGTCGAGGTAAAGGCAGCGGCGCAGCGACGCCTTCGCCGCCCGCGGGTTGCCGGCCTCGAGCTCGACCAGACCCTTGACGAAGTGAGCGTCGGCGAGCAGCGGGTCGGCGGCGAGCAGGCTCGAGACGATCGTCGCCGCCCGCTCCAGGTCGCCGTCGTCGGCGGCGAGCAGCGCGTCCTCGATCCGGTCCTCGGCCCGGCGCCGTGGGGTGCCATCCGGCGACCGCTCGGCGGGCCGGTTCGCTTCCTCGTCTCCCCCCGGCTTCGGCTCGAGCCCGAGTGGCCGCCGCAGCAAGCGCTTGGCGCCGCGCGGCGCGCGGCGCTCCGGTGCCGCGCTGTCGCCGCCGCGCCGCAGCCCGCCAGCGGTGCCGGTCACCCGGTCGGCCGCGCCGAGCACCAGGCTGCCTTCACCTAGTAGCGCCCCCTCCAGCGAGACGATCACCCGCTCGACGGTCGGCAGGTCGAAGTAGATGAGGACGTTGCGGCAGGCGATCACGTCGAACGGCACCTCGCCGAGCGGCGGAGAGGGGTCGGTGACGAGGTTGTGGTGGCGGAAGCGGACCAGCGACTTGAGGCTCTCGCGGACCCGGTAGCGGCCGTCCTCCTCGATCAGGTAGCGCTGCCGCAGCGCCGGTGGCAGGTTGCGCACCGAGCGCTGGGAGTAGCCGCACCCCGCCTCGGCGCGGCGCAGGGCGGCGCTGGAGACGTCGGTCGCGAGGATGCTCACCGCACGGCTGTCCGGTCCCAGCGCCTCGCTCGCCAGGATCGCCAGCGAGTAGGCCTCCTCGCCGGTCGCGCAGGCGGCCACCCAAACCCGGACGCCGCCGCCGCCGCTGTCGCGGGACCGCTCGAGCAGTCGCTGCCAGTCGATCGCCTGCAGCTCGCGCAGCTCGCGGAAGAAGTAGGTCTCCTGAACCGTCACCTCGTCGACCAGCCGGCTGAGCACGGTGCTGTGCGGGGCGTTCACCCGGGCAAGCAGCGCCGCCGGGTCGAGCCCCGGATCGACCCGGCCGATCGCCGCCGCCAGAGCCGGCAGCTGGGCGTCCTTGATCGCGATCCCGGTCCGGCTGCGGACCAGCTCGGCGACTTCGCGCAGCGGTTCGCCGCTCATGCGGCCTCCGCGCCGGCCGGCAGCCGCGCGACCGCGGCACCGACCTCCTCGAGCGGCAGCACCAGCTCGGCCCCGGCCTCGACCGCGGCGGCCGGCATCCCGTAGACCGCCGAGGTCGCCTCGTCCTGGGCGATCACCAGCCCGCCGGCGGCGACGACCGCACGCACGCCCTCGGCCCCGTCGCGGCCCATCCCAGTCAGCACGACCCCGGCCGCCGCGGCGCCGAGCGCCGAGGCAAGGCTCTCGAAGAGGACGTCGAGGGACGGACGGTGGGCGCCCCGCACGGTCTCGCGGTCGAGTGAGAGGGTGAGGTCCTGCTCGAGCCGCAGGTGGGCGCCATCCGGCGCGATCCAGGCGCCGCGGCTGAGGGGCGCCCCCGCGACCGCCGCCGCCACCGGGATCTCGACCGTGCGGTTGAGCCAGTGGACGAGGCTGTCACCGAAGCCCGGCGCGGTGTGCTGGACGACTAGGACCGGCAGTGGAAAGTCGGGCCGGAGCGCGCCGAGCACGGTCGCCAGGGCGGGCGGACCACCGACCGAGGCGCCGATCCCGACGACGCGGAATCCGCCGCAAGGCGCGCGGGGTGGCCGCGGCGGCGGCTCGCCCGGGCTCGACCAGCCGGCCCGCCGGCGCGAGCGCTGGCTGGA
>Ga0068862_100005167_pt1 | contig 10978 bp, 11 predicted proteins | sample KBSSwiS52_FD_66598 | JGI IMG/M metagenome (GOLD analysis project Ga0068862, IMG submission 66598) | Switchgrass rhizosphere microbial communities from Kellogg Biological Station, Michigan, USA - KBS Switchgrass S5-2 | ecosystem: Host-associated > Plants > Roots > Rhizosphere > Soil ... | reverse complement strand
TGGAACGTGCCGTCGCTGCACATCTTCGCGGCAATCTTCGGGCTGAACTACATCTCGACGGTCCCGCCCACCACCACGCTCACCGCCAACATCTTCGGCCGCTACTCGGTGGGCACCCTGTCGGGCTGGATCTTCTTCGCGCACCAGGCCGGGGCGGCGCTCGGCGCGGCGGTGGGCGGCTGGATCTTCACCGCCACCGGCTCCTACGCCTGGGCCTTCACCTCGGCCGCCCTGATGGCGTTCCTGGCCGTGCCGATGGCGCTGGCCATCAAGGAAGCGCCGGTGAACCGGACGCCCCGCGAGACCGCGGCGCCGGCGGGCCTGCCCGCCACCGCGAGCTAGCGGCCTGGAGTAGAATGATGGGCATGACGAACGAAGGCACCACCAAGCTCTCCCCGGATTTCGGGCGGGACTTCCCCTTCGAGAGCCGCCTGAGCCTGGCCTCGCTGATCCGCTACTGGGACGAGCAGGCCAAGGACCCATCGGTGTGCGGGGAGATGGCGCGCTCGCTCATGACCCGGGTACACCAGGTGCCCGCGCTGCTCGGGCCCATCGACGACATCACCCTGCTCGACGAGCACGGCGAGCTGGTGGACGGGCTGATGGGCGCGGTGTTCCCGCCCGTGTTCTGGGACCAGGCCCACATGGGCGCGCTGATCCCGTTCACCCTCCGCGGGGTCTACGGCACCGGCGCCTTCGACAACATCATGGGCGCGGACGGCGTGCTCTACGGGCGGCTGAATCTCGAGATGAGCGCGCTCAAGGACTTCCGCCTGCTGAATGCGTACGCGCTGATCCTCGAGCGCCTGCACGGCATCAAGTTCCCGGTGGACTACCCGCTGATCCTGACCATGCCGGAGGCCGAGACCGGGCTGGATCGCCACTTCAAGATCCAGTTCGACGGCCGCTTCGTGGACGTGGAGGCCCTGCGCCCGCTGCCGCCCCTGTCCGACGACATGCGCGCGCGCCTCACCGCCCAGGGGGTGGACCTGGAAGGCCTCAAGGCCCTGATCCCGCCCGGCAGCGTACGGTTCACCGGCTTCACGGTGGTGAAGGCCTCGGACGTGACGGACCAGGAGGTGCTCTCCTCGATCAAGCGCGACCTGATCGACAAGGAGTCGATCGTCTCGAACGCGCGCTTCGCGAAGCTGCAGGACAAGCTGCGGACCCTGTTCCGCCGCGCGGATCTGCACCTGAGCCTGGCCGCGCTCGAGGGGGAGCGCATCCTGGTGCTCAACTCCGGCCACCTGCTCGACCACGGCCAGGGCTGCATCTTCGCGAGCTCGGTGCGTGGGAAGACCAAAGACTTCGCCGGCTCCGCCTTCGAGAAGGCGGTGGTGAAGGGCCAGCCGATCTTCATCGAGGACCTCGCCGCGATGAGCCCGCGCTCCCCCAAGGAGGAGATGATCCTCCAGAGGGGCATGCGGAGCCTGGTGGTGGCCCCGCTGCACTACCAGGGTCAGCTCATCGGCACGCTGAGCCTCACCTCGCCGCGCCCGGGCGACATCAACACGCTGCTCGCGCCGCGGCTGATGGAGGTGCTGCCGCTCTTCTCGGTGGCGGTCCGGCGGAGCGTGGACGAGCTGCACTCGCGGGTGGAAGGATTCATCAAGGAGCAGTTCACCGCGATCCATCCGGTGGTGGAGTGGCGATTCCGCAAGGCGGTGCTGGAGACGATGGACCGGCACTCCGCCGAGAGCGAAGCCAACCGCGAGATGGAGCCGATCGTGTTCCGCGACGTCCACCCGCTGTACGCGGTGTCGGACATCCGCGGCTCCTCGACCCATCGCGCCTGGGCCATCCAGGCTGACCTGCTCACCCAGCTCGGCCTCGCCCGCGAGGTGCTGCGCGCGGCCTACGAGATCCGGCCCCTGCCCATCCTCGACCAGCTCACCCATCGCATCGACGGCTCCACCGCCGAGATCGAGGTGACGCTGCGCTCCGGCGACGAGATGGGAGTGCTCGGCTTCCTCAAGACCGACCTCGAGCCGCTCTTCGACCACCTGCAGACCTTCGGCCCCGCGGTGCACGAGAAGATCGACGCCTACCGGGCCGCGGTGGACCCGGGCATCGGGCTGGTCTACGCGCGGCGCAAGGAGTTCGACGAGAGCGTGACCCGCATCAACGACGCGGTGGCCTCCTACATCGACCTGGAGGAGCAGGCGGCGCAGGGCATGTTCCCCCACTTCTTCGAGAAGCAGAAGACGGACGGAGTGGACTACACGATCTACCTGGGCGGCGCCCTCCGCGAGGACGGCGTCTTCGATCCGCTCTATCTGAAGAACATGCGCCTCTGGCAGCTCATGGTGGCCTGCGGGGTGGCCCTGCGGGTGGAGCGGCTGAAGGACCGGCTGCCGGTGCGCCTGGACATCACCAACCTGATCCTGATCCAGCACGCCCCGCTCTCGATCCGGTTCCGGGGGGACGAGAAGCGCTTCGACGTGGACGGCGCCTATAACGTCCGCTACGAGATCATCAAGAAGCGGATCGACAAGGCGATCATCCGCGGCACCACCGAGCGCCTGACCCAGCCCGGCAAGATCGCGCTGGTGTACTCGCACCCGAGCGAGGCCGCGGAGTGGCGCGAGTACATCGAGTACCTCCAGCGTCTGGGCTACCTCACGCGCGACGTGGAGGAGCTGGAGCTGGACGAGCTGCAGGGTGCCCAGGGCCTGCGCGCCATGCGGGTCACGGTGGACCTGGCCAACCGCGAGCTGGACGTGCCGTCCACCGCCACGGTTTCCGCCGCCCAGCCTCGCGTCAACGGCGAGAGGACGCCGGCCTCCTAGCGCCCGCCCGGGCCATGCGACGCCTGGCCTGCGCGCTCCTCGCCATGATGGTGCTGGCGGGGTGCGCCACCGCGTCGCGGCCGTCGGCCTCCCGAGCGGATCAGGCCTCTCAAGCTCCGCCGCGCTGCTCCTCCGCCGATCCCGACCGCTGGGCCTGGTTCTGCGTGATCGGCCACATCCTCTACGGCGCCGCCTCGTTCTTCACGCCGGTCAACGAGACGACGATGCGGTAGCGGCTCCGCGATGCGGGGGTCAGCTCCCCATCACGATGCCGCCGTCCACGTTGATCGCCTGTCCCGTCATGTAGTCCGAGTCCGGCCCGGCGAGGAACGCCACCACGTTGGCCACGTCTTCCGCCCGCTCGGGCCGCCCCAGGGGGATGTGCCGGATCCGCCGCTTCCAGGCCTCTCCCTGCCCCAGGCCCTCGAGCGCGCCCCACTCCTTGTCGATCTGCTCCCACATCGGGGTCTCGACCGCCCCCGGGCACACGCAGTTGGAGGTGACCCGCTCGGGAGCGAGCAGCTGCGCGGCGGACCGCGTGAGGCTCACCACCCCCGCCTTGGACGCCGAGTAAGGCGTCATCAGGTGGTTGCCGCCCCGGTACGACGCGATCGACGCGGTCTGGATCAGCTTGCCCCGTAGCTCCGACCCCGCCATCACGTCCTGCTTCACCATGCGCTTCGCGACCGCCTGCATCACGAAGAACACCGCGCGCAGGTTCACGTCCATGACGCGATCCCACTCCGCCTCGGTCACGTCGAACATCGGCTCCACCCGGATGACGCCCGCGTTGTTGAAGAGCACGTCGAGCCGGCCCCAGCGCTTGTAGGGCTCGTCCACCATGCGCGCGATGTCGTCGGGCTTGGTGACGTCGGCCTTCACCGCCACCTGCTTGAGCTCGGCCGCGAGCTTCTCCGCGCCGGCGCCGTCCTGATCGGCCAGGACCAGCTTGGCGCCTTCGGTGGCGAGACGCCGGGCGGTGGCGGCGCCGATACCGCGGGCGGCGCCGGTGATCAGTACGATGCGTCCGTTGAGCGATGCCATCTTGGCTCCTCCGTCCTGGATGTCCTACTCGGTGAGGACCTTGTCGGCCCATTCGACCAGGCCGACGAAGATCGACGGATTGGAAAAGGTCGCGTTCTTCCCGGCTACATCGCTATCCAGGACCCCACGGGCCCTCGAACAGGCTCCTCAGACGTGAATCGGGACGCGATGGGTCACGACCGTCCCCAGCGCTTCCGAGAGCGGGGGCCACCCGATCGGAATGACCGACCCGGCCACGACCGACCGCATCAGAGAGACCGCCTCGCCGAGAAGGAAGATCTGGACTTCGTGGCCCGCCTCGGCGAAGGCGATGGCGTGGTGGAACGGGAACGCGGCCTGCGTCGGATCGGCCGATCCCCAGGCACTCTTGATGAGCACTCTCATCTCATGGCCCTCCGGCCTACGATCGTGACGGACCCGTCAATCTCCACTACGGTAGACGCCGATCGCGCAGGGCCGGGTGAGAACGGGCCGGCCGGGCAGACGCCAGAGCTGAGAGCCCGACAGGCGAAGGTTCCGGCCCTCGAACCGGCCTCGATAGGTCGCCTCGTAGCTCCACGTCTGCCCGGCCGCGGACCCGGTGACCGTGATGTCGCCGTCGGGCGTCACGTTGCCGCCGCCCCGCTCCATCACTCCGAGGCGTCCGTTCCCGGTCGCCCGAAGGACTTCCCGTTCGTATCGCGCCTGCCCCTCGGCCACCGTCATCGAGAACTCGGTCTTGAGCTGCTCGACGGTCTGGCCGGGTAACACGTCGCACTTGATCAGGCCGACGTAGCGGCCGTCGTACGAGGCGAGGCCGCTCGCCGCGAACGAAAGCGCGACGACGATGCCGGCCGCGAGCGTCAACACCCCGAGCGCTCTCATCGACCGAAGATCGTGGGCCTCGACGGACCCCCTGTCAAGCCGGTCCCGTGGACGCGTCCCCTACGGGACGCGCAGCAGCTTCCGGAACTCCTCCAGCTCCTGCTTCGGCACCTCCGGGCGCTCGCGCACCTTCGCGTACACGTCGGCCGGGTTGTCCTCGATCGCGCGGCTCACCTTGGAGAAGACGCGCAGGAGCTGGCGGGCCTCGCGATCGGCCTTCTTCTGCACGAGAGAGCCGCCCATGCGGCCGATGGCGCGGATGACCGCGCTGTCGATCTGCACGAACGAGGTGAGCACGGTGGCCACCTGCTGCCGGCCCTGCGGGGCGGGCTGGAACTTGTAGGCCAGCGCCACCACCGCGCGTCCCTTGACGTCGGGCAGGGCCGACTGGTAGGCGCCCTGCGCGTACATCAGGCGCAGGCCCGGCTCGGCGTGGGCGAGGGCGAACGTGCCCTTCACGCCCCAGCCGTCGTCGAGCCAGAGCGAGCCGCCCTCACGCCAGATCTTGTAGCGGGCGGCCTTCAGCGCGCGGGTGACGTGGCTGGCGAACTCCGGGTGATCGAGCAGGTACTCGAAGATCTCGGGACGGACGATGTAGGGCTCGAATTCCATCCGGGTGGACGCGAAGGCCTTCTTGACGATCTCCTCGAAGTGGTGGCGCTCCTTCGGCGGAAGCTGAGGCGGGAGCGGCAGGGTCGGCTGCGCGACGGTCGGCTGGGTGCCGCCGAGCAGCGCGCCGAGACCCAGCAGCGCGACGACGGTGAAGCGGCGGCGGGACAGCCGGCGCAGTCGCGCCCCGGCTACCAGCCGATGGCGTGCGCGCCGCGGCGTGGGTCGGCTCCGCCCCGGCGCACGCCGTCCTTGCCCACCACCGAGGCGCAGACCGCGCCCGCGCGCCAGTCGTAGTCGGGCCAGTCGGTGATGAGGTGGCCCAGCTTGGCCAGGGCCGCGCGCGTCTCGGGGGCGATGCGGGCCTCGACGTCGACACGGCCCGGCGAGTTGGTGTGCGGCCAGAAGGAATCGGGGAAGCTGCGGGTGGCCAGCCGCGGGGCCTCCACCGCCTGCTGGGGCGCCATGCCGTAGGCCACCATGTTGAGCAGCACCTGCAGCATCGCCTGCTGCTGCACGTCGCCGCCGGGCGTACCGAAGGCCATGAAGGCGCGGCCGTCGCGCAGCACGAGCGACGGCGCCGGGGTGAGCCGCGGCCGCTTGCCGCCCGCCACTTCACTGGCGTGGCCGGGCACGAGCCAGCCCTGCGAGCCGCGAGGCGAGACCACGCAGCCCACGCCCGGGATCACCGGCGAGTCCACCCCGCCCGGATCGCTGGGGGTGGCCGAGAACGCGTTGCCCTCCGCGTCGATCACGGAGACGTATGACGTGTCGAGCGTGCCCGCGTGCGAGGGCGCGCCCACCTTGGAGCCCGTAGCGTGCCCGTTGCGCACCGCGGCCTTGCCCTCCGGGTCGCCCGGCGGCGGCATCTCGGGCCAGGCGCGGTCCTCGCGGATCAGGCCGCGGCGCAGGTCCGCGTAGGCCTTCGAGAGCAGCGCCTCGGCCGGGACCTTCACGAAGCGCGGATCGCCGTAGTAGGCCTCGCGGTCCGCGAAGGCGAGCTTCATCGCCTCGATCAGGATGTGGAGCGCGCGCGGGGTGTTGTGGCCGAGCGCGGGCCAGTCGTAGGGCTCGATCAGGTTCAGCATTTGCAGGAAGACCGGCCCCTGACACCAGAAGCCGCAGGCCGCCACCTCGTAGTCGTGGAAGCTGGTCTTGAGCGCGGGCGCGACCTCGGCCTGGAACTCGGCCAGATCCTCGAGCGCCATCAGCCCGCCCTCGCGGGCGTGGTAGTCCACGATGCGCTTGGCGATGTCGCCCTTGTAGAAGGCGTCGCGCGCGGCGCGGATGGCACCGGCGCGGCCGCGGCTGCGCGAGCGCACCTCGGCGGCCACCATCTCCTTGATCGTCGCGGCCAGCTCCGACTGCACGAAGAGCTGCCCGGCCGCGTGCGGCTTGCCGCCCGGCAGGAAGATCTTGGCGGAGGTGGGGAAGCGCGCGTACCGCTCGGCGTTGTTGGCCATGGTGGAGGCCGAGAAGGCCGAGGTCGGGAAGCCGTGCTCCGCGCACTCGAGCGCGGCCGACACCGAGTCGGTGAACGACCGCGTGCCCCAGCGCTCGAGCGCGACGCACCAGGCGTCGGGCGAGGCGGGCACCACCGTGCGCAGCAGGCCGATCGGGATGTCGCCGCCGTGCTTGGTGCGGAAGAGCTCGGCGCTCACGGAGCGCGGATAGGGCCCGACTCCCGAGACCTCGAACGTCTCGCCGGTCGAGGCCAGGTGCACCAGGATCGGCGCCACGCCCGCGAAGCTCACCATGTCGGGATGGACGACTCCCAGCATGAAGCCGGCGGCCACGCCCGCGTCGATCGCGTTGCCGCCCTCGGCCAATACGCGGGCGGCCGCCTGCGCCGCGAGCGGATGCCCGGCCGCCACCATCCACTTCCGCCCCATCACCTGCGTCATCGGGCCCGAGCCCGCCGCCGCAGCGCTGCGCTGGTACTGCGCGGAATCGAGTGTCATGGCGCGTATGCTAACATACCGCCATGGCTCGCCGCATGCCGCTCATCGGCGTCAGCACCTCGATCACGGTGGGCACCCATCCCGAGCGCGCGTACGTCAATTCCGCGTATCTGCACGCGGTCCAGCAGGCCGGGGGCGTGCCGGTGGCGCTGCCCCCGCAGCTCTCCGCCGCGTCGCTCGAGCAGCTCGGCGCGGAGCTGCACGGCCTCCTCCTGACCGGCGGCGGCGACATGGATCCGGCCCGGTTCGGCCAGGCGCCGCATGCGACGCTGTACGACGTCGCTCCGTCGCGTGACACCCTCGAGACCTCGGTGCTGAACCTCTCGCTCGCGCGCGGCGTACCGGTGCTGGCGGTCTGCCGCGGCGTCCAGGTGCTGAACGTAGCGCTCGGCGGCACGCTCCACCAGGATGTGGCGACCGAGCCCGGCACCCAGATCCCGCACAGCCAGAAGGAACCGCGGGACCAGCCCACCCACAAGGTGAAGATCACGCCGGGCAGCCGGCTGGCCGAGACGCTGGGCACCGACGAGATCGAGGTGAACAGCATGCACCACCAGGCGATCCACCGCCTCGGCCGCGGGCTCACCGCGGTGGCGTGGGCGCCCGATCAGCTCGTGGAAGGCGCGGAGATCAGCGACCCCGCGCGCTTCGTGCTCGGCGTGCAGTGGCATCCGGAGGAGCTGGTGGGCCATTCGGAGCCGGCCCGGCGCCTCTTCTCCGCGCTCGTGGCCGCGGCACGCAAATCCTGATCCCGCCCCCACCTTCCTCCCCACCCTCGTCCGGGGTCGGGCCCGCTCCCGCCACCCGCTACTTCTCTCCCTGGGCCACGGCGGTCTACGCCGTGCTCACCGTTCTCCTGGTCGCCTTCTTTTACTGGAGCTGGGGCTCGCCGCTCGCGAATCTGGAGAAGCCGGAGGAATCGCTCGAGCGCCTGGTCTCGCGGGAGATGGACCTGCACGACGTGATGGACGGGTTATCCCGGTGGGAGCTGAAGCTCTACGAGCTCACCGGCACCGAGCCGGAGACGTTCGAGGACGCCATCGCCCGCTTCGACGAGCTGGACGAGGAGCAGCGCTCGGCCCGCACCGATCTCGACCTCGTGGTGCTGCTCGCCGAGAACGGGCAGCTCGAGCGCGCCGGCTCCATGATCGAGGCCCTGGAGGGCACCGACAGCGCGGCGGCCCAGTACGGGCGCTGGCTGGAAGGCGCCTACCTCGAGGCGCCGTCGCCCCAGGACGCCACCCAGATGGCCGAGGAGATCCGCCGCGAGCTGCCGCACGACTGGTTCACCGACACCCTGGTGCGCCGTCTCGCCACGCGGGTGGACGACCCGGCGCTCCAGGCCGACGCGGAGGCGAACATCACCGCCCGCGGCCACGCCCTGCTCCGGCGGGTGCGGGCGCTCACCATCACGGGCGTCGTGCTGTTCCTGCTGGCCCTGGTACTCCTGCCGCGTCTCCTCCGCTCCGCCCGTGGTCCGCGCGTCGCGGAGGCGCCCCTGCCGCCGCTCTGGCGCGGCCTCGACGGCCTCGGCCTCTTCTTCCGCGCCGCCTTCGCCTACCTGCTCATGCCCGCGACGCTCGTCCTGCTGCTGCCGCGGACACCCGGCAGCACGGTGGCGATGGGGCTGCTGGGTGGAGCGCCGATGATCTGGTGGATCCGGCGCTACCTGCACGCCCGCGGCGAGACGCTCCGCGACACCTTCGGCCTGCGCGTGCCGGAGGGCCAAACCTTCCGGGTCATCGGCTGGGGCATCGTGCTGCTCGGCCTCTCGATGGCGGGCGAGAGCCTAATCTCCATGGGCCTCACCGCGCTCGGCGTCACATCGCACTGGGCGGACGGCTTCCTCGAGGACTTCCTCTGGGGCTCGCCGGCCACGGTGCTGGCGGGCACGATCGACGGCGTGGTCTGGGCGCCCATCTTCGAGGAGCTGGCCTTCCGCGGCCTGCTCTACCCCACCCTGCGCCTCCGCCTGCCGCCCTGGCTCGCCGCCCTGCTGAGCGCGGCGCTCTTCGGCGTGGCCCACGGCTACGGGCTGCAGGGCTTCGCGGCGGTCACGTGGAGCGGGATGATCTGGGCGCTCGGCTACGAGCGCTCGCGCAGCCTGCTACCCGGCATGCTGGCCCACGCGGCCAGCAACCTGATGGCCACCGGCAGCTTCCTCCTGCTGCTGCGCTTCTAGCCCCTCCTACGCGAGCGAGGCATCCACGACCGCCAGCCGGTCCTTGCCCGGCGCGTAGGTGACCTCGCGGACGCCCAGCACGCCTCGCAGCTCCTCGACGGGCACCTTCATGGGCCCCGGCGACGGCGCGGCGCCGGGAGCCGGCTGCGGGAAGGCGGTCGAGCGCGCGGTGTGGAAGGTGACGTTGCCCTCCACCTTCTGCATGACCTGGTGGATGTGGCCGTTCAGCACGGTGACGGAGCCGAAGCGCTTGAGGTAGGCGAGGGCCTGGGCGGCGTCATCGGTCACCCAGCCCCACTGCGGGTATACCGCCCAGAGGGGGATGTGGGCGAAGACCACCACCGGCGTGCTGCCCGTGAGTCCCGCGACGTCGCGCTCGAGCCACTCGAGCTGCTCCGGCCCGAGGCGGCCGAGCCCACCCACCTTGTAGTCGAGGACGTTGACGAGGCCGACGAAGTGCACGCCGCCGTAGTCGAAGCTCTGCCAGCCGCGGCCCGGCCGACCCGCCGCGAAGCGATTCAGGTACTCGGTGCCGCCGTCCGAGAACACGTCGTGCTCGCCCGGCACGTAGAACGTGCGCTCGACGCCGGTGCCCTTGAGCGCCTCGCTGGCCAGGTCGAACGCGCCCGCCTTCTGCCCGTGGGTGATGTCGCCGGTGTGGATCAGGAACGCGGGCCGGGGATCGAGCGCCTTGATGCGGGCGATCGCCGCCTCGAAGGTGCCCATCGCATCCGGGTTCGCGGCGCCCCTGAAGCCGATGTGGGTGTCGCTGATCTGGGCGAAGCTGAAGCTGGCCGGCGCGGACTGGGCCTCCGCCACGCCGATTGCCCGGGACGAGAGCACCCCGCCCGCCACCGACCAGAGCAGCCCGGTCCCGGTCCACGCCATGCACTGCAGGAACCCCCGCCGGTCGACGCCGCGCTGATCGCTCATGATTCGCTCCTGACCACGACCTTGCCCGTCATCAGCGGGTGCAAGGTGCAGAAGTACTCGTAGGTGCCCGGCTTCGTGAATGTATAGGAGTAGGTCTCGTCGGTATCGAGACCCGGTGACCGGAAGACGTTCTCGGTCGAGGTCACGGTGTGAGGATCGTCGTCGTGATTGATCCAGGTGACGGTGGTGCCGGGCCGGACGGTCAGCACCGCGCTCCCGAAGCCGTGCGCCTTGATCTCGACGCGCGGCCCCCCCGGCTGCGGCCGGGCCGGGCCGGCCGAGACCAGGAGCAGCGCGACCATCATGGTTCCTGCCAGGGTCATCTGTCGCCAGGGGCTCATGTCCGTTCCTCCTCGCCCCTGCCAACGCGGCCCGGCCCTCTTCGTTCCGTGACGGAAAGAATATGAGCCGGGAACGATCCGGCCGGCCCCGCGTTGCGATGGTCGAAGGACCAACGGGCCTGGCCGCGGGCGGGAGCCGCGATGGCGAGGGACGTGGGCGAGGCCTATGATCACGGCATGGCGAGCTGGGGGCGGGGCGACGCGGGGGGGCTCGGGCGCGAGGCCCTGGCCTACGCCGACACGCTCTACAACCTG
>Ga0068862_100005166_pt1 | contig 10979 bp, 9 predicted proteins | sample KBSSwiS52_FD_66598 | JGI IMG/M metagenome (GOLD analysis project Ga0068862, IMG submission 66598) | Switchgrass rhizosphere microbial communities from Kellogg Biological Station, Michigan, USA - KBS Switchgrass S5-2 | ecosystem: Host-associated > Plants > Roots > Rhizosphere > Soil ... | reverse complement strand
GCGGAATTTCATGGGAGGTAGGGTAACAAACCTCGAAGTCACATCCACTTCAGGATCCTCCGGGCGCGGCGCGCCACGCGATCGGGATGCTTCACCGGGTCGTAGATCCGGGGCGACGGGATGACGGCGGCCAGGGTCGCGGCCTCACCGCGGGAAACCTCCGCCGCGGACTTGCCGAGGTAGCGCCGGGCCGCGGCCTCGACGCCGAACGTCCTGGGGCCGAACTCGATCAGGTTGAGGTACAGCTCGAGGATCCGCTTCTTCGAGAGATGGCCCTCGAGCCGGCGGGCGATCGCGAGCTCTCGGAGCTTGCGCCAGGGGGTCCGGGCCGGCGAGAGGTAGAGGTTCTTGGCGAGCTGCTGCGTGATCGTCGAGCCGCCGACCTTGAGCTCGCCCTTTTCCCAGTTCTTCTCGAGGGCGCCGCGCATCGCGTCCCAGTCGACGCCCTCGTGCTCCCAGAAGCGGGAATCCTCGGCGACCACGACGGCCCGGCGGAGATCGGGGGAGATCCGGGAGAGGGGCACGGGCCTCCAGTCGAGGGTGGCGCTCTTGCCCTCGCGGAGAAGCCTGGCTTTGCGCCGTTCCATGAATGCCGTGGTCCTGGGCCAGGTCGCGGCCAGCGGGGTCACGTCCGGAAGCGTCGCCCAAAACAAAACCGCCGCGGCGGCCACCGCGGCGGCGGAAAGCAGGACGAGGCGACGAACCACGAAGCGGGGCGGTTCCTAGGCCTTCGCGGCCGTGATCGCCCGGCGCAGCTTCCGGGCTTTTTGAGCCGCGCTCGACGCGCGGACGGGAGCGAAGAGCGAGTCCGTTACGCTCATGCCTTCGCGGCCGTGATCGCCCGGCGGAGTTTCCGAACACCCTCGTCCGCTTCTTCCTTCGAGAGGATCAGATGCGGGCGGAAGCGGACGGCGTTGGCGCCCGACGCGAGCCCCATGAGCCCGTTCTCGAGGCAGGCGGCCAGCGTGCGGTCGCGCATGGCCTTGTCCGGCAGGTCGAACGCGATGAACAGGCCGCGGCCGCGAACGTTGGTCATGACGCCCGGGAATTCCGTCGCGAGCTCGGCGAGGCGCGACTGGAGGTATTCGCCGACGACGCGGGCGTTCTCGATCAGGTTCTCCTGGGCGATGATTTCGAAGTACTTCGCCGAGCGGATCATGTCGACGAGGTTTCCGCCCCACGTCGAGTTGATGCGGGAAGACACCTTGAAGACGTTGTCCGGCACGTCGTCGACCCGGTGGTTCGACGCGAAGCCGCAGACCTGCGTTTTCTTTCCAAAGGCGAACATGTCCGGCTCGACGCCCATCTGCTGCCAGCACCACATGGAGCCGGTCAGGCCCACGCCCGTCTGCACCTCGTCGAAGATCAGCAGAAACTCGAGCTCGTCGGCAAGCGCGCGCAGGCGGCGGAAAAGCTCGGGGCGGAAGTGGTTGTCGCCGCCTTCGCCCTGGATCGGCTCGAGGATGAGCGCGGCGATCTCGTCGGGCCGCGCCGCGCAGAAGGCCCGGATCTCCTTCTCCACGGCTTCCTCGGCCGCCGCGACCTCGCGCACGACCTGCTCGGTCACCGGGAAGGAAAGCCTCGGACAGCTCAACCGCGGCCAGTCGAACTTCGGGAAGTACTGCGTCTTGCGCGGGTCGGCCGTGTTCGTCATCGACAGGGAGTAGCCGGACCGGCCGTGAAACGCGTTCTGGAAATGGAGGATCTGCGTGCCCTTCTCGCCCTTGCCTCGCGCCAGGTTCTTGCGGATCTTCCAGTCGAACGCGGTCTTGAGCGTGTTCTCGATCGCGAGCGTGCCGCCCTCGACGAAAAACATGTGATCGCTGTGGCTCTTGGGCACGGCCAGGTCCGAGAAGGTCTCGACGAATCGGGCGAAATGCTCGGTGTAGATGTCGCTCGTCGAGGGCTTCGTCAGGGCCGCTTCCATGAGGGCTTCGCGGAACTCGGGGTCCTGCATCTTCGGGTGGTTGTAGCCGACGGGGAGCGTCGCGAAACAGGAGAAGAAATCGAGGATCGGCCGGTCGCTTCGGGCGTCGTAGAGGTAGGAGCCGCGGCTCCGCTCCATGTCCATCACGACGTGGTACCCGTCCACGAGGATGTGGCGCGAGAGGACGTCGAGCACGTTCTTCGGCGAGAGTTGCTCGCGGGTCAGGGTCGGCATGGGTGAGCTCCTCGAAGGCGCAAAAAGGGCGAAAAATCGGGTCGGAGAAGGAAAGCTAGCAGGTGGCGACGCATCCCGTCAACGTAGGGGGGACGGGCCCGGCAGGGTCAGCCGAGAATGGCCGGAATCCGGGCGTCCTCGAGGCTCGCCGCGGTGCAGCGGTCCTTGCCGTGCTCCTTGGCCCGGTAGAGAGCCGTGTCCGCCGCGCGGAGGAGCTCGTTCTTCTGCTGCTCGACCGAAGCGCCCGGAGTGGCGTGAGACCGGATCGACGAGAGGCCGAGCGACGCCGTGATGACGCCGTGCAGGTTGAGCGCCGGCTCGTTGAAACCGTAGGGCCGGAAAAGGAACGTCGCGTTGCGGATCGCGCTGCGGATGGCTTCGGCGGCCTCGAGTCCCTCCTGGAGGTTGTGGCCCGGGAGGATCAGCACGAACTCGTCCCCTCCGTAGCGCGTCAGGGTTGCCCGCTCGTCGGTCACGGTGCGTCGGAGGATGTAGCCGACCTCCCGGAGCACCTGGCTTCCCGCGAGGTGGCCGTGGCGGTCGTTGACCGACTTGAGATTGTCGAGGTCCAGAAAGAGCACGGAGAGGTCGCCTCCGTCGCGCGAGATCCGCGAGAGCTCCTGCGTCAGGCGGAGGTGGAGATAACGCTCGTTGTAGAGACCGGTCAGCCCGTCGCGCTTGGCGACCTCGTAGGCTCGGCGCGCATCGAGCAGGTTCTGGATCGAAATCGAGGCGTAGTCGGCGAAGATTTCGAGGAGACGTCGGTCCTTCTCGCGGAATCCTCCGGGGCCGGCACGGTTCACGAGCTCGAGCACACCGCAGACCGAAGACTCGATCCGCACCGGCACGCACAGAACGGACTTCGTCGAGAACCCGTCGCTCAGATCGAGCGTGGGATAGAAGAAGGGATCGTCGACGACGTCGTCCGTCATGTACGCGACGCCGGTCGCATAGACGTGGCCGACGATGCCGACGCGCGCATTCATGCGCTTGCCCAGCCGGGCTTCGCCGTGCGCTCCGAAGGTGGCGATGAAGACCAGCTCGTTCTCGAGCCGGTCGTCGGAGTTTTTGGTCATCGGATCGTCGAGAAGGATCGATCCGGCCTCGGACGGCACGAATTCGTTCGCCTTCTGGAGGATCTCGCGCAGGAATCGGTCGATCTCGATCTCGCCCGTGTAGGCGTAGTACGCCTTGTGCCGCTCGAGAAAGTTTTCGAGTCGGCGATTCTCCAGCGTATTGACCTGCAGGGCACCCATCTTGATCGAAAAAATTCTACCATCTGATAGCCTCGTTCGCCGTGTCCGGGAGCGCGCCGATGCCACTACAGCATGAGCGATGAGCGGTGAGAGGCAGCCCTGAGCGATAAGAGGCAGCCCTGAGCGGCGAGAAACAGCCCGGCACGGCGCGGCCGCGGATCCCGGCCCGCAAGCGCTGGGGCCAGCACTTCCTGGCGAGCCCCGAGACCGCTCGCCGCATCGTCGAAGCGGCTCACGTCGGTCCGGAAGACTGCGTGCTCGAGGTCGGCCCCGGAGACGGCGCGCTCACGCGAGTCCTCGCCGTGATGGCGCGCACCATCGCGGCCGTCGAAATCGACCCGCTTCGGGCCGAAAAGCTGGCCGCCGAATACGCGGCGGAGCCGCGGGTCCGGGTCTTTCAGGGCGACGTTCTGCGCCGACCCATCGCGAGCTGGCTCGACGCCGCGGGCTGCACGGGCGACGCTCTCCTCGTGGCGAACCTTCCTTACAACGCCGCGACGCCGATCGTGTTCGCGGCTCTCGAGTCGGGAGGTCGGATTCGGCGCGCGGTCGTGACGGTGCAGCGCGAGGTCGCGCGCCGCTTCGTCGCACGGCCCGGAGTGGAAGGCTATGGCTACCTGTCCGTCCGCGCGGCCGCTCTCGCCGAGGGACGCGTCCTCTTCGATTTGCCCCCGGGAGTCTTCCGTCCGCGGCCGAAGGTGACGTCGAGCGTCCTCGAGCTCACGCCGCGAGAAGGAAAGGCCCCGCCCGATCAGGTCCGTCGTGCGCTGACGCTCGCCTCGCTCGGCTTCAACGCGCGACGCAAGACGCTCGCGAACGCGCTCTCGTCGGCGGCGCCGCGGTCCCGATGGGAAGCGGCTTTGTCCGAGCTCGGGAAGTCGCCCCGCGCACGGGCGGAGGAGCTGTCCCTCGACGATTTCCTCTTCCTCGCCCGGGGCTGGAGCCCCGAGCGTTGAGCGCGGCGCTGGAGGTCGCGCCAAAGGGCGCGCTCGAGATCGTCCCTCTGGGCGGTGTCGGCGAGTTCGGGAAAAACGTTCTCTGGCTGCGGTGCGAAGGCGCGAGCATCCTCGTCGACGTCGGCGTGTCGTTTCCGGACGAGACGTTCCCGGGCGTCGATCGCATCGCGCCGGACTTCGCGGCGATCACAGGCGAGCGGATCGAGGGCGTCTTTCTGACGCACGGTCATGAAGACCACGTCGGCGCCCTCCCGTATCTGCGCGAATGGTGCGACGCCCCCGTGTACGGCCTCCCGTTCACGCTCGCGATGGCGCGCCGGCGGCTCGAGGAAGCCGCGCTCCCGCTGGCCGGTCTCGTCGAGGCCCGCGGCCGCGAGACGATCGTGGCCGGTCCCTTCCGCGTGAGCTTCTTCCGCGTCTCTCATTCCGTGCCGGATTCGGCAGCCGTTCTCATCGAAGCGGGCGGCGCGCGCGTCGTCCACTCCGGCGATTTCAAGCTCGACGACGATCCGCCCGACGGCGAGACGACCGACCGCGAAGGGATCGCGGCCGCCGTGGGAACGGGCGTCGATCTCGTCCTCGTCGATTCGACCAACGCCGAGAGGCCCGGCCACTCTCTCTCCGAGCGGGCCGCCGGCGACGGTCTCCGGGCGGCCATGCAGGGCGCCCGCGGGCGCGTGATCCTCACGACGTTCTCGAGCCACGTCTCCCGTCTCTCCCAGGGAATCGAGGCCGGCCTGTCGGCGGGGCGCCGCGTCGCGATGCTCGGACGCAGCATGCGAGCGGTGGCCGAGATCGCCGAGCGCTTCGGCCGCCTGAGACTCCCGATGGGCTCGCGTCTCGGGGCCGCGGATCTGCGGCGGACGACTCCCGAGCGTCTCCTCTGTCTGACGTCGGGAAGCCAGGGGGAGCCCGGCTCCGCCCTCTATCGCCTGGCGCTGGGCGAGCACACCGATCTGGAGCTTTCGGAGGGGGACCTCGTCCTGCTCTCGGCGCGCACGATCCCGGGCCACGAGCGCTCGGTGAACCGCATGTGCGACCACCTCGTGCGCCGCGGGGCGCGAATCATCCGCGAGTCCGAACCGCCGATCCACGTCTCCGGCCACGCCCACGCCGGCGAGATCGCCGAGTGGTTGAAGCTCACCCGCCCGCGCGCCGTCCTTCCGGTGCACGGCGACCGGCGGATGCTCGTCGCGGCCGCGGAGGTCGCGCGCGCGGGGGGCCTGTCCGGCGATCGCGTCCCGCTTCTGGACAACGGCGACCGGCTCGTTCTCGAGAACGGCCGTCTGCGAGTCGAGCCGGGCGCCGTGCGCTGCGGCACGGTCTTCCTCGACGATCGGACCGAGGCGGTGGACCCGGACATCGTGCGCGAGCGTCGGCATCTGGCGGCCGAAGGCGTCGTCGTCGTGCTCGTGCGGGGCGATGAGGTCGATGTCGTTTCGCGTGGAGTCGCGGCCGACGACGCGGCGCTCTCGGAAGAGGTCTCGCGCGCGGCTCGAGGCGTGCTCGGCCGCGCGACCAGCGAAGAGCGCAACGACTCGGAATGGCTGCGGGCGGAGATCGTGCTCGCCGCACGCCGGGCCTGTCGCCGCTCGCTCGGGCTGCGACCGGTGATCGTGCCGGTCCTCCTTTGAGCCGGCGCCGTTGAGACCGGCGCCGTTGAGACCGTCGCCATGAGAAGAGCCGAGGTGCTCCTCGCCGCGGCGGTGGTTCTGCGGATGGCGTTTCACGCGGTCTCCCTGCCCGCGTTCGAGGGACCCGACGAGCCGCAGCATCTGGCGCGCATCCGGGACTTCGCGCGCCAGCCGTGGTCGGTTGCCTTCGAGGGGAAGTGGGTCGACGCGGACATCGTCGGCTCCGTGCTGGCGCACCCGTGTCCCCGCCCGGAGATCGGCTGTCCGTCCTACGGGTCCATGCCCGGTCGTTTCAATATCCTTCGGGCGCTCGCGGTGGCGCCGCGGTCCGCGGCGCCGATTCCGAACGAAGAATCCAAGCAGCCGCCGCTCTTCTATCTGGCCGCGGGACTTCCGTTGAGGCTGCTCGGCCTCCGCCCGGATCCCCCTGCGGCGCTCCTCTACGCCCGGCTCTTCTCGGTTGCGCTGATCGCGATCGCGCTCTGCGGTCCTCTGCGTCGAATCTTCGAGGGGCATCCGGCCGCCGCCGTCGCCGGACTGATCGCCCTGCTCTCCCCGGGCGCCGCGGAAGCCTTCGCGCGGTGCTCCAACGACGCGGCCGTGTTTCTCTGGGCCGCCACGGTGATCGCGGCCCTCGACCGGCGTCCGGGCCCGCTGAAGATGGCGATTCTGCTCGCGGTGGGGCCGCTGCTCAAGCTGACGGCTCTCCCGATCGCGGCCTTCGCCGTCGCGGCGTTGTGGCTCGAAGGACGGCGGGTGGCGGCGGCCGCGGGCGGGGCCGCGTCGGCGCTCGTGTTTCCGGTCCAGGCGGTTCGAGGCTGGATCGGGAGCGGAGCGCTGGAGCTGCAGCGCCAACGGCCCGCCATCGCGGAGACCATCGGCGGATGGCTCGCGGGCTTCGCCCAGACCGCCTACACGCTCGTCAAGGCGCCCTTCTGGGCCATGGGCTGGTCGCTCCTCCGTCCGCCCGGTCCTCTCCTCGCCGTCCACCTCGGACTGCTGCTGTCCTTCGCTCTCGCCTTGCGGATCTCGCCGCGGCCGCGGAGATTGCCCGCGCACGCGCTCGCAGCCGTCGTCGCGGCGGCCGGGACGGTGGTGTTCGCCGTCGCGACGCGCCGATATTTCGGCGTGTGGGGCGGCGTGACCGGATGGTACGTGTGGGACTGGAGCCCGTGGCTCGCCGTCGCGGCGCTCGATGTCGCCGTCGTCGCACGGCGCTTCGTCCGCCCGCTGCTCGTCGCGGAAACCGGCTTCGTTCTCGCGGCCAACGTCGTGTGGTTCGTCTTCGCGTCATCGGCGTATGGCGGGTGATAGCGTGCGCCCGCAATGACGTGGTTCCAGGCGGCGCTGCTCGGATTGATCCAGGGATTGACGGAGTTCATCCCGGTCTCTTCCGACGGGCATCTTTCCGCGGCCGAGATGCTGATGCCGAGCTTCGGCCAGGTCGGGCTGCTCTTCGACGTCATGGTCCACGTCGGCACGCTGACGGCGATCGTCATCTACTACCGGGCGCTCCTCGCGGAAGAGGCGTCCGGTCTCGTCGCGTCCGACCCGGAGAAGAAGCGGCGGGCGTGGCGGCTCGTGGCGCTCCTTCTGGTGGCGACGGTTCCGACCGGGATCATCGGCCTTCTCCTCAAGCCCTCCGTCGAGACCACGAAGGTCGACCCCCGTTTCGTGGGCGCCATGGAGATCCTGACCGGGCTCTATCTCTTGCTGTCGGTGTTGCGCCGGGACGGCCGCAAGGACCGCGACACGATGCCGTATCTCGACGCGGCGTTGATCGGCGTGGCGCAGGGATTCGCGGTGCTGCCGGGGTTGTCGCGCTCGGCGTCGACGATCGCCGTGGGGCTGCTGTTGGGCCTCGCGGCGCGGTGGGCGGCCGACTTCACGTTTCTTCTGGCGATTCCGGCCATCGTCGGCGCGGCCGGGCTCGAGATCGTCTCGGCGCTCCGGCACCAGGGGCCGGCGTTCTTCCATACGCCGGACTTCGGCAAGTACCTGCTCGGCGCCGCCATCGCGGGCATCACCGGCTATGCCACGATCGGGGTCCTCATCCGGCTGGTTTCGACCCGGAAGGTTCATCTGTTTGCGATTTACTGCTTCCTCTTCGGTCTCGTGCTGATCCTGTTCTTCCCTCGAAGGTAGTCAGCGCGAGCCGCGGGTCCCGGCGCTCGCGCGCCGCGTGCCGGCTGCCGAGCCGGATCGCGACGTAGACGAGGACGCAGCAGAGAAAATCGATGGCGAGCCCGGCGTCGAAGCGGTAGGGCTGGTTCTGGAGGGCCGGCGGCAGGCCGGGATGCAGGACCCAGAAGTAGATGCCGTTTCCGACGAGGACCGCGACCGCGTACTCGATCCAACGGCGCTTCGTCACGGCACGGAATCTATCGCGGCCGCTCCGTCACGGCCGAGAGGCGCGCACGCGTGATCTCGAGCTGACGGCGGGAGTGCGCGAGCCCGTCCGCAAGCCCCTGGCGCTCCCGGATCGCGATGGCTTCCTCGAGGGCGGCCGCCCCGTCCGCCAGGTGGTCGGCGCACCGCTCCGGGTCGAGCTCGGCCCGGCGCCGCAGCGCGAGCCCCAGGTTGTGCAGCGTGACGCCGCGCGCAATTTCATGGTCGGCCGTGCGCCAGGCGAGCGCGCGTTCGAAGAGCACGACGGCCTCGGCGAGCTCGGTCTCGGATTCGCCCAGGTTGGAGAGCGCGGTGGCGAGGTTGTGCAGGGCCCGCGCGTGCCAGCCGCCGTCGCCGTCCTCGGTGAAGTGGCCGAGAGCGTCTCCGAAGAGGCGGCGCGCCCGCTCGAGGTCCGCCGCGGGGCCCGGGCTTCCGTAGAAGACCGCGGCGTTGTGCAGAAACCGCGCTCGGGCCTCCGGGCCCGGGAAAGCGAGCGCGGGGATGAGCTCCCAGAGATCGTCGGCGAGAGCGCGAGAGGCGTCGTCGCGGCTCTCGGAGCGAAGCTCTTCCTGGGCACGGAACCAGTCGCGGTACGCCCCGGACGGATCGGCGGCGAGCGCGTCGCGAAAGTGGCGGCGGAGAGGCTCCAGATCCGTCAAGCTCAGAGGGCGTCGAAGAGCCCGGGCTGCGCGCCGGCGGATCTCCGAAACGTACTGGTGCGCGGCTTCTCTTCTCCGGGCTCCTGGTTGATCCCGAGCCGCCGGCACTCGATGTCGAAAAGGCTCTCGATCGCGGCCCATCGGGGACCCACGCCCTCCATCCGCGCGCCGAATCGCGACTCGTTCCGCTTTCCGCCGCGGGTCTGCTCCAGGTTCGACCAGATCCGGGCCGCGCGGTCGGGAAACGCTTCGCGCAGGCGCTCCTCGAAGACGGGAAGGACTTCGGCCGGAAGGCGGAGCAGCGTGAGGAAAGCGCTGCGAGCGCCGGCCTCGCGGGCCCGGGAGAGGACCGATGCGATGTCGCTGTCGTTCAGTCCCGGGATCACCGGAGCGACGGAGACTCCCGTGCGGATGCCGGCTTCGGAGAGACGCGCGATCGTTTCGAACCGCTGGGACGCGAGGCTCGCGTTGGGCTCGATGGCCCGGCCCACGGCGTCGTCGGCGAAGGGAATGCTCACGTAGACCACGGCGGCGGCTTCGCGGGCCAGCCGGGAGAGCACGTCGATGTCCCGCCGCACGAGGGTGCCCTTCGTCACGACGCCGACGGGATTTCGGAACTCGGCGCAGACCTCGAGGCAGCGGCGCGTCAGCGCGTACACGGCTTCGGTCGGCTGGTAGCAGTCCGTGACGCCCGAGAACACGATCGTGTCGCCTTTCCAGGAACGCCGCAGGAGCTCCCGGCGCAACAGCTCGGGCGCGTTCACCTTCGCGACGATCTTGCGATCGAAGTCGGTGCCCGCGCCCCAGCCCAGGTACTGGTGGGTCGGACGTGCATAGCAATAACTGCAAGCATGAAAGCAGCCGCGGTAGGGATTCACGCTGAAACGGAATCCGACGTCGGGGCTGTCGTTCTCCGAGATGATCGACTTCGCGTGCTCCTCGAAGACCTCGAGCTCCGCCGCGGGCGGCTCGCCGAGCCATTCGGCGTGCACGGACTGCCAGGGGTTGGGCGGGTTGGAGACGCGGGTCGCCATCCCCAACGGAGTATAGAGTCTCCCGCCGAGCCAAGATCCATGCTGATTTCCGCTTCGTCCGCCGGTGCGCCCGGCCGCTCCCGCCGCATCCTCGCCGGGGCGGGCCTGCTCGCGGCGGCGGCGGCGGTTTTCTGGTTCGGGCTGGGCATGCATCGCGGCGTGCTGCTTTCGGAGGACATCAAGTCGCGTGTCTGGCCGTGGGCGCCCTCGTTTCCGGCGAAGGAAATCGTGGCGCCCGCTCTCTCGGACCCCGTCTGGCAGTTCGTTCCGTGGATCGACATCGCGCGCCGCGAGATCGGGTCGGGGCGTCTTCCGCTCTGGAACCCGTATCAGAACGGCGGGGCCCCGCTCGTGGGCAACAGTCAGTCGGCTCTGGGCTCGCCGCTGTTGTGGCCGGCTCTCCTCCTCGGCGTGGCCGACGGGTGGAACCTGTCGCTGCTGCTCCGGCTCCTCGTCGCGGTCGTCGGCGCATTCCTCTGGCTTCGCGACCTCGGCCGCTCGAAAAGCGGAGCCCTTCTCGGCGCGACGGCGTTCGCACTCTCGGCTCCGTTCGTCGCCTGGCTGGAACATCCGGAGACGCTGACGCTCGCGCCGCTCCCGTGGCTTCTGCTCTTCACACGGCGCCTCGTCAGGAATCCGTCGCCCGGCGCTTTCCTGGCGGTGGCCGTGGCCACCTTTGCCGTCATCGCCGGCGGACAGCCGGAGTCGGCTCTCCTGGCCGCGTTGCTCGCCGCCGCGGTGATGCTGCGGGAATCGCGAGGTGTCCGGGGCGCCGGGCCGGCCTTTGCCGCCGCGCTCCTCGGTGCCGGACTCGCGGCGCCTCTCCTGTTCCCCTTCATCGAATACCTGCGACTGAGCGCCGCATGGTCCGGTGAGGGCCGGCACCCGTTC
>Ga0068862_100005164_pt1 | contig 10980 bp, 10 predicted proteins | sample KBSSwiS52_FD_66598 | JGI IMG/M metagenome (GOLD analysis project Ga0068862, IMG submission 66598) | Switchgrass rhizosphere microbial communities from Kellogg Biological Station, Michigan, USA - KBS Switchgrass S5-2 | ecosystem: Host-associated > Plants > Roots > Rhizosphere > Soil ... | reverse complement strand
AATACAACGCTTTTTATTGAAGTAAAAGTTACTCCTGAAATTATAAGTGCCAGCGCTTTTGACATCTATGTTACAGTAAAAGAAAGATGGTACCTATTTCCCACTCCCTGGTTTCAGCTTGCAGACAGGTCATTTAATGAATGGCTGGTAAAATATAATGGAAGCTTTCACCGGGTCAGTTACGGTATTCGCTTTTTCCATTACAATATCAGCGGCAGAAATGATCGGCTTACCGTCGCACTCATCAATGGTTTTACCCGGAATATTTCATTCGAATATAAGGCACCATATACCAATCCTGCCTTATCAGACGGTGTAATCCTGGGTGCAGGATTTTCCCAGGCAAGGCAAATTCCCTATAAAACAGATTATAATAACAATTTAGTCTACTATAAAAATGATGATTTTGTAAAAAACGAATGGTATGTAACCGGTGCTTATAGTTCAAGAAAAGCCATTAAGAAAAAAGAAACTTTTTCAATTTCTTTCAGGCATATTGAGGTTGATGACTCCCTCCTATCACAGCATTACAATCCCGGATATTTCAATTCCTCTGCATCATCACAAAATTTCCTGGAAATTGGATATAGACTCCAATTCACCGAAGTTGACAATATTCTTTACCCGTTAAAGGGATATGCAACATCCCTGTTGCTTCTAAAGCGTGGCCTGGAAATAAAAGGGGATATTAACAGGTTTATTATACGGGCTACCTACAATAAATATTTTTCACATTCCCATAATTGGTACACAGGTATCCGGGTTACGGCACAGGTTGAATTACCATTCAACCAGCCTTACATTAACCAAAGAGCGCTGGGATACGTGGATGATTATTTGCGGGGTTATGAATATTTTGCAATAGACGGAGTCGCATTTGGCCTTGCACGGTTTGACCTTAAAAAAAAGCTCTTGCATTTTTATGTTCCCACTTTTTTAAAATCCAAAACCTACAATAAACTTCCCTTTACAATTTATGGAAAAACATTTAGTGATATAGGATATGCATACAGCCAACCAGGATTTGTCTCAAAACTCAGCAATAAATTTTTATATTCAGGTGGTTTTGGCATTGATATTCTAACATTGTACGATTTTAAGCTAAGCATTGAATGCAGTTTCAACCAGTTAGGTCAAAAGGGTTTATTTTTACATAATTAAGTGTCTTTTACCCGGGTTTAATAAGATTACCAACATAATCGTATACAAATAATTATGCGCATTGCTATTTACAGCCGCGGTTTGGAAGCCAACCAGCGTGAAGGCTTGAAATTACTGCTGACTGAATTGGCTCATTATAAAATTGAGCCGGTTATTTACCAGAATTTTTTTAACCAGTTTTATTCTTCTATTGATATCCATAACAAATATTCAACCTTCAATAGCCCTGAAGACCTTCAGGATATTGATTGCCTGATAAGCCTTGGCGGGGATGGGACCTTGCTGGATGCAGTAACCTTTGCAGGGGATAAAGAAATTCCTGTTTTGGGAATTAATTATGGCAGGCTCGGTTTTCTTGCAAGTATCGGTAAAGATGAACTGCATATGGCAGTAAAAGCCTTAGTGCAGCGTACGTTTGTGCTTGACAAAAGAACGCTCCTGCACCTGGATGCCAACATGCCATTGTTTAACAATGTCGCGTTTGCCCTCAATGAATTCACAATTCATAAAAAAGATACGTCACCTATGATTAAAATTCACACCTATTTAAATGGTGAATTTTTAAATACTTACTGGTCCGATGGATTGATTGTATCGACTCCTACCGGTTCTACGGGCTACTCATTAAGTTGCAATGGCCCGGTTGTTTTTCCCGAATCTGCAAGTTTTGTAATAACCCCGGTATCTCCCCACAATTTAAATATTCGCCCATTAGTTGTACCCGATAACACGATTCTATCTTTCGAAATCGAAGGTCGAACAGATGGTTTTTTGTGCACGCTTGACAGCCGGCGGGAAATTGTAACCAAAGATGTGTTGCTTGCCATACGTAAAGAGGCTTTCAGCATCAATCTTGTGCGGCTCAATGAGAGTAATTTTCTGCAAACCCTTCGTAATAAGTTATCTTGGGGGCTGGATAAGAGGAATTAAGATAAATTTTTAACTTGCTTATGTAATTAAAAGGGCGTTTCTTCGTTCTACTAACAATGTTTTTTTTATTTTGCACCTATTATGAAGAAGTTTATTATCAGTTTGCTCATTCCAATTGCCCTTTGTAGCAAGGCCAGCGCACAAAATGAAATAATATTGGAGGGAGAATATGGCGTTACCGTTGGAGCTGCACATTATTTTGGCGACATCAACAACAGGGCAGCCGTTAACAGACCAAAGATCGCGATAGGCGCCTTTTATAGAAAACAGTTTGGCAATTACACTGCTTTGCGTATAAACGCACACTTTGCCCAACTTGGCTATAGCGATCAATATAGCCAAAATGATTTCCAGCGGAGAAGAAACCTGAGTTTTAATACAAATATTTTTGAATTTGCCCTGAGGGGAGATTTTAATTTTTTCAAATTTATTCCCACAGATTTTAATCACAGCTTTACTCCTTATGCGACACTGGGCGTAGGTATTTTTAGCTACGATCCTTATGCATTTTATCATGGTGAGAAAGTGTTTTTACGCCCCTTGAATACAGAGGGGGAAACATTTTACCAGGGAAGAAAAGCGTATAGCCCTATGGCAGTTTGTATTCCCATTGGCTTTGGAGTCAAGTATGCAGTAACCGATAAAATAAACATTTCTTTCGAAGTTTCACATCGTTTTACCACAACGGATTATCTTGATGATGTGAGCAAAACATATATAGGGATAGACAAATTTTCTTCCCCCGGCACTCCTCCCATTGCGGCAGTATTGCAGGACAGGTCTTTTGAAACAGGCACCCCAATCGGTGATGAAGGCCGTCAGCGCGGTTTCAGCAAGCAAAAAGATCAATACGCTATAGCAGAAATCGGCGTATCATTCAATATCATGTCATATCGCTGTCCTTCTACCCGCTAAGGTTCTTTAGAAGATCCTTCAGTTGTAAATTTTCCATGGATTTTTTAACCGGATGAGGATCATTTAATGTATCCCCGATTGAAAATATATTAGAAAATTACCTGTATAATACCTGCTTTGATTTTTGAAGTGTTTCGTTTAAAGTATTTCCTTACTTTTACAGGCCAAGTCAGGCTGTTGTGCCTGACTTCCTGTTTTACAACAACATGAGCCTAAAAGAAAAATTAAATGTTGAAAAGCTGCCAAGGCATATTGCCATTATAATGGATGGTAATGGCCGCTGGGCAAAGGAAAAGGGCGAAGACAGGCTATATGGCCATTATAATGGGGTTGAAAGCGTAAGAAATATCGTGGAAGGCTGCGCTGAGCTGAGTATTGAATATCTAACCCTGTATGCTTTTAGCACAGAAAACTGGGACCGCCCCCGGGACGAAGTGACAGGCCTGATGGAATTATTGGTACAGACCATAAAACAGGAAGTAGCAACCCTTAACAAAAACAACATCAGGTTACATGTAATAGGTAATATAGACATGTTGCCTGTATCTGCACGAAATGAATTGGAGGAGGCATGCGAAGCAACAAAAGTTAATACAGGGCTCAATCTTGTAATGGCATTGAGTTACAGCAGCCGGTGGGAAATTGTTCATGCAATAAAGAAAATTGCGCATGACGTGAAAAAAGAAAAGCTTGATCCGGAAGAAATTACCAGTAAAGTATTTGAGCAATACCTGTGTACTGCTGATTTTCCCGATCCTGAACTTATGATTCGTACAAGTGGAGAATATCGAATCAGTAACTTTTTACTCTACCAGCTTGCCTACAGTGAATTATATTTTACCGACACACTTTGGCCAGACTTTAGAAAGCAAAATTTGTATGAGGCACTACTGGATTTTCAAAACCGTGAAAGACGATTTGGAAAAACCAGTGAACAGCTTTAATATTTACCAGCCTTGTAATTATAAATGCTGCGTTCAGCTTTTATTTTACTCATTTTTATACGGGTGATTTAACAAATACTTTTAAATATTGCTTTTATCTTGCCGGCTTATAAAAAACCCTGATTTAATGCATAAAATCTACAAGATTTTATTCTTCGTAGTTATAGTTGTTACTGCCAAAACTAATTCTTCAGCCCAGGTCCTGAAAGATTCAAGCGGCGGTTCGAAAAATATTCCTGATTCACAGGTTGTTTCAGATACAATTCCGTTAATTCAAAACCCTGTTGTTACTCAATCTAAAGATAGTGTACCCGGTTCAGTAAATCAGGTTGTTTCAGATACAATTCCATTAATTCAAAACCCTGCTGTTACTCAACATAAAGATAGTGTGCCAGGTTCAGTAAATCAGGTAGTTTCAGATACAATCCCAATCGTTCAAAACCCTGCTGTCACTCAATCTAAAGATAGTGTACCTGTTTCAGTAAATGTTGCGCTTGAAAATATTTTCGATGCAAAATCGCCAAAAGAATATATACTTTCCGATATTAAGGTTACGGGAACAAAGTCGTTTGATCCAAATCTCATCATTTCGATTTCAGGCCTTGCCATAGGGGATAAAGTAATGATACCGGGTGGAGATAATTTCTCGAGGGCCATCACTAATTTATGGAAGCAAAGTCTTGTCTCAGATGTGCAGGTTTATTTTACCAACCTGGCAGGCAATAAACTTTCAATTGAGATCAATATTACAGACAGGCCGAGTCTTACCAACTTTAAATTCAAAGGCGCGACTAAAGGTGAAGCGGATGATCTCACCCCAAAACTCGGCCTGGCCAAAGGAAAGCTGACAAGGGTTACTGAGAACTTAAAGCAATCCGCCGTAGGAATTATTAAGAGATTTTATATCGATAAAGGGTTTAGAAATGTGGATGTGAAAGTGAATGAATCGAAAGATCCCAATGCCGCTAATGCGGTCAATATCACTTTTGTTATTAACAAAAACGGGAAAGTCCGCATAGATGAAATTTATTTTTCGGGCAATGAATCTGTGAGTGACCTGAAATTAAAAAAACAAATGAAGGGTACAAAAGAGAAAAGCCGCTTTACTTTCTTTCCGCCCTCAAGTCAGAATGTTTTTGATTCAGGCAAAAGCAATAGACTTACTTTTAGCGAATACCTGCGTACTAACGGGTATCTTATTCCTTCCAAAACAAAAGAATTGCTTGATCCTTACTTTCGTTTTAAATTAAGTTCGGCCAAATTCAATGAAAAAAAATACCTGGAAGACAAAGGCCACATTTTAGACTATTACAATTCTTTGGGATTCCGGGATGCTGTGATCTTAAATGATACTTCATACAATGATCATGGTAATATTGATGTAGCCATAAAGGTTAGTGAAGGACATCGGTATTATTTTGGAAATATAGCATGGAAAGGAAATACCAAATATTCTGATTCCATTTTAAGTATTTTCCTGGGTATAAAAAAAGGAGATATTTATAATGCAGAAACCCTTAATAAAAAATTAGGGAAACAGCCTTCAGCTGAAGGAGGTGATATCAGCAGCCTCTACCAGGATGACGGTTATTTATTTTTTAGAATTGACCCGGTTGAAACGGCAGTCTACAACGACACCATCGATCATGAAATACGCATTGTAGAAGGCCCCCAGGCTACCATTGGCAAGGTTGATATTACGGGGAATGATAAAACCAAAGATTATGTAATCCGCCGTGAACTACGCACAATCCCGGGAGAAAAATTCAGCCGTGCAGATATCATTAGAACACAACGCGAATTATCACAGCTTGGATATTTTAATCCTGAAAAAATAAATCCTGGTATAGTACCCAATACAGAAGATGGAACCGTTGATATAACATGGGGCCTTGAAGAAAAATCCTCTGACCAGTTGGAACTTTCTGCGGGTTTTGGGGGTGGTATTGGCTTAACCGGCACGCTGGGGGTTACTTTTAATAATTTTTCTATCTACAATATTTTTAATAAAAAAGCCTGGAGCCCGCTTCCAAGTGGTGATGGACAAAAATTAAGTTTAAGAGCACAAAGCAATGGTAAACAGTTCCGTTCATATAATTTCTCATTCACAGAACCGTGGCTCGGAGGAAAAAAACGAAATTCGTTTACGATAAGCTATTACGATACAAAATACGCAAATGCGTATGGCCCCTCCGGTTTTTATGACCGTAGCTATGCAGATTCTTCCTACATTAAAACAACAGGATTTAGTCTTTCCCTGGGAAAGCAATTGAAATGGCCGGATGATTATTTTTCTCTTATTTACCAGCTAAATTATCAACGGTATAAACTCAAAAATTATAATATTTTTCCTGGTTTAACCAACGGAATTTCAACTAATGTAAGTTTGAAAATAACACTGGCCCGCAATTCTGCCGGCCCAAATCCTATCTTTCCCACAAGTGGCTCCAATTTTATACTGAGTGCTGAGCTCACGCCACCTTACTCGCTGTTCAAAGATGCCGCTTTTTATAAAAACCAGGCCCAGGCCGATCAGTATAAACTCGTGGAATTTCATAAAGAACGTTTTACGGCAGAATGGTACGTTCCAATTGGACAGGGACGCGGACCTGATAAAAACAAGCAATTTATTTTAAAAGCTGCCGCGAAGTATGGCTTCCTTAGCCGTTATTCTAATAAAACTATTACATCGCCATTTGAGCGATTCCAGTTAGGCGATGCAGGTTTAAGCAACAATTACGGGTTGCTGGGATATGATATTATTTCGCACAGGGGATATCCCGTATATGATAATTCAGATCCGAAAGTTAATCCTGATATTAGCTCTGCAAGCAACTTTTTTACTATTTTTAATAAATATACACTTGAACTCAGGTATCCGTTCAGCACCAGCGCCAGCAGCACAATATATGGAGAAGCCTTTTTTGAAGCTGCAAACGGATGGTATAGTTTTAAAGATTACAATCCTTTTAAATTGCGCAGATCAGTAGGTGTCGGTATGCGTTTCTTCCTGCCAATGTTTGGCCTCCTGGGCTTTGATTATGGTGTTGGTTTAGACAGAATAAATTCCAATACGGGGTTAAAAGGAGCCGCTAAATTTACATTTATGCTTGGCCAGGAACCTGAATAAACAGAATAACAAAAATTATCAATTATGAAAAAAATACCTGTTATTTTAATAACATGCCTAATAATAAGTGCTGGTTTGAATGCGCAACGCTATGCAGTTATTGATTCGAAATATATCCTGGAAAAAGTTCCGGAGTATAAGGCTGCCCAGCAAAAGCTGGATCAGTTTAGCGAACAATGGCAGCAGGAGATTGATAAAAAATCTGCAGCGCTCGATAAAATGTATAAAGACTATGATGCCGAGCAGGTAATGTTGAGTGACGATCTTAAGAAAAAAAGAGAAGATGAATTATTCAATAATGACAAGGAACTGAAAGATCTTCAAAGAAAAAGGTTCGGATACGAAGGCGATATTTTTAAAAAACGCCAGGAACTTATAAAACCCATACAGGATAGGGTTTACAATGCTGTTCAAAAACTGGCTGCTTCAAAATTATATGATTTTATTTTGGATAAAAGTGAAGGAATTACCGTTATCTTTGCCGACCCAAAATTGGACAAGAGCGATGATGTGCTGAAGGAACTTGGTGTTAAATAAATGCGAAAGCCCGCGGCAGATGCAGCCTAAAATATATTTTTAAACACTTTATTAAAAACAAATCTCAAAAATAAAAATGAAAAAGTTCATTACACTCGTTTTAATTTCAGTGGCGGTATTTGGATTCTCTACAGCTAATGCCCAAAAGATTGGCTTCGTCAGCGCTGATGAAGTTATACAATTAATGCCCGAAGCTGCAAGTGTTCAAACCCAGCTTGATCAATACCAGCAATCATTGTATCAAAATGCCGAAGATCAGAGAACCTCTTTAAATGAAGCTGTTCAAAAATTTTATAAAGATTCAGCAACCATGAGCCCCAGCTTAAAGGAAGTAAAAAGAACCGGCCTTCAAAAGCAAGTACAGGATTTAAGTGGTATCGACCAGAAAATTCAAAACCAATTTGAACAAAAAAGGCAGGAACTTTCTTTACCAATACAAAAGAAATTACAGGCAGCCATAGAAGAAGTTGCCAAAGAAAACGGTTATACTTATGTATTTCCAAGAGAAGCTCTAATTTATATGCCCCCTACCAGCGATATCGGTCCATTGGTGAGAAAAAAGCTTGGCCTGAAGGAGCCAACACCCGGGCAAACTACTCCCAAAACAAAATAAAATAAATAGATAATTTTGGCAAGCCATCCGTTACAACAGGATGGCTTGTTTATTTTTAAAATATGAGCATATTGTCCCCAATTGGAGTTTTCGACTCAGGTTACGGCGGTTTGACGGTTTTAAAAGAAATTGTAAACCGTTTACCAGCTTACGATTATATCTATCTCGGTGACAATGCAAGAACCCCTTATGGAACCAGGTCTTTCGAGACTGTTTATGAATATACCCTGCAATCGGTAAAATGGCTATTACAAAAAGGTTGCCCCCTGGTGGTCCTTGCCTGCAATACTGCATCTGCTAAGGCCCTAAGAACTATTCAGCAAAAAGATCTTCCGGGGTATGGAAATAATATCAGGGTGCTCGGGGTTATAAGGCCCAGTACAGAAGTCATCGGAAGCTTTTCCAAAACCAGGCACATAGGAATACTTGGTACAAATGGAACAGTAGAATCTCAATCTTATCCTATTGAAATTGAAAAGTTTTTCCCCGACATTGAAGTTCACCAGCATGCCTGCCCTATTTGGGTTCCCCTTGTAGAAAACAATGAATATTCCTCGCCGGGGGCAGATTATTTCATAAAAAAGGATGTGGGTGAGCTGTTAAGTAATTCCCCCGAAATAGATACTATTTTGCTCGCCTGCACCCACTATCCTTTACTTTCCGCCAAAATTGAAAAATACCTGCCAAAAGGGGTTCGGTTAATTTCTCAGGGAGAAATAGTAGCGGCGAGTTTGGAAAATTACCTGCTCCGCCATCCTGAAATTGATGAAAAATGCAGCAAAAACGGGCAACGGCAGTTCTTTACAACCGATTCAGTAAAAGATTTTGACAAGCATTCGGGAATATTTTTCGGGGAAAAGGTAAATTCAATTCATATAGATTTATAGCTGACGCGGGATAACATGAATAATTCGCGTCACACAGTAAAAAAGGAAGTCCGGTTCTTACAAGATTCGATCAAGGCTTTCCAGGAAAAAAGCGGATATCTTGTGGAATTTGTCGAATTCGTGTAATTCGTGGCCCAAAATTTAAAAATCTTTTCTTACTTTTGCTGCCCTTTCACAAAACAGCAGGGATGGTGCCCGGCTGGTAATGGTTAAAAAAATTTATAAAGGAAAAAATTAAAAAATAATGCCAGGCAAAAAACGTACATATCAACCTCATAAGCGCCGCCGCAAAAGCGTCCATGGGTTCAGGGAGCGCATGTCAACGGCTAATGGCCGCAAAGTTTTAGCAAGCCGCAGGAGGAAGGGGCGCCATAAACTTACGGTTTCTGATGAGCACGGAAGTAAAAAATAATTGTTATAATTTCATAATGAATAGCCTCCTTACCGGGGCTATTTTTTATTTTAATACTATGTTATATGTTAATCATCGGGCGGGCGATGTCGGTCAAAAGCCACCGGGTATTTTGTCTTTGTGCATACGGCCTGGTGGGAAAATTCAGTAAGGCATAGAAAATTGAATTACATTTTGTTCATTTTCTTAATAAAATTTTCTTGTATCCAAATCAGATTTACGTTTAAACCTGTAGAAAAGCTAAAAAGCAGGAAACTGATTCAACAGCTTTTCAAAGAAGGAAAATCATTTAAGAATTTTCCTTTCAGGGTGCTTTATTTTCAGCCAGAAAAAAATCTTTCACATCTTCAAACCGCATTTTCAGTAAGCAGTAAAATTTTTAAAAAAGCAGTTGATAGAAACCGGATTAAAAGATTGATGAGAGAAGCATATCGTTTGCAGAAAATCCCTTTGCAAAATGAGCTGGAAATAAAAGGGAAATACCTGGCGGTCTTTATAATTTATACTGCAAATGAATTACCGGTATATGATAGTATATCTGAAAAAATGGCTGCGGCCCTCCAACACCTGGAAAAAATAATACGATGAACTTCTTCCCGGTAAAACAGTATACTTTTTTTTATAAAAATAAATCAGGATATAGATTTCCTCCCGGTACCATTGAATAATTATCCAGCTCAGTTATTCCCTCCCTGGCAAGTACCTCTTCGTCAATAAAGCAATTTCCGGTACATTCACCTGAGGGTTTGTTTAGAATATAAAACGCAGCATCCGCTATTATTTCAGGTGAGCGGCTCATTTTTAACAGGTTCTCACCCCCCAATAAGTTACGTATAGCTGCTGTTGCAATAGTAGTCCTTGGCCATAAGCAATTAGCGGCAATATTATATTTCTTAAGCTCGCCGGAAAGCCCCAGTGCAATCATGGTCATGTTATACTTACTCATCGTATAGGCGAGATAGTTAGTAAACCATTTCTGATCCAGGTTTATCGGTGGCGAGAGATTTAAAATATGAGCATTCCTTCCTTTTTTTAAATGAGGAATGCATGATTTGCTTACAAAAAAAGTTCCTTTTACATTAATATCATGCATCAGCTCGAAGGCTTTGGTATCCGTTGATTCAATTTTGGTTAAGGAAATTGCGGAGGCATTATTTACCAGGATATCGATACCCCCAAAAGTATTCACGGCCGTTTCTACAGCTCGTTGCACCTGGGCTTCAAACCTTATATCGCATTGCACCGGCAGGGCTTTTCCACCGGCTGCCTCTACTTCTTCAGCCGCGCTAAAAATCGTTCCCCCCAGTTTGGGATTTTCTTCAATTGATTTTGCCGCGATTACAATATTTGCACCTTCTTTGGCAAGTCTCAAAGCGATGGATTTACCAATACCGCGGGAACCTCCTGTGATAAATACTGTCCTGTTTAGAAAACTCATAAGCTATATTGTA
>Ga0068862_100005156_pt1 | contig 10988 bp, 5 predicted proteins | sample KBSSwiS52_FD_66598 | JGI IMG/M metagenome (GOLD analysis project Ga0068862, IMG submission 66598) | Switchgrass rhizosphere microbial communities from Kellogg Biological Station, Michigan, USA - KBS Switchgrass S5-2 | ecosystem: Host-associated > Plants > Roots > Rhizosphere > Soil ... | reverse complement strand
GAGGCCGGGATAGACGCCATCGAGCTGCCGCGCGACCTCGGCCGCTCTCTCGGCGGCAGCGCCGGTGCCCAGCTCCAGGCCGTGGCGTCCGCCTGTGAAGTTCGTGAGGATGCCGGAGCGCCCGGGCTGTTGCCGGCTCGTCTCCCAGGTGAGCTGGTAGGGCAGGTCCGTGAGCGTGCTCCCGCTCGACCCGTATTCGTTCCGCCACGTCCGCTGCTGGAACCCGATCATCAGCTTCGCGTTGGTCCCGTAGCCGAGCTCCGCGATGGCGCGGCGCTTCGCGGGCGTGAGGTCGGCCTCGATGGCCACGTCGCGGAGCAACGAGAAGGGCAGCGTCACCACCACGTGATCGGCGGCGGCGGCGAAGGCGCGGCCGCCGCGCCGCAGCGAGCACTCGACGAGGCCGTCCGGCCGCCGGCGGATCCGCTCCAGCACGCAGCCGAGCTCGATCGCGCCGCCCAGGCGTCGGGCCAGCGCCTGGGGGACGAGGTCGTTTCCCCCGCGCACGTGGAAGCGCTCGTCGCTCTCGCCGTACAAACGGAAGGGCTCGGCCACGGGGTCGATGGTGGTGAGGAAATTGAGCGCGGACTGCCGATCGATCTCCAGGCCGAACTCGGTGGTGAAGGCGACGTCCAGCAGCTGGCGGAACCAGCCTGGGACGGGGACGCGGTCCAGCCACTCCGCGACGGACAGGTGGTCGAGCTCCCGGGCCGCGCCCTCGCTGCGATAGGTGATGTCGTCCGGGCCCAGGCGGGCGCGGGCGGCCGTGATCCGGACGGCCACGGGCAGGAAGGCCTCGACGACTTCCTCTTCCGAGCGCTTCGTGCCGCCAAAGAACCAGACGGTGCGCTCGTTCCCTCCGCCGGGGGCCAGGTCGTCGATGGCGAGGCCGAGCTCCCGCGCCAGCCCGTGCAGGTGGGTGTGCCCGCTGTCGATCAGCTCGCCGCCCAGCTCCGCGACCTGCCCGTCCTCGAAATGGCCGCGCAGGGAGGAGACGCGGCCACCCACGCGGTGCTGGGCCTCGAAGACGCGCACGCCCACTCCCGCCGCGCGAAGGCGGTACGCGCAGGTCAGGCCGGAGATACCGGCCCCGACGACGATCACGCGGGCCGGCGGGCGGGCGATCGGTGCCGCCGGGGGCACGAGGCCGCGGAGCGACACGGAAACGGCCGCGGCCGCGCCCCCGGCCAGGAAATCGCGGCGGGTGACGTCCCGCCCCGCGGCCCGCGCGCGGTGCCGCTCCGCCGCTCTCTCCTCGCCCCTCTGTCGAATCTCGGCCGGCGTGCGCCCGGTCGCCAACGAACATCGCGCGATGCGCAACGAGCGTTGCAGCGCGCTCAGCAGTGGTGTGCGGGCCATCGAAGCGCGGGGAGTATACCTGCGCCAGGACTCAGCGCTTCACCGGGCGCCCCGCATCGACGTCCCTCAGGAACGCGATGAGGCCGGGGAAATAGGTGGCCTGGTCATCCCACATGGCAAAGTGCCCGCCGCTTGGGCAGAGCAGGAAGCGGCCGTTCTTGACCTGGCTCGCCACCCAGCGCATGTGATCGGGGTCCATCGTGTCGTGCTGGGCGCCGATCACGAGCGTGGGCACGGTGATCCGCGGCAGGTCCGCCTTGCGATCCCACTTCTCGAGCCGGCCGGAGGCCGCGAACTCGCTCGGCCCCTGCATCGTGACGTAGATGTCCTTGTTGAGCTTGCCGAGGGCGCGCAACACACCGTCCGGCCAATCCTCCGGCGGCCGCCGCAGGACGTGCTGGGCATAGAAGTGCGGCATCAGGAGCTCCATGTAGCGGGGGCTCTCGTATTCCTTGCGCGCTTCGATCTCCCGGATCTCCTTGACCACCGCCGGGTCCATCTGCTTCGCGAGCACCTCGTTCGCGTAGCGGTTGTAGTCGGGGATGCTCATCATCATGTTCGAGATGACGAGGGCCTTGAGCTCCTGTGGATGCGCGAGCGCGTATTCGACGGCCAGGATGCCGCCCCATGACGAGCCGAGCAGATAGAAATCGTCGCGGGTGAGCGACAGCGCCTTCCGGACCTGCTCCACCTCGTCCACGAATCGCTCGATCGTCCACAGGCTGTCGTCCTTCGGCTGATCCGAATAGGCCGAGCCGAGCTGGTCGTAGTAGATGAACTCGATGCCCTCCGCGGGCAGGAAGCTCTCGAACGACTCGAAGTACTCGTGCGTCGCGCCCGGTCCGCCGTGCAGGAGCAGCAGCTTGATCCGCGGGTTGTGGCCGAAGCGCTTGGTCCAGACGGTGAAGTCGCCCTTCGGCGTGTGGATCGGGATCCGCCGCACGCCACCCGTCTGCATTCCCGACTCGCTCCGCGCGAAGTAGGACGCGAGGGTGGGTCGGGCCGGTCCTTGCGCCGGCGTCATCACCGCGACCTTCGGCTTCGGCGAGGGCTCCTGCGCGCCGGCCGGGAAGGTGGCCAGCAGCGCGGCCAGGGCGAGACGGGGGATCCTCATGTCGTCCTCCAGGTGGGCGGAGGCTAGCCCCCGAGCGCGCGAGCGGTCAATACGCGCATGCCGTCGTCGCCCTGGCCGCCACGCGCACGCTGGTACGAGGAGCGCGCCATGCGGACATGCGCCACGTGCCGTGAGTCAGGCCGGCCGCCAGGCTCCGGGCGCGAGCATGCGCGCCATGCGGTCGGGGCGGCGGATGGCCTGCGCGGCCATCCAGGCGTCCGCTTCCGCGACCAGTGCGCGACCGGCCTCGCCTCCCAGCAGCTCGCCCTGGCCGCGCCGAGCCGCGACCGCGAAGAGCGCCATGTCGACGGCGTCCAGGCGCGCCGCCGCCTGCGTGACCGCCTCCAGCGCCCGCTCGCGCCGCCCGCGCGTCGCCGCGCTGCCCGCGCGGACGAGCAGGCCGAGCGCCTCCCCCCAGGCCGCGCGCTGGCTCAGCAGGTCGTCCGCGTAGCGATCGGCTTGATCGAGGTGGGCGCGCACCGCTTCCGGAGTCGCCGCGGCCGCCCCCAGGGCCACGCGGCGGCGAGCCCGCGAGAAGAGGCTCAGGATGAGTCCGGCCTGGGGGAAGCGATCGAGCGCCCGCGCGGCGCGGCGCCAGCCTTCGCGGATGGGGGCCGCCTCCTCGAGGCCTTCGCCCGTGTAGAGCGCGATGTCCCTCAGCGCGCCCCGCAGCCAGATCTGGGTGAAGTCGAAGACGTTGCGGCTGGGCGCCACGCCCAGGGCGAGCTCGCGGCGCGCACCGTCCGCGTCGTCCGCGGCCAGCCAGGCCACGTGCGAGAAGCAGCCCACGCGCAGGTAGCGCGCGGCGAGCAGGTTCCCGCGCTCCTCCGCGCGCTCGAGCAGGCGCGGCAGGCGGCGCGAGAGCTCCTCGATCTCCCCGAGCATGAACAGCGACGCCAGCGCGTACATCTCCGCGTTGTCGGACTCCCATATGGCGCCGACGCAACGCTCGCGCAAGGTGGCCGCCGCCTCGTCGCAGAGACGGCGGGCGTGCTTCCAGCGCCCTTGCACCCAGGCCGTCACGCCTTCGGCCATGGCCGCGAGGCCCAAGGCGTGTTCGTTGCCGAGATCGGCGGCCAGGCCGTTTGCGGACGAGAGCAGGCGGTCGACGCGTGCGCGCGTGCGCGTTCCCCCCAGGCCCACGAAGACCGCCTCCAGGGCGAGCGCGCGCGCGACGCGATACGGCTCGCCCGCGGCCAGCGCGAGCTGCAGGCCGCGCGCCTGGAACTCCGCGGAGCGGATCAGGTCGATGAGGCCGAACCCCACGGCCACGGACCAGCAGGTGTCGATGCGCAGGAGATCCCAGGCGGGCACGCGCCCGGCGTCACGGCGGCGGAAGCGGATGCCTCGCGCACGCAGGACGGCGCGGCGGAGGAGCAACGAGACGAGAGCGCGCCCGGTGGTGCTCGGCATCGAGATCCCCACGCTGGCCAGGACCTCCTTCACGAGCGCGAGCCCTTGCTCGACCTTGCCGGCCACGAGGAGCTGCTGGGCGGCGCGGCGGCGGAGGTCGATGCGCTCGGCCACGTCGCCGGCGGTCGCCGCTTCCAGGTAGGCTTCCGCCGCTTCCCGGCCTCGCCCCGCGTTCGCGAGCGCATCGCCCAGGCGCACGCGCAGGCCGTGTGCGTCCGTCTCCGCCGGGCGCAGCGAGAGGGCCAGCCGGTACAGCCGCGCCGCGCGGTCGAAGGCCAGCGCGTTGGCGGCGGCGGCGGCGGCGGCGACGGCGTGGTCGGCCGCTTGCTGCAGGTGGCCGCCTTCCCGGAAATGCTCCGCGAGCCGCTCGGGATCGGCGCGGCCGGAGGCCAGGAGGGCCAGGGCCAACCGCTCGTGCAGCCGGCGCAGCTCTTCCGGCTCCAGGCCGCCGATCACCGCCGCCCCCAGCCGGTCGTGATACGTCTCGACCTCGTCCCAGCCCGTGCTGCGGCGCGTACGGACGAAGTGCACGGCGCGCAAGGCGGCGAGCGCGGCGTCGCCTTCGTGATCCAGGGCCGCGGCGTGGAAGGCGGCGCCGAGATCGATGGGGCGTCCGGCGACGGCGACCACGGTGAGGAGCCGTCGCGCGGGCTCGGCCAGCTCCGCGGCCCGGCGCCGGATCATCTCGTCGAGGAGGGCCCCCGACAGCTCGTCGCTGCCGAAGCGGGCCAGGGCGTCGATGAGGAACGGATTGCCCTGCGACTCGCGCGCGATGGCCTGCGCGCGTCCCGCGTCGGGCGCGGCCCCCAGGAGCTCCGTGGCCAGGGCGCGGGCCTCGTCCGCGGCCAGCTCGCCCAGCGCGATGTCGATCCGCTGCAATGACGCCGCCGCCGGCGATTCGCGCAGGGGCAGGAGCAGCGACAGCAGGTCGCTCGTCTGCGCCTCTTCCGTCCGATAGCAGCCGACGAGGAGCACCGCGGGCGAGTCGGGCGGCTTCATGAGGTCGGTCAGGAGGGCGGCGCTGTCCGCGTCGCCCCACTGCAGGTCGTCCATCGCGATCACGACCGGCGAGCGATCGGCCAGGCGCACCACGAGCTCGCGCAGGGCGGCGAAGGCGCGGCGCCGCAGCTCCTGGGAATCCGGGATCTCCGGCACCGTCCGGCGCGCGCGGGTCACCGCCGGCACCTGGCGCAGCACGGGGAAGAGGCGCGCGAGGGCGACGACGTCGTGGGGCAGCAGGGCCTCCACCGCGCCGCGGTCGAGCCGCCGGAGACGCTGGCTCAGTGCGTCCACCACGCTGTCCAGCGCCTTGTAGGGCACGGACTCGCGCTCGTAGCAGCGGCCGTAGAGGACGACGGGCGCCGGAGCCTGCGTCCGCAGCTCGGCGAGGAACCGGCGCACGAGCGCGGTCTTGCCGATGCCCGACCCTCCGTGCACCGTGACCGTCGTCGCGTATCCGGACTTCACGGTTGCGTAGGCCTCGCGGAGGCGGGCCAGCTCGGGGCCGCGCCCCACGAACGGCGCCGCCGGAGCCGCGGGCGGCGCGGGCGCGGGCTCGGCCGGCGCCACCTCCGTCTCCGGCGCTCCCATGCGCCGCAGCCGCCGTAGGAACTCCGTGCCCGAGGTGCGCTGGCCGGGCGCGCGCCGCAGCAGGCTGCGGCAGAGGTCGTCGATGTCGTCGGGGATCGCCCCCACCAGCGTGGAGGGCGGCGGCGGCTCGTCGAGCTGCTTGCGGCGCAGGACCTCGAGGACGGGACCCGAGAAGGGCAGCGCCCCCGTCAGGGCTTCGTACAACATCACCCCGACGCTGTACCAGTCGCTGGACTCGGTGAGCGGCCGCTCGGAGGCCTGCTCGGGCGACATGTAGGCGGGCGTTCCCACGGCGTCGATGGTGTGGGTGAGGCCGGGGCGGATCTCGCGGATGAGGCCGAAGTCGAGGAGGACCACGCGCCCCTCCGCGGTGACGAGCACGTTGGAGGGCTTGATGTCCCGGTGCAGCTTGCCCGCCGCGTGCAAGGCGCAGACGCCCTGCCCGAGCTGCAGGAGGGCCCGCCGCAGCCGCTCGATGGGCCCGAGGCCGGCGATGCCGGAGGGCACGGCCTGCGGGACGTCGGAGAGAGGCGCCGCGGGATCGGACGACGAGCTCGCGCGCAGGAAGGCGTCCATCTGGGGCGTGGTCGGCGACGAGAAGCCGTCGCCGCCCGCGGAGGCGGCGCCCCGCACGTGATCGAGAAAGGGGACGCCGTCGATGAGCTCCATGGTGAAGAACCACTGGTCGCCGTCCGCGAGCAGCTCGTAGAGGGTCACCAGGTTCGGATGGGACACGTCGGCGAGGGCCCGGAACTCCTGCTTGAAGCGATACAGGGTGCGCCCGGCGCTGACGCGCAGGGTCTTGAGGGCGACGTTGGTGTGGCGCTCGCGGTCGAGCACCTCGTAGACGACGCCGAAGGATCCGGCGCCCAGCCGCCGCTGCACGACGAAGCGATCCGTGCCGGTGAACGCTTCGGGATCCGCGCTGCTCATGGCGGAGGCGCTCCCGCCGCCGCCCTGGCGGCCGGCCGCGAAGGGCGTACGATGGCGCCCATTCTCGGCGGGCGCGATCTTACCGCCGAACGGACGGGCGCATGGAAAGGCAAGCGGTGAGCGAGCGGACGGCGGCCCTGGCCGCCGGCCTGCTCATCGCGCAGCAGGTGGCGGTCAAGGTCGTCCGCGACGGCTTCTACCTCTCGCAGTTCGCCGTTTCCACCCTGCCCGCCGCCGTCAGCGCGGGCGCCGTCCTCTCCCTGGCCGCGGTGGTCCTCCTCTCGCGCCGCACCGGTCGCGTGCCGCCGGCGCGGCTCCTCGCCGGGATGCTGTGGGCGAGCGCGGCCCTGCTCGTGGCGGAATGGTCCCTGAGCCTGGTCGCGCCCCGCCTGGCCGCCGCCGCCCTCTACGCGCATGTCGCCGTCCTCGGCACCACGGCCGTGTCCGGCTTCTGGGCGATGGTCAACGAGGCGTTCGATCCGCACGCGGCGCGGCGCGCGATGGGCCGCATCGGCACCGGGGCCAGCGTCGGGGGAGTCCTGGGCGCGGCCTTGACCTGGCGCGCGTCGAAGCTCGTGCCGACGCCGGCCCTTCTTCTCGGCGTGGCCGCGCTGGTCGCACTGTGCGCGCTCTGCGTGCGACGCCTGGCGCCGCCCGCCGCGCGCGCGGAGCAGACGGCCGGAGATGACGGCGCCCGCGCTTCCGTGGTGCGGATCTTCGCCGAGGCCCCGTACCTTCGCTCGCTGGCCGCGCTCGTCGCGCTCTGCGCGCTGCTGGAGGCGCTGCTCGACTACACGCTGAGCGCGGCGGCGGTCGCGCGGCTGGGACGCGGGGAGGCGCTCGTCGGGTTCTTCGCCGCCTTCCAGACCACGACGGGCGTCCTCGCCCTGCTCGTGCAGGCGGCGCTCGTGCGCTGGTCGCTGGCGCGGCTCGGCCTCGCCTGGACGCTCGCCGTGCATCCGCTGGGCGTCGCGCTCCTGGCCGCGGCGACGGCGGCCCTCCCGCGGCTGGGCACGATCGCCGTCCTCCGCGGCGCGGAGACCGTCCTCCGCCACTCCGTCTTCCGGTCCGCCTACGAGCTCCTCTACACGCCGCTGCCGCCGCGGTGGAAGCGGCCGGCCAAGCCCCTCGTGGACGTCGGGTCCGACCGGATGGGGACGATCGCGGGCAGCCTGATCACGGCCGCCGTCCTCGCGACCATGGGGCCGCGCACGCCCCTGGTGCTCATCGGCCTGGCCGCGGCGAGCGCGCTCGCGATGGCGGGCATCGCGCTGCGCTTCCATCGCGCCTACGTCACCGCGCTCGTGGCGAGCCTGCGCGCAGGGTCGATCGCCCTCGAGCAGGCGGAGATCCAGGACGCGACGACCCGCCAGGCCATGGACGATCTCGATCGCCGGCCCCACCCGGCGTCCGAGCCCTCGCCGTCCGACGCCCCCGTGGCCGTCGCGGCGCAGGATCCGGCGGACGAGCTGCGCTCCGGCGATCCCGCGCGCATCCGCGCCGTGCTGGCTCGGGAGGTCCTGGATCCCGCCCTGGTCGCCGTCGCCCTGCCCCTCCTCCGCCGCGACGAGCTCTTCGGCGATCTCGTGCCCGCCCTGCGCCGCGCCGCCTCGCACTGCACGGGCCAGCTCGTCGACGCGCTGCTCGACGACCGCGTCGATCCCGTCGTGCGGCGGCGCATCCCGCGCGTGCTCGCGTCCGTCACCACCCCGCGCGCCGTCGACGGCCTGTGCGCGGGGCTCGATTGCGACCGCCTCGACGTGCGCTACCGCTGCGCGCAGGCCCTCGTCCGCCTGCGCAAGCGCGGCGGTACGCCGATCGCCTCCGACGCGATGTTCCGGGTGGCGGCGCGCGAGATCGGGGGGCTGAGCGGGAGTGGAGTGCGGCTCGCGCACGTCTTCGCCGTCCTCTCCCTCGCCCTGGACGGAGAGCCCATCGACCTCGCCTTCCGCGCGCTCCAGGGGCGCGACCCGACCCTGCGCGGCACCGCCCTCGAATACCTCGACCACGTCCTTCCTCCCGCGATTCGTGGGGCGCTGTGGCCGATCCTCGGCGCCGACTCCGCCGTGGACCTGGCCGCGCGGCGCAGCCGGGACGAGGTGCGCGAGGAGCTGTCGCGGTCCTCCTGGCGATTCTCGGCGGAAGGCCGGGCGCGGGGCAGCGCCGGGGCCTGAGAAAGGCTCAGTCCCCGAGGCCGAGGCGCGCCATCTTCAGGGCCAGCCCGTTCCGGGAGATGGCCAGGAGGCGCGCCGCTTCCGTGCGGTTGCCCTGCGTGCGGGCAAGGGCTTCGGCGATCAGGCGGCCCTCGAGCGCGTCCACGTGGCGCTGCAGCTCGAGCGTGTCGTCGGTGGAGACGGGCACGGGCGCCTTCGGCGTGCGGATCGCGTCCGCCAGCATGCCGAACTCGATGGCCTCTCCCGCGGGACAGGCATGGAAGAGCCGCTGCAGCTCGTGCTCGAGCTCGCGGACGTTGCCCGGCCAGTCGTGATCGACGAGGGCGGCCAGGGCCCGCGCCGTCACGCCGCGGATCGGCTTCGCGGAGGCGACGGCCAGCGGCCGCAGGATCCCGTCCGCGAGGGCGGGGATGTCGCTCTTCCGCCGGCGCAGGGGAGGCACGGCCAGGACGGCGCCGCAGAGCCGGTAGTAGAGGTCGGCGCGGAACTGGCCGGTCTCGATGCGGGAGGCGACGTCCACGTGCGTCGCGGACACGACGCGCAGGTCGACCGTGACCGCTCGCGAAGCCAGCGGCTCGACCTCGCCCGTCTCCAGGACCCGCAGCAGCTTGGCCTGGAGGGTCAGGGGCATGTCCCCGATCTCGTCGAGGAACAGGGTCCCGCCGTGGGCGAGCTGGAAGCGGCCGGGCCGGGGAGCCACGCCGGTGGCGGCGCCCTTGCCCACGCCGAAGAGCTCGGCTTCGAGCAGCTCGGCCGGGATCGCCGCGCAGTTGACGGCCACGAACGGACCCGCGGCCCGGGACGAGGACAGGTGGAGCGCGCGCGCGAAGTCCTCCTTGCCCACGCCCGTCTCCCCGATGACGAGGATCGGCATGTCCGTGTCCGCGATCGGCTCCATGCGCGCGTACAGCTCGGCCATGAGGGGCGAGGTGCCGCGCACATGGCGGGTGGGGAAGACGAGCGGGCGGGCCCGGGCCGCGGGCGCGGTGCGCGGCATCCCCGCCGCGCCATCCGACCAGGCGGCGAGCTGCACGAGCACGCGCAGCGCCTCTTCCACGGGCCGCGACTCCGGCCGCACGCGCGCGATCAGGATTCGCGAGGGCGCGCCGATGGCCGCCCAGACCGTCTCCGGATCGCCCGCGAGCGATCCGGAGCGGAGCGGGGCCTCGCGCCCGGCCGCGCCCATCTCTTCGAGCAGGCCCTTCTCGTCGAGCGCGCCCAGCGCGCCCGCGGCGCCGAGCAGCACGAGCGCGCCGTCGTGGATCTCGGCCACCGCGCAGCCCTGCAGGCCGGCCTCCTCGACGATGAGGGTGAGGGCCGCGCCCAGTCCGGCCGCACCCGATCGGAAGAGGGGAGTCGCGCGCTCGAGCAGCGAGAGCCACTCCACGGGCGCGTCCGGCTCCCACGTGCGCGTCGCGTGGGCCCGATCTTCGGTGCGCGCCCCACCGGCGTGGGCGGCGGCGAAAGAGAGAGCGAGCTCGACGTCCCAGGCGTCGACGGACTCGAGGCGCAGGGCCACCGGGCCAAATCGCACCTCGTCCCCGAGAGCCAGCGTCGCGAGCGACACGCGCCGCTCGTTCACGAACACACCGTTCTTGCTGTCGAGGTCGCGCACCTCGAGGCCGCCGTCCGCTGGGCGCAGGGACGCGTGCTGGCGGGAGACCTCGGGCACGGCGAGGACGATGTCGTTCTGGGCGGCGCTGCCGACGGTCGCGTCGCGCGGAGGGAGGACGAAGGTACGGATGCCCTCGCCGATCGCCCCCTTGAGGCGCAACCTCGTTCCCGAGCTCATAGCAGATCGTCGTCGTCCATCGTCGGCAGGCGCTCCCTCGACGATCGCCACATCACGCGGCACCCCGAGCAGGGGTAATACGCGCAATCGCTGTCCGCGCCCGCCCGCCGGATCCGCCGGCCGCAGCGAGGGCAAGAGAGGAAGCGCGTCCACCACCACCATCCTGCCGATGCCGCGAGCCCGAAGAGGATCAGGCCGACCGGCAGCCCCGCGCCGTCCAGGAAGTCGTCCAGGCTCCCCAACGAGAGCATGGACAAGCCCAGGAAAAGGGGGACGACCCACACGAATGCGCTTCGCAGCCACCCGCGCGGGCGGCCTGGATGGTCTACCTGCGGGAACCCGGAGTCCAGCACCGGGTCGTTCCGGCCAGGCATATGGGCGCTCTCGTTACGGGGCAGATCTTAGCCCCGTACTCGTTCCAGAACGAGTAAGGTATCCGCCGAGGTGTCATGAAACCACTCTCGTTCGCGCCTCGCGCCGCCTTCGCGATCGCGGTTCTCGGTCTGGCCGCGCGCCCTTGCCTCGCCGCCGGCCCGCCCGTCAAGGTCATCTTCGACACCGACATGGCGGGCGACGTCGACGACGTCGGCGCGCTGGCCATACTCCACGCCAT
>Ga0068862_100005154_pt1 | contig 10989 bp, 10 predicted proteins | sample KBSSwiS52_FD_66598 | JGI IMG/M metagenome (GOLD analysis project Ga0068862, IMG submission 66598) | Switchgrass rhizosphere microbial communities from Kellogg Biological Station, Michigan, USA - KBS Switchgrass S5-2 | ecosystem: Host-associated > Plants > Roots > Rhizosphere > Soil ... | reverse complement strand
TCTTCGCCACGCCGATGTACTTCGCCTGCTCGTCGCTCAGCTCGGTGAGCGCGGCGTCGAGCGTCGTGAGCTGGAGCCGGGCGACCTTTTCGTCGAGCAGCTTGGGCAGGATGTACACCCCGACCGGGTAGCTCTTCGTCTTCGTGTACAGCTCGATCTGGGCCAGCACCTGGTTCGCGAAGGACGAGCTCATCACGTAGCTCGGGTGCCCGGTGCCGCAGCCCAGGTTCACGAGCCGGCCCTCGGCGAGCAGGATGATGCGCTTGCCGTCCGGGAAGATGACGTGGTCGACCTGCGGCTTGATGTTCTCCCACTTGTACTGCTTGAGCGAGGCCACGTCGATCTCGTTGTCGAAGTGGCCGATGTTGCAGACGATGGCATTGTTCTTCATGGCGGCCATGTGCTCGTGCGTGATGACCTGGTAGTTGCCCGTCGCGGACACGAAGATGTCCGCATGGCTCACGGCGTCGTCCATCTTCACCACGCGGTACCCTTCCATCGCCGCCTGCAGCGCGCAGATCGGGTCGATCTCGGTCACCCAGACCCGCGCCTGGAGCCCGCGCAGCGCCTGCGCACAGCCCTTGCCGACCTCGCCGTATCCCGCGACGACGGCCACCTTGCCCGCGATCATCACGTCGGTGGCGCGCTTGATGCCGTCCACCAGCGACTCGCGGCAGCCGTAGACATTGTCGAACTTCGACTTCGTGACCGAGTCGTTGACGTTGATCGCGGGGAAGCGCAGCCGCCCTTCCTTCGCCATCTCGTAGAGCCGATGCACGCCGGTGGTCGTCTCCTCGGTGACGCCGATGATCTCGCGGGTCATCGCCGAGTACCAGTCCTTCCGGGTGGCGAGCCGCTGCTTGATGGAGGCGAAGAGCGACCGCTCTTCCTCGCTGGACGGGTTCGCGAGCACGGACGGATCCGTCTCGGCCCTGACGCCCAGGTGCGCGAGGAGCGTCGCGTCGCCGCCGTCGTCGAGGATCATGTTCGGACCCGCCCCGTCGAACTCGAAGATCTTGTGGGTGAAATCCCAGTACTCGTCGAGTGACTCGCCCTTGTAGGCGAAGACCGGCGTGCCCCCCGCGGCGATGGCCGCCGCCGCGTGGTCCTGCGTCGAGAAGATATTGCACGAGGCCCAGCGGACCTTCGCGCCCAGCGCCTTCAGGGTCTCGATGAGGACGGCGGTCTGGATCGTCATGTGCAGCGACCCCGCGACGCGCGCCCCCTTGAGCGGCTGCTGCGCGGCGTACTCGGCGCGGATCGCCATCAGGGCCGGCATCTCGCCCTCGGCGATCGCGATTTCCTTCCTCCCCCATTCGGCGAGAGAGAGGTCGGCGACCTTGAAATCGTTCTTCGTGGACTTCGGAGTGGTGGCGCTCATCACGCCCTCCTTTCTGTGAAAGAAAGAGTTCGTGAGCGCCGTTGTCGACATCGCCCGAGCCTGGCAGACGCCGAACGACGGCGCCCGTTGCAACGCTCCTCGGGGACGCCGTTATGATACCGCAGGGAACACCGACGACGCTACGTTTGCGGAAATCAGCGCTAGCAGTATGCGGAAAAACTCGCAGGATGCTTTTCAGCATCCTGCTAGGGGACGCGGGCCGCGAAGACCGTGACCGGGTAAAGGCAGTAGTAGTCGGGACTTGCGAGCACGTTCCGCGGCGAGCCCGGCTCACAGACCGCCATGCGCAGGGACCAGTCCTCGGCGGACAGGAGGGGGCGCAGCCGCTCGCCCCAGTTGCGGTCGAAGACCGTGTTCTGGATGTACTCGCGGGTCGCACTGGGGAGGGGCGCTCGCCGCTCGATCAGGTACGTGCGGGCGACGATTCCCGAGAGCCCTGCCCCGCGCAGAGAGGCCAGCGTGGTCTGCCGGCGCTCCTGGAACGAGCGACCGCCGCCCTCGTCGAGCGAGCGCGCGATCTCGGAGAGCTGGATGCGGCGCTCGAGCTCCGGGTGGCCGGGCAGGAACATCGCCGACAGCACCTGCGACTCCTTGATGACGACGCGGCCGCCGGGCCGGACGACGCGGCGGAACTCGGACAGCGCCTTGTCGGTGTCGAGGATGTGGTGGAGCACGTCGCCGCACCAGACCCAGTCGAGGCTGCCGTCCTTCATCGCGAGCGCCGTCGCGTCGCCCTCGCGGAATTCGAGGCGGCCCGCGTCGAGGCGCTTGCCCACCAATTCGCGCGCAGCCTCCACGCGCTCCGCCGTCGGCTCGATCCCCAGCACGCGGCCCGCACGCCCCACCGCCTCGGCGAGCCACAGCGCGTAGAGACCGACTCCGCAGCCCGCGTCGAGCCCGGACGAGCCGGGCGGCAGCCCGAGGTCGGCAATGAGGGTCCGCGCCTCGGGCTCCTGGAAGTAGTTCATGCGCTCGAGGGACTTCGTGAAGGGCTCGGGCGCCGGAGGTGCGCCGGGACCGTGGCTCGTCCCGACCGACGGCTCAGCCACGAGCGTCCCCCGCGGCGGCCTGCGCGGCCTCCTTCTCGGCCATCTTCCGCTTGAGCTCCTCGGGCGTGAGTCGGACGATGTCCTCGTTCTGGTGCGCGTAGACCGTGTGGGGCTGCGTGTCGAGCCGCTCGAGAGGGATGCGCCCGGCGAGCACGTCGGCCTTCCACCGCTGGTGCTCGGGCTCCCGCGCGTGGAACTCCGGCATCACCTCGCGCGCGAACAGCTCGAGGCTCGAGCAGATGTCCTCGTGCGACGTGCGGCCCGTCTGGTTCAGGAGAATGACCTGGTCGACGTTCGTCGCCTCGAACTCGCGGAGCTTTCTCCGGATCGTCTCGGGCGAGCCGATCAGTCCGACCTTGAGCGTCTCCTGCGCCTTGGGCGTGTGGCGCCACTCCTGGTACAGCTCCCACATATTGCCCTGGCCCGGCGACGCCATGCCGTGGCGCCCGTAGTGCGAGAGGCAGAAGACGAAGAAGGTCCAGCCCGCCGCCTTGGCCAGCGCCTCCTCGTCCGTCGGTGCGCACATGAAGGCGGTCACCATCGCGATGTTCGGATTCTCCGGATAGTCGGCGAGCTTGGCCAGGTGCTGGGTCAGGTTCGTGTAGTACTCGTTGACCCAGGCCCGCGCCGCCTCCGCGGTGACGAACTGAAAGCCGAGCGCCCCCATGCCCCAGCGCCCCGCGCTGCCGATGGTCTGGATATTCGAGCAGGCCACCCAGAGCGGCGGGTGCGGCTTCTGATACGGCTTCGGGATGACGTTGCGCGCCGGGAAGTCGAAGAACTGGCCGTGGAACTCGACGCACTCCTGTGTGAAGCACGGCACCAGGGCCCGCACCGCCTCCTCCCACACGTCGCGCTTGTCGCGGACACGCCGGCCGAAGGGGTGTAGCTCCACCGGGCCCTGCGCCTCGCCGAGGCCGAGCTCGACGCGTCCGCCGCTCAACAGATCCAGCGTGCTGACGCGCTCGGCAACGCGGATCGGGTGATTGGTCGGGAGCTGGATCACCCCGTGGCCGAGCCGGATGCGCTTGGTGCGCTGGCTCGCCGCGCCGAGGAACACCTCGGGCGCCGAGGAGTGCGAGTACTCCTCGAGGAAGTGATGCTCCACCTCCCAGGCGTAGTCGTAGCCGAGCCGGTCCGCCAGCTCGATCTGGGTGAGCGAGTCCTGGAGCAGCCGGTATTCGCTCTCCCGACTCCATGGCCGCGGAAGCTGATGCTCGTAGAAGATCCCGAATCTCATCGCACCCCTTTCATCACTCGAGCCCGTAGGTGACGCTGACGCTGGCCTCCAGCTCTTGTTCGCCCGGCGCAACGGGCACACCGCTGCTTGCCATCATCCGAGCTGCCATGGGCCGGGGAGTCCCTTGTGTCGCGTCGCGGATGAAGATGATGCGGCCGAGCTTCACGCCCGCCGCGGCCGTGTAGACCTCCGCCTTGCGCCGCGCGTCGGCGATCGCGCGCGTCCGGGCCTCCGTGAGGAGCGGCGCCGGATCGGCGACGGAAAAGGCGATGCTGCCAAGGGCATTCGCTCCCTGACCGACCAGCGTGTCGAGCAGCCGGCCGAGGATCGCGATGTTCCTGACCTTCACGTGGACCTGGTTCGTGACCTCGTAGCCGACGATGGCGGGCGCCTGCCGGCGTCCCGGCTGCGGCTCAGCCCGCTGTGGCATGACACTCACAGCCGAGGTGCGGACGTCCCGCTCGGCGATCCCGAGCCCCGTCAGCGCCTTCAGGACCTGGGCCATAGCGACGCTGTTCTGGGTCAGGGCCTGCGCTGCTGTCGCCGCTTGCGTGACGACCCCCGCCGTCACCTCCGCGGTGTCGGGCGGGGCCGCGGCCGTCCCCGAGCCGACGACGGTGATCGAGGGCGCCGGCTCCTGCTCGCCGCGGACTGCGCCCGCCCCGAAGAGCACGCAGAGGACAAGGATGGCGGCGGCGATTCGTTTCATATGGCGCGAGGATACCACCGAGGGTCCCGGCCCGCGCCGTCCCCTTCTCCCCGGCGGCTGGCATGAGGGCGGCATTGCCGCCCTTGACCGCCGACGAAGCCGGCTCCCTGAGGGCGCAGGGTACGGTGGACCAAGGTCTACTAGCCCGGCTTCATCTGCCCGCTTAAACTCAAGCCCGTGAAGCTCCGCAGTGTCTTCCCACCCCGCAGCGATCCGCCTCATCGAAGGAGAGCACAATGGACCAGAATAAGCCGCGCAGTTTCAGCCAGCGCTTCAGTGAGTGCCGCCCCACGAAGACCGCGGTGTTCTGGGCATGTGCCGGCTGCATCGTCGCCACCCTGATCGTCGGCTTCACGTGGGGTGGATGGGTCCGGGGCGCCACTGCCAAGAGCATGGGTGTGGCGATGGCCGAAGAGGCGGTCACCAAGCGCCTCGCCCCCATGTGTGTCGTCCAGGTCAACGGCGACCCCGCAAGAACCCAGAAGATCAAGGCGCTGAAGGACCTGAGCTCCTACGAGCGCGGCGACTACGTGAAAAAGCAGGGCTGGGCGAAGTTGCCGGGTGATACCGAGGCCGATGGCAAGGTCGCCGATGAGTGCGCGAAGCTCGTGATGGAGAGCAATCCGTAGGCAGAATGCTGAAAAAGGCCCATCTGCTTCGTTGGCGCCCTCGGCTGCACGCTCAACGTAGAGAGACTACGCCTCGCGTGCAGCTCTCGGGCGCCGCCTCGCATCTGGACCTTTTTGAGCATCCTGCGAGATTTCAGCAGCCGGTCGGCTAACCCCGAAGCTATCCTAGAAACCCCTTGCCCGCCTCGGCGAGGCGGTCCAGCAGCGGGGCGGGAGTCCAGAAGTCGTCGCCCGACTGCTTCTTGTACGCCAGCATCTGATCCCGAACCGCCTTGAGACCGATGGAGTCGGCCCAGAACATGGGGCCGCCCCGGTAGATCGGCCAGCCATAGCCGTAGACCCAGATCACGTCGATGTCGCTCGCCCGGATGGCGATCTTCTCCTCCAGGATCTTGGCGCCCTCGTTCACCATCGGGTAGAGCAGGCGCTGCTGGATCTCCTCCACGCCGATCTGCCGGCGCGCGATCCCCTGCTCCTTCGCCACGTCGGCGATGATCTGCTCGACGACCGGGTCGGGGATCGGGGCGCGCTCGCCCTTCTCGTAGCGGAAGTAGCCGGCGCCCGTCTTCTGGCCGAAGCGCCCGAGCTCGCAGATGCGATCGGCCACCGCCGACGTGACGCCGCGCCCTTTCCGGATGCGCCAGCCGACGTCGAGGCCGGCGAGGTCGCTCATCGCGAACGGGCCCATCGGGAAGCCGAAGTCCGTCAGCACCTTGTCGACCTGGTGCGGCGGCGCGCCTTCCAGGATCAGCTTCTCGGCCTGCAGGCCGCGCTGGTGCAGCATGCGGTTGCCGACGAAGCCGTAGCACACGCCCACGAGCACCGGCACCTTGCCGATGCGCCGGCCCACCGCCATCGCCGTCGCCACCGTCGATTTCGACGACTTGGCGCCGCGCACGTTCTCGAGCAGGCGCATCACGTTGGCGGGGCTGAAGAAGTGCGTCCCGATCACGCTCTCCGGCCGCTTGGTGGCCGAGGCGATCTCGTCGACGTCGAGCGTCGAGGTATTGGTCGCCAGCACGGCATCGGGCTTGGCGATGGCGTCGAGCTTGGCGAAGACCTCCTTCTTGATCGGCATCTCCTCGAACACCGCCTCGATGACGATGTCGGCGTCCGCGATGGCCTTCCAGTCGGTCGTCCCCTGGATGAGCCCCATGCGCTTCTCGACGTCGGCGGGCGTGAGGCGCCCGCGCGCCGCCGTCGCCTCGTAGTTCTTCCGCACGACGCCCAGGCCGCGGTCGAGCGCCTCCTGGGCCATCTCGACCACGGTGACGGGGATGCCCGCATTGGCGAAGTTCATCGCGATGCCGCCGCCCATGGTCCCCGCCCCGATCACCGCCGCCTTCTTGATGTCCACGACCGGCGTATTGTTGGGTACGTCGGGAATCTTGGCCGCCTCGCGCTCGGCGAAGAAGAAGTAGCGCTGCGCCTTCGACTCGGGCGAGTTCATCAGCTCGGTGAACAGCTCGCGCTCGCGCTTGATCCCCTGGTCGAACGGCAGCTCGACGGCGGCCTCGACCGCCTTGATGCAGTTCTCCGGCGCGCGGAAGCCGCGCGTCTGCCGCGCCACCGACTTCCGGAACTCCGCGAAGATCTCGGGCTTGCCCTTCGCGGGAGCGATCTTGTCGGTCAGGTCGCGGATCTTCTTGAGCGGCCGCTTCTCGGCGAGGACCTTTTCCGCGAAGGCGACGCCCGCCGCCGTCAGGTCCCCGTCGACGATCTCGTCGATGAGGCCGACCTTCAAGGCCTCGTCGGCGCCGATGGGATCGCCGCTCACGATCATCTGAAGGGCCTTCTGCGCGCCGACCACGCGCGGCAGCCGCTGCGTGCCGCCCGCACCGGGCAGGAGGCCCAGCTTCACCTCGGGCAGGCCGAAGCGCGCGCCCTTCACGCCCACGCGGTAGTGGCAGGCCAGCGTCACCTCGAGGCCGCCGCCGAGAGCCGTGCCGTGGATGGCGGCGACGACGGGCTTGGGGCAGTTCTCGATCAGGTCGAGCACTGCGTTCAGCGACGGCTCCGTCGGCGGCTTGCCGAACTCGGTGATGTCGGCGCCCGCGATGAACGTGCGCCCGGCGCAGGCGATGACGACCGCCTGCACCGCCGCGTCGGAGCCCGCCTGGATCAGGCCTTCGTGCAGGCCCTGACGCACGTGGCTGCTCAGGGCATTCACCGGCGGGTTGTTGACGGTCAAGACGGCGACGTGGCCGCGGCGGTCGAGATCGACGGACTGGGTGATCTTCGTCATGGGCTCCCTCGGTGGAGTGGGGTTATGGTTGAAAGCCAGCGGGCGGCGCCGTGTCGCGCTGCCACTCACGCCCGTCGAAGACAGTGAACGGCACATGGCGGTCGCCGATCACGCTCAGGTGGCTCACGAGACCGTCGCCGCCCATCCAGAAGTGCAGGAGACAGGCCGGCGGCTCCATCACCGTGGCGAGGCGCGGCACGGGCCCCAGGTCGAGGGCGAGCTGGTGCGCGGTCGCGGGGCTGGTACAGGCCACCGTGCCTGCGAAGCGCCGCACGATCGACCGGTGGAGGTGTCCGCACACGATCCGCTCGACCTGCGGGTGCCTGCGGATCACGGCGGCGAGACCGTCGGTGCCGTCGAGCCCCATCTCGTCCATCTTCCTCAAGCCGGTGACGAACGGCGGGTGGTGCATGAACACCACCGTCGGCCGCCCGGGCGCCTCGGCAAGCCGCGCGTCGAGCCAGGCGAGCCGCTCGGCGCAGAGCCGCCCACCGCTCTCCCCGGGGATCAGCGTATCGAGGGCCACCAGCCGCACCGGCCAGTCCTCGACGGTGTACTGGATGAACGCGCCGTCCCGCGGCAGGTACCGATGGCGATCGAGCACTCGCGGAAGCATCACTCGGTCGTCATGGTTGCCCGGAACGAGGTACACGGGCATGCGAAGCGGCGCGAGCTGCTCGCGCAGCCGCTCGTACTCTGCCGCGGCGCCGCGCTCGACCAGGTCGCCGGTCGCGAGCACCACGTCCGGCCGCGGCTCGAGCGCATTGAGATGCGCGACCGCGCGAGCGAGGTGCTCCGCGGTGCGGTAGATCTCCTCGTACCCGCTTTCCGGCGTGCTCACATGCATGTCGCTGATCTGGGCGATGAGCATGGCGGACTCTCGCGCCTATCCGCCGAGCGGCGGGAGGCCCGCGCGGGCCCGCGCCGCATTGGCATGTGCGCGGACGCCGGCGTCGAGGGGGCTCAGCCGGCGCTTGTAGCCCACGGCCTCCTCGAGCGCGCGGTCGGACACGCGGGTCACGAGGCCGCCCAGGTCCGGCTCGCCGTTCGACGTGACGGTGACGCGCGCACCGGGCACGACGCGCCCGACGGCCGCCGCGAGCTCGCGCACCGTGGCGGTGTCGCCCCCGGTATTGAAGAAGCGGCGCCGCGCGAAGACGCCGGCATCGCACCGCAAGAGCATGGCGAACTGGCCGGCGACGTCCTCGACGTGGACGAAGCTGATGCCCGCGTCACCGAACCCGACCGCGACCGGCTCGCCCAGGGCGGGCTTTTCGATCACCTCGTTCAGGAAGGCGCTGCCGCCGCTGTCGCGCCCGGGTCCGTACACCACGCTCGGGCGCAGCCCGCCGGTGACGAGCCCGTACGTCCGCGCGTAGACGTGGGCCAGGTGCTCGGTGTAGAGCTTGCCGCCGCCGTAGATCAGGAGGGTCCGGCACACGTGGCGGGCGGCGTCCTCGCCGAGCGGCAGCTCGGCGGCCGAATACTGGTCGTCCGAGCCGTACACCGCGATCGAGCTGGCAAGGATGACGCGCGGGACCCCGGTGAGCCGTGCCGCCTCGAGCGCATTGACGGTGCCCATCACATTGACCCGCGAGGCCCGCTCGGGCTCGGCATTGCCCACGCCGCCGAGGACGAACGCCAGGTGCACGATGGCCTCGACCTTTTCCGCCCGGATCACGGAGATCATCTCGCCGAGCGCCTGCACGTCGCCCCGCACGAGCCGGAGCCGCTCGCCGTGACGGCGGAGCGCGGCGACGCGCGCCTCCGGCAGGGCCACGTCGAAGAGCACCACGCGCTCGCCTCGGCTCAGAAGCTGATCGGCGAGCGTGGTGCCGATGAGCCCCGTGCCCCCCGTGATGAGGGTCGTCATGGCCCGATGGTCACCGTGACGTTCCCGGTGGAGGCTGTTAGGAGTGCGCACGCGGTGGCGGCGGCCACGCGTCCTCTGATGCCCCTCCGGGCTCCGCGGGAGACTCGTCTGCCGCCACCGATCATCACTCCGTTCCGCTGCCGCCGTTCGACTCCCGGCTTACGCCTGGAGCCGGCTCCGCATCGTCTCCACTTGCTGGGGAAACGGCACGCCGCCGCGATCGGTCATCGGCGTCTTCTCGGCGAGGCCGGTGTGCAGCTCGACGAAGATCGGGCCCTCGCCGGTCAAGATGGCGGGCAGATATTCCTCGAGCTCGGCGAGCGACCGGACGGCGAAGGCGTCCTTGTAGCCGGCGCCCTTGGCCATCATGACCCAGTCCATGCCCTCGCCCCCCGGCGTGCCCTGCGCGCCGGACGTGTGGTAGACGTTGTTCCTGAACAGCAGGTGCGTGAGGTTCCGCGCACCCGAGCCCGCGATGGTGGGCAGGGAGCCGAGCTGCATGCACAGCGAACCGTCGCCGTCGAAGACGATGACACGGCGGTCCGGGCAGCCGAGGGCCAGGCCCAGGCCCAGCGTCGACGCGCCGCCCATGAACCCGACGCAGCCGATGGACAGATCGTCCGGCGCGATGGTGCGCCACGAGGGCGACGTCGTCATGGTGGGGATGCAGATCGCGGTGCCGCGGTTGGCGGCGATGACCTTCAGCACGTCCTCGGGCTTCATGGCGGTCGTGTGCACCGGGGTCTCGAGTTCCATGGCGGCTAGCTCGTGGCCAGTCCGACGAGGAGCGCGGCGGGGCCGCGCCGCGCCCGGCTCATGCGGTAGTACTCGGGGATGAGCTTCACGTCGTCGGGCCCCTCGAGCCGCGCGTGGGGCACGCCGAACACGTCGAGCAGCGGCTCGCACCAGCGCACCATCGAGTGCTTGGACTCGAGCGGGTCCTTGTCCGCCTCGCGGCTCAGGAGCCCGATCATGTAGAAGATGGGCACGCGCCCGTCGATGGCGATGCCGCGCAGCGTGTTCACGGAGGCGTAGAGCCCGGCGTGCTGGATCATGACGATCACCGGCTCGCCCGCCATCCAGAGGCCGGCGGCCACGCCATTGGCCTCGTCCTCCGTCGAGCACGTGAGCACCTTCACGTCGCGCTCCTTGTCGAGGGCGGCCAGCACGGTCTTCTGGTGCGTGTCGGGCACGCTGATGATCCAGCCGAGGGGATCCTTGCGGCGAGCGCCGTTGCGCTCGGCACGGAAGAGCTCCTTGTACGTGTCGATGATGAGGGGCGCGGGAATCGATTCGGGCATGGCCATCCACTCCTCCTCCTGAGGTAGGCGGACTACTGAGGTATGGAGACTCTAGTCTCTCGGACGGGTGCGGTCAAGGTGCCCTGGTCACGAACGATAACGAACCGCCGCTCTGGCACGCGCTTTCGCGGCTTCATCGTCGCGATCGCGCGGGGGGCCCTTCGTGACGAGAGAGTCGAGGAGCTCTCGTGCGGCATGCGCCACGTTGTCCACGGCGCGAGCGAACGCGAGCTCGTTCGCCTTCGAGGGCCTCGTGAACCCGCTCAGCTTTCGGACGAACTGCAGCGAAGACGCCCGGATCTCATCGTCCGTAGCCGGTGGTGCAAAGTTGTGCAGCGTCTTGATGCTTCGACACATGGGAATCTCCTTCTCGAAATACCCTGGCTAGGAGCCTGTCGGAGAAACCCGGCTAGAGCGATGAGAAGGGTCCACATGCGAGGCGGCGCCCGAAGGCAGCACGCGAGGCGTAGTCTCTCTACGTTGAGCGTGCTGCCGAGGGCGCCAACGAAGCAGATGGGCCCTTATCATCGCTCTAGCGCCG
>Ga0068862_100005152_pt1 | contig 10990 bp, 10 predicted proteins | sample KBSSwiS52_FD_66598 | JGI IMG/M metagenome (GOLD analysis project Ga0068862, IMG submission 66598) | Switchgrass rhizosphere microbial communities from Kellogg Biological Station, Michigan, USA - KBS Switchgrass S5-2 | ecosystem: Host-associated > Plants > Roots > Rhizosphere > Soil ... | reverse complement strand
CGTTCGTTGGGCGGCTTCCTTATCTGAAGGCCGACGCCGAGTCGTCCTGGTGGCCGCAAAAGAGGCACCGGCCCATTTGCGGGGACATCGTCGCGCCGCACTTGGGACACGTCTTGGCGCGTTCGGTCACCCTGCCGTCGGCCTGACCGTCTCGAAGGTCGATCTCGACGATCTTGGCCTTCAATTGATCTTCGGTGACGCCACTCGACGCCTGCATCAGCTCGAACATCGCGCGGCAGATCAAGGCGAGGCGGTTGACTTTCTCGTCCAGGCGGGCCGCCGCGCGCAGGTCGCTCGAGCCTTCGAGCGCCGCCGCTGACGCGCGGACGTCTTCGAGCTCCCGACCAATCTGTCCGATTCGATACTGCTGATAGAGATCCCAAAGCACGCGCACCTCCGCGAAAGATCGAGCCGGCGGCGGACTGTATCACGGCTTTGTGCAGCAGTTGCGAATCCGCGTCAGAGGAAGTTAGACTCGAACCTCTACCACGCAACTCTGGTGGTCGGGCCTATGAAGGTCGCCCACACGTCACCGCCGAACCGCGAACACTGCCTGGCCCTGCTCGTCGACCGCGATCCCGATTCCCGTCGGATGTACGCCGACTGTCTCCGGCAAGCGGCGTACGAGGTGGAACACGCTGAAGACGGCCGCGAAGCGCTCGCCAAGGCCATCTCGCAGCGTCCTCACGTCATCATCACCGAAACGCAGCTCCCAGGCATCGACGGCTATCGCCTCTGCGAGCTGCTCAAGGCCGACGCTTCGACGCAGGCCACGCCGATCATCATCGTCACCGGCGACGCCCATCTGCCTGACCGGCTGCGCGCCGGGAGCTCGGGCGCCGACGCCGTGCTGACCAAGCCGTGTCCTCCCGAGCGGCTGATCGAAGAAATCCAGCGGTGCCTGGAAGCGTCGATCGCGCTGAGACAGCAAGCGGCCGCGCTCCGATCGGACGCTGACGAGCGGCCCGCGCGCGCGGCGCAGCCGTCGGAGAAATCTCAGAAGACCGGGGCGCGCACGCCGCTCAGCAAGACCTTCAACCGCCATACGACGGCGACTCCACCGCTGCCGCCCCCCAGCCTCGTCTGTCCCTCCTGCGACACACCGCTCGTTTACCACGACAGCCATATCGGTGGCGTCAGCGAGCATCACCGGGAACAATGGGACCACTTCGAATGTCCCGCGAAGTGCGGCAGGTTCCAGTATCGCCAGCGCACTCGCAAACTCCGAAAACTGGTATAGCGTTCAGCAGTCGTGTGGCCACCGCTGACTTCCGATCGCGTGATCGGCATGGGGTGTATGCGGCTGTCGACCGAGGCGGACCGCGACGACACGCGAGCCGTCAGCGTGCTGCACGCGGCATTGGATGCCGGCGTGACGCTCCTCGACACTGCCGACGCGTACTGCCTCGACGAGCACGACGCCGGACACAACGAGCGCCTGATTGCTCGCGCGCTCGGCAGCTGGAAGGGCGACCGCTCGCGGATCGTCGTCGCCACCAAGGGCGGGCTGACACGTCCCGAGGGACGTTGGCTCGCCGACGGCCGTGCGAGCCATCTCGCGGCGGCCTGCGAGGCGAGTCTGCGAGCGCTCGGCGTCGATCGTATCGATCTCTATCAGCTTCATGCACCCGACCCTCGCGTGCCGCTGGCGACCAGCGTGCGCGCGCTGGCGGCGTTGAAGCGTGACGGTCTGGTCGCCCACGTCGGTCTGTGCAACGTCACCGTCGGACAGATCGAAGAAGCCAGACGCTTCACCGACGTCGACGCCATTCAGGTCGAGCTGAGTGTCTGGAATGACGACAACCTGTTGAGCGGCGTCGCGGCGTACTGCGTTGCCAACGGAATCCGCCTGATCGCGCACACGCCTCTCGGCGGCCCTCGCCGTGCCCGCCGCACCGCGTCCGACGCCCTGCTCGCCGACATCGCCGCGCGTCACGAGGTCAGCCCGTTCGACATCGCGCTCGCGTGGCTCATGGATCTATCGAACGTGATCGTGCCGATTCCCGGCGCGACGCGAGTGGAAACGGCAACCGCGCTCGGACGGCTCCAGGACTTGCAATTGACAGCGGACGATCGCGCCAGGCTCAACGACCGCATGCCCGCGACAGATGTACTACGTCGACGCGAATTCGCGGCCCTGAAAGGGCCGCGCTACATCGACGTCGGCGAAACGCCACATGTCGCGCGGCCGTCCAACACTCCGAACGTAGCGCGGGCCTTTCAGGCCCGCGAAACCTCCGAAGTCGTCCTCATCATGGGCCTGCCGGGCGCCGGCAAAAGCGAAGCGGCCCGCAGGTTCGTCGCGAACGGTTACTCGAGGCTGAACCGCGACGACGCGGGCGGAACGCTCCGAGGTCTGCTGCGCGCGTTCGAGGAACTGCGGCAGTCCGGCGTCTCGCGCCTCGTGCTCGACAACACGTACGTGTCGCGCAAGTCGCGGGCGGCCGTCATCCAGGCGGCAACGCGCACCGGTCTGCCGGTTCGCTGCGTCTGGCTGCAGACCAGCGTCGAGGACGCGCAGGTGAACGCCGTCGGCCGCATGCTTTCGAAATACGGCAGGCTCCTGTCGCCGGAAGACATGCGCCTGGCCGTGCGAACCGATGTCAGCGCGTTCGGACCAGCGGTCCAGTTCCGCTACGAACGGAGCCTGGAACCGCCGGATCCGGCCGAAGGATTCGCGGCCATCGACGCCGTCCCGTTCGAACGGCGTCGCGATCCATCCGCTCGCAACCGCGCGCTGATTCTCTGGTGCGACGGCGTGCTCGCACGCAGCCGATCCGGCCGGCGCACACCGTCGTCGCCAGACGATGTCGAGGTTGTCACGGGTCGTGGCGAGGTGCTGCGCCGGTACGCCGGGGAGGGATGGCCGCTGCTCGGCCTGGCATGGCGGCCCGAGATCGCTGAAAACACGCTGACGGCCGACGAGGTCGATGCTGGCATCGCCCGGATGATCTCGACGCTCGGCGTGCCGATGGACGTGAAGTATTGCCCGCACGGCGGCGGACCGCCCGTGTGCTGGTGCCGCAAACCGCTACCCGGTCTCGGCGTCGAGTTCGTCCGTCAGTACCAGCTCGATCCCGCGCAATGCATCTATGTCGGCCAGGGGCACCAGGACGCCGCGTTCGCACGGCGTCTTGGCTTCCAGTATCGAGAGGCCGACGACTTCTTCAACTCGCCATAACCGCAGAGATCGCGGTTTACTCCTGGCGCAATGCGAGCATCGGGTCCGTACGGCTGGCGCGCTGGGCGGGGATCAGGCCGGCCAGCGCTGACACGATCGTCAACAGCAGCACGGTTGACGTCGCGATGAGCGGATCGCGCGCCTGGATGCCGTACAGCTGGGCGGCGACGTACTGACCGAGCGCCATCGCGGCGGGAATGCCGACCGCAAGGCCGATCGCAAGGAGCAGCAGCACTTCGCGCATCACCAGCCAGATGACGAAGCCGGGCTGCGCGCCGAGCGCCAGACGGATGCCCAGTTCCTTCTTCCGCTGCGCCACGACGAACGCCATCACGCCGTACAGACCGACCGAGGCCAGCAGCGTCGCGACGAATCCGAATCCGGCGGACAGCATCGCGACCAGCCGGTCGGTGAGCAGCGTCTCGTCGAGCTGTCCCTCGACCGTCTTCATCTCGTAGACGGGCATCGCCGGATCGAGTTGCTTGACCTCGTTGCGCACCACGGCAGACGCGGTCGCGGACGCCGCCTGCGTGCGCACGTAGAACGCCGCGCTGTTCTTGCCCCAGTTCGGCAAGAAGACCTGTCGCCGCACCCCTTCACGAGGACCCTCGTACAACGAATTGGCGACGACGCCGATGATTTCGATGTTCAGCTTCGTGTTGGGTCCACCGCCGAAGCCGATGCGCTTGCCGACCGCGCTCTTCCCCGGAAAGAAGTGATCGGCAAAGCGCCGATTCACGATCGCCACCGTCGACTCGCGTTTCGCGTCGCTGATTCTGAAGTCGCGCCCCTCGAGGAGCGGAATGTTCATCGTCTCGAAGTAGCCCGGCGAGAAGGCATTCATGAACGCCTGCATGTCTTCGCCGTCCTTGAATGAATACCCTTCGACGCTCATCGAGCTGTCCCATTCATCTCCTGCCAGAATGGGCACCGACGCGAGCGCGGCGGACTTGACGCCGGGCGCCGATCGCAGCCGATCCAGGAGCTGCTGATAGAACAACTGGCCGCGGTTGTCGTCGTAGCCGCTGAGCGCCGGCGACAGCTGGAACGTGATCAGGTTCTCCAACTTCACGCCGGTGTCCGTGGTCTTCAGGTTCTGCAGGCTCCGCACGAAGAGACCCGCGCCAAACAGCAGCAGAAAGCTGAGCGCCACCTGCGCCGTGACCAGGCCCTTGCGCAGAAACAGCGAGCCGCGCGTACCCGTGATCGATCCCATCGTGTCTTTCATCGTCGTCCAGGGATCGGTGCGGCTGGCGCGAAGCGCCGGCAACAGGCCGAAGACGATACCGGTGAGCACCGTCAGGCTGAGGGTGAACATCAGGATGCGCGGATCCGGCGACGCGGAGATGAGCACCGGCTGCCCCTGCGACGGCACCAGCGCGAGCAGCCCTCTCGTCAGCGCGAAGGCAATCGCCAGGCCGACCGCGCCGCCGGCAAACGACAGCACGAGGCTCTCGACCAGCAGTTGTCGAATCAGCCGTCCCCGCGACGACCCGAGCGACAGCCGCACGGCGATTTCCTTCTGCCGCATGAACCCGCGCGCGATCAGCAGGTTGGCGACGTTGGCGCAGGCAATCAGGAGGACGAGCCCCACCATGCACATCAGGACGATGAGCGCCGTCGAGAAATCGTTGCGGACCGGCGAATAGCCGATCGCCGCCGAGTCGACGAGCAGCTGCCCTTTCATGAACTGCTCGCGGTTGTAGGCGGACCACTCCTTGGCCGCCGGCAACGTCATCTCGAATTGCCTGATCTGGGTGAACAGCCCCTGAATCGGCGCCTTCGACGATTCGACCGTGTATCCGGGCTTCAGTCGGCCGAAGACCTGCACCCACCGCGCGCGGCGATCGTCCATGTGCAGCCAGCCCCAGCTGGGCGCCAGCACCGGCTTCATCAGCACCGGCACGCGAATCTGCGGCGACTGCACCGGATCGATGCCCGAAAATCCCTCGGCCGATACACCGACCACCGTCATCGGGTAGTCGTTCACCAGCACCTTCTTGCCGATCACGCCGGGATCGCGCGCAAAGCGCGTCACCCAATAGCCGTAGCTGAGGACGACCACCGGGTGGCCCTGATACACCTGATCGTCTTCCTGCGGATTGAAGACGCGTCCGAGCGCCGGCTTCACGCCAAGCATCGAGAAGTAGTTCCCCGATACCAGCTCGGCGTCGACGCGCTCGGTCTGGTTGTCCACGCTCAAGGAGGCGGGGACGATCCGGCGGCAGATCACCTCGGCCAGCGGTTCGGCCTTCTTCTGCAGATCCTGGTACAGCGGATACGAGTGCATCCGTGCGCCCATGTTGCTGCCCATGTTCGAGCCGCGCTGGTAGAGCATGACCAGCTGCTCGGGCGCCGCGACCGGCAGCTTGCGCAGCAGAATCTGGTCGATGAGCGTGAAGATGGCCGTATTGGCGCCAATACCGAGGGCGAGCGACAGAATCGCCACCGCGGCAAACAACGGGCTGCGGCGCAGTCCCCGGATTGCCAGGCGCAGGTCGGACAACGAGCTGGTCATACCTGTTCTTTGACGGAAGGAGAGCCGTCTAGGTTGTCCCGAGCGTCAAAGGTTGACGCCGAGGCCTGCTACCCTATCAGGCAACTCCGATGCTCATCGATTCCGCGCAGTCGCCCGTCCGCCGCGGCAACCGTATCGTTCTGCTCGCGAGCCTCGGCGGCGCGCTCGAGTTCTACGACTTCGTCATTTTCGGCGTGTTCGCGAAGGACATCGCCGACGCCATCTTCCCCAACCCGACACCGCTGATTTCGCTGATGGTCTCGTTTGCCGCCTTCGCCGCCGGCTACCTCGCCCGGCCAATCGGCGGCATCGTCCTCAGCCACTTCGGCGATCGGTACGGCCGCCGCCGCGTGTTCCTGATCTCGATCTTCGTGATGTCGGGCGCCACGCTCGGCATGGGCCTCGTGCCGCCGTTCGCGACCTGGGGCGCGGCGGCGAGTCTGCTGATGGTGTCGCTCCGCTTGGTGCAGGGGTTCTGCCTTGGCGGCGAGCTGCCCGGCGCACTTACCTACGTCGTCGAAACCGAGCCGCGGCGCGCGCCGTTCGTCTGCGGCGTCGTGTTTTCGTGGGTGACGATGGGCGTGGCGCTTGCGACCGGTGTCAGTCTCGCCGCGCGGACGTGGCTGCCGGCCGAGCTCGTGCCGAGCCTGGGATGGCGTCTCGCGTTCGTGCTCGGCGGACTCGGCGGCGTGCTCAGTTTCGTCCTCAGGCAGTCGCTGGAGGAGTCGCCGGAATTCGCACGCATCAAGCAGGCGGCGGCGCGTCACCCGCTGCGTGAGGTACTCCAGACGCAGATGTCGCGCGTGCTGATAGGCGTACTGGGGCTCGCGGCGACCGCCGGTTTCAACGGATTGTTTTTCGCTCACATGCCTGCGTACATGTCGGGAGTACTGCACTACGACCCGCGTCAGGCGGTCGTCTCGCAGACCGCCGGCGTCGTCGTCCATGCGATGGGCATTCTCGCGGTCGCGGCGGTCGCCGTCAGAACGTCTCCGCGGATGCTGCTGCGCGGCGGCGCGCTGGCGCTCGTGCTGCTGGCGTTTCCGTTCTATACGGCACTCGCGCGGCACAGCGTCAACCCGACGTTGCTGCTGGTCCTCGCCGGCGCGTGTGCGGCGTTCGTGAACGGCACCTTCGCCGTGCTGCTGACCGATCTCTTCCCGACACGGATCCGTTTCAGCGGCGTCGCGCTGGGTTTCAACATCGCGTTCACGCTCTTCAGCGGCACGGCGCCGCTCGTGGCGACCAGTCTCATTCGAAGCACCGGCCTGGAGACGGCGCCGGCTTTCTTCATGGTGGCGACCGGGCTGCTCACCCTCGTCGGGAGCATGGGACTTGCGCGCGACGGCCACGTGTTGAAGGGATCCTAGGGAGTTTCGTTTCAATTTCGACATTCGACTGCCACATTCGGTAGGTCGAACCCTGACGGATCACATTTTGGCCGGTGGTTGCGGCCGGAACGCGCCTTGCTGCGGGTGCCGTCTCGAACCGACAAACCAGGGGTAGCGGCCCCCACTCGCGAGGAACAACCATGTGGACCCGAGATAACGCCACCGACCAGCCGAAAGCAGCGCCCGCGCCTGCGCTCACGCCCAGCGTTCCGCACGTTTCCCCCCCGATACCCGCTGAAGAGCGGCGAGTCGTGGCCTGGGTCGGCAAGTCCGTCAAGTTCCAGGGCACGTTGACGAGCTCGGAGGACATGACCATCGACGGCCATGTGGAGGGCACGATCGACATTCAGGAGAATGCGCTGACCATCGGGCCCGACGCCCACATCGCCGCCGACATCGTGGCGTCGACCGTCACGATCCACGGCACGGTCACCGGCAACGTGCGCGCGAAGGCAAAGGTCGATATCCGGTCAACGGGCCGCGTGGAAGGAAACCTGTTCACGCCGCGGCTGGTGATGGCGGACGGCGCCGTCGTCCGCGGCCGCGTCGATACGTCGAACGATCAGACAGACGCCAAGAAGCGGACGAAGCTCGCAATCGCCTGACCGCGGCCTGATCGACCACGCGCGCTGGGATCGCCGGTCGGCGGTGGCGCGTGGTCGGTGCTCGCCGGCGGCCCCAGGAGCTCCCTGAAAATCGGTTTCAGCGCATCGGCCCACACCTGGTAGCCCTTGATGGACGGGTGCAGCCGGTCGCGCTCGTTCATCACGCCTTCGAACAACCGTCCATCCTTGTCGGCGAGCTTGTCGTTCACGTTGAGAAAGCGAACGGTGACGCCATCGGCCAATCGCGCGAGGTTGGTGTTGATGCGATCGATCTCCGGAAGAAGCGCCATGTCGTCGTTGCGTGGAAAGATCGCGGTCAGGATGATGGTCGCGGCCGGCGCTTTGCGGCGGCAGACATCGACGATGGCCGTAAGACCGCGCGTGACGTCATCCACCCGCGACGGGCTGTACGGCGTGGCGCCGAGATTGTTCGTGCCCGCGAGCACGACGACGATCTTGGGATTCACGCCATCCAGCTCGCCGTTTTCGAGTCTCCACAGAATGTTCTGCGCCTGGTCCGCTCCCCACCCGAAGTTCGCGGCATTCCAACCGAAGAAGTTCTGCTGCCAGTTCGCGAGCAGATCGGGATAGTCGGTCGCTCCCCAGCGCCGGACAATCGAATCGCCCGTGAAGTAGACGTCGATTCCGCCTCGACGGGCTTTGTCGATCAACTGTCTATGGGCTTCGATGGAATTCGAGTCCGTCCGGGGAGCGGCCCGATCCGCTTGCGCCGCAAGACTGGTCCCGAGCAGGACCGCGGCGCCGACGAGACCGGCGAACAGTCGCCGATCGCTCATTTTCTGGACGCGGCGGCCTTCTGCTTCGCCCACCGCAGCTTCTGTGCGGCCGAAATCTTCGCTCGCGCCGCCGCCGACATCTTCCGGCGGCCGCCCCTGCCCGATCCCTTCGGACGGCCGGGGCCGCGCTTCGCGATGTTCGCGCTGCCGGCGGGCCGGCCGCGCCGGATGACGCGCTCTGCTTCGTGTCCGAGCTGCGAGAGCAGCTTCGATGCTTCGTCGCGCAGCTGCGTCAGCTGCTTGACAATGGCTTGCCGCTGACCCAGCCAGCTGTCGGCCTTCGACCGCGCCGTGCCGAGAATCCGTCCCAGGTCTTCCGCGAATTCTTCAATCTTCTGGCCCGAGGATGATGCCGTTCTTGCCATACCGCCTCCGATGAATGACAGGATGATATTGCGTGAAGCACATCTCATCCTACACCGCGCACGGACGACGGCGTGCACGTCGCGCGTCAGACGTCGATGACGGTTCCCTGTGTACGCGCTGGAACGGACCGCTGCTGCCGCTTGCGCAGTGCGACGACAAGCGCGACGCAACCGGTCCACGTCGGCAGCAGATCGGCGACGGGAAGGAATTCGACCACGAAGGTAGGCAGCAGGAGCGGGTGGAACCCAAGCAGCCGCCACATCAGGACGGCCGCGACGACGTCGAGCGCCTGGTCGAGGGCCAGCCAACCCAGAGGGCCGGCGAGCAGCTGCAGTCCATCGGTCACCACGGCCGCGACGTACGCGGTAGTGACGCGGCTTCGAGTGAGCGTGGGCACCTGCAGCAGCGTGGAGATCACATTTCAAGAGTAACTGGAAGGTTCGGCGGTGTCGAGCTGAGCTGGCCGCTCGGGTAACCTTAGGCGCGCACGATGCAAACCCTCGACAGCCTGACCGTCCGAACGACACGTGCCGCGCGCTGGCGGCTCGCCGGTGCAATCGTCGGCGCCGGTTCGCAGTTCGCCGTCGGCGTCCTGCTCGCCCGCCTGCTCGTACCTGCGGACTTCGGTGTCGTCGCGCTCGCGTACGTGGTGCTCAGCCTCGTACGGCCGCTGTGCGATGTCGGCGTCGGCGGCGCGATCGTTCAACGGCAGGAGCTCACGACTCGTCACGTGAGGACCGCCGCCACGTTCGCGACGCTGATGGGGATTGCCGTCGCGGGCATCCTGGTACTGCTGGCGCCGGTGTTCGCGTGGGTGATGCGCGACGCGCGTGTCGTGCCGGTCTTGCGAGTGCTGTCGGCTGCGTTGGCCATTCGGAGTACCGCGGCCGTATCTGATGCCCTGTTGCGGCGTCGCCTGGAGTTCAGAACGCAGGTCGTGATCGAAACCGGCAGCTATGTCGTGGGTTACGGCTGCGTCGCCGTCACCTTCGCGCTGCTTGGCTACGGCGTCTGGAGCCTGGTGTGGAGCACGCTCGCCGAAACGCTGCTGTCGTCGATCGCCCAGATCGCTGTCGTCCGTCACGACATGCGTCCGATGCTGGTCCGGAAGGAACTCGAGCAATTACTCGGTTTCGGAGCCGGCGCGACGATGAGCACATGGGCCAACTACGTGGCGTTGAACGGCGACTACTTCATCGTGGGGCGAGCGATGGGCGCCGCGAGCCTGGGACTCTACGTTCGGGCGTACACGCTGATGAAACTTCCGCACACCTACGTGGCCAGCGCCCTGACGAACGTCATGTTCCCGGCGTTTGCGAGCGTGCAGACCGAACCGGTGCGGCTACGCCGCGGCTACCTGCTGCTGACCGAAGTCGTCGCCATCGTCGCGGCGCCGTCGATGGCCGTTCTCGCGGTGGTGGCGCCCCATTTCGTGCACGCCCTTTACGGCCCTCAGTGGCTGGGGGCCGTCTTGCCGCTGCAGATTCTCTGTCTGGGCGGGTACCTGCGGTCTCTCTATCATCTCGGCAGCATCGTCGCGCAGAGCGTCGGACAAGTGTTTCAAGAACTGTGGCGCCAGGTGATCTATGCGGGGCTGGTCATCGCCGGCGCCGTCGTCGGGTCGGCCTGGGGCCTCCCGGGCGTCGCGGCCGGCGTCAGCGCCGCGATTCTCTATATGTACGTGGCGTGCGGACATCTCGCGTTGCGGGCGACCGGTGCCACGTGGACCGACTACGTGCGTGCTCAGCGAGGCGGGGCCTTCGCGTCGGTCGCGACTGGCGGCGTTGCGTTGTTGACCCGGTTGCTGCTCGAGGCGAGTGGCGCGTCGAGCGGCGCGATCACACTCGCCGTTCTGGCCGCGGCGGCCGTGCCGTGGACCATCAGCCTGGTCTGGTTGCTGGCTCGTCCGGACTGCGAACCGCTCCGGGAGTGGCTGCCCACTTGGGGCGCGAGGGTTGTCCAGACCTTGAGCCAGAGTCGAGCCATCGGCCAGGCGCCGTGACGAGGTGCGGGTGATTGAGCGGTCCTCCCGGTGTCACGTCCTCGTCGAACGCCCTGCAAAGGAGCCGACGGCGGCAAGTCCAGGAGAGATTCGCGCCTTCGCGAAGTGCCGGAACGAGCGTCTGCGCCTG
>Ga0068862_100005151_pt1 | contig 10991 bp, 11 predicted proteins | sample KBSSwiS52_FD_66598 | JGI IMG/M metagenome (GOLD analysis project Ga0068862, IMG submission 66598) | Switchgrass rhizosphere microbial communities from Kellogg Biological Station, Michigan, USA - KBS Switchgrass S5-2 | ecosystem: Host-associated > Plants > Roots > Rhizosphere > Soil ... | reverse complement strand
CGGCCCGTCCTCGCCCAGGCCTATGGAGTCGTGCGTAAGGACGTAGACGACGCGCGTCTGCTGCAGGGCCGACAAGCGGATCGCATTGCGGCAATAGTCCGAGAAGATCAGGAACGTGCCGCCGTAGGGGACCACGCCGCCGTGCAGCGCCATGCCGTTCATCGCGGCGGCCATGCCGAACTCGCGAATGCCGTAATAGACGTAGCGGCCCGCATAGTCCGTCGCGGTCAGCGGGGCCTGCCCCTTGGCCTTGGTGTTGTTCGAGCCCGTAAGATCGGCCGAGCCACCGATCAGCTCGGGGATCGCCGGCACCAGCACGTTGAGCGCATTCTCGCTCGCCTTGCGGGTGGCGACGTTGGCATCGCCCGAGAGCCAGCCCTGCAGCGCCGCGCGGGCCTCGTCGACGTTCGGCAAGTCGCCCGCCATGCGACGCTGGAACTCGGTCGCCTGAGGGTCCGCGGCCAGGCGCGCCTCCCACTCCTCGCGGGCAGCGGCTCCGCGCGCGCCGACGGCGCGCCAGTCCGCCAGGATGTCCTCGGGGATCACGAACGGTTCGGCCGTCCAGCCGAGCACGCCGCGCGCCGCGGCGATCTCGTCGGCACCCAGCGGCGCACCGTGGACGTCGTGACCACCCTGCTTGTTCGGCGCGCCCTTGCCGATGACCGTGCGGCAGGCGACCAGCGACGGCTTGTCCGACAATTCGGCCTCGGCCAGCGCCCGCTCGATATCGGCGTAGTCGTGGCCGTCGCAGGTGAACACGTCCCAGCCCGAAGCGCGGTAGCGTGCCGGAATATCCTCGGTCGTGGAGAGCGAGGTATCGCCGTCGATGGTGATGCGGTTATCGTCCCACAGCACCTTCAGCCGGCCGAGCTTCAGCGTACCCGCAAGGCCGATGGCCTCGTGGTTGATGCCTTCCATCAGGCATCCGTCGCCCGCGATCACCCAGGTGTTGTGATCGACCAGATCGTCGCCGAACACCGCGTTGAGGTGCCGCTCGGCGAGCGCGAAACCGACCGACATGGCCAGACCCTGGCCCAGCGGACCGGTGGTGCACTCGACCCCCGGGATCAGGAAGTTCTCCGGGTGCCCGGCACAGACCGAGCCCATCTGGCGGAAGTTGCGGATGTCCTCGATCGTCGGGCTGTCGTACCCGGTCAGGTACAGCAGCGAATAGATCAGCATCGAGCCATGGCCGGCCGAGAGGATGAAGCGGTCGCGGTCGGCCCAGTCGGGACGCGCAGGATCGAAGCGCAGGAACTTGGCGAACAGAACCGTCGCCACGTCCGCCATGCCCATCGGCATACCGGGATGGCCCGAGTTCGCCGCCTGCACCGCATCCATCGACAGCGCACGGATGGCGTTCGCCATCGGCGCGAAGCGGGTCGGGTCGGTGCTCATGAAAGTACTCCGCGCGAAGATATACGGCTGCGAAAGGCCGATTCGAAACGGGGCCTCCTTCGCGGCTCGGCACCCCCGCGTCAAGTTTGGTGCCCCGGCCATCCTGGCGCGGTAGCGCTCATGACGAACTTTCATACACATCTTTGTGCGGCTCCTCGCTTGTGCGCGGACGATTTCGCGTTAGCCAGCCGCCATGAATGGGAGTTCCATCATCGGGTCCGTGGACCGGATCGAGGCCGCGCTCGCCCAGATCGAGACCGCGCTCGGCCAGGGCCGGACGGCGCCCGTCGACGCTGCGGGGGACGGCGATCTCGAAGTGCGGCACGAGGCGCTGAAGGCGTCGGTATCCGGTGCCCTCGCCCGGATCGACGCGCTGATCGCATCGGCTTCGCTCGCGCAGGAGGACGAGGCGTGAGCAACGTGACCCTCGCCATTGCCGGCCGTCAATACACCGTATCGTGCGCCGATGGCGAGGAAGCGCATATCGAGGCGCTGGGGCGCATCATCGCCGCAAAGGCACAGGCCAGCGGCGCGGTGGGCAACGAGCAGCGCACGTTGCTCTTCGCGGCGCTCATGCTGGCCGACGAGCTGGAAGAGGCCCGCCGCGACCTCGCGACGCTCTCGCGCGGGCTGGAGGCGCTTGCCGAAGTGGAGCACCGCTTCGCCCGCCTCGCCGAACACGCCGAAGCGCTCGCCCAGCGCCTTGAGCATCCGGCCGCAAATCCCTAGATGGGGGGCGACGGGTTCTGCCCGGCACGAACCGTTCGAACATCCCTGAGGCTATAAGCAATCCAAAGGGGGCTGTCCCTGGTCGAATCCTGGTTCGGCACACACGGTCCCCACCTGACGTTGAGGCGTCAGAGGATTTCTAGGAAAACGACCCAAGGTGGACCCGTCACCCCCCGCATCCGATGCCGAGAACAAGGCCGCGCTGCGCCGGCAGCACCGGCGGCTGCGTCGCGAGCATGTGGCCGCGCTGCCCGAACGGATGCGTGCCCTGCTGTTCCTGCGGCCACCCGTGCAGGTGGCGCGGGCGATCCCCGATGGCGCGACCGTCGGCCTCTATCACCCGCATCCGCATGAAGCGCCCACGTTGTCCTACGCGCGATGGCTGTACGAGAACGGCAGGCGCGTCGCCCTGCCCTGGTTCGCCGAACGGGACGCGCCGATGGAGTTCCGGCGCTGGGCCGACCCGTTCGACCTGGAGGCGCTGGAGGCAGGGCCTTTCGGCATACCCCAGCCCAACAGCGATGCGCCGGTCGCCGAGCCGAGCGTCCTGTTCGTGCCGTTGATCGCCTTTACCGCTGAAGGCGGGCGCCTCGGCCAGGGGGGCGGCCACTATGACCGCTGGCTCGCGGCACACCCCGAAACTGTGGCGATCGGCCTCGGCTGGGACTGCCAGCTTGCCGAAGCGCTGCCTACCGAGGCTCATGATCGACCGCTCGACGCGATCGTCACGCCCACGCGCTTGTTCGAAGGAAACCCCTGATGCGCGAACAACCCACGTGGCGCATTCCGGCCGGCGTGCTCGGGCTGGTCGTCGCGCTGATCGCCTATGGCCTGCTCATCGCCCGCTACGTGCCAGGCCTGATCGGGGATTGGCCGGCGCTGGCGCAGGCGCCGGTCTACCTCGTGCTGGGCGTCGTCTGGATCATGCCGCTGCGGCGCTTCCTGATCTGGATGGAGACCGGCCGCTGGGGCTGATGCCGCAGAGCACCCGCACGCCGGCGCCGTTGCCGGAACGACTTCAAATCGCAGCCCTGCCCGTCGAGATCGCGATGGCGCGACAGGCCCGGAGCCTCTCTGCGGCGGAATGAAAATCCGCCCACAAATGCTTGTGAATAAAGGGAATTCCCCAAGTGGCGCGAGTGACGGGGCTCGAACCCGCGACCTCCGGCGTGACAGGCCGGCGCTCTAACCAACTGAGCTACACCCGCGTTCTGGAACGCTTGTTCAGGCGTGCACCCCTTGGGGAGCCGCGCCTCTATGGCAGGGCGCCGAGGCTGTCAACAGCCCTTTCCCGCGCCCGGTGACATTTTGCGGACAGCGCCTCCGGGCCGTCAATCACTCCACTCTCGTTAACCATATATTCGCTCTTCCCACGCAGTTTTGCAGGGCAATGCGGACGGGGGTTACCGGATGAGAACACGCCTTTTCATGCGCGCGATGCTGGTGGTGGCGACACTTGCGCCGCATCCTGCGGCGGCCCAGCCCAACGTCGCGACGCAAAGCGCGGTCTACGTCGAGCGGCCCGGCCCGGACGCCAGCCGCCAGCTCGAACCGGCGAACCGCCTCTCGCGCGGGGACCGGGTGGTGACCGTGGTCAACTGGTACCGCGTCGGAGGCGAAGGAAGCTTCGTCATCACCAATCCTCTGCCCCGTGCCCTCGCCTATCAGGGCAGCGCCTGGGACGACCAGCAGGTCTCGGTCGACGGCGGCCGGACCTGGGGACGCCTTGGCACTCTGCAGATCGGCGGCCGCCTCGCCACGCCCGAGGACGTCACCCACGTCCGCTGGCGCATTCCCGCCTCGGGGGCGAGCCGGGGCGAAATCGCCTACAGCGGCATCGTCCGCTGACGCCCGGCTAACGGCGGCGGAGCGCGACCGGAGGCGGAACCTCCGCAATTCCGAGTCAAACGCTGGCGCCCGGCGCCGTCATCCAGCCAGCAGCAAGGCCGGCGCTTCGATCAGCCGCTTCAGGGCCTGCGCGAAGCTGGCGGCGTCAAAGCCGTCGACCACACGGTGATCGCAACTGATCGAGATGTTCATCAGCTTGCGCTTTTCCACCCGCTCCTGCCCGTCGGCGCCCGTCACGTACATCGGCCGCTCGACGATGCGGTTGGGGCCGATGATGGCCACTTCCGGGCGATTGATGACCGGCGTCGTCGCCACTCCGCCCAGTGGCCCCAGCGAGGTCAAGGTCAGGGTCGATCCGCTCAACTCCGAGGACTTGGCCGTACCGTCGCGCGCGGCCTGCGCCAGCCGGGCGATCTCGGCGGCGAGTTGCCAGAGATTGCGCGCCTGCGCGTCGCGGATCACCGGCACCATCAGCCCGGCCGGCGTCTGCGTCGCCATGCCGAGATGCACGGCGCCATAGCGCGTCACCACGCCCGCCTCGTCGTCGTAGTGCGCATTGAGCATCGGAAACTCGGGCACCAGCCGACAGATGGCGGCGATCAGGAACGGCAGCATCGTCAGCCTGGGCCGCTCTGCCCGGCCGGCGTTGAGCTGCGCACGCGCTTCCTCCAGCGCGGTGACGTCGTATTCCTCGACATAGGAGAAGTGCGGGATGTGCCGCTTGGAGGCGGCCATGTTCTCGGCGATGCGCCGCCTGAGGCCGATCACGCGGATTTGTTCGTCCCTGCCCTTGCGTCCGGCAGGCTGGAACCCTCCGGCGGCATTATAGGCGAGGAACGCGTCGAGGTCCGAGTGCCGCACGCGGCCATCCCCGGCGGGGCGCACTTCGCCAAGGTCTATGCCGAGATCCTTCGCCCGCTGGCGGACGGCGGGGCTGGCGAGGACCTTGGCATGGCCTGCCGCAATTGGCTGCGCGGCCTTCTCCCTTTCCGCGTTACGAGGGAGATCGGCTGCGGCAGGCGCGTCTCCGTCGGCCTTGGGAAGCGGGGCCCGCTCCGCGACCGCTCTCCCCTCGGTGGAGGAGGACGCAGCCCGCTCGGCGGTGGACGCGATTGCGCGATCCGCATCGCCGGCATCGGGGTTTTCAGCTTCGATCCGCTCTTCGACCACCGGCGCTTTCGGCGCGGGCGCCGTGGCAGCCGGCGCGTCCGCCTCCTCGGCCTCGGCCTCGCCCTCCACCTCGATCACCACTAGCGGGGCGCCGATGGCGACCACGTCGCCCTCCTGCCCCGCCACTTCGACCACGGTGCCGGAAACCGGACTTTCCATTTCCACGGTCGCCTTGTCCGTCATCATGTCGGCAAGGCGGCCGTCCTCCTCGACGCGGTCGCCGATCTTCACATGCCAGGCGACGATCTCGGCTTCGGCGATGCCCTCGCCGATGTCGGGCAGGCGAAAGGTGTAGCGGCTCATCGGGTCAGTCCTTGAGCAGGCGGTCCACCGCCTCGCCGATGCGGACGGGACCGGGAAAATAAGCCCATTCCAGGCTGTGCGGATAAGGGGTGTCGAACCCGGTGACGCGCTCCACCGGGGCTTCCAGGTGGTAGAAGCAGCGCTCCTGCACCAGCGCGACCAGTTCGGCACCAAAGCCCGAGGTGCGGGTCGCCTCGTGTATCACCAGGCAACGCCCCGTCTTCTCCACCGACTTCTCCACAGCCTCGATGTCCAGCGGCACGAGCGTGCGCAAGTCGATGATCTCGGCATCGATGCCCTTGGCCGCCAGCACCGCCTCGGCGACGTGGATCATCGTGCCATAGGCCAGCACCGTCAGCGCCGATCCCTCGCGCACGATCCGCGCCTTGCCCAGAGGAATGGAATAGTACCCCTCGGGCACCAGCCCGCCGGGATGCGCCTTCCACGTTTTCGAAGGGTTGTCGTAATAGCCGTCGAACGGGCCGTTGTAGATGCGCTTGGGCTCGAAGAAGATCACCGGATCGTTGTCCTCGATCGCGGCGATCAGCAGGCCCTTGGCGTCGTGCGGGGTGGACGGGATCACGGTCTTGAGGCCCGCGACGTGGGTGAACAGCGCCTCCGGGCTCTGGCTGTGGGTCTGCCCGCCGAAGATGCCGCCGCCGAAGGGAGAGCGCACCGTCATCGCCGCGGTGAACTCGCCCGCCGAGCGATAGCGCATCCGCGCCGCTTCCGAGATGAGCTGGTCGAGGCCGGGATAGATATAGTCCGCGAACTGGATTTCCGGCACCGGCCGCAGCCCGTAGGCGGCCATGCCCACCGCCGCGCCGATGATACCGCATTCGTTGATCGGCGTGTCGAACACGCGGCTCTTGCCGTACTTTTTCTGGAGGCCGGCGGTCGCGCGGAACACACCGCCGAAATAGCCCACATCCTCGCCCATGATCACGACATCGGGGTCGCGTTCCATCATGATGTCCAGCGCCTCGTTGATCGCCTCGATCATGTTGAGCGGGCGGGACGGTGCCTCGTGCAGGCTGACGGGTTCCTCCTCGATCATCCTTCCCACTCCGGAAACTTGATCCGCCGCTCGCGGATCGCCTGCGCGGCCTGTTCCTCCAGGTGCCAGGGAATATCCTCGAACACGTCCTCGAACATGGTGTGGAACGGGTGGTGGAGCCCCTGTCCCAGGATGCCGTTCTTTTCCGCTGCCTTGGTGGCCGCGCGCACCTCCTCGGCGACCTCGCGGTCCATCGCGACCTGTTGTTCCTCCGACCACTCGCCAAGACCGATCAGGTGGCGCATCAGCCGGTCGATAGGATCGCCGAGCGGCCATTCGCTGCGCTCCTGCGCGGAGCGATAGGCGCTGGGATCGTCCGAGGTGGAGTGCCCCTCGGCCCGGTAGGTGAAATGCTCGATCAGCGTCGGCCCGGCGTTCCCGCGCGCGCGATCGGCCGCCCAGCGCATCGCGGCGTGGACCGCCAGCACATCGTTGCCATCGACGCGCAGCCCGGCGACGCCATAGCCCTCCGCGCGCGCCGCGAAGGTCGCCCGCTCCGCGCCCGCGAAGCCCGAGAAGCTGGAGATCGCCCACTGGTTGTTGACGACGTTCAGCACGACCGGCGCGTTGTAGACCGCGGCGAACGTCATCGCGGCGTGGAAATCCCCCTCCGCGCTCGACCCCTCGCCCACGAAGGCGGTGGCGATCCTGGTGTCGCCCTTGATCGCGCTGGCCATCGCCCAGCCCACCGCCTGTGGAAGCTGCGTCGCGAGGTTCCCCGAGATAGTGAATATGCCGAAGTCGCGCGCCGAATACATGATCGGGAGCTGGCGCCCCTTCAGCTTGTCCGCCCGGTTGGAGTAGATCTGGTTGGCCATCTCCAGCAGCGGATATCCGCGCGCGATCAGCAGCCCCTGCTGGCGATAGCTGGGGAATGCCATGTCGCCCCGGTCGAACGCAAAGGCGGCCGCGACCGAGATCGCCTCCTCGCCGATCGACTTCATGTAAAAGCTGGTCTTGCCCTGCCGTTGCGCACGATACATCCGGTCATCGAAGGCGCGGGTCAGCGCCATCGCGCGCAGAATCCGGCGCAGGGTCTCGGCATCGAGCCGCGGGTCCCAGGGGCCGACCGCGCGGTGCTCGTCGTCGAGCACGCGGATGAGATCGTCGCACAGCGGCCGGGTCTCGCCGGGAGAACAAGCCTCGTCCGGGCGGGGCTGCGCTCCGGCGGGCGGGATCGCCAGGTGCGAATAGTCCACCGCATCGCCAGGCCTGAATCGGGGTTCCGGAACGTGGAGCCGCAAGGGCGGCAGGTTCCGGTGCGCGTCGGTTGGTTCCGTGCCGTCATCGGCCATGCTGGCGTCTCCCGGCCTGCGGGACCTCAGAAGTCACGCGCAGGATTATACTACATATGAGTCATAATATTTCACATCTGCGCAATGTCAATCACACCGCGACCGGAGCCGCGATATGCGCCTGCGGGGTGTATCCGCTGACCGCGAAGTCCTCGATCCGGTAGTCGAACATGCTCTCAGGCCGACGCGCGATTTCCAGCCGCGCCTCGCCCGAAGGCGTGCGCGCCAGTTGCTCTTCGACCATGTGCGCGTGGTTGAGGTACAAGTGAACATCGGCACCTGTCCAAACGATCTCGCCCGGCTCCAGGTTGCATTGCTGCGCCAGCATCCGCGTCAGCAGCGCCAGCGACCAGATATTGAACGCAAAGCCCAGGCCAAGGTCGCAGCTGCGCTGGAACAACATACCCGAGAGGCGGCCGCCGGCGACGTGAAACTGGTACGTCTTGTGGCAGGGCGGCAGCGCCATCGCGTCGAGCTCGGCGACGTTCCAGCCCTCGATGATGTGACGGCGGCTGCCGGGATTGGACCTGAGGCTCTCCACCACCTGGCTTACCTGGTCGATCCCCTTGGCGCGAAGGCGATAGAGGCCGTCCTGCCCCGGCTCCCCGGCCGGTTCGTAAACCGGCCAGTCCACCCATTGCTTGCCGTAGACCGGGCCCAGATCGCCCCACTGCCGCGCGAACCCCTCGTCCTCCACGATCCGGCGCGAAAACTCGGCGCGGCCGACATCGTCGCCGGTCTCGCGCCGATAGCGGTCGAGCGGCCAGTCGGTCCAGATCTCCACTCCCTGCGCGCACAGCGCGCGGATGTTGGTATCGCCGGTCAGGAACCACAGCAGTTCGCGCGTGGCGGTCTTCCAGTAGACCCGCTTGGTGGTCAGCAGCGGCATCGCACCGCCGGAAAGGTCGAACCGGATCGTCTGGCCGAACAGCGAGCGGGTGCCGACGCCGGTGCGATCCGTCCGCTCGTCCCCCTCCTCCCAGATGCGCCGCATCAGGTCGAGATACTGCCACTCCCAATGAACGGAGCGCGAGCGGGCAGCCGGGGGCAGGGTCTGGAGCATCCGTCGAAGGTAACTCTCCCGGCGCGCGGTGCCAAGCTGCCGGGTTGCCTGTGGACATCCCCTAGGGAGCCCTGCACGCTGCTTTAGCCGCCGCTGCGCCATGGTCGTCCCGTAATGGACAAGGACGATCGACCGGTGACCGGCTTCCTGCTTTCGCTTCAAGTACCTGCCGTGGCGGCTGGGACGCCTCCCGCGATTGGCGGGCGGGCCGCGTCGGGCACGCTCGAGGCGGTCTCGCCAAACCGGGACACGGCCGCGCCGTGCGATGGCCTCCTCGTCATCTCCGCGGCACTGGCCCGCCGCGAAAACGCCGTATCCCTGGAAGGTTGACCGCCATGAACGAACTCGACGCGCTGCGCCTTCGCGGCCTGAAACTGCTCACCGGGTTCTGCTGGGTGCTGAGCGTGGGAACGTTGGCAAGGCTCGACCCCTCCCGGCAATGGCACTTCACCCTGTTCGCTCTCGCCGCCCCGCTCGGTCCGACATACGCGTCGGTGCGCGGCATCTACGACTTGCGCGCCCGATTGCTGGTGGCGGTGACGGTACCGGCCTATACGATAGTGGGGCTGGCCATCAGCACCGCGTCGAGCTGGACCATCGACTCCTACATGTTCTTCTACTCCTCGATCGCGCTGATCGCGATCATGGGGGATTGGCGACCGGTCATCACAGCCTCTGCCGCGGTCGCGTTGCACCTCGTCGTCCTCGACCTGGTGACTCCACAGGACATTTTCGGCGGTAACGGCGACCTCGGCCGCCTCGCACTGCACGAAGGCGTCGTGATCATGGAGGCGGCGGGATTGTGTTTCGTCACGGTCCAGCTCGAGCGTCTGTTCGTCCGCCAGGAGGCGTCCCATCGCGAAAGGGAGCGGATGCAGGCGGAAGCCGTCGCCGAACGCGAGCGCATTGCGCGTGACGCGCAGGCCGAGCGCGATCGCCTCGAAGCCGCGGCCCGCGCCGAGCGGGAAGCGCGCGAAAGCGAGCAGAAGCAGGTCATCGAAGCACTGGCGCGCGGTCTGGAAGCACTGGCCGCCGGCGACTTGTCCCACCAGATCGCCAGTTCCTTCCCCATCGCCTACGAAGAGTTGCGCAGCCACTTCAACGCGTCCGCCCGCGACCTCGATGCCGCCTTCGACGCAGTCACCAATGCCGCCCGGCATATCAACGTCAGCACGGCGGAAATCCGCACGGCGGCCGACGACCTGGCCGGACGCACCGAAAAGCAGGCGGCCGCGCTGGAGCATACCGCCGCTTCGCTGAACAACGTTACCGCCATCGTCGGCGAAACCGCCGGCGCGGCAAGCACGCTCAAGGATTCGATCGGCAACGCCCAGCTCCAGGCGGCGAAGGGTGGCGAGGTGGTACGCCGGGCGATTTCGGCGATGGAGCTGATCCAGCGATCCGCCAGCCAGATAGCCAAGATCGTCACCATCATCGACGGCATCGCCTTCCAGACCAATCTCCTGGCGCTGAACGCCGGGGTCGAGGCGGCGCGCGCGGGGGAGGCGGGCAAGGGCTTCGCCGTCGTCGCCACCGAAGTCCGCGCGCTGGCGCAGCGTTCGGCCGAAGCCGCGAAAGACATCAAGGAGCTGATCGAGACGTCCGTCGGACAAGTGAACGAAGGAGTGGGACTGGTCTGCGATACCGGGAACGTGCTGGAAACCGTCGTCAAGCAGGTGACGGACTTCGGGCGCTCGGTGGATTCGATCGCGGAGACGGCAAAGCGCCAGGCGAGCGACCTTTCGCACGTCAACACGACGATCTCCGCGGTCGAGATTTCGACGCAGCAGAACGCCGCCATGGTCGAAGAAAGCACGGCCGCGCTGCGCAATCTTTCGGACGAGGTGCGCCAGATGGTGGAGACCGTGAACCGCTTTCGCGGCGGCCAGCAGCGCCCTGGAAGCAGCCAGTTGCGAGCAGCCTGAGCGGGACGGCCGAACCCCCTGCAAGATAATCGCGCGAGGGAGGGCCTGCATGCTTGCCCTTCCCCGAAACGCTCTCTATAGGCCCGCTCCTGCCTCGCGCCGACACGTCGGCGGCGATCGGTCGGGGAGTAGCTCAGCCTGGTAGAGCACTGTCTTCGGGAGGCAGGGGCCGGAGGTTCGAATCCTCTCTCCCCGACCATTTT
>Ga0068862_100005148_pt1 | contig 10993 bp, 11 predicted proteins | sample KBSSwiS52_FD_66598 | JGI IMG/M metagenome (GOLD analysis project Ga0068862, IMG submission 66598) | Switchgrass rhizosphere microbial communities from Kellogg Biological Station, Michigan, USA - KBS Switchgrass S5-2 | ecosystem: Host-associated > Plants > Roots > Rhizosphere > Soil ... | reverse complement strand
ACTTTTCAGCCGAGCAACCTGGTCCGCAAGCGCCGGCACGGCTTCCGCGCGCGCAGTGCGACGGTCGGCGGCCGCAAGGTCCTGGCAGCTCGCCGCAACCGCGGCCGCAAGAAGCTCAGCGCCTAACCACGATCAAGCAGCGCGCCGACTTCCTCGCCGCCAACAGCGGCCGTCGGTTCGCGACTCCTGGATTCGTGCTGCTCGTCCGCGATCGTAAGGACGCAGACCCGAGCATGCGCGTTGGGTTCACCGTGACCAAGAAGATCGGCGGCGCGGTCATCCGCAACCGCCTCAAGCGCCGCCTGCGCGCGCTGGCCCGTGAAATTGTCCCGGCGAGCGGGTTCGTTGGCTCCGACCACGTGATGATCGGCCGCGCCAAGGGCGTCGAGCGCCAATTTTCGCTGCTCCGCGACGAGCTTGCAGGAGCGCTGGATGGCCTGCGCAAATGATCGCCCAGCTGCTAATTCTAGTGGCGAAGGGCTGGCAAAAGGGCCCGTCGCAGATCCTTCCGCCGAGTTGCCGCTACCAACCGAGCTGCTCGGCCTATGCGATCACTGCAATCGAACGCTATGGGGCGCTTCGCGGCGGATGGCTGGCGCTGAAACGCATCGGCCGCTGCCATCCGTGGGGCGGGCAAGGCCCCGACCCAGTGCCATGACGAGGATGTTTCGGTGAACGACAGTAAGAATATGATCCTCGCGGTGGCGATCAGCGCGCTCATCCTGCTCGGCTGGACGTGGGCGTCGAACCGCTATTTCCCGCCGGCCAAACCGGCGGTGCCTACCCAGACCGTGGACGGCCAGCCGCAGCCACTTCCGCAACCGGGCGCCCAGCCCGTCCCTAACGCGCCCAAGGCACTGCAAAGCCGCGCCGCCGTACTCGGCGCGACCCCGCGGGTGCGGATCCAGACGCCGTCGCTGCAGGGCTCGATCAATCTCAAGGGCGCGCAGATCGACGATCTCGTTCTCGTTCGCCAGCGCCAGACGATTGCCAAGGACTCGCCGCCGGTCCGGCTGCTCTCGCCGCTAGGTGCCCCCGGCGCCTATTTCGCCTCATTCGGGTGGAGTGGGACGGCGAGGCAGCTTCCCACAAACGACACATTGTGGACGGCGAGTGCGCCGGTATTGAGTCCCGGAAAGCCGGTCACGCTAAGCTGGACCAACGCTGCCGGGCAACGGTTCGAACAAATCGTCGCGGTCGACGGCAACTATCTGTTCACGGTCAAGCAGCGCGTCGTCAACGATGGCACGACGCCGGTCGCCGTCAGGCCGTTTGGATTGGTCAGCCGCGCAACCAAATCCGCCGACCCCGACACCTGGACCAACCATGTCGGCCCGATTGGGTTTCTCAACGACAAGGCCAATTACGAAGTCAATTGGAAGACGCTTGATGAGGCCGGGCCTAACGGCGAGCAGTTCACCAGCAATGGCGGCTGGCTCGGTTTCACCGACAAATATTGGCTGACCGCGCTCGCGCCGGTTGGCAATTCGAGCATCAGCGCATCGCTGCGCAAGTCGCCCAGTGGCGGCTACCAGGCCGACTATGCCGACGCGCCGGTCGTCGTCGCGCCCGGCCAGTCGGTCGAGCAAGATGTCCGCCTGTTCGCCGGGGCCAAGGAACTGGATGCGCTCAAGTCCTACGAGAATGCCGGGATTCCGGGGCTCACCCGGGCGATCGACTGGGGTTGGTTCCGCTGGTTCATGATCCCGATTTTTCAACTGCTCGTGTGGCTGTTCCATGCCGTCGGCAATTTCGGCGTGGCGATCATCGGCCTGACCCTGATCGTGCGCGGCATCATGTTCCCGATCGCGCAAAAGCAATTCCAGTCGATGGCCGCGATGCGCAAGATCCAGCCCAAGCTCAAAGCCCTCCAGGAGCGCTTCAAGGACGACAAGGCGCGCCAGCAGCAGGAAATCCTCAAGCTCTACCAGGAGGAGAAGATCAACCCGGCCGCGGGCTGCCTCCCGATCCTGCTCCAGATCCCGGTGTTCTATGCGCTTTACAAGGTACTGATGGTCAGCGTCGAAATGCGCCACCAGCCGTTCGCCTTGTGGATCAACGATCTCTCCTCGCCCGATACGGCGAGCCTGCTGACCGCCGCCCATATGTTCGGTTGGACCTGGTTCCCGCCGTTCCTTGGTCTGTCGGTGCTGGCCTTCCTGCTCGGCGTGACCATGTGGCTGCAGTTCAAGCTCAATCCGCAGCAGATGGACCCGACCCAGCAGCAGATTTTCGCGTTCATGCCGTGGGTGATGATGTTCGTCATGTCCCCGTTCGCCAGCGGGCTTCAGCTGTACTGGGTAACCAGCAACGTGCTGACCATCCTCCAACAATGGTGGCTGTATCGGCGCTTCGGCCTGCACCTCAGCGACACCCATCCGGTCCACACGTGACCGCGCAAACCGCCAAGGACGATATCGCCGAGCGAGCGCGGATCCTGTTCGCCGGGCCGATCGCGTTCCTGAAGTCGGCGCCGGAGCTTCGGTTCCTGCCCGACCCTGACGTGCCGGAGATTGCCTTCGCCGGCCGGTCGAATGTCGGCAAGAGCTCGCTGCTTAACGCGCTGACCAACCGGAACGGTCTCGCCCGCACGTCGAATACGCCGGGTCGGACGCAGGAGCTCAACATCTTCGACGTGGGCCAGCCGGTGCGCATCCGCCTGGTCGACATGCCCGGCTACGGCTTTGCCGAGGCCCCTAAGGACATGGTCAAGCGCTGGCGCTTCCTGATCAATGATTATCTGCGCGGGCGGCAGGTGCTCAAGCGAACCTTGGTATTGGTGGATTCGCGTCATGGCCTGAAGCCGGTCGACCACGAGGTGATGGACATGCTCGACGCCGCGGCGGTCAGCTACCATGTGGTCCTGACCAAGACCGACAAAATCAAGCCGACCGAGCTTGCGAAAATCTTAGAAACAGTAACCACGCAGGCCGCGAAGCACCCCGCCGCGCACCCGATCATCTTCACGACATCAAGCGAAACTGGCGGCGGCATCGCGGAGTTGCGAACCGCAATCCTCGAAGCGACGCTCTAGCCCGCGACTTCAAGCACGGCGCGCGTCGTGGGCCGATCGCTGTCGAATCGCCAGATCCTGATCGCCGAGCCCTCGCTCGTCGCGGGACTGACGAAGTTGGAAGACCATCTCCCCGGCCCCAGCCAGACCCCGAGCGCGCGCCGCTGCTCGGCGCTACAGTTGCCGTCGACCAGCCAAGCGCGATCGAATGGCGCCATGACCGCAAGGCGCGTCGACACCCTCGTCGGCTGCTTCATCAAAGAGCGCAGCGGCGGCTCGAAGAACGCGCGAAAATAGTCGGTCATCCAACCGTCGCCGCGGTCACCGGGCCGGTCCATCAGTACCATCCGGTCGCCCAGCATGGTGACGACGGGCGCAACCAGCGGCGCGGCGAAAGCATGACGTAGCGCCGGATATTTCCAGTCGGGACAAACAAGGATCGCCTCGCCGGACCGCACGTTACCCCGCAACGCCGCTGCGGTGCCCGTCCAATTCTCCTTCTGGCGGACCGGTCCGGTCAGGATCAGCGAGCCACCGAACATCAGCACGAGCGCGGGAGCGAGCCACGGCTTGCGCTCCAGGTGAACGACCAGCGCCAGGAGTAGAATGAAGCCGGCGACCCCGAGGAGGATGGTCCGCGGCATGAAGATCGGCACGAGGATAAAACCGATCAGCCAGACCCCGATCGGCGTCACGACCATGATTGCGATGACCCGCGCCCCGACTTCATGCTCGGCGCACCAGGCGCGCCACCGGTCGCGATGGACGGCGAGCCGCCAGACGATCAGCGCGGCCGCGACGAACAGGACCGCGACCGAGAGTGCGCGGCTGTCGAACGACCGTAGCGGCAAGAGTGAATGTCCCCACGTCGCGAGAGCGTCCAGCGGACTCGCTTGCTTGAGCCAGACGAAGCCGCCGCCGAGCGACACGCGCCACAGCAGCCGCTGCGCCTCATCGGCTGCACCGAGCGCCATCAGTGCAGCGCAGACGAGAAACCAATTTTTCTGCGACGCCGTACCGCGCCGGAGCGTCGCCCACAGCGCCAGCGGCACCGCTGGAATGACCCAAAAGATGCTCGCCAGATGCGCCGAGAACGCCAGCACCGTGGCTACCCCGAACACCGCGAGACCGAGGCCGCCACCCCTCGTGCCGAGCCGCCTGACCCAAGCGAGCAGGCCGGCCGCCGAGAGCAGCACCAGAAAAATCTCAAGCGCGTAGACGCGGGCTTCCTGGCTGTAATCGACCAGTGGTGGCGACAGCGCGAGCAGGACCGCTGCCAGCAGGCCCGCCGAACGATCGATCGCCAGGCGCCCGATGGCATAGATGGCCGGGATCGAAAGCGTGCCCGCGACAATCGAGATGCCGCGGATGGCGGTGAGGCTGGCGCCGTCCGGGATCAGCCATTTGTGGATAAGGTAGTAGAGCCCGGGCGTCGGGTCGACCGGACGGACGAGCAGATCGTGCGCCGGCCATTTGGCGATAACCAGCGTTAGCGCCTCGTCGCTCCACAGGGATTGTTGCCCCGCCCATGCAATTCTCAAGACGAATCCGGCCAGCGTGATCGCGGCCAGCGCCCACAGCGCCCGTTGCGGCGTTAGCGCCGATCTGCTGAAGGGAACCGAACTATCCACCAGGCGTGCTTAGAGCGTGATTGGTAACAAGGGATCAATATGTTCAAGCTGATCATCGGCAATCGCGCTTATTCGAGCTGGTCGATGCGCGGTTGGCTCGCCTGCAAGCAATCGGGCGAGGAATTCGAGGAACTGGTTGTCCCAATGTTCGACGACGCATGGGAGAAACGCCGCGAAGGCGACGAGTTCGCCCCCTCGCTGGGCAAGGTGCCGATCCTGTGGGACGGCGAATGCGTGGTGTGGGACAGCTTGGCGATCATCGAATTTCTCGCCGATCGCTACGGCCGCGAGAAATATTGGCCCGAGGATGAGACCGCGCGCGGGATGGCGCGGTCGATGGCCGCCGAAATGCATTCCGGCTTCGCCAACCTCCGCCGCGAACTGCCGATGAACGTCCGCAAAAGCTTCCCGCCGATCGAACTGACCGACCCGGTCCGCGAGGAAATCGACCGCATCCTGCAATTGTGGGCCCAAGCCCGGGCGCGGTTCGGCGGCACCGGCGATTTCCTGTTCGGCGACTGGTGCGCGGCCGACATGATGTACGCGCCGGTGGTTACGCGATTCATCACTTATGGCGTGCCCGTCCCGTCGTTCGCCGCGGTTTATATGAAGGCGGTGCTGTCCCACCCGCACGTCGCCGAGTGGATCGACAAGGCGCAGGACGAACCGTGGGTGATCGAGCAATATGAGGTCGACAAGGCGGCCTAGGCGGGCCGTTTGGTGTCCGGATAGGGCGTGCCGTCCTTGTGGGTGTAAGTCCCCTCTGTGGTGAACGCGAGGTCAATGTCGTTATAGCCGCCACCGGTATTCACGCCGCCGCCGACAACGACGAAGCGGCACGGTGCACCGGATTCGTTGATCAGGTGATGGCCGTTGGTCGAGCCCTTGGGCCACGCCGCGCAATCGCCCGGCCGCATGATGGTCCGCCCGTCATCCTCGACCAGCATCGCCTCACCCTCGATCATCACCATGAATTCGTCTTCGCCGTTGTGCCAGTGACGCTGGCTCGACCAGGCGCCGGGCTCGAGCGTCACTTCGCTGACCCCGAAATCGGTCAGGCCGCCAGGCGGAGCAAGTCGGCGGTACCAGCGGCCGGCGACATCTTGATTGAACGGTGGCGGATAACCGGTGCGGTTGGACTGATCGATGGCGCTGAGGTCGAGCTTGGGCATGGCTGCGCCTTAGCAGCGGCGCCCAAGGGCTAGAAAGTGCCTTTCAACGACACGCTGAACAGCGGCCCGATCAGCTGATTCTGCCTTTGGTAAAAGGCCAGCGGCGTACGGTCGCGATAGCCTTCGTAGACGTGGCGGTAGAACAAGTGACGGCCGTTGAGGATGTTATCGACCGAGACCCGCAATTTCATGCCCAGCACATTCTTGTGCTCGACGTAAAAGCCCGAAATCCACGGCAAATCCAGACCGCGGTAGACCTCGGTCAAATAGAAGTTTTTCTCGTAATGCTGGTATTGGGCGTAAGCGCTCCAGGCGAATTGGGTGCCGGGAATGTCATGGCGCACCTGGGCGTTGAACCAGGCGTCCTGAACCCCGCTGATCGGCCGTTTTTCAAACGTCAGCGGGTCTTTCACCGAGGTCCATTCACGGCCGAAGCTCAAATCGAGCTTGGCGCCCTTCCATCCGATCGGATCGAAATTGAAGGTGCTGACGCTTTCGGCACCATAGCGGGTGGCCCGGGGCAGATTGCCGACGCCCTGCCCGTCATCGCCGATCGGGATTACGTCGACGATATCCTCGACCCGATAATACCAGGCGCGGACCCGCGTCTTGCCCCAGGCGCCGAGGTCGCGCGAAATCTCGGTTTCCGCTTCCCAGCTTTGCGGCGGCACGAGGTCGGGATTGCCCAGATTTTCGCGATCCTCACTAAGCTTGGGCTGCGACAGGAAGTCGTAGAAGCTGATCTGGCCGACGCGGCGGCGCAGCTTCAAACTGACATCCCAGCCCTTGGCCGGCCGCCAGCCGAACGTGAGGCTGCCCTTGGGCCGGAAGAATTTGCGCGTCGGCAGATCGCCGTCGACGCGGGCGAGGTGCGAAATTTCGCCGCCGGCCGCGACCTGCAGGTCGAGATTCGAACTGAGTGGACGGCTGAGCGTCGCCACGCCTTCGTAGCGAGTCTCGGTGACCTTGCCGGTGCCTTCGGGGAACGGCACTTCGACGAATTCTCCAGCGGAATTCAGATCGAACAGCGCGCCCTTCTGGTCGAGCGAGTTGAACGCCCGCTCGAGCGAAATCTGCCAATCGTTCTTGCCGCTTTTCCAATGATATTCGCCGCGGCCGATGGTCTCGCCGAGATGGGTGTCGCGCACGAACCGCGTCCCCTCGCTGTCGGCGCCGGTTGTGTCGAAGGTCAGGATCAGGGTCTGGGTCAGCGGCTCATGTTCCCAGTGGCGGACGCCGATCAGCTTGAGCCGGCCCGGTCCGAGCGCGAATTCATAATCGCCGTTGATGTCGGCGAGATAGCCGTTGAGCTTGGTCCGGATATCGCGGCTGCGCTCCTCGCCGCTGGCGAGCACGCGATGATCGCGCTGCACCCCGGGGTTCCAGTAAGGGGTGTAGCCGAGCGTCAGATTGCCGAGCGACGAGCCGGGACCGTCATAACCCAGCTTCAACTGCATGTTCGCCCGGTCGTATTCGGAATGATAGATTTCCTTGCGGGTTTCGATGACGTTGCCGTTGGCATCGTAGATCCAAATCGGCCCGCCATAGGCACCGCGGCCGGGATTGTTCTTCAGCGATATCGTGTAATCGATCGGCCCTTTTTTGCCCGAGTAACTGATCGAACCCGAGAGCCAGTCGGACTTCGCGTAATGCGCACGCCAGATCGGGTTATATTCGAACTGACCCGATGATTTGGTCGCCGCCCTGAGGATGATGTTGGCGACTTGCCCGGACAGGCCGGCGATGCCGAGCCCGGCGGCGTCGACGATCTCGATCCGCTCGACGTTGGCGGCGGAAACGCGCTGCAGCTGATCGATCGCCCCGCCCGACTTGTTGGCGATCCGCTGGCCGTTGATCAGCACGTTCTCCGACGCCTGGCCGAGGCCGCGCTCCGAGCTCGCGCCGCGGATGGTGAAGCTCGGCACCTGGGCCAGCATGTCGTAGGCGGTCTTGGGCGCGAAGCGGGCGAAGTCGGCCGGCGTATAGACGCGCTTGGTCGCGCTCGTCGCTGGAGCGGCGGCTTGCGCGACAGCAGCCGCCGGCACGAACAAAGCAACGCTCGCCAGCAAGGTACGCAACACGAGCATCGACTATTCCCCTCATTCCAAAGCACACGCTCGTGCTACATTTGTAGCGTGCTACATTTGTAGCGTTTGTGCAAGCCCTGTTCGACGAACCGACGAACTGGCACGATGGCGTGACAGTGCCTTAATACTGTATTACACTAGCCTCAAGTCAGTGCGGAATCATAACCGTGCCTGATGGACCGCGTTTCGACTTCTATTGGACCGAACTCGACCGGTTGGAGAAGATACGGTGATGGATGCGAAAATCCTCAGCAAGCTGCCGGTTGCGCTGAACCCGCTGGACCTCAGCAAGGAGGTCGATCAGCCGTATCACAACCGTCGGCTCGCCTCGGTCAACGACCATGAGGTCCGGATGAGTGTGATGACCCACGGCTTTCCATGGCACCACCATCCCGACTCGGACGAAAGTTTCCTTGTCGTCGATGGCGAACTAGTGATCGAATTCGCCGATGCCGAGATCGTCCTTCAGCCCGGGCAGTTCCTCACCGTGCCCGCCGGCGTCCGCCACCGCACCCGGCCGGGCGGCGCACGATCGGTCAATCTGACGTTTGAGAAGCGCGGCGCCGAAACCATCTTCGACTGACCGTCACTCCCTGCTACGCGGCGTCATGACCATCGATCCCGTCGCGCTCGCCACCGCTTTGATCAACGTCCCGAGCGTCACGCCGGCGAGCGGCGCGGTGTTCGACGTGCTTGAGGCCGCGCTGACACAACTCGGCTTCACCTGCCACCGCTGGGTGATGGGCGATCCACCCGACGGCCCGACCGAGAATATGGTCGCGATTCGTGGGCAAGGCGCGCCGCATTTCGGGTTCGCCGGCCACCTCGACGTGGTTCCACCGGGCGACGGCTGGAGCGGCGACCCTTTCGATGCGCAGATTGTCGACGGCCGGCTGGTCGGCCGCGGCGCCAACGACATGAAGAGCGCGATCGCGGCCTATGTCGCGGCGCTGTCGCGGCTCGGCGAGACGCCGGGCACCTTGTCGCTGCTGATCACCGGCGACGAGGAAGGCTTCGCCGCTTACGGTACGCCGCGGATCATCGACTGGCTCAATGAACGCCAGATCCGCCCGGACATGATCCTGATCGGCGAGCCGACCTCGGTCGACCGCCTCGGCGACACGGTGAAGATCGGCCGCCGCGGCTCAGTCAACATGTGGATCGAGACCCCGGGCGTGCAGGGCCATGTCGCCTACCCGCACCGCGCGACCAACCCGATCGCGCCGCTCGCCCGGGTGATCGCCGCGCTCGATGCGGTGCACCTCGACGACGGCACCGACCAATTCCCGCCGTCCAACCTCGAATTCACCGCGATCTCGACCCCGACCGATGCCAGCAACGTCATCCCCGGCTCGGCCACTGCCCAACTCAACATCCGCTTCAACAATCTCCAGAGGGGCGCGGACCTGGTGCGGATGGTCGAGGAAGTCGCGGAGCGCGAGGCGCCGGGCGCCAAGGTCCGCGCGCGGATTTCGGGCGAGGCGTTCCTGACCCCGTCAGGTAAATTGTTCGACGTGATCGTCGAAGCGATCGAGGAGGAAACCGGCGCAAAACCCGAGCTCTCGACCAGTGGCGGCACGTCTGACGGCCGCTTCCTCATCCAGCTCTGCCCGGTGGTCGATTTCGGCCTGCCCAACGCGACCATGCACAAGCTCGACGAAAGCGCCGCGGTCGAGGACATCCATGCACTTTCGCGGATCTACGAGCGGATCGTGCAGAAGGCGCTCGCTAGCTGGTCGTGTAGAGTGTGATGAGGAAAATCACGAAGCGATAACCAACGAATAGCACCGCCACGGACGCCGCCAGCACAGCGGTCGCGAGGTATCGCGAAGTTCCACTCGCGGCATAGGCCGGACCGATCGCCAAGAATAAGTAGATCGCGCATGCCAGGACGTTAAAAACCGACAACAGGCTATCGACCAGCGGCGATTCCAGGCCCCCACCCCCAACCGCAAGCTCGACCTGCCCGATCGTCAGCGAAACGCAGAGCAGGACCATCACGAACGCGTACAAATGGAGCGCGAAGACCACATGCGCACCCGCGGCCCGATGCCGTGCTCGAAATAGCAGCGCCGGGACTGGCGCAAACGCCAGCACCATCAGGATCATCAACGTCTTGGCATTGAACTCCGCCGCTTGGTCGAAGCGCGGGGCGTAGACGGCAAGCGTCTCATGAATCGAATTCAGCCGTCCCTTGACGAGCGCTTGTGCGATGTTTTGCCAATCCTGCACATGAAGGTGGGACTGCAACGGGGTCGACAAGACGCTCGTGCCTAAGAGAGATTGCATTGCGAAGAACACAGCGTTGGCGACGAGAAACAGGGCCAGCGGCCCGAGGAAGCGTCGGCGCTCGCCGCGAATGTAGGCGGCGGTCAGCGTGCCGGGTCCGGTCAAGATCGCGCGGGCGCTTCGCAGCAACTTGCCATCGACGCTGCTCATCCCCTTGGCGAATTGTCGCGCGAGATCGCGCAGAGTCAGGTCTTTCGCGCGAAGCCGCTCTTCACCGCATTGGGGGCAGAATTGGGTCCGACGGACCTTGGCGCAGCCGGGACACGTCCAATTGCTCACGTTGCCAGCCCCGCTCATCGCCCAGGCTGTTGTGCACTAGTTCACGGTGGATGTCCGCTTAGTCGTTTAGGCCACCGACTTCGCGCCGCCGCGGTCGGCGTTGCCGGTCCAGTCGAGGAATTCGGCCTCGAACATCGGCTGGGCGAAGACATAGCCCTGGACGACGTCGCAGCCCATCGCGCGCAAGATGTCAGCCTGGGCCGCGGTCTCGACCGCTTCGGCGACCACTTCGCTCTCGACGCCCTTGATCAGCTGGATCACCGCTTGGACGATCACCCGCGCTTTCTCACAGCTTTCGATGTCGACGATCAAGGACGGGTCGAGCTTGACCCGGTCGAGCGGCATCGCGCGCAGCCGGGCGAGGTTCGAGTAACCGGTGCCGAAATCGTCGATGGCGATGGTTGCGCCGTCTGACCGCAAGGCCGCGATTTCGGCGAGCACGACATCGCTCACAACCATCGCCGCGCTCTCGGTGAATTCGAGTTCGATCAGCGACAGCGGCACCTGCGCATCGCCGAACGT
>Ga0068862_100005147_pt1 | contig 10996 bp, 10 predicted proteins | sample KBSSwiS52_FD_66598 | JGI IMG/M metagenome (GOLD analysis project Ga0068862, IMG submission 66598) | Switchgrass rhizosphere microbial communities from Kellogg Biological Station, Michigan, USA - KBS Switchgrass S5-2 | ecosystem: Host-associated > Plants > Roots > Rhizosphere > Soil ... | reverse complement strand
TCAACACGACCATAAGCGTACCCTCCAAGAATGCCGAAGCACCGGCCTCGGCACTCCAAAAGCATACCCTATCCCTCTTTACGCTACTTGTTTGGTTCCGGCTCCGCCGGGTTAGGTTCCTCCTTGGAATCGCCCTGAGCAGTACGGTGGGATTGCGACTCTTCAGGTTCCCACCCCCGCGAACGAGGGCAGAGAACTTGGAATCGCCCTGAGCAGTACGGTGGGATTGCGACTAATCCACCACGCAGAGACAGGTCCCACCCTGAAACACTTGGAATCGCCCTGAGCAGTACGGTGGGATTGCGACGGCACGTTGACGATCGCAGTGTGCGCGAGGTATGGCTTGGAATCGCCCTGAGCAGTACGGTGGGATTGCGACCTTCACCGTTGGTGGTATGCACGGATGCCAGAAATTCACCTTGGAATCGCCCTGAGCAGTACGGTGGGATTGCGACTAAGTAGAGAAGCGACACGGTGATGCACCACCAGAAGGCAGCCGCTTGGAATCGCCCTGAGCAGTACGGTGGGATTGCGACTTCTGCCTCATCATGATCGTGCCGGGCGGAACAATCAGCCTTGGAATCGCCCTGAGCAGTACGGTGGGATTGCGACAGCGTCGCCACGAAGTACCCGCACCCGGCCAGGAACGACTTCCTTGGAATCGCCCTGAGCAGCAAGGCGGGATTGGCGCCCGGGAGATTCTCCCGGCCCGTAACCCATTTCTCTCTATGGCGGGTCTAAAGCACTCGGATGGGAGACATGTTCGACCGGCTCACCGAGCGCAGGACCCTGTACGCTGCCGCCGAGCGCGTCCGGGACAACGGCGGCTGCCGCGGCGCCGACGGTATGACCGTCGATCACTTCGACGAGTACCTCGAAGAGGAGATCGACCGGCTCCAGGACCGGCTCCTGCGCCGCGTCTACCAGCCCTTCCCGCTCCTGCGCATCGGCATTCCGAAGCCCACCTCCGGCATGCGCCATCTTTCGATTCCCACGGTCCGTGACCGCATCGTGCAGACCGCCGTGGACCTGGTCACGCGGGAGATCTTCGAACGGGAATTCGAGGACTGCAGCCACGCCTACCGCTGCGGGCGATCCGTGCGCACCGCCGTGCACCGCATCCGCGAGCTGCGGGACCAGGGCTATCGCTGCGTCGTGGACGCCGACATCGACGCCTTCTTCGACAACATCCCTCACGAGAGGCTTTTCGCCCGCCTGCGCAGGCTTCCTCTCGATCCCTACGTCGTCACCTTGTTCGAGCGGTGGGTGCGGGTGGAGATCTACGACGGCCACCGGGTCCACCCGCTGACGCAGGGGATTCCTCAGGGCTCCGTGGTCTCGCCGCAGCTCGCCAACCTGTTCCTCGACGAGCTGGACGAAAGCCTCGCCCTGTTCGGACAGGCCCTGGTGCGCTACGGGGACGACTTCCTCGTTCTCTGCAAAAGTCCCGAGGACGCTGCCCAGGCCCTGGAGCTCACCGACTACCTCCTGGCCGAGATCGAGCTGCGCCTGAACCGGGAAAAGACGCGCACCACCTCGTTCGACCAGGGCTTCAAGTTCCTCGGCGCGGTCTTCCTCAAGGATGACATCTATCTTCCCATCGAGCGGCCGAAGCCGGAGCACGTACCTCCCGTGCTGCCACGGGCTCTCGACCTCCAGACCTACCTGGAGCTGCGCGCCGCGGAGTGAGCCATGCCGGTTCTCTACGTCACCGAGCAGCGATCGATCATCCGCAAGACGAGCGACCGCCTGGTCGTAGAGAAAGACGGGACCGTGCTGATGGAGATCCCCTGCTTGAAGCTCGACACTGTCCTGATCTTTGGCAACGTGCAGGTGACCACGCAGGCGCTGGTGGAGATGCTCGACCATGGCATCGAGCTGGCAATCCTTTCGAAGAGCGGTCAGCTCCGCGGCCAGCTCACGCCACCCAAGGCCAAGAACATCCCGCTCCGGATGAGGCAGTACGAGGCCGCGCGCGACGAGCGGTTCTGTCTCCAATTCGCCCGCGAGGTGGTGACGGCCAAGATCGAAAGCTCGGCCGCCGTGCTGCGGCGGTTCCGGAAGCATCATCCGGAGGCGGTCTCCCTCGCGGACGTGCAGGAGCTGGATTCCCGCGTCCCCTCAGCCCGCGCCGCGCTCTCGCTGGAGACTCTGCGCGGCGTCGAAGGCACCGCGGCGGCACGGCACTTCGGAGCCCTGGCCGGGATGGTGCCGCCGTCCTTCGAATTCGACGGCCGCAACCGCCGGCCGCCGCGGGATCCGGTCAACGCCCTGCTGTCCTTCGGGTACGTGCTCGTCGGAAACGAGTTTCAGGCGCTCCTGGACGCCATGGGCTTCGATCCCTATCTCGGTTTCTTTCACCAGCTCGACTATGGCCGGCCCTCGCTCGCGCTGGATCTGTTGGAGGAATTTCGCGCCGCCCTCGTAGACCGCTTCAGCGTGGGCTTGCTGAACCTGGGCATTCTCAAGCCTCAAGACTTTGTCGAGACTCCCGAAAAGGGAGTCGTCCTCAGCCGGGAGGCCCTGAAGACCTGGTTCGCGCAGTATGAGAAGGAGCTCACTTCGAGCTTGTCCCTGGAAGGGGAGAATCTCACCTGGAGGCAGATCTTCCGCCGGCAGGCCGAGCAGCTTGCGAGGACGCTTCTGGAGGATGAGCCCTACCAGGCCTTCCGGTGGCCATGCTGATCGTGGTCTCCTACGACGTCACCGACGACCGCAGACGGACAAAGCTCGCCCATGCCCTGAAGGACTTCGGGGCACGGGTCCAATACTCCGTCTTCGAGTGCCTTCTGGAGCCCGATCAGGTGGAGAGGCTGCATCTCCGGATCGAGCGCCTGATCTCGCCGGAGGAGGACAGCGTCCGGCTCTATCGCTTCTGTGCCGACTGCGGCAGCCAGACGGAGATCCTCGGGCTTGGCAAGCTCTCGGAGGATCCGGACGTGTACGTTCTTTGACACCGACCTGCCCGGTGTACAACAATCCGGGGAGGAAGCGTGTCTATCAGAGAAGCAGGAGTGGTCCTCTTTGAAATTCGACAGCAAACAGCATGCCTGACAAAAGTCATGCCAACGGCAAGGTGCCATTTTTGCGAGGAGGTCGGACTGAGGATCGGAAACCAAGAAGAATCAAGGGGTTGCGCAGAAAACTGGAGGCAAAGGAAACCGATGAACCGTGCGGCGCGAGGCCAGCTTTTGGGAGGTCGGACTTTCGCAAGGGTTAAGCGGCTTGGAATCAGCGGGTTGGGGAGGGGTATCTTGGAATTGCCCTGAGCAGTACGGTGGGATTGCGACCTTTTCCTTGCGCTTCATGACATCTCCTGTCTGTTGACTTCCTTGGAATTGCCCTGAGCAGTACGGTGGGATTGCGACGTGCACATGTTTCGCGATGAGGAGCAGCCGCCACTCTTCCTTGGAATTGCCCTGAGCAGTACGGTGGGATTGCGACGGCTGAGGCAGGTGCTGTCGAACACGCCCTGGTTGTCCTTGGAATTGCCCTGAGCAGTACGGTGGGATTGCGACTTAACCTCACAGTTTGCGGTGGTACTGGAATCCCAAAAAGCCCTTGGAATTGCCCTGAGCAGTACGGTGGGATTGCGACGTATTCCAAATCGTTCCGCTTACATCTCTTAACGGACTCCTTGGAATTGCCCTGAGCAGTACGGTGGGATTGCGACGGGATGATGACGAGGTAGGACAGGTTGCGACTGTTGTGGTCTTGGAATTGCCCTGAGCAGTACGGTGGGATTGCGACCTTTCTGACAGTATTGTCCGGAGTCGGGTAGAAAAGAGCTTGGAATTGCCCTGAGCAGTACGGTGGGATTGCGACCTCTTGGCCGGTGGCCAAAGTGAGTGTGTGGTCGTCGAGCTTGGAATTGCCCTGAGCAGTACGGTGGGATTGCGACTTTTTTGAGGGAGGGAGCGTCGGCAGGCCCCGCCAACTTGGAATTGCCCTGAGCAGTACGGTGGGATTGCGACCTTTCTGAGGGCCGACGAGGAGCAAGAGGACCAGGAGTCCGCTTGGAATTGCCCTGAGCAGTACGGTGGGATTGCGACACACACACCTGCACCAGCCAGTAATCCGTATCGGAGCGGGTCCTTGGAATTGCCCTGAGCAGTACGGTGGGATTGCGACCAAACTCCCGAAACTGAACATGGTTCGTGTAATCTCCCTTGGAATTGCCCTGAGCAGTACGGTGGGATTGCGACTTCATGGATAATAAGACCCAGAAGACCACCCAGTAAGATAGCCTTGGAATTGCCCTGAGCAGTACGGTGGGATTGCGACCCGTATCTCCGGAAGAGACTTGAATGTCTACTCCCATCTTGGAATTGCCCTGAGCAGTACGGTGGGATTGCGACGGGTCACGTTCGCCATGGTGTAGGTGAAGTCCGCCTTGGAATTGCCCTGAGCAGTACGGTGGGATTGCGACTGTTTCCTCCTTGAGGGTGGCAGCACCATGCTGCCGGTATGCTTGGAATTGCCCTGAGCAGTACGGTGGGATTGCGACGAGCGTGAGAAAGCTTTCCATCGCTTGGGCCATATTCCGCCTTGGAATTGCCCTGAGCAGTACGGTGGGATTGCGACTCACGAGCCCGACGATCATGCTCGCCGGGTCCTCGTCCCACGGGACGCCCTTGGAATCGCCCTGAGCAGTACGGTGGGATTGCGACGGCATGACGTGAAACCTCCCAGTACAGGTCTTCGGAATCCTTGGAATCGCCCTGAGCAGTACGGTGGGATTGCGACATGGCCAGCGGCGATTGCTCACTCGGATGTGCGCCCTTGGAATCGCCCTGAGCAGTACGGTGGGATTGCGACCAGGAAGAGGCCCAGTGCCAGAACGACGAGAAGAAGGCCTTGGAATCGCCCTGAGCAGTACGGTGGGATTGCGACCAGCCTTACCGTGCCGGTGAGCCTGCTCTCGAACAAAGGCTTGGAATCGCCCTGAGCAGTACGGTGGGATTGCGACCTTTCTTCAAACTGCTCCTTATCACCCTGGACAGAAAGTCCTTGGAATCGCCCTGAGCAGTACGGTGGGATTGCGACTCAGCGAAATTCGCAAGGTCCTTGACGAGGCCACTGCAAAGATCCTTGGAATCGCCCTGAGCAGTACGGTGGGATTGCGACCAAGTCTTCTAGCAGTCTCCTCAAGTTGGTTTCCAAACTTGGAATCGCCCTGAGCAGTACGGTGGGATTGCGACTCAACAGTGCGTTCCGCGGTTCGAGCAGCCTTCAGAGCTTCGCTTGGAATCGCCCTGAGCAGTACGGTGGGATTGCGACCCAGTGCCCGCGTACTGTACCGCCGGAGGTCATTCCCAAGCCCTTGGAATCGCCCTGAGCAGTACAGTGGGATTGAGACGAAAATAGGCGGCAATTGCGAGCGCAGTTCTTCCTGACAAGACTTGGAATTGCCCTGAGCAGTAAGGTGGGATTGTGCCCGCGCTCAGTGATCGAGTCATCCTGCCTGAAGGGACGGCAGAGCAAAGCCCATGGCTGAGGCCCTGGGGCCGCTTCAACATTCCCCAGGCACTTGTTCGGGGCGGCAGCAAAGAGCGTGCCTGACAAAAGTCATGCCAACGGCAAAGTGCCATTTTTGCGAGGAGGTCGGACTGAGGACCAGAAATCAAGAAGAATCAAGGGGTTGCGCAGAAAACTGGAGGTAAAGGAAACCGATGAGCCGAGCAGTGCGAGGCCAGCTTTTGGGAGGTCGGACTTTCGCAGGGGTTAAGCGGCTTGGAATCAGTGGGTTGGGGAGGAGTATCTTGGAATTTCCCTGAGCAGTACGGTGGGATTGCGACCCGATGGGTGCCTGCATTTGGAGCCCGAGCAGCCGCACTACCTCGTTGACTTGGAATTTCCCTGAGCAGTACGGTGGGATTGCGACGAGGTCGGCCGTATCTGCGGCTTCGACTGGTTCCGCGACCTTGGAATTTCCCTGAGCAGTACGGTGGGATTGCGACTCCACGCTGATCGTCACCACGGTGATACCGGGTTCTTGACTTGGAATTTCCCTGAGCAGTACGGTGGGATTGCGACCAGCTTCGGACATCAGCGAAGTCCAGAGGGCGAAGCTGCTTGGAATTTCCCTGAGCAGTACGGTGGGATTGCGACTCCAGTCCTCACCGCCCACGGCCACGAGGACCTTCAGGGGCTTGGAATTTCCCTGAGCAGTACGGTGGGATTGCGACCGCGACCTGCACACCGATGGTGCGCGAGGAAGTGTGAGTCGTTCTTGGAATTTCCCTGAGCAGTACGGTGGGATTGCGACTTTTTGGCCGCTGCAGCAGGGAACATCCAGCGCCTGAACCTTGGAATTTCCCTGAGCAGTACGGTGGGATTGCGACGGTGACCAAGTTGCGGCAGGCAGCGCCGTATATCAGCCTTGGAATTTCCCTGAGCAGTACGGTGGGATTGCGACTCACGAGGGACGAGGATGGCGACCTCCGCGAATTCACCCTTGGAATTGCCCTGAGCAGTACGGTGGGATTGCGACGATCTGGTTATCAGCGCCCATCTCGCGGTCTCCAGGCTTGGAATTGCCCTGAGCAGCACGGTGGGATTGCGACATTTGTGGGAGGCCCCGCATGTTTCCGTTTGTTGCAATCCTTGGCATTGCCCTGAGCAGTACGGTGGGGTTGCGACGCGAGGCGCCCTCTGTTCATCGATCAGGTTTCTCGCGGCCTTTCAGGCCGCGTGGGATGCGGGGTCTGTTTTCCCAGGGCATCGGCCTGCGGCCCCAGCCCTGGGCTGGAATCTGCCGGCCCGTTGGGCCGAACAGGTGCCTGCCGAATGTAGAAAGATGTAAGGCGCCCTGCGAGGTCGTGCGCGCAGATCTGCCTTGGTGCGGGTGTTGTCACTCGCCGCCGGTGTCTTCTGAACTGTCTGGACGCTCGGAATGGCCTGCTGCGGAGCTTCTCATCCGTCCGCTTGAGGCTTCTCCTCGCTCTTCAAGTGGCTTGCGGGCGCACCTCTCCCGTTCTGGAGGTTTTCCAGCTTGCGCAACGCTTGATCGTGAGACACGTCAACCGCGATCGCCGGCTACGGCGCCACGGTCGCAGACCAACCCACGAACGGCAGGCCCGGCGGGAAGCAGCCGTCGGGGAACTTCGCCAAGCGGTCTCCAGCCTTGAGCCGGTCTGCCGCTTCGCGGAAGGCGGCCAGGAAGATGCCGTAGGCCGCTCTCAACATCTGTCGGGCTTCCTTGCTGGCCGCGTGGAACCTGGGCGCTGGCGACTTCTTGAGCTTCTCCGGACGCGTGTGCGGATGCTGGCTCAAGATGGCTTCTGGGCCGAGAGGCTCGCGGCCGGTGAGCTTTCTTTCTGCCGCGGCGTCGGCCTCGATCTCGCGCACCAGCCCCGCAACCAGGTTGCGATACATCTCCGGGCTGAGGTGACGCCAACAAGGAAGCTGCGAGAGCACGACGGTCTCTGGCTCGGCAAAGCTCTGAGGATCGAGGTCTTTGTTCTTGCGCAGGCGGGCCCGGTACTTCTTTGTGCGATTGATCCAGGTGCCGCGAATGGGCTCACCGCCGAGCACGGCCTTGATCATGCAGATGCCCGGCCACTGGTCGACCCGTGCCACCAGCCCTTCCTTGACGCCATTGGCGAGCACGTAGCGCAGCCGGTCGACCTGGGCGGCGGGCTCGTTGCTGACCGGGATCGACTCATAGCGATCGGACCAGATCCCGCCCGGCCAGTCCCTCAGACGCCCGACCTCGCGGGCCACGTTGGTCTGGAAGTAGCCCATGAAGTCGGCCATGCGTTTGGCGTCCGGAACCCACAGGATCAGGTGGTAGTGAGACGAGAGGAAGGAGAAGGCGCAGATCTCGACCGGGTAGAGCCGCTGGGCGCGGCCCAGGACGCCGAGGAGGATGTTGTCGAGCTCTGGATCGGGCCGCAGGAGGTAACGGCCCTGGATTGTGCGGCAGGTGACTTCGACGAGGGAGCCTTCTTCTGGGATGAAGCGTAGTGGTCTTGACATAGTACCCGTGTAGAGACGTAAAACGGGTCGGAAATGTCATTCCTGGAAACACTTCAACATTCCCCAGGCACTTGTTCGGGATTGCCCCGGGCTGGAAAAGGAAGGACAAGAGAAGAACTTGGAATCGCCCTGAGCAGTACGGTGGGATTGCGACTTCTTGGCGAGCTGCTTCATGTTCATGGCTATTTTCTTGGAATCGCCCTGAGCAGTACGGTGGGATTGCGACGACACTTTTTAATGCCCGGTGACGTTCCTCTTCGGACAGGCTTGGAATCGCCCTGAGCAGCACGGTGGGATTGCGACTTGGCATCGATCTGGGCGTCGACCTGGAATTGCCCTGAGCAGTACGGTGGGATTGCGACGTTTCGTGAACTACTTGTCTCTGTCTTACAGCAAGACAACTTGGAATTGCCCTGAGCAGTACGGTGGGATTGCGACAGGCTGAGGACAGACGGCGGGCTCCACCAGGTCCGCGGCCCTTGGAATTTCCCTGAGCAGTACGGTGGGATTGCGACCTTTTGGATCGTGTGACGGGAACGACACTGGAGGACGCATACTCTTGGAATTGCCCTGAGCAGTACGGTGGGATTGCGACAGGTCCATAACCTTCACCAGGAACCAGCCCTCTTCCTTGCCCTTGGAATTGCCCTGAGCAGTACGGTGGGATTGCGACGTTTCGAGCTCGGCCTTGCCGCGGGTGACATCCATGTCCCTTGGAATTGCCCTGAGCAGTACGGTGGGATTGCGATCACACTCAGGGATCGAGTCATCCGGCCTGAAAGGCCGGCAGAGCAAAGCCCGGGGCTGAGGCCCTAGGGCCGATGCCCTGGGTAAGGAACGGGACGTATGGGCGCGGCCTGAAAGGCCGCGAGAGCTCTGTTCATCGATCAGGTTTCTCGCGGCCTTTCAGGCCGCGTGGGAGGCGGGGGGCTGTTTTCCCAGGGCATCGGCCTGCGGCCTCAGCCCTGGGCTGGAATCTGCCGGCCCGTTGGGCCGGGGGCCGGGGGGTGGGGTTGGCCGGGAGGGGCGGCAGCAGCGCTGACAGCGCCCCCGCCCGCACGGGGTTGGCACCCCGTTCCCCTGCTGTCGCCCCTTCGGGGCTTGGAATGTTTTTAATTCTCTACCCGGGGTCGCCGCGCCTGCGGCGCTCTGACCCCGGGCTACATGCCGTCGCCCCTTCGGGGCTGGGATTGTTGTCAGCGTCCTGAGCGGTACGCCAGGTCGGCGAGAGCCTCAAGGATTTTCTGGCTTGGCCGCCTGGCCATGGGTCTGGTAGAAGGTGCGGACACGGACCCAGCAGCGCCGGGCCAGCTCGTCGTCGCGCTGGCGGGCTTCGTTTTCGGGAGGAGGCCAACCGTGCATCGCGCCGAACAGGTCCATCAGCTCCAAGGCCCCCCGGATGGCCATGGCAGAATCAGGCCCGGCCTGGCGGCGTTCCTCTCGCTCCTGCCCTTCAACGGCTTGCCACCCCGCCACCATGCGGCGCACGTCTTCCGGGTTTCCCGGAGACACGGGTGGAAGGAAGCTCTTCGGCACGATGGAAGCCTAACATGGATTCACCGTGCCCGGCGCCTGCTGGGCCGGAGACGAGAGCGACCGCGCAAGAATGACAACGAGTGGACTCGAGATGAGATCGAGCGCACTCGACATGAGATCGGGCGCACTCGGGATGAGATCGACCGCACCCGAGGTCCGATCGAGTCCACTGCAATCCAATCGAATGGAGCCGGAATCAATGCGAGCGCACCGGAATTCAGATCGGCCGCACCAGGAATCAGAACGAGCGCACTGGATTCGAGTTCGAGCCCGTCAAACTGGATCCTGGCGGACAGGAAATCCAATCGGGTGCACTTGAATTCCTTTTCGACGGGCTCGAATTCGAATCGAGGGCACCGGGATTCCGATCGAGTGGACTCGAAGCCTCGTCGGGTGCGCTCAAGTCCTACTCGAGTCGACTCGAAGCCTTGTCGGGTGCACCGGGATCCAATCGAATGGACTCGAAGCCTTGTCGGGTGCGCTCAAGTCCAGCTCGGGTCGACTCGAAGCCTCTTCGGGTGCGCTCAAGTCCAATTCGAGTCGACTTGAAGCCTTGTCGAGTGCACCGGGATCCCTATCGAGTGGACTCGAAGTCTCTCCGGGTGCGTTGAAATCCGGTTTGGCGGGCTCGACGTCGTCGTGGGTGCGCGGGGATCCGTTTCGAGGCCGCCGGAACCGGGTTTCGGGCCGCCGCGGCTCTTCCGCGGTACGAGGGTCATCTTGGGCGGGCGGCTGGGAGGGGAAAAAAGAAGGGGGCGCCGGGCAGCGCGCCCCCTGAGGGTTACTTCGCAGGGTCAGGAGGCCGTCGGGCGGGAGGGCTTGGGGGCCTCGGGCTCGGGCGCCTTCGTCTTGAAGCCGCGGAACGGCTGCAGGCCGAACTCGATCAGCTTCTCGCTGTCCTTGCCGAAGTGCTGCCGGATTCCGGTGCGGATGAAGGCCACCAGGGTCTCCACCTCGCGGAACAGCCCCTGCATCTCCTTGGCGATCTCCTGCTTGCTCGTGGTCAGGGCGGCATGCTGGGCGCTCAGACCCTTGAAGCGGGTCAGCTTCTGCTCCAGGTCGGCGCGGGGCGCTTCCAGGTGCTCGACCTTGTTCGCGGTCAGGCCCGTGTTGGTCACTTCCCAGCCGGCGACGCGGTGCATGTACTGCGGGACTCTGGACATCTGGATACTCCTTTTCTCCCCCTCGGGGGTGAACCGGCCGGCGCCTTCGTGGCGTCGCCGGGTTGCGAACATGTTGGCCTTCACTGCACTGCTATCCTAGAAAAATCGAACCGTTGCCCAAAAAATTTTTACGCTCAGCTTGCCGGGAGGGGCCGGCACTCGGTCTCGAGGAAGTGAAGCACCTCCTCGAGGCCCTGCTCGTCGGTGAAGTAGCGCAGGAAGCGTCCCTCGCGGCGCTGCCGGACCAGCCCTTCGTGAAACAGAGCCTCCAGGTGGTGCGACAGGGTGGAGGCCGGCACTCCAACCGCCTTCTGGAT
>Ga0068862_100005146_pt1 | contig 10996 bp, 6 predicted proteins | sample KBSSwiS52_FD_66598 | JGI IMG/M metagenome (GOLD analysis project Ga0068862, IMG submission 66598) | Switchgrass rhizosphere microbial communities from Kellogg Biological Station, Michigan, USA - KBS Switchgrass S5-2 | ecosystem: Host-associated > Plants > Roots > Rhizosphere > Soil ... | reverse complement strand
GCTGACCCTGCTTGCAATCGCCGAACTGCTGGCCATGTCGCTTTGGTTTAGCGGTTCGGCGGTTGTTCCGGCGTTGACGAAGGAATGGCATCTCAGCGCGAATGCCGCCAACTGGCTGACGCTTTCCGTGCAGCTGGGGTTCGTTGCAGGAACCCTCGTCAGCGCTTTACTGAATCTTCCCGACATCATCAGTCCGCGTCATCTGTTTACGTTAACGGCGTGTCTCGGGGCCATCGCCAACGCCGCGTTCGGATGGTTTGCGCACGATGCGTCGAAGGGAATCGCGTTGCGGTTCCTGACGGGAATGTTCCTCGCCGGAGTCTATCCGCCGGCAATGAAAATTCTGGCCACGTGGTTTCGCCATGGTCGTGGCCTGGCCCTGGGAGTTTTAGTGGGCGCGCTCACACTCGGCAAAGCTGCTCCGTATCTCATCAACGGCATTGGCAGTTCGAACTGGCGCTACAACGTGATTTCGGTATCAGCACTGGCGATCATCGGTGGTCTGGTTGTGCTTCTGTTTGTCGATGATGGTCCATACGCTTTGCCGGCTGCGCGATTTGATTGGAAGCAGGTTGGTCGAGTCTTTCACAATCGTGGCGTACGCCTCGCAAGTCTCGGTTACTTCGGTCACATGTGGGAGCTCTACGCGATGTGGACGTGGATCCCGTTCATGATTCGCGCCAGCCTCTCGGCGCGCGGCAGCAATCCGTCGCTGGCGGAAGTTTCTTCATTTCTGGTGATTGGTTGTGGCGCCGCAGGCTGTGTGATCGCCGGGTTGATTGCCGATCGTGTCGGCCGAACCGTCGTCACGTCGGTGGCCATGATCGTCAGCGGCAGTTGTTGCGTGATAATCGGATTTCTATTTGGCGCGCATCCGCTCGCACTCTTGATCGTGGCGGGAATTTGGGGGGCGAGTGTGGTGGCAGACTCAGCCCAGTTCTCGGCCTGTGTTACTGAGTTGGGCGATCAACAATACATCGGGACAGCCCTGACGATTCAGACGTGTCTGGGATTTCTGCTGACGACAGTATCTATAGAGTTGATTCCGCGGATCGTTAATCTGGTTGGCTGGCGATACGTTTTTGCAATCCTGGCGCCGGGTCCGTTATTCGGAGTGATGGCGATGATGCGACTCAGGAGCTTGCCTGAGTCCGAAAAAATCGCCCACGGACGTAGGTGACGCTCATCTTTTCCGGGTTTCCGCTGGAATGATCTGCTGAATTTTGACATTCTCGATAGGTGGGAATATTGTTTCGCTCCCACAGCGTTCTGATCACGGACTCACGATCAGAATCCGTGTCTGTTGCGTGTACTAACTCGACAATTCAACGGAGGTCCCCATGTCCCCGAGTAACGTTAACGCTCCTCAAGATGACGCCGGGAGTCGAACCCCAAAGGAAAGACAACGCTATCAAAGTGAGAGAGCCCTCAAAGCCCTGACTCTCGCAATTGGCGCCGGATGTTTCGGGATTCTTGTTTATTCGATCAACGCCACCGGCTTTCGGAATGCGCTGGTTTTTTTGGGAACCGGGCTGATGGTCGCTGGAGCCTCCCTATTAATTGGAGGATTACTGGGGTTCCTCTTTGGTATTCCTCGAACGCTACAAAACGTCAATCCCCAAGCGCCACGAAACGAAGCCAACAAGGGTAACGCGGCAGACTTAGGCCAGAAGCAATCACCTGCGGCGGCAGCACCGGCGGAAACGGATTACCAGGCGAATACGAATCTGGAGCAAATCTCGGATTGGTTGACGAAGATTCTTGTTGGCGTTGGACTAACCCAGGTACGGCAAATCAGCGCCAAAATGAATGAAGTAGCGGCGGCAGTTGCGGGAGCGCTCGGGTCTCCTGCCGGCAATCGAACCTTTGCCCTGGCGCTAATGATCTACTACCTGATCACTGGTTTCCTATTCTCATACCTTTGGACTCGCCTGTACCTGCCCGGAGCTTTTCGCGAAGCTGATCTCAAGGAAGCCAAGCTCGATGAGATTTTGGATAAGGTTGAGATTGTGAAAGCCAAAACCGACATTGCTCAGGCCTCGGCTGGGCTGGGAATTGGCAAAGGCCCTCGCGAGGAGGTCCAAAAGAGATTGCTGGAAACTAGCGGTCTGATTGAACCGGGACCGAATCCCGACGATCCCTGGAAAGGCCAATTCGGTGGAAGTAGCACTAACAACAACCGGCGACTATCAGCAACGGTGACGCCACTCGCCGGCGAATCCGGTTTGTACTCGATTCACCTCACGGTGACGACTACCAGCACCAGCAAGCCCTTGACTGGAGTTGTTCAATTTTTTCTCCATCCCACCTTCAATGATCAAAAACCGGTAATCCGAGTGGGACCGAACAGTGTTGCCGAGTTGGACATCGTGGCCTGGGGCGCCTTTACCGTAGGTGCGCTTGCCGACGACGGTCAAACCAGACTGGAACTGGACCTCAGTGGACTTCCAGATGCTCCTCCAGAGTTTCGCGCGCGTTAGATTCGTCCCGGTACGCAAGCTATTCTTCCGATGAGACTTTCAAGCGATCGAGACCTCGATCCGCCGGTGAATTCCCAATTGACGCGTTGCTTCAAGTACCGTCTTGATCTGGCAACTGGAATTGTTCGTTCTTCGCCTCATTTGCAGTAGCAGCTTTGTGAGAGTTTAATATAGCGAAAAATGATCGGCGCAAAGTTAGGGAATTATAGGATCCTCGAAAAGATTGGCGCCGGAGGGCAGGGAACAGTTTATAAGGCGACCGACACGAAGCTCGGTCGCGCGGTTGTCATCAAGGTCCTCCCCCCGGAACTGACGGTTAAAGAAGCCAACCTCAAACGATTTGAGCGTGAAGCCCGGCTGGCTTCGGCGCTCGATCATCCGAACATCTGCACCATCTTCGATCTCAATGACCTTGATGGCGTTCATTTCATCGCCATGCAGTTTGTTGAAGGCAAGAATGTGCGTGAGCTCGTCAACGGACGCCCGCTCGATCTGCGCAGTGCGCTCTCAATCGCAATTCAAGTCGCCGACGCGCTGGCTGCTGCTCACGCCCGCGGCATCATTCATCGGGATATAAAAGCCGGCAACGTGATGGTGACGCCTTCGGGCCAGGTAAAAATTCTGGATTTCGGGTTGGCGAAACTGATGGACGAGAATGCCAGCCTCGGCGGGATTCATCACACAGATCTCACGGAGGTGGGCATTCCCTACGGCACCGCGACCTACGCTGCTCCGGAACAGGCGCGCGGCGAGCGCGTCGATGCGCGCGCGGATATTTTTTCAACCGGCGTGTTGCTGTACGAGATGCTGACGGGGATTTGGCCGTTCCAGGGAAAGACCAGCATCGACGTGCGGCACTCGGTCCTGCATGACGAACCCCAGCCATTAAGCGAAGCGCGTCCCGGCGGTGCCCCGGCGCAGTTGCAGGCAATTCTGGATCGAACTCTCGCGAAGGATCCGAAACAGCGCTATCAGAAAGTAGGCGAGTTGCGCGACGACTTGCGCATGGTCCTGCGTGAAGTCGAGGTGGGCGGTTCGCAGGCTTTCAGTGAACCGATTACACCGATAGCCCCGCGCCATCTATCAGGCACTGGTCGTTTCGGCCGGGCGCTTCGCTGGCTGCGAAGTAAAACCGGTGAGCGCACTTCAGTGCCCCGCGAAATCTCTTTTGGGTCGGGTCACGATTCCGGAGTCACCAGCTTGAGCGGTGAGCGGAAGAGCGTCGCGATTCTTCCATTCAAAAATGTTAGCAACGATGCGCAATCGAGCTTTTATGAATTCTCGTTGGCTGACGCCGTGATCACTGAACTTGCGCGCGTGCGATCACTCGTGGTGCGGCCGTCTTCAGAAATCGTCAAATATCAGGGAGTGCAGGTGGATCCACGACAGGCCGGTCGGGAGATGAGCGTCTCCGCGGTCCTCTCGGCCGGTTTCCTGCGTGCCGGCGATCGTATTCGAGTGACCGCGCAACTGGTTGATGTGGATTCAGGGGACTTGCTGTGGAGTGACCGCATCGATGCCGATGCGACTGACATCATCAACGTCCAGGATACGATCACTCAGGAAATTTGCGACGGCCTGCGGCTGGAGCTGAGTTCGGATGAAAAGGACCGCCTCGAGCGCGGCAAGACCGCCAATGCTGAAGCCTACGAAGAATATCTGCGCGGCCGCGACTGTCTGGCCCGCTTTATTTATCACACCATCGCGCGCAAGGACATCGACGAAGCCATCGAACATTTCGAGCGCGCGGCGTATCTCGATTCTTCGTTCGCGCTCGCGCACAGTGGTCTGGGTAAAGCCTATGCGAATCGCGTGATCAAGGGCACGGGCGAACCCGGAGACTATGAAGCTGCGAAGGAAGCCTTCGATAAAGCACTTGCGATCGACGCCGATTTGCTTGAAGCGCGTCGCCACATGGTGCTTATTCACTTGTCGCATGGCGAGAAGGCCCGGGCGCGAGAAACGGCTGAACAATTGGTCCGCGAAGCTCCCAACGATCCCGGTGTTCATTTTCAGCGGGGCGTAATCGCGCGACTCGACGGTGAATACGAGAAAGCCTTGCGGTGCTTTGATCGCATGAGACGTTTGAGTCCCGCCGAACGCGTTGTAGCCAGCTATAACCGGGGGCGCATTTTCACCTATCAGGGACTTTACGACGAGGCGCTTCGGGAACTTGAAGATGTGACGGCCGCGGATCGGGATCATCCGTTGATTAAGACTTTTCGCGCCCAGGTCTTGTTCTATCGCGGTGAACAGGTAAAGGCTGCCGAGATGCTGGAACAAGTGCTGGAACAACAGCCGCAGCTCGATGGCATCCGGCCAATCTATGCAACCTTCCTCAGCGCGCTTGGTTTCAGCGACGAGGCGCGCGAGCAATTGACTGAGGAAGTTAGGGACACTGCCAACACCGATCACGACGTGTCCTATTGGTTAGCTTCGGCTTACGCGATGGAAGGCGAGCGTGATGAAGCGCTCAAGTGGCTGAGGCGCGCGATCGAATTAGGTAACGAGAACAAGCCCTGGTTTGAGCGCGACCCGAATTGGGATTCGTTGCGCGAGGATCCCGAGTATCAGGAAATTATTAGTTCAATCAATACGGCAGTTTCTGAGAATCAGTAGTTTTGGAGTGCGCCGGCTTGACGGCGCTTTGAGTTGAGCATCCTTGCTCTCTCAGCACCGCGAAGTGCTTTAAAGCGGCGTCCAGCCGCCGCACTCCAAATTCGACCTCTTCCCAAATGAAAACCTTTGTCGTTGGCGACATTCACGGACGATGCGCACAACTCCACACTTTGCTGGAGATGCTGCCACGCGACGAACAATCCGACACGCTCGTGTTGCTTGGCGATCTAATCGACCGCGGGCCGGACATTCCTGGTGTGGTCGAACACGTTTTTAGTCTCTGCCAACAAAATGCCGAACGCGTGATTTGCCTGCGCGGCAATCACGAACAAATGCTGCTCGATTTTCTGGACGAGGAAAACCTGATCTGGATTGAACAGGCAACCGGCAGCGATCGCACGTTCGTTCAATACACGCAAACGCCACTGGCTATTCGTCTCGAAGCCGACTTTGCCACAGCCCGCGATCGGCTGGCCAAAGAAATTCCCGCCGAACAGATCGAGTTCTTTCGGCATCTGCCTTCTTATCATGAGGACGAATTTGCGATTTATGTTCACGCGGGACTGGAGAACGGCAAGCATCCGCGGGAAAGTTCGGCGGATGCCTTGATGTGGACGCGTGACATGGAATTTTTCAAGAGCTATCGCGGCAAGCCGTGCGTCTTTGGCCATACGCCGACGGCGTTTCTGCCGCTGCGCGGCCGGCTCGGGCGACATGGGATTTACGTTTTCAGGAGCGCGATCGGAATTGACACCGGCTACAATCAGAACTCACCACTGTCTTGCCTGTCGCTGCCTGATTTCACCTTGTATCAGGCCTTCGCCGATGGGGGCACCACCACCCATCAGATTACGACTTTCATTCCTGAGAGTTTGAAGAAGATGCAGCAGAGAGCTGCGACGAGTGGACAGGGTTAACCGGATTCACAAAGCGAATTAAGATTTAGGAAAGAGCCCTGAGTGGGCCTTGCCTCAAAAGTCTGAAAGCGCCCCATCTCATTCACACCGGGCTTTAGCCCGGTGACCCAGCGCCGTAAATATTTAGAAACCGTTTCAACGGTTTCTCGGCTGGCTGGTTACATAACTTCTTTGGGCTCAACCACTCAGTGAATCTGTCAAGAGGGCAAACCGTTAAAACGGTTTCACGCAACTTTTCGTGCCGCTCATCACCGGGCTAAAGACCGGTGTGAATGAGAGGAACTATTCGCTTTTTGAGGCAAAGCCCCGTGAGTGTTTGAAGCGGGTCATCCTGTAAATCCTGTCTCTTTCTATTCATAGCGGAGGCACTCAATCGGATCGAGCCTGGCCGCTTTGCGCGCGGGCCACACACCAAAAATCAACCCGACGCCGACGCTCACGGTGATTCCGGAAGTGACCGCCCACATGGGAACTGAAGCCGGTATGCTGGGGATCAGCCACATGATCAGCCTGCTGGTGCCGACCGCAAGTAAGACGCCCAACATCCCGCCCAGGAAAGTAAGGGTCATCGCTTCAAACAGGAACTGGTTAGTGATGTCGCGGCGCCGGGCCCCCAGCGCTTTGCGAATCCCAATTTCCTGAGTTCGCTCTGTCACGCTAACCAACATGATATTCATCACGCCAATCCCGCCCACCAGCAGGCCCAGGCTCGAAATCGCAATCGCCACCAAACCCACCATCGCGAAGATGCTGTCGAATTGTTTGACGAAGTTGTCGGCCGTCTTGATGTCGAAGTTGTTTGCGTCGCCGAACTTGACGTTACGACGCCGGCGCAGAATATCCTCTGATTGTGTCAGGGCCTCGCTCAATTGTCCCGAACGCGCCTGAATAATAAAGAGGATCCAACCGCGCGCCGGGGCAACCTTCTGCGCGGTGCGAAACGGAATCAGGACGGCGTTGTCTTCCTCGTTCTCGCCAAAGAAGCCGGCCTTGCGCTTTTCCAATACGCCGACGATCTCAAAGTTCAAACCGCCCATCCGCACTTCCGTGCCCACGATGTTGTTTTGCTGACTGGGGAAGAGGGCCTCAGCAGCATTCACGCCGATGACCATCACATTGCGTCTTTGTTCCTCATCCGACTCAGTGATGAATCGTCCTTCCTTAAGGTTGATGTTGACGATGTTGGCATAGTTCGGCGTCACGCCCTGAGTGTTTCCCCAACGATAATTTTTTCCCTGATAGGTAATGTTGTCATCGAAAGGCCCGCCGCTATAGCCGACGTTGGGCGCGATCACAGCCAGGTCTTCGACGGAACCTGCTTGCGCTTTGACCGCGTCGGCGTCGGCGACTGTTAAAGGTTTGCGCAAGCGCTCAGCCCGATCCGTCGACGTTCGCGGTCCAGTGGTTAAATGAAAAGCATAGATGTTGTTCGTGCCGTATTCTTCGATAATTGAAATAATGCTCTGACGCATGCCGGTGAGAATCGAAGCCACGACGATCGCGGCCATGACGCCGATGACAATCCCCAGCACGGTTAAGAAGCTGCGAAACTTGTTCGAGCGCACGTTGTCGAGCGCCATGGCCAGCGTTTCGCGGGGAAAGATTTTTGGCAGCCTAAGTTTCATTCTTTATCGAAGTGGTCTTTTGTGGTCTTTGATCTTTGGCCTTTGGTCTTTGAAAACAACAGAAACAAAAACCAAAGACCGAAGATCAAAGACCTTTCCTACGTAGTCTTGGTCAGCGCAATAATTGGATCCAGCCGCGCTGCTTTGAACGCCGGATAGATTCCCGCAATCATGCCGATCACGCTGGAAACAATCAGGGCCAGCAAAATGTATCCAATCGTGATGGTCATGGTTATTCCCGCCAGCGAGGTAATCAGGGTCGTTACCCCGTACGCGGCCAGCAGTCCCATCACCCCGCCGAACGCGCACAACATTCCTGACTCGATCAGGAACTGGAGCAGAATCTGTTTCCTGGTAGCGCCGACAGCTTTGCGTAAGCCAATTTCAAAAGTTCGCTCAGTCACACTTACCAGCATGATGTTCATCACAACAATGCCGCCAACCACCAGGGTAATCAGAGTTATTGGCACCACCACCGCTGCGATGGTTCCGGTGAATTGATCAATCTGCTGGTTTAGATCCTCAACGTTGACCAGTCCAAAGTCGTCGTCCTCGTTACCTTTGAGCCGGTGCTTGACGCGCATCGAGACGCGCGCGTCTTCCAGGACCGGCCGGAAATTTTCGCGCGCGGCAGCTTTTCCGTGAATCGACAACCCATTACGTCCAAAAATTTGCATATGAGTTGTGGCTGGAATGTAAACATGGCGGTCGAGCGAATCACCAAAAAACGAACCCCGGCTCTCTTCTATTCCCACCACCCGCATCGGCAGGCCGCGCACCTTCAGCGTCTGACCGATGGCGCTGCCGTTAGGAAAGAACTTTTCTTTGATTTCAGAGCCGAGCACGCAAACCAGTGATGACATCTGTACTTCTTCAGGGGTGATAAAGCGGCCATCGGCAACCACTTTATCTTCGATATCCGCCATGTTCGAGGTCACGCCGAAAATGGCTGCCCCGGGAAACTCAATGCCGTCCTGTTTCAAATCAACCTGGCTGCCGACCTGGACACCGACCTCTGCGCAGGTGGTGCAGTGATCGCGGACCCATTCATAGTCGTCCCAGTTCAGACGCTTGTTGCGCCGATTCATTTTTTCGAATTCGTCGTCTGTCCGATGACCCTGAAAGGCCATGCGGGCGATCATGAAATGATTTGCGCCCAACAGCTTCGCCACCTTGTCCGTGACGTAAGTATTGAGGCCGCTGACTGATGCACCCACCACCACGGTGGCCGCAACTCCAATAATAATGCCAATTAGAGTGAGAAACGCGCGCAGCTTATGCGCCAGGATTGACTGGAGCGCGATGCGCCCTGAGTCGGCATAAAATGAAAAGAGATAACGCATGTTTCCTTGAGGTCAGAATTCAGTACGACGCGCGCCGTTTAAAAGTTTGGACACAATTCCGCAGATATTGTTCCAAACACAAGACGCGCGAGAGCGGCGATTCATTAACGACAAAAGTGTCAGAGGCCCGACCGTGAGGGAGGACATGCTGGCCTGACGAGCCTTTGGATCCGTTAACAATAATTTGTTAATCAGGAAAGCGGGACAACGCGGATGGAGTGCAGTCTATTGGACGAGTCTCTTCTTAATCAGCCACTCACGAACGACATTCTTTTTGTCGCGCTTGGCGCCATCGACTTCAAAATTAAGTTTGCGCATTTCTTCGGTTGGCAGGGTCCCACTGAGTTTTTGCAGGATCCCACCGAGTATGGTGACTCGGGTGAGAGTATCTTTCCGGGTCAGAAAAACTCCTTCGTATGGTGGGAAGTAATGCCGATCATCCGTGAGTTGAACCAGATCCAATGCCGCAATGCGTCCGTCAGTGGAATTGCCGGCAATCATATCAACCTGACGCGACGCCAACGCCTGATAGGTTAGATCGAGTGACATCTCGTTGACGCCGGCGAACTGTATTCCGTAGGTCTTCGAGAATCCGGGGTAACCGTCGGGCCGAACGACAAAATCGTGGCCAAAGCCGGCCTGCCATTTCGTCGTATATCGCGCGGCATCGGAAATCGTTTTCAAATTAAAGCGGCGGGCATCTTCACCTCGCACGAGCATCGCAAACGTATTATCAAAGCCCAGCGGTGCGCTGACCTCAACGTTAAATTGGCTTTCGTACTCACGCTTAACCTGATCGTAGACGGCCCGTGGGTCGGTGATGGGTTGATGATGAAGAATCGCTGTGAACGAAGTGCCCGTGTATTCGGGATAGAGATCGATCTGACTGCCCACGAGCGCACTATGCGCAAGGTTTCCGCCGAGATCGAACTTCCGATCGACTTCAATATTTTGCGCCTCGAGCATTTGCGCCACGATCTCCGCGAGCAGGATCGATTCAGTGAAGTCCTTTGAGCCCACAGTTACATGGGCCACAGAGGAATGCGAACGCCTTTGCAATCCACGCCACGTCGCATAACCGACGATCAACAAGCCAATCAGTAATGCAGCTAAGGCGAGAGTACGCACCGGACGCCGGCGCGATGCCCCCGCGGCGAAACGTTTTTCGATCAAGCCGAAACCAAAATCAGCGGCCAGCGCCATTAACGCCGAAGGCACGGCGCCGGCGAGCAATAAGCGGTTGTCGTTCAGGCGCAGGCCGCGAAAAATGTATTCGCCAAGGCCGCCGGCGCCCACTTCGGCTGCGATAATGGCGACTCCGATCGTGATCACTACCGCAACCCTGACGCCCGTCAGGATCACGCTCATCGCCAGCGGCAACTCAACCTGAAGCAGCACCTGCCGGTCCGTCATGCCCATCGCGACCGCAGCTTCGCGTACGTTACGGTCGACGCCGAGAATTCCCGTGACGGTGTTTCGAATGATTGGGAGCAGAGCGTAAAAGACCAACGCCACGATCGCGGTGCGAGGACCAATCCCGCCGATGAAAGGCAGCGGAATCAGAAAACCAAATAGAGCGAGGCTGGGAATTGTCTGCATCACATTGGCGATGCCCAGGACCGGCCCGCGCAACTTCTGCCGCCGCGAGATCAAAATGCCGACCGGCAGCGCGATGGCCACGGCGATCGCAATCGAGATGAAGACAAGCCAAAGGTGCTGCGCGATGTGCGTCAGAATGTCTGACCAGTTGGCTTTGAGGAATTCCATTAATTCATCCGCAGATTACGCAGATTGGAGTCAGTACCGGGAGCGATAGGTACGCACGCCTCTGGCGTGCTGCTCAACAAACGACTAACTGTCAACGCAAGCACGCCAGAGGCGTGCGTACCGACCCGGTCGCTATTGCTCCCGTTACTGACCTTAGTCTGCGATCAAAATTGATTTCTTAGCGTCTCAAGATAAGCCCGAACCCTTACGTCTTCCGACTTCACAAATCCCTGCGGAGTTTCCAA
>Ga0068862_100005144_pt1 | contig 10997 bp, 8 predicted proteins | sample KBSSwiS52_FD_66598 | JGI IMG/M metagenome (GOLD analysis project Ga0068862, IMG submission 66598) | Switchgrass rhizosphere microbial communities from Kellogg Biological Station, Michigan, USA - KBS Switchgrass S5-2 | ecosystem: Host-associated > Plants > Roots > Rhizosphere > Soil ... | reverse complement strand
GCATCCTTGTCGGGCGGCGGGATGTTCACGAAGAAGTAGTTTGGAATATCCGCAGGAAGGGTGCGGCGCCAGTCGCTGTTGAGATCGTCACGGACGATTCCCAACAGCAGCAGAACCATGATTCCCGTGCCGAATGCAACGATCTGCACGATACTTTCAGTGCGCCGGCGACTGAGATTGGCAACACCAAATCGCCAGGCGACCCCGACGCTGCCGCGCAATCGACCGGCTAGAAACACGAGCAGCGAGCCCGCCAGGGTGAGCACGATCAGGAACGCGGCCAGGCCGCCTATGAAGCCGAGGAAGAGCTTCCAGTCGCGCACAATCCAGTAGACGAGAAATGCAACCATCGCAACCGCAGGGCCGAAGGCCAACATCAGCAGCAAGGGCGGCGGCCCCACGTCGCGACGTAACACCCGCAATGCCGGCGTCCGCGAAAGTTGCAGCAATGGGGGCAGCGCAAATCCAACCAACACGGCGATGGCCGTCATGAAACCAATGGCGGCGGGAACGAGACTGGCCGGTGGGAGCTCGACAGCCAACAGGCTGCGAATGGTTCTGAGGAGCCACTCCTGCGCCAGATAACCCAGGCCGCAGCCCAACACCGCCGCGATGATGGCCACTGCGGTTAGTTGCAGGATGGTGACTGAGAGGGTGAACGCTCTGGTCGCGCCCAATGTTTTCAGGAGGGCGACCGTATCCAGGTGACGGTTCACGTACTGCCTTGCAGACATCGCGACAGCGATGGCGCACAGGAGGACGCTCACGAGACTGGCCAAGCTCAGAAAGCGGCCGGCTCGATCAACTGCGCTCCTGATTTGCGGGCTCGCGTCGGTGATATCGTGGACCCGTTCAGCGCGCTTCTTGTGCGCGACGAGCCAGGTTTTGAAGTCGTTGATCCTGTCGCGGTCACCGGCGAACAGCGCCCGATAGCTGACCCGGCTCCCCGGCTGAATGAGCTGCGTCGCCGGCAAGTCCGCAGCGTTCATCAGCAGCGACGGAGCAAGCTCCGCGAAAGTGCCTCCCTGATCGGGACGCGAGATCAACACGTGTCCGACACGCAATGTTGCTCCGCCGATCGCCACTTCCGAACCCACGTGGGCATCTAGGGCGGACAGAAGCTTCGAATCCGGCCAGATCTCCCCTGGAGGAGGAATTCCAGGCGCCTGGTGACCTGGCGTGAACGGCTCGTCGGCGATCAGCACCCGACCGCGCAGGGGGTAGTTTGTCGTTACTGCACGCAGGTTGGTCAGCTGGCTTCGATCGCCGTTGAACACGACGCTCAGGAGCGCGGTGTTGCTCGCGGTCCTTAGACCACGGCGCTCAGCCTCTTCGTAGTATTGATTATCGATTGGCTGTGGCGATCCGAGACGAACGTCGGCAGCCAATACTTCGCTGGCCTGCAGGGAGACGGCGGTGCTGATTCTGCTGACAAGGAACCCGACGCCTGTAAGAGCACCAACCGCGACTGTGAGGGCCAACAGCAGTACACCGAGCTCGCCGGAACGCCATTCGCGTGCGAGGGACCTGAGAGCCAGTGAAAGTGCGCGCATTGCTCGGCCTATACCACTCGTCCGGCGTCCATGCGGATGGTGCGGCCGCAGCGGGCGGCCAAGCCGAGATCGTGCGTTACTAAGACCAGCGTTGTATGGGAGTTCGAATTGAGCTCAAACAGAAGTTCACCAACGCGGCTTCCCGTAACGGTGTCCAGGTTGCCCGTAGGCTCGTCCGCAAACAGCACTGCAGGCTGCGTAACAAACGCGCGTGCGATCGCGACGCGCTGCTGCTCTCCACCGGACAGCTGGCGGGGATAGTGTCCGGTTCGGGAACTCAACCCCACACGCCCAAGGGAATCTACAGCGGCGCGTCGTGCGTCCACGTTTCCGGACAGCTCCAAGGGCAGCATGACGTTTTCGAGGGCAGTCAGGGCCGGAATCAGGTGAAATGACTGGAACACGAACCCGACGCGTTGCGCTCGGAGACGCGCGCGTCCATCCTCGTCCAGCTTTGCGAGGTCCTGGCCCTCGAGGAGCACACGCCCGCTCGTGGGCAGATCGAGTCCTGCCAGCAGCGCAAGGAGCGTCGATTTGCCCGCACCCGATGCACCCACGATTGCGACCGACTCGCCGGGGGCGATGTCGAACGACACGTCGTGCACAATAGTGAGCGAACCTTCTGGACTGGTAACTCGCTTGGTGAGGTTTTCGGCCGTGAGAACGCTGTCACGAATCGTCGGCGCCTGCGCGCTCAGCATTGCACTTTGGGTCATTGCACTCCAGGACGCCGCAGCGGCCGGTCGAACTATCCTCGTCTTCGGCGACAGCCTCAGCGCCGCCTACCAGTTGAAGCCTGAACAAGGGTGGGTAGCCCTGCTGACTGAAAGGCTACGAACACAAGGTTACGGTTACACCGTCGTCAACGCCAGCATCAGCGGAGAGACCACCGCCGGTGGCCTGCAGCGTCTACCCAGGGCCTTGGAGCTGAACAAGCCGCAAATCCTGGTCCTGGAGCTGGGTGCCAACGACGCGCTGCGAGGATTACCCCTCACGACGGCAAAAGACAATCTGTCAAAAATGGTAGAGCTCGCCACCAAGGCGGGCGCCCGGGTGCTGCTCGTGGGTATGCGGATTCCGCCCAATTACGGGCCGAAATACACTGCGGATTTTGTACAGATGTACGCCGACCTGAGTGCGCAATACCACACTCCGCTCGTGCCCTTTTTGCTGCAGTCGGTGGCGTTGGACAGTGCTCGCATGCAGGACGATGGGTTGCACCCAAATGCATCAGGCGAGCCGGCGGTGCTTGATACGCTCTGGCCGCAGCTCGTACCGTTGTTGAAGAAAGAACGTTGAGGGGGCGGAGATGGATAGAATCTGGCTGAAGTCCTACCCGGAAGGGGTGCCCGCGGACATCGACCTCAATCAGTTGCCGACCCTGGCCAAGCTGATTGACGACAGTTGCGCGCGGTTCGCGGACTCGGTGGCGTATGTGCAGATGGGCCGCTCGCTGAAGTACAGCGAGATCGACGGGCACTCGCGCAGTTTTGCAGCCTACCTGCAAAAGACTGCGCGCCTCGCCAAGGGCGAGCGCTTGGCGATCATGCTGCCCAATGTGCTGCAGTATCCGATTGCGATGTTTGCTGCTTTGCGCAGCGGGCTGATTGTCGTCAACACCAACCCGCTGTACACGGCCCCCGAGTTGGAACATCAGCTCGTCGACTCGGGCGCCACCGCCATCCTGGTGCTGGAGAACTTTGCGCACGTGGTGCAGAAGGTTCTGCCGCGGACCAAGGTGAAGCACGTGTTTGTAACGGCAGTGGGCGATCTGCTGGGGTTTCCGAAGTCGGCCATCGTCAACTACGTGGTCCGGAAGGTGCGCAAGCAGGTTCCCGCCTGGCACATCGAGGGCGCTGTCAGCTTCAAAGATGCCCTGTCGCAGGGCGCCGGTGCTTCGGCAGACCCGGTCGATATCCGGCCTGAAGAAGTGGCTTTTCTGCAGTACACCGGCGGCACCACGGGTGTTGCAAAGGGAGCCATGCTCACACACTCAAATGTGTGCGCCAACATTCTGCAGGCCGAAGCCTGGATCACCCCGGTATTCCATGGTGCGCCGGCGACCTTGATCACGCCGATTCCGCTGTATCACATCTTCGCCTTGACCGCGAACTGCCTGCTGTTCCTGCGGCTCGGCTGGCGCAACATCCTCATCATCAATCCCCGGGACTTTCCCGCCGTGATCAAGGAGCTGAAGAAATACCCCTTCAGCTACATCTCCGGTGTCAATACGTTATTCAATGCCCTGTTGAATCAACCTGACTTCGCGACTGTTGATTTCAGCAATCTCAAGATCACGCTGGGCGGCGGCATGGCCGTGCAGGCCTCGGTCGCCAAGCGCTGGAAGGAAGTGACCGGCAAGCTGCTGACGCAAGCCTGGGGCCTGACTGAAACCTCCCCCGCCGCCTGTATCAACCCGCCCCTCGAGGAGTTCAACGGCGCCATCGGCCTGCCGATTCCCTCCACTGACATTGCCATTCGCGACGACGCGGGCAATGACTTGCCGATCGGCGAGATCGGGGAGATCTGCGTCCATGGCCCTCAAGTGACCCTCGGTTACTGGAACCGGCCCGATGAGACGGCCAAAGTGATGTTGCCGGGTGGCTGGCTGCGCACGGGCGATATCGGGCGCATGGACGCCAGGGGCTATGTCTTTATCGAAGATCGCAAGAAGGACATGATCCTGGTTTCCGGCTTCAACGTGTACCCCAACGAAGTCGAAGCCGTCGCCGCCGCCAACCCCGGCATCCTCGAGGCCGCCGCTGTCGCGCAGCCTGACGAGCACTCCGGCGAGGTTGTTGCTCTCTTCGTCGTTCGCAAGGACCCCTCCCTCACGGAACGCGCCGTGATCGACTTCTGCCGGCAATCCCTCGCTGCTTACAAAACCCCTCGCCACGTTTACTTCCGGGACGAGCTTCCTAAGACCAATGTGGGGAAGATTTTGAGGAAGGCGTTGAGGGAGGAGGTGGGGGGGCATGCGCTGAAAACCTAACCAAAGCTGGTCGCCTACTGTCGAACGCCTCGCAGGTGTTCAATAGTAAGAGACTACGGTCTCATCGAGGCGTACAGTCTCAAACGTATTTGGCAAAAATGCGCCAAACGTACAAGGGCTCAGCGTCGATGCGGCGGAATTCAAAGTTGGTCGCGCTTTCAGTAGCCAAATCCGCCTTCGACGGCTTAGCGCCACTCTTGTTCGAGAACGGCGTGACGATTCCGGAGGCAGAGAGGCTACTGCGCGCCGTGTGTGTTCACTCGATGGCGCAGAAGTTCCGTAACGGCCGACGGGCGCTCAACGACTCCCAGTTATCGATCAGAATGGGTGTTGACAGACACGACGTCGCAAAGATATTGAGGCGAGCGCCGCTCGATGGCGTGCAAGCGAGCTCTGGACGAGCGACCATCATGCGAGTCATACATGGATGGGAAACAGAGTGTCTAACGAAGGGACGAAGTCGCGACCTTCCGGTAGGGGACTCTTATTCCGTGGGGCCTAGCGTGTGGGCACTCGTAAAGCGGTACGCGCCAGGAGTGTATCCACGTGGAATCATCGCCGAAATGATCCGCGTTAAATTGGTTCGGCCCATCGCCGATGGGCAGCTCCGGTTGGAGGGCAGAGTTCTCTCCAAATCGAAGCCAAACTCGCATGGCTTGGAGCAGGCTGCGCAGCGAATGAAGGATGTGCTGCGTGCCATATTTCATGACTTCGCCAGCCCACAAGCGAAGCCGGTGATTCAAGAAGCTCGAAGCGAGCAAGTAGATGTTGCAGACCTACCGCTTGTCCGAAAAATGCTCGTAGATCAACTAGAGTCGATGATGGAGCGACTCGCGGAAGAGCTTAACAGTCCGCGGTTGCAGCGCACTCCGTCAACAGGAAGGAAGGTAAGACTCGGGGCGCTCGGCATGATTATCGAGGAAGTGCTTGCAAAGGAGGCGGATGATGAAAGCCCTGACGGTGCGAAAGATGCCAAGCGGAAGAAAAAGCCGGGCGCGAGATCTCGTTTCGAGCGCCGCAAGATCCGAACGCGTTAGATCGAATCTTAGACTTTCTGACCTTGCGATTGAACTCTTGCTGAATGAAGTGTTGGCATTCTTTTTGGCCGCTGGTGTCGAACGAAGCCGATTAGGAGCAATCCTGCGCGGCAAGGCGCGTTTGATAGCGCAAGGAAAAGTCATCAAACCTCCGCGTGCGTCCAATCACCATCGATTGGTAGTCGTAGGTGGAGTTGTTTATGACTGGTTTCGGATGAGACAGTACACGAACAAGAAAACAGGCCAGCCGATCCCGTTAGATCCGACCGAACTACGGCGTCTGATTGGAAAGAGATTCCCAGAGCGTAGTGTGGACAGCGTCTTCGCTTGGATGCTCCAAAACGGGTTTATTGAAGCCCGGCCGGATGGTTCGTTTACCCTTTCGGTCGAGCAGCAAGTCATCATCGGTCAACCTCGCGCTCTGGCCCTTGAGCGCACAGCGAGCTTAGCCTCCCAGCTCTTAAAAACCGCCCTTAGGAATGCCCGAACACCCAAAGGGCAAGATCGCGAAGTCGATCGCGAGGCACGGGTCTACTACCTGCCTGCGAACTACGTGCCGCAATTTCGGGCGATGTGTCGCCGCTGTGCCAAGGATGTACTCGAATTCGTGGATATTTGGTTGGAAGATCGAAATTGCCTTGATTTCAAGGGAGAAACAGTCGAAGCGTCCATGCACATCTACACGCACACGAGCGAATTGCGAGGCTTAAGCAATCCCAACTCTAAGCGCCGACAAAGCCACAGGGGGACAATGTGAACAGCGGAGAGCCAGAACTTGAGCGTTTAGCGCGTGCCAACAAGGCGAGCTTGCCAGTTCCGATTGTAACTCCGCGGTTAGAGCTGCGTCCGTTCGTCGATTCGGATGCGGACAGCATCATCCGCTTACTCTCTAATTCAGTTGCAACCCAGTTTATTGGCGGGAACGTGTCAGCCGAAGCGTCCGCCAAGATCGTAAGTCGAATGGGTGAGGCCTTCCGAACGAGAGGGTGGGGTACACTGGCGGTAGTGCCGAAAGATCGTCCCACGTGCATCGGCTATTGCGGTGTGCGACCACTCGCTTTGACTGCGGACGTGGAAATCGCATTCGCGCTGGACCCGAGTTATTGGAATCGCGGATATGGAACCGAGGCCGCCCGCGCGTGTATTGACGCAAGTTTCACGACACTTGGATTGGGGTCGATTGTGGCGACCGTATATCCGGACAATGCGGCAAGTTGTCGCGTTCTCACAAAGCTCGGATTAGCACCGGATGGCAGAGTCTTTGGAATCTGGCCGCGTGAGTATGCACTTCTATTCCGAATTGACCGGCGCGCGTGGGAGATTAGTCGACCGCACACCAGTTAGCGCGCAAACGGATTTGGCGACAAAACGGCATTAGTTCCTCAAGCCGCGAAGGACGCACTGACGATGTCATATCAGTGCGCCGCGCTAAGCGCGGCGGCACCGAGGGGCGTTGTCCGAACTCTAATTGATGCCGCCGCCATTTACGCTAGCTGCAGACATTCCGCCGCCGTTGACGCTGGCTGCCTTAGCACCACCACCGTTCACACTGGCGGCTGACATCCCACCACCGCCATTCACGCTAGCTGCAGACATTCCGCCACCGTTGACGCTGGCCGGCTTTGCGCCACCACCGTTCACACTGGCGGTTGACATTCCACCGCCGCCATTCACGCTGGCAGCAGACATTCCGCCACCGTTGACACTGGCCGGCTTTGCGCCACCACCGTTCACACTGGCGGCTGACATTCCACCGCCGCCATTCACGCTGGCAGCAGACATTCCACCGCCGCCATTCACGCTGGCAGCGGACATTCCGCCGCCGTTGACGCTGGCTGCCTTAGCACCACCACCGTTCACACTGGCGGCCGACATTCCACCGCCGCCATTCACGCTGGCAGCAGACATTCCGCCACCGTTGACGCTGGCTGCCTTAGCACCACCACCGTTCACACTGGCGGCCGACATTCCACCGCCGCCATTCACGCTGGCAGCAGACATTCCGCCACCGTTCACACTGGCCGGCTTTGCGCCACCGCCGTTCACACTGGCAGCTGACATCCCACCACCGCCATTCACGCTGGCAGCAGACATTCCGCCGCCGTTGACGCTGGCTGCCTTAGCACCACCACCGTTCACACTGGCGGCCGACATTCCACCGCCGCCATTCACGCTGGCAGCAGACATTCCGCCGCCGTTGACGCTGGCTGCCTTAGCACCACCACCGTTCACACTAGCGGCTGACATCCCACCGCCGCCGTTGACGCTCGCTGCGACAACGACTCCTCCGAGTGCCGGCTGGATACCCGAAACTGTAAATCCAGATCCCAACTTAAACGTCGACAGTTCGTTGGCCAGAAGCGGTGTGTAATCCACCGTCACACCATTCACCACGACCGTACCTACAGCGGCGTTGACCTTCTCAATCTTTCCAGCCAAGTAGATAGAGCTTGCTCCAGGAACGTAGGCACCCTCATCCTTGATAATTGATGCCACGATGGCACCACTGGCGTTCATTGTGCCGACAACAGAGACGGAGTCGCCCACAACTAGGTCCATTGCATGCTGCAGCAACACTGTCTGCTTGAGGACCCGCGCTGTCAGATGTTTCGCATCGTAAGCTTCGACGGGACCGACTACGACCAACGCTGGTTGATCAGCGCTGACCTTCGCGTATGAGCCTCCACCGTTTACGGATGCAGCTGCAGAAGTCGCAGCCGAAACGACGGCCAACGCCAAGGTTATTGAAAATCCGCTCTTCATCTAGACCAACTCCCGAACAAATCTGCTATTTATTCTGTGCGGCGTTTCGGCGCCAGCACGTCTATTTCTTCTGCAACCATCGGTCGTTTTTCACCGCTACTACTGTCGGTATTGACCGATCGAGCTATCGGACCATTGACCGATGGCTCCTCAAAAAAATAAATTCCGACGCCATACTTCTTTCCTGCGGCGTTTGCGGCGGTCGGAGGCAGATGCGTCAGAAACGTATCCATCTCAAACAATAACTCCTGAGCCCTCTCGGCCGTGACTTTAAGAAATGAGTCACGCGAGGAATCACTCAGGACTTCATCGGAAACAACGAGACGCTCGAAGTAAACAGGATCGCCTTCATTACGCAGCAAGTTGTGAACAAAGTTCCCCGCGGCGACTCCGAGGAATCTTCCTGTGCGCTCAATGCGAGTTACATCGGAACCTTTAGGTACGTAGGCTCTCGATACACATCTGACTGTTTGGCCATCAACAATCTCGATGGACCCGGCAGCGATGAGCTGCATCAACAGTGTGTCAGCATCAACCGTAGGGCAGGCGATAGCAGTCAGTTCAGGAAAGCTTCGTCGCGCCGAACCCTCGGAGGTTTGAACATCCAGGTCCAAAGTCAGACCGTAGGCGCCCGAGAAATTGGGATGGGTACTCCAGACATTCAAAACGGAGCCGATTTGGTCGAGGCTGGCGTACGCGCGATTGCTAAGAGCGGCGCCTGCGCGCTGGGCCTCGCGCAGCGCAGCAACATCCGAGCGGGTTAAACCTGCGACGGCTGCCAACCTGGCGTCGGATGTTGGTCGCTGCTGCTCCGTGAGCCGATCCTCCAGCGCCTTGATGTAGACCCGCCGGATAACTCCGGAGATTTCTCCGGCAGTGATCCCGTATTCAAAAGCAAGCCGCATCAATGGACGGACGAGCGCGGCAAAAATGCCGAGCACTGCTTCCTTCTCTTCGCTCGTCTTGTTCATCTTCATTGCAGCTCTGCCGCGCTGCAACATCGTACGATTGTGCTGCGCGCCGCAGAGTGTCTGCCAGCCGATCGCCGCCGCCCAGATTCCACCCAACCTCCCGGAAACCGTCGGTAAGCACCGACACGGTCTTGTCTTATGTAAGGCAAAGTATCAGCCAATTGTGACAGCCGTCAAACAATTGCGGCGACGCGTTGACTCTTTGTCGGGGGAGTGGGCGAAAGTCCCAGAGAGTGATTTAACTTATTGAATGGAAAGGTTGTTTTTCTGTGACGAGCGGTGCACGAATAGACTCGGGAACAGACCTTGGTCTTGGCAGTAACACCCCCTCAAAAGGGGGGGTCAGGTGCGCTCTGCGGGATCCAGAAGCCGACGATGTTCAATGATTGCGAATCGATCGGTCATCCCGGCGATGTAGTCGGCAACAGCGCGGGCGCGGCCGTTCAACCCGCGGGATTTTTCTGCGACGGTTGCGAGCGTGCGGTATTCAGTTGGTAGCAAGTTGGTGTCATTAAAGAAAGCTTCAAACAACTCGAGGAGGACGCGGCGTGCTTTCGTGGTCATGCGCACCACCTTGTAGTGACGGTAGAGGCGATCGCGCAGGAACATCATCAACTCGGTGTGTTCCTCGCGACCGGTTTCGCTCAAGGCTGCGAGGGGTTTGGGTTGCAGGCGTACATCGTCGATCGACTGCGGCTGGGCGCCGTCGATGTTGGATTGGGTGGTGGTGATCAGGTCGGTGAGGATGTAGTTGATCATCCGGCGGATGGTCTCGTGGACCAGGCGGCGCTCGCCTAGATCAGGGTATTTGGCCACTACGATGTCGTACTGGCGACGGAACAGGCGCACGTCCATCAGCTCGCGGATTTCGATCATGCCGGCGCGGATGCCGTCGTCGACGTCGTGGTTGTTGTATGCAATTTCATCGGCCAGGTTGGCGATCTGGGCTTCGAGGCCGGGTTGGCGGCGCTGCAGGAATCGTTCGCCGAGCTCACCGAGATCGCTAGCATTGCGGACCGAGCAATGTTTGAGGATGCCTTCGCGGCATTCGAACGTCAGGTTCAGGCCCGGGAATTCGGCGTAACGCTCTTCGAGCTCGTCGACGACGCGTAGGGACTGGAGGTTGTGTTCGAAGCCGCCGTAGGGGCGCATGCATTCGTTCAACGCGTCCTGGCCGGCATGACCGAAAGGGGTATGGCCGAGGTCGTGTGCGAGGGCTATCGCTTCCGTCAGGTACTCGTTGAGGCGCAGCGCCACAGCGGCGGAGCGAGCGATTTGGGCGACCTCGAGGGAGTGTGTGATGCGGGTGCGGTACAGGTCGCCTTCGTGGTTTACGAACACCTGGGTTTTGTAGATCAGGCGACGGAAGGCGTTGGAGTGGATGATGCGGTCGCGGTCGCGTTGGTATTCGGTGCGGAAGGGAGGTCTGGGTTCGGCGTAGCGGCGGCCGCGAGAGGTTGCATCGTGGGCCGCGTACGGAGCCAGGACGTAGGTGTCGGGAACCGGCGCGTTGGGATCCAGGGATAAACCGAATGCCGCGGCGGGGTCCAGGGTAACGCGACTAGCAACGGGCGACCCGCCGGGGGCGTCAGGCGCCGGGACATCAAGTCCGGACGCGGCGGGCTCCGGGTTGGTGCCGTCGGGTGCATGGCGGCCGAGTTGCGAGCGATCCGGGTCACCA
>Ga0068862_100005141_pt1 | contig 11000 bp, 13 predicted proteins | sample KBSSwiS52_FD_66598 | JGI IMG/M metagenome (GOLD analysis project Ga0068862, IMG submission 66598) | Switchgrass rhizosphere microbial communities from Kellogg Biological Station, Michigan, USA - KBS Switchgrass S5-2 | ecosystem: Host-associated > Plants > Roots > Rhizosphere > Soil ... | reverse complement strand
CTCGTGCCCGAGCCGACGCCGCCGGGTGGGCCGCCGCTCGTGCCGGAGTCGCCGCGGCCGCCGTCAGCCACAGCCTCAACGGCGCGGGCTAACTGAGCGCCTCCATAATAATGAGCGTGGCTCCGAACAGCCCAACGCATGGACCGCTCCATCGAATCCCGGGCCTGCTTCTCCGTCGCCGGGTACGGGGTGCAATCATCCAGCGCCATCGCGATGTCGGACCGCAGCTTCAACTGCACGTCCATCGAATCCTCGGGGTTGAGCCGTACCTCACTCCCGTCGATGGGCGAGCGGAATTGAACGCCCTCCTCCGTGATCTTGCGGAGGCTCTTCAGACTGAACACCTGGAACCCGCCCGAGTCGGTGAGGATCGGGTGTTTCCAGTTCATGAAGCGGTGCAGCCCACCGTGGGCGTCAACGATGTCCGATCCGGGACGCAACATAAGATGGAAAGTGTTGCCCAGAACAATCTGGGCACCCAACCCTTCCAGCTCCTCGGGCGTCATCGCCTTCACGGTCCCGTACGTACCGACGGGCATGAACGCCGGCGTGTCTATCTGACCGTGCGCAAGCGTCAGCCGGCCCAGACGGGCGGCACCGTCTGTTGTCAGAAGTTCGAAATGGGGTCTCAACCCATTTTCCTCGTCAGAAACATGGCATCTCCATAGCTGAAAAAGCGGTATTTCTCCCGTACTGCATGCTCGTAGGCGTTGAGCACGGGGGTCATGCCGGCGAATGCGCACACCAGCATTAATAGTGTGGATTCGGGTAGGTGGAAGTTTGTCAGCAGCGCGTCTGCGACCTGGAACCGGAACCCTGGGCGGATGAAAAGGCGGGTGTCGCCTGACCACCCGTTCGGAGGCAGACACAAGCTTCGGCCTGCAGCATCGGCACCAAACGGGCGGCTATCTGGCACCGGATCATTCGACACGCCCGGTGATACCGGAGGTACTGGTGCGCCCGCCGACGCCGTGTCCGCCGACGCCGTGTCCGCCGACGTCGTGTCCGCTGATGCCGTGCCTGACGATGCTGCGTCCGCTGACTTGTTGGCCCGCGCCACGGCATCGCCTCTTCCCAACGTCCCCGCGTGTGCGCCAGGTAACTCGCTTTGCGCCAACGCGGCCGACTCCAAGGCCCGAATAACCGTCGTGCCGATGGCGATGACCCTTCCGCCTGCTGCCCGTGTCTTCTCAATCGCGCTGCATGTCGCGGCGCTCACCGACACGCGCTCTGCATGCATAACATGTGCATCCAGGTCGTCTATCCGCACCGGCTGAAAAGTGCCCGCCCCCACGTGCAGTGTCACGAAAGCTCGGTTGACGCCCATCTCGTCGATGCGGCGACTGAGCGGCTCGTCGAAGTGGAGGCTCGCCGTCGGCGCAGCCACGGCCCCCCGCTCCCGCGCAAAAATACTCTGATAGCGCTCGCGGTCGTTTTCATCAGGGGTGCGATGGATGTACGGGGGAAGCGGTACATCGCCCCATTTCTCGAAGAATTCAAGAGCGGAGCCAGGGAATTCGACGCGCCACAGGTCGTCGTGCCGGCCTCGGATCGTCACGGTTCCACCGACCGTGGTGACTTCCAGCCCTTCCCGGATGGGTTTGCTGGCACGCATCTGCACGAGAGCTTGGTTTTCCGCGTCGGCGGTGACGCGCTCGAGGAATATCTCGACGCGGCCGCCTGAGGGTTTGGTACCGACGAGCCGCGCTGCGACAACTTTGGTGTCGTTGAAGACCAGGAGGTCGCCCGGCTTCAGGAGGCTCGGGAAGTCGCGCATTTTGCAGTCGCGCAGGACCGCATCGCCGGTCAGCGTCGGCGCGGGCGCCGGCGCCGGCGCGCCGGAGTGGCTGGCATCGGACGGTTGGCTTTCGACCTGGCTGCTTTCGGCTTGGCGACGGTCGGCCCGGCGACTTTCGGCTTGGTTGCGGTCGGCTTGGTTGCGGTCGGCCTGGCTGCGGTCGGCCTGGCTGCGGCCGGCTTGGCTGCGGTCGGCTTGGCTGTGGTCGGCCGGACTCGCGGGCTCCAGCACGAGGAGCCGGCTCGCCGAGCGCTCGGCGAGCGGTGTCTGGGCAATCAGCTCGGGCGGCAGGTCGTAGGCGAAGTCATGGCGTTGCACGCGCGCATGGTATTGGAATCGCGCCGCCCCTGCCGCTCGGGGAACACATGTGGGTCACTCACGGCGCGCCACCGCGCAGCCCATCAAACGCCTGCTCGATTAACCGCGCCGCGCCGTTGCAGCCCATCAGACGCTTGCTCGATTAACCGCGCCGCGCCGTTGCAGCTCGTCAAGCGCCCCTTCGATTATCCGCGCCGCGCCACTTACGACCGTCGAGCCCAGGGGTCGACCACCACGCGCCGGCAACGCCGGACGCACCGCCACCAGAGCGACCGCGTCAGGTCGCCAAATCGGCGCCAGCCACCCGATGATCGAACCGCACATTGCCGTCGGGCCCCTCACGCAACTCGCGCCCCGGCCTACCCCGCGGCCCCCGCTCCGGCAACGTCGTATCCACGTTCACCATCTTCTGCTGCCGCATCACCCTGATCGCAATCTTCTCACCCGGCTGATACGACCCGAGAATGCGCGTCGCATGCGACCCACTGGTAGGCGCACGCCCATCAATCGCCAGGATCACGTCACCATCCTCGAGCTTGAAGTCCTTCGGCGCCCGCACCACCAGCACACCCTTATCCGTCCCGAAGTACCGCCCCAATTGTGGAGTGAGCGACACGAGCTCCATCTCCCCCAATGGCCCTCGGATAAACACCGGCCCGTACGCTGCTTCAGCGGGTATTGGCGGTATCGGGGGAATAGGCGGAATGGGCGGGATGGGAGGAATCGGTGGTATGCGCACATCGTAATGACCGATCCCCGGCCGGGCCGTCAACACGAACTCCTGACTCTTCCCCTCCCTCAACACCTGCACCTTGACCTTACTGTCCGGCGCAACCTTCCGCATCGCACGCATCACCTGCCGCGCCGTTCGATCCCCCTTAACATCAACCCCGTTGATCGAAGTAATCACATCACCAACATGCACCCCGGCCTCCGCGGCAGCCCCTCCGGGGCTCACCTCCTGAACGCGCGCCCCGTCCTTGCCGCTTCGCTCATCGAGCTGCACTCCCAACACTGCACGCGGCGGACCGTCCTCGTAAATGGACATCATGTGATCCACCACGGGCTCACTCATCCGGCTGGAAATCTCGGCCACTTCATGCGCCGCCTCTTCGAGACGCGCCCGCGCTTCAGCAAGCTTCGCATCCAACTCTTTCTGTTGTGCATCGAACTCCTTCTGCTGCGCATTGATCTCAGCGACAGCGCGCTCAGCCGCATCCGACGCAGCCAACACCGACATCGGTGCCAGAACTCCGGCAACCGCCACCGCCAGAGTCAACCTTGTTAGTTTAGTGTTCACAATAACCTCGAAGTTGAATTCTAGGGTGACCGGGAAGCCACCACTTCCGCGTAGCGCACCTGCGCCAACGACCCAACCAGCCGCAAACGCTCCCGCTGCAACGCTGCGAGTCGATCCGACCTCGTGCCATCGATACGCATGGAAGTCATCAGGTCGTCGACCTGAGCAATACGGTCCTCCAGACCAGCAACCGCCGCACGCGTACCAACACGTACCACTGCCGGCTCCTGCGGTAGCGTTGCCAGCCACGACTCAATCGCGCGCGATCGTCTAGCAGCGATCCCGGATTCGCTCTGAGTCGGACCTGCAGACGTGGTGCCCGATGATCGGCCGCCCTCCGCCTGCGCCGCATCCCGATCTCCTGACCCGTCCGTTACGCCCGCCGACCATGTTGTCGTACCCTCGGCAAGCGACGCCGACTGTCCGTTATGGCCGATCGTTGGATCCGCGTTGCGGCCCCCATCCTCAACGGCGGCCGAATCAGCCACCAGATGCCGACCACCACCAAAGCGACCCCAAACCGCGATCGCGCAAACCACGAAGAGCAAAGCCGCTGCCACCGCGAGCGGCCGCCATTCCGTCGCGACCCGCGCAGGCACCGCGCGTCGCTGAAACTCCTGCCAGTTGTACGGCGGAGTCGTCTCGGTCGGCAGCGTCCTGAGACGCTGGATGTAATCTATAGAGTCGTGCATGTCTGGCTATCCACGGGGGGCTCGAACCATTGGCGCAGCTTGGCGTGCGCCCTTGCGAGTTGCGATTTGGAGAAGCTCACGGACCGTCCGAAGGACTGGGCGATCTCTTCGTGCGAGTACCCCTCGACCTCAAAGAGCCACACCACCGCTCGCGCGGTCGGCCCCAAGCTCGCCAGCGCCCGCTCCAGATCCACCACCTCGGCCCGCGGCCCCGGCGTCGCGGGCAGCAGTGATTCCACCCAGTCGGAATCTCCGTCGTGTGTGAACTTCAACCGGGCGCGATGCCACGGAGATCGTAAGTACATCAAGCACTTGGAAACGGCAATCTGCCTCACCCAGGTCCCGAGTGGCGCCTCCCCCCGAAACGATTCGAGGTTCTGGAAGACAGCCATCATCGTCTCCTGGAACAGGTCCTCCGCCAGTGCCTTGCTCCCCGCCAACCGCCTCACCAGCCCAAACGTCGCCGGCGCCACCGCAGCGTAAATCGCCACCTGCGCCCCCTCGCTACCGCTTCGCGCGCGGGCGAGTACGTCTGGGGGTACGTCTATATCGGTGAGTCGGGCCACGACTGCTTAGATGCAGCAGACTCCTGAAAGGTCGCAAGCGGTTCGGCTATACTTCGCGCCCCCTCTCGGCGCCCGAGTGGCGGAACTGGTAGGCGCAGCGGATTCGAAAAGCGTTTTGTCTACCCTGAAACGCAACCTGCTGTTTCTGCAAAAAATTTAGTTTTCTCAATGACTTCCGAATCGCCCTCAATTGAGGCGCCGAGTTAGTTTTTTGAGGCTAGGAGCCATATAGGAGCCACGGCGCCTGGCCGCGATTCGTTGACACTGTTGGCCTCAAATCCGCTAGGATTGCGGCCCAATTTTGAAGCCCTCGAAGCCCGAGTGGCGGAACTGGTAGACGCAGCGGACTCAGACCATAACTTGAGCCCTCCTGGAGAAATCCTCGAGGTGTAGCCCGTCAAAGTCGGTGAAGGCCCTGAGCAGATTTGCTCGAGCTAACGCCGAGCCAAGCCCTGGTGAGAATCAGGGAAGGTGTAGAGAGCAGACGGCGGGCACCTAAGGTCGAAAGACTACGGTGAAGGCGTGCTCCGGACTACGAACGTGCCCAATGCACGGCGGTGAAAACCGAAGTAGTACGAAAATCCGCCGCCCTTAAAAGCGTGTCGGTTCGACTCCGACCTCGGGCAGATCCGATCGTTCCAGGACGTCCTAACACGTCCAATCGATTGCGATAACCTCCTGTTTTTGCAGAACACTCGATCCCAGGACGTCCAACAACGTCCCAGGGTATCGAGCGTTTCGCCGGGGGAAAATTTCGTGAGTCAAACCGACGTGGTTAAAGGAACAACCACATGGCTCTTACCGATTCTCAGATCCGCAACGTCTCCCTGCCGATTCACGCTACAGACTCACGGATGGTGCACATGGCCTTTACGTATGTGTCCATCCGCACGGCGGCAAATACTTCGTCTTGAGATCACGGGACCTGGACTAGCCTCGTTGGCAGAACTCTACCTGGACGAGATTCGTTCGCCGCAGCTCTTGGCAACGCTGCGTGCCATCGAAGACGAAAGAGATTCCAGGCGCGATCTAACGGAGGAATCCAGTCCCGGTAAAGCTTACGGACTTTCCGGTCGGCCCGCAGGTGCGCAAAGCTTCTGATGAGTTTGATCACCCGCAGCGCAAATGTGACAGCAACAATCCCATACAGAGTGCGGGAATCGGAGCGAGGCACTGACCGACTTTCATGGTGGCTTCACGACAGTGTGCGGACGCGCAGCAACAAGCATAGCAATGAGTCCGGAGCAGACACGAGCGCGGCGAGCACACTCTTGCCGAGGACGACAGACTTGGTCGTCGACTCCTACCCGGGCGGGAAACGCAACTGATCGTCCCTTCAGAAATTGGCTCCGCAGAGTTGCAAATGAATCTAACGATGCACCTCTACAACGCACAACACAGTAACCGAGAAAGAAGCGAACAAACTGACTGCGACTCCCCACGGCTCAAGGCCGAGAGCCCGCCCGCTCACGCCAGGCCCACGCCCTATCCAGACGACTATCGATCCACTCAGCCAACTTTTCGGCATGTTCGAGCGCTGCGAAAAGCGTTTCGGAAGAGATCTTGATATTCGGCTTCAGAAATGAGTCTGTGGCGCCACTGTTAACCCAGGTTTGATTCTCGTCCTCACTCACAAAGCGCATTCATTTCCGTGTACGGGCGCGCCGCCGCCGCGGGTGAACCGAAGGCGCAGTTCAGAAATCCATTCAACTTCTGGTCGGTGCTCGGTATGGCCGCGACCATGGGAGTGTTGATTCTGGCGGGCCGCCTGATCAACACCCGCTATGGGGCCGCGGGAGCCGTGGCGGGGGCCGCGGGGATGGGATTCTTCGATGTCGATGCCATGACCGTGTCGATGGCGCGCCTCATGCCCGAGGGGCTGAGCCCGCGCGAGGGAGCCTATGCGCTGCTGGCTGGCGTCGCGACCAACGTACTGACTAAGGTGGCTATCAGCGCTATTTTTGGTCGGCGTTGGTTTGCCGTACGGCTCTCGGTACTTACAGCCGCTTGCCTGCTGGCGGGATGGCTGACTCTGATGGTTACATTGATGCACATGGAGCCATGAAGTGCAGCGTCGCTTGCTAGTGCACCATGAACACCGGGAGTTCGGACGTGTCCAACACTCCCGTGGTAACACCGCCGAGGATGAGCTCCCGTAGCCGGGGTCGACCGTAGGCGCCCATGACCATGAGGCCCGCTCCAGCTCGGTAGGCTTGGTTCACCAAAGTGTTGCTGATATATAGCGAGTCGGGTTCCACGAGGACGGTTTCGACGGATGACTGATGGCGGCGCAAGGCGGTCGCCAGGCGCTCCACATCCTGGGCGACTACGGATCCACCCTCGGACACGCTCATGATGACTACTCGCTTGGCTTGCGCCAGCAGCGGCAGAGCAGCTGCAACCGCTCGCGCGCTCTCTCGCGTTGGTTTCCAGGCAATTGCGATCGTGTCGAGTGATGGAGGCCGCAATCCGGGGACGAGTACGGGCCGTCCCGATGCAAACAGTGCACCTTCCATTGCCTGCGCGGTCAACGCGTGGCTGCCGCGTTCGACAATGATCAGGTCTGATGCATGTCCATACTCGGCAATGCAATTCGCGACCTTGCCGGTTTCGCGGTGCCATTGCGCGGTGACTTTCCCAACAGCGGGACCGACCATGTCCGTGGGGATCTGTTCTCTCCGACAAGCATCGAGATATTCGCGCATGGTTTCAGCATGCTGCCGATCCGAAGCGGCGCGGAGCTGTTCGAGCATGTCTGGAATAAAGGCGCCTCCGAACGCCGACCCGAGTGTGACAGGCTCCGGACGTGCATATAGAAAATCGATATGGCTGGTGAATGTCCTCGCGAGGCTGATAGTTGTCTCAAATGCGGGGGCTTCAACGCCTGTACTGACGATGGGCAGCAGAATGGTTTTGAACATGACGACCCTGAACTTGCCGCTGGAAGTTGCATGAGGCTGACATGGCGCAGCGGTCGGTGACATGCGGACAAATGCTTACTACTCGCGTCATGCGGGGACTAAGTACTTTCTCGGATGACATCCGCGCGGTCCATGAATAACCTCTTCGGCGACCGCGGTCGATTCGGCTCATGGCACCGGTTCGCAGGATTTCCGTGAGTCAGACCCCCTAATTCGCGGCAATCACAAGAACAGAACCGGTGTCATGAGCCCTTTGCCGGGCGTCGTTGACACTGCGTGTCCTCGTTTCGATTTTTAGGAAGTTGCGCTCATGAGTCGGTCTCCAACCGGTCCCGAACAGTTGATTCACATGGCCAATGACATCGCGCACTTCTTCGCGACCACGGACGATCGGGATGCTGCGGTGAGAGGGATCTCGGATCACGTGCGGCGCTTTTGGACTCCGAGAATGCGACGCAAGCTCATCTCAGAGATGAACGACGGCCGGTCGGATGAACGGCTGGAGGAATTGCCCCGGCAGGCGCTGCATTTGCTTCGCGAGTATCCCGGGCTCGAGCCCGGACACTGGACCGAAGGCGGTCCAAGTGGCGGCAGCGACTGCGGCTGACCCTGTCGGTTGGGTCAGGTCGGCTGTTTACAGCGGCAGCGAATAGATGACCTGGGTCGGATCATCCAGCGAGCGACGGACGGTCATTCCCAGATCATGCGCCAGATGCTGCATGGCGGTATTGTCGGCCAGATCCACGGAGTATAACTGGGTGACTCCGTGACTTCGGGCATAGTCAATGAGCTGCTGCGCGAGAAGGCGTCCGAGCCCCTTGTGCTGCCAGGCATCGGCGACCGTCACGGCCATCTCACACACCTCCGGCTTTGACCCATGCGCATAGCGGCTGACGCCGACCTCGCGCTCGCAGTCGCCTTCCCGGACGGTGGCTACGAATGCCATGTTGTGTTGTCCATCGATATTGCAGAGTCGGTGCAACTCAGTCGCTGACAGCTCCTTGACCGCACCGAGAAAGCGAAAGCGCCGCGTTTCATCCGAGAGAGTGCGAACGAACTCTGCTTCAATCTGGGTATCGGATGGATGCAGTTGCCGGATCGTGACGCGATGTCCGGCGATGGTGTGATCGGTTGCGGTTTGCATTTGAATGGCCTCCTCGTTTGGCCGAATACTGAGCCGCACGCAGAGCGCCGCATATCGTGGAAAACCGCATCACTTTCGGAGTAGGTACTCGTCCGAATGGGTCGGATCCAACTCGTTCCCTAGACTTCGGCAGTGTCGCCCCCGAGTCGAGACAAGACATTGGCTACCTACACAACGCAGACCGTCCTGGACATTCGGCACTGGAATGACAGGTTGTTCAGTTTCAGGACGACCCGGCCGGACAGTCTACGATTTGAGAACGGTCAGTTTGTGATGCTCGGGCTGCAATTGCCGGATCGTAAGATCGTGCGCGCGTACAGCATAGCCAGCGCCAATTACGAGGAGCATCTCGAGTTCTACAGCATCAAGGTTCCGGATGGAGCGCTGACGTCGCGCCTACAGCAGGTTCGGCGTGGAGAGGGGATTCTCATCAGCTCCAAGCCAACAGGTACACTGGTATTGCGTGATCTTCGGCCTGGAAGGCGTTTGTTTCTGCTTGCGACTGGAACCGGCATCGCGCCTTTTCTCAGTATCGTCAAAGACCCCGACGTGTATGAGCGCTTTGAGCAGATCGTTCTAGTGCACGGTGTGCGGCTGGGCTCGGACCTCGGCTACGCGGATTCTGTTCTGGGCTCGTTGCGTGAGGACCCCTACCTCGGAGAGCTGGTCCGCGCGAAGTTGTTGCATTACACCTGTGTGTCGCGGGAGCCCAGCGAGCATCGAGGCCGGGTCACAACGGCCCTCGCCTCTGGTCAGCTTTGCGACGATCTACGGATTGGATCTCTGGACGCTCGGCGGGATCGGCTGATGATCTGCGGCAACCTGGATATGTTGACCGATACCTGCCGTTTTCTCGATGCGGCGGGTTTTGAGGCTTCCGCTCATATCGGAGCGGGTGGCGACTATGTGATTGAGCGCGCGTTTGCGGAAAGTCTCGCCGGCAAAGTAGCCGCCTGAAGCCAACCCATACGTAGTTTCCGCAATTCGCAGGCGCCGATTACGTATGTTGCCAATGCGGAAACTATCGTAGGTTGGTCTCAATCGGCGCCAACGGTGCCCCGGAGAAAACCATGAGGCTCATTGGCAGGTTTATTGCCGCGACATTGCTCTTAGGACTCGTCAGCTCAATGTCGGCGGCTGGCGAGATGCCGCCAGTGCCCAATGCGGATGCTTTCGTCACGCTGAGAGGGGGCCTGGTTTCGGCGGGCATCGGGTACGAGTGGGGCCGTGGGACGGTGACGTTTCAGGGTAACCGATACGAATTCTGCATTCGTGGACTGTCTATAGGAGAGGTAGGTGCTGCGGACATTCGCGCCGAAGGCGTCATCTTCCACATGAGCTCCCTGGACGACTTCCCAGGTAAGTATTCCGCCGTTTCAGTGGGAGCAGCGCTCATCAAGGGCGAGTCGACAGCCATGCTCAAGAACCGGCGTGGGGTCACGCTGCAGATGGACAGCCGCGTGACGGGCCTTCGATTTAACATCTCCGCTTCAGGCGTAAGGATTTCGTTGGCCGGTACGCGGGGCTGCCCTGAGTCCCAGACGATACAGCGCTGAGCCGGAGGCGGCTCGGGACATTGCGGAAGATACGTACAGATCCGCGGCCCCTTTGGAGCACAATCTGAATTTGCGGTATTCCAAGTGCCTCGAGTGACCGACACCCATACCTCCAGAGAGCTCAGCGCCCTGCTCGACGCTGCCGTCGATGGCATTGTCATCATTGACCACCTGGGCGTCATCCGCAGTTTCAATCGTGCTGCGGAGCGGCTGTTCGGTTATACGAGCGATGCGGTGCTGGGGCGGAACGTGACTGTTCTGATGGACGAAGAGGATCGCAACACCCACGACGGGTTTCTGGCGAGATATCTAGCGTCACGCGTTCCGCACATAATTGGTCGAGGACGCGATGTAACTGCCCGGCGCAAAGACGGCAGCCTCTTCCCAATTCACCTGGCGGTAGGGGTCATCGCCGGCGAGGAGCCGCCGCGGTTCCTGGGGTTCATACACGACATCACTGAAACCCGCCGCATGGAGGCTGAATCTCATCGGCTCCAGGAGCGGCTCATGCACGTCTCGCGGTTGGCGACGGTCGGCGAGATGGCATCCGGGATCGCACACGAGCTCAATCAACCGCTGGCCGCCATGGCGACCTATGCTCATGCGTGCGACCGTCTGCTGGCTCTGCCGGAACCGGATATCGAAGAGGTGCGATCGGCTCTCAAGCTCATCGCCGAGCAGGCGGTGCGGGGGGGAGATATCATC
>Ga0068862_100005136_pt1 | contig 11004 bp, 10 predicted proteins | sample KBSSwiS52_FD_66598 | JGI IMG/M metagenome (GOLD analysis project Ga0068862, IMG submission 66598) | Switchgrass rhizosphere microbial communities from Kellogg Biological Station, Michigan, USA - KBS Switchgrass S5-2 | ecosystem: Host-associated > Plants > Roots > Rhizosphere > Soil ... | reverse complement strand
CGAGTCCATCCGCAACTCGTCCGCGTCGACGCACTCGATCTCACGGACGGTGTCGAACAGGGCGCCCACCACTTCATCGACCGATGGCGTGCGGCCAAGTGCGGCTGCCAGCGTCGCGGCAGGCGGGGGTAACGCAACGGCGTCCGCGAGCGAGCTCACGAGCGGCTGATCATCCTCCACCAGAATCGATCCGTGCTGTAGCATGGCACCCTCATCCCGCCATTGGGCACTGCCCACGAGCTTGTGACCATCGACAACGAGCTCGCCGGCGGCGGGTCGCTCGAAGCATGGGGCAGCGGATGGTGGCAGCGATCGTTCTCGCGGCGCCGCGACCTCCACGCTCACGCCAAGCCGCCTCAATCCGCCGACGAGAAGACGATTGATGCGTCCGTACGATTCGCGAAGTGAGCCGGCGAGGTGGGCGGGTGCCGTTACGCTATATGTGATCTCTCGATGATGCAGCAGCGATCGGCCTCCGGTCGGCCGGCGGACGACGGCGACGCCGCGCTCGCGGGCCCGATCGGGATCGTACGTCCCACGCGCCGCCTGATTTCGTCCGAATGAGATCGTTGGTTCCGACCATGTGTACACCCGCAATACCGCGGTGCCCGACGCACTGGCGCGCTCGAGCAATGCCTCATCGAGCGCCATGTTTTCTGCCCCGGTGAGCGGGGGCGTCAGCAACAACGACCAATGCATGAGATTCGGCTAACCAGGCGACACACGCCGAGCGGGACACGACCGAACGTACGCGCGATCGCCGCAGAATGAAACAGCTTAGCCACTGAATCGACCGCATCGAGCTCACGTCGCGGACCCTTCCGCGCGGAGGTACGTTTAAGCGCTCCACGGCGCAGCACCCCATTTGAGTCGTTCGAGGATTGCATGACGACTACGAGCAAGCCAATGCCGCTCACGGAAGTCGACCCGTTTCCCGGTCGCCACATCGGTCCCAGCGCTGCCGAGCAGCAGGCGATGCTGGACGTGCTGGGGTATCGGTCGCTGGACGAGTTCATCGAAGCTGTCGTGCCCGGGAAGATTCGGTTCCGCGGTTCGCTCAAAACCGGGCGACCCCGGACCGAGCACGACGTGCTGGCCGAGCTCCGCACCATGGTGGCGACCAACAAGGTTTTCCGGTCGTTCATCGGGCTCGGCTACTACGACACGCTGACACCGCCAGTCATTCAGCGGAACATCCTGGAGAACCCCGGCTGGTACACGGCGTACACGCCGTACCAGGCCGAGATCGCGCAGGGACGACTCGAGGCGCTCCTGAACTATCAGACGATGGTCATGGATCTGACCGGGATGGCGATCGCGAACGCGTCGCTGCTCGATGAGGGGACGGCGGCCGCCGAAGCGGTGGCCATGGCGCACGCGGTGAAGGGCAAGGAAGGGAAGGAGACCGTTGTCATCTCGAGCGCTTGCCACCCGCAAACGATCGACGTGGTGCGTACGCGTGCCGAGGCGCGTGGGTGGAGGGTTGTCGTGGCCGACGAGAAGGGCCTGAAGGCCGGCGCTGACACGTTTGTCGTGGTCGTGCAGTATCCCGCGACCGACGGCGGCGTGCACGACTATCGCGAGCTCGCGGATTCCGCGCATGCGTCTGACGCAATGGTGGTCGTGGCGACTGACCTCCTCGCGCTGACGCTTCTGGCGCCGCCGGGCGAGTGGGGCGCCGACGTCGTTGTGGGCAACTCGCAGCGATTCGGCGTTCCGCTTGGCTATGGCGGCCCGCACGCCGCGTTCTTCGCCACGAAGGACGAGTACAAGCGCGTCATGCCTGGTCGCATCATCGGCGTGTCGCGCGATACGGCGGGGAAACCGGCGCTGCGCATGGCGCTGCAGACGCGCGAGCAGCACATCCGTCGCGAGAAGGCGACGAGCAATGTGTGTACGGCGCAGGTGCTGCTCGCTGTCATCGCGGGGATGTACGCGGTGTGGCACGGGCCCGAGGGGCTCACCCGCATTGCGAAGCGAGTCCACAAGCTGACGGCGGCTCTGGCGGCGGGGCTCGAGCGAGCCGGACACAAGATCCGTCACGACGTGTTCTTCGACACGATCTGCGTCGAGCCTAACGGGGGAGGGAAGGGCGCCGAGGACATCGTCCGGGCCGCGCGTGACCGGAGCATCAATCTGCGGGCCGACGGCGACGCGGTGTGTATTGCGTTCGACGAGACGGTCACTGCCGCGGACGTCACCGAGGTGCTTGCGGCGTTCGGCGTAGCGAATGCGAACGTCGACGAGCTGGCGATGGAGACGGACGATCGCTTCGACGAGCGGTTCGCGCGCACGAGCGCGTTCCTGACACACCCGGTCTTCCATAGCCACCACTCCGAGACCGAGATGCTGCGCTATATGCGCACGCTCGAGTCTCGCGATTTCTCGCTCGTGCACGGCATGATCCCGCTGGGCTCGTGCACGATGAAGCTCAATGCGACGGCCGAGATGATCCCGGTCACGTGGACGGAGATTGGCAAGCTGCATCCGTTCGCGCCGCGCGAGCAGGCGCCGGGGTACGGCCAGATGTTCACGCAGCTCGAGTCGGATCTCGCCGACATCACCGGGTTCGACGCGGTCTCGCTGCAGCCTAACGCAGGCTCGCAGGGCGAGCTGGCCGGGCTGCTCGTGATCCGGCGGTATCACGAATCGCGCGGCGAAGGGCACCGAAACGTGTGCCTCATTCCGCAGTCGGCCCACGGAACGAACCCGGCCAGCGCGGTGATGGCCGGGCTCGAGGTCGTCGTGGTGAAGACGGATCCGAACGGCAATATCGATGTCGCCGACCTGGAGGCGAAGGCCCGCGAGCACAAGGCAAACCTGGCCGCGCTCATGGTGACCTATCCGTCCACGCACGGTGTGTTCGAGGAGACCATCATTGACGTCTGCTCGATCGTGCATGCCAACGGCGGCCAGGTGTACATGGACGGCGCGAACATGAACGCGCTCGTCGGCGTCGCTCGGCCCGCCGACATCGGAGCGGACGTCTGCCACATCAACCTGCACAAGACATTCTGCATTCCGCACGGTGGCGGCGGCCCGGGGATGGGACCCATTGGCGTCGCGAAGCACCTCGCGCCGTTCCTGCCGGGTCACCCGGTGGTCCACCTCGACGGGCGCGACACGTTAGGCGCGGTGTCGGCCGCGCCGTGGGGGAGCGCGAGTATCCTCCCGATCTCGTGGGTCTATATCCGCATGATGGGCGGCTCCGGGCTGACGGACGCGACGAAGGTCGCCATCCTCAACGCGAACTACATCGCGAAGCGGCTCGAGCCGTACTTCCCGGTGCTGTACAAAGGACAGAACGGACTCGTCGCGCACGAATGCATCGTCGACCCGCGCGGCGTGAAGCAGGCCAGCGGCGTGGAAGTGGAGGACATTGCCAAGCGGCTCATGGACTATGGCTTCCACGCACCGACCGTTTCGTTCCCGGTGGCCGGAACGCTCATGATCGAGCCAACCGAGAGCGAATCGAAGGCGGAGCTGGATCGCTTCTGCGACGCGATGATCGCGATTCGCGAGGAGATCCGCGACGTCGAATCGGGCGTGCTGGACAAGAAGGACAACCCGCTCAAGAACTCGCCGCACACGATGGAAGCGGTGATCGCGGACGACTGGTCGCACGCGTACTCGCGAGAGCGCGCGGCGTTCCCGCTGCCTTCAACCCGGCACCGGAAGTTCTGGCCGGCGGTCGGTCGCGTGGAGAGCGCGTACGGCGATCGGAACCTGGTCTGCGCCTGTCCGCCGATCGAGGAATACGTCTAGTCGGGAATCGGGAATCGAAAGCGGGGCGTCTCCTTCGGAGACGCCCCGCTTTGCCTTCAGCTGACGACTAATGGCTAATAGCCAATAGTTATAAGCAGCCTATTCACCGACGTGACTCTTGTACGCGTTTGCGTCCATCAGCCCATCGCGATCCTTGGCGTTCGCCAGGCGGAGCTTGATCATCCACCCGTCGCCATACGGATCGCTGTTGACGAGCGCGGGCTCGCCGTCGAGACGCGAGTTGATCTCCACCACTTCGCCGGCGACCGGCGAATAGAGCTCCGAAACCGCCTTCACCGCCTCGATCGTCCCGAACACATCGTGTGCCTTGAGCTTGTCGCCGACTTTCGGCAGCTCGACGAACACGACGTCTCCGAGTTCACCCTGGGCGTAATCGGTGATACCGACCTGCACGACGGCGTCATCGCCCGTTGATTTGAGGTACTCGTGCTCGGCGGTATAGCGAAGATCGGCTGGGATCGACGACACGAATAATCTCTCGGCGAGTTGTGGGATGGATGGACGCTGGGAGCGCGAAGTCTAGACGTACCCTATTGGACCGTCAAGAAACCGCGGACGTCGCTGCGTGCGAGGCGGCCTCACGCTCCAGTGACTGCCACACGTCGCTGACCCGCTCTTCGAGCTCGCGAACCGTTCCGATGTTCTCGATGATGTAGTCGGCTCGCGCCCGCTTCAGCTCCGCGGGCATCTGGGCGGTGATCATGTCCATCGCGTCGGTCTCGCTGAGCCGACGCTCCCGCATCAAACGTTCGAGTCGCACCGGCCGAGGTGCGTCGACGAGGATGATGCGATCGAACTGGTCCACGAGCCCGCGCTCGAACAACAGCGGGATGTCCTGGACCACGAGACGGTCGCCGCGCTGGCGCGCCTCGTTCACGAGCCGGTCGCGATACGCAGCGACTTCCGGGTGAACGATCGTGTTCAACTCCTCGAGCTGCTCATGGTCGGAGAACACCAGCCGCCGCAGCGCGTCGCGATCGAGGCTGCCGTCGGGGGCCACGACCTCCTGGCCCCAACGGCGAACGATCTCATCGAACGCCGGCATGCCCGGCTCCACCACGCGACGCGCCAGCACGTCCGCATCGATGATAGTCGCACCGCGCTCGGACAGGAGTCGCGCCACCGTCGACTTCCCGCTAGCAATATTTCCCGTTAGACCGATGAGAAGCATGTGCTTGAAATGCGAACGTCGTGGCTAGGGCGTTGCAGGGCTGCAAGGTAGGAACCGCCCGGATGGAAAGTCAACGTACGGGTCGCTTTCCGAGGTCACTATGTTGGCAATCGAGCCTGTTGGACGACATTGATTCGGTAAGATGGTCAACCAGCAATGACACCCTTCGAGGAGGACTGACGTGGCGAAGTCGAATCGTCGGAACGGCGAGCGGAGCAACGGAGGTGCCCGCACCGCCGTAAAGCGCGGTCGCATCGCGTCACACTCGTCGGATGCCATCAAGCACCCGATTGCCCCGAATGCGCCAGTTGACCTTTCGTCGCGGCCGCCGCTTCCAACTGGAACCGTTCAGCTCCTCTCGGATGCCGAGGAGGCGGAATTCGAGGAAACAGTCAGAAGGCAGCTGCAACTGATCGGTGAGGACCCGGATCGCGAGGGACTTGTTCGTACCCCGAAACGCGTCGCCCGTTCGCTGGCCTGGCTAACCCGGGGCTACCGCGAGGATGCGTGGACGGCAGTCGGAGAGGGCGTGTTCGCCGAAGAACACGACCACATGATCATGGTGCGCGACATCGAGCTCTACTCGCTGTGTGAGCATCACCTTCTGCCATTCTTTGGGAAAGCCCATATCGCGTACATCCCGTCGGGCCGTATCGTTGGACTCTCGAAGCTGCCGCGGCTGGTTGAAGTGTTCGCACGTCGACTTCAGGTCCAGGAACGGCTTACCGATCAAATCGCTCAGGCGGTCTGCGAGGTCCTGAAGCCACGCGGTGTCGGCGTCGTCATCGAGGCGATGCACCTCTGCATGATGATGCGCGGCGTCGAGAAGCAGAACTCGAAGACGATCACCAGCGCCCTGGTCGGGTCCTTCCGGGACGATGCAAAAACGCGAGACGAGTTCCTCCGCCTCGCACATGCCCGGGAGTAAGCGCTAGGCCGCGGTGCGCCGGGGCCGCTGCTGGGCCTCAGCCAGGAGGAGGCTCACGACGTACTCGGCGCCGCCGCGCTGACGAAGCTCCGTTGGAGTCGCGTGTACGTAGCGCTGACAGGTGTTTCGGAACGCGCTGCCTGAGGGAAACTTGAGCGCCGCGGACACGGCATCGGCGCTTCGGTTGAGGTCATCCAGCATCTGCGCGGCGACGATCAACCGACCCCAGGTGAGCAGGCGAGGGGGCGCGGGGAACCCTGCGTGGGTAAGTCGCTTGGTGAGCGAGCGCCGCGGCGTCGACAGCAGTTGAGCGAGGTCGTCCCCGGTGAGGTTTTCGTGCGCCCGCGTCACTGCGACCAGCACCGCATCGCGAACCGTAGGATCGAATCCCGCCAGGGCGGTGCGCAGATTGTTTGCCACGGAACGCGACTCTGCCTGCTCCAGCATGGCCCACAGGTCTGCTGGCGCGTCGTCCCTGTCCGCGATGATCAGCCCGTCCAACCCGGCGCGACCGGCATCGAAGACATCGCGAACTCGGTCAGTGCGCACGGCGACATAGGCGATGGTCACGAGTCGCGGGTAGAGGCGCCGCAGCTGCCGCACCGGGTCGAGATCCATCGAGCCATTGGCGTACAGGTCGAGCACCGCCAGCGAGACAGGCTCGGTATCGCAGAGCCGGCGCACGGCGTCCCACCCGTCGCACGGGGTCACCAGATACCGCCCTCGGATCGCGGCGCGCAGACGGTGAAGTTGTTCTGGACTCTTGAGAAGCGCCGCGACGATTCCCATATGCGGGATTTCTGGTGACTGTAAGCCTTGCCAGAAAAGACGGTTGGCGAACGGGGCGCGTCACCCGACGTCGGGAATCGGGAATACTGGGAACTGGGAACGGGGAACCGGGAACCGAGGCTCCGCGCGGAGGCGCGGTGCCCTGTTCCCCGTTCCCAGTTCCCGCTATTCCCGATTCCCTACAAAAGGCGCCCCTGATCCTCGTCCCGTCGAGGCACCTGGTGACACGCGCGGCAGCGGGCTTCATAGGAATCCGTTCCGCCCACCTGAATCACCGGTGAGTCGTAGCGTGCCGGACGCCCTTCCACGAGCCGCTGGTTTCGGCTCGCCGGAGAACCGCAAAGCACGCAGATGGCGTGGAGCTTGTCGACCACCTCCGCTATCGCCATGAGCTGAGGCATCGGGCCGAACGGCTCCCCGCGAAAGTCGGTGTCAGTGCCCGCGAGGATCACCCGGCGGCCGCGCGCCGCGAGCGACGTCGTGAGGTCCACGATCGAGTCGTCCAGGAACTGCGCTTCGTCGATCGCGATCACGCGTGCCATCGGATCCAGGCACTGGGCGATCTGCGCGGACGAGTCCACCGGCACCGCCTCCACGCTCCGCCCGTCATGACTCGAGATCGCGTAAATGCCCGAATAGCGACCATCGAGGTGGGACTTGAACACCTGCACTCGCTTGCGCGCAATCATTGCTCGACGGACGCGACGAATGAGCTCTTCGCTCTTACCACTGAACATCACGCCCGCGATGACCTCTATCCAACCTCCAGTGAGCTGGAAACCGGTCACGAATCTTCCCGCCTCGGGCGTCGCGCGTTCCGGACTCGTTCGCCCCGCTCGCTCCACTCCTCCCGCTCGCGCGCGGCTCTGGGAACACGCCCTTCATCGGAACGGTCGCGGAATCCACCGCGCCCGCGCGGCTTGTCATCATCGCGGCGCGGGCGTCGCTCACCGCCGTCCCGGTCACGGCCGAATCCTCGTGGTCCGCGATCGCCGCGATCGCGAGATCGGTCGCCGCCGAAGCGAGCTCCCTCGCGAGAGCCGCGGCCAGCGTCCCGGAAACCCCCACGTCGTGCGTCACCGGGACCGGATCGCCGCGGCCCTCCGGATTCGCGCCGGCCCTCGCGGCTTCCTTCGCGCGGCCGCGGCGCAGGGCGGTCATCCACGCGTGCGGTTATCCGACGTCCCTTGACCGTCAGGCCGTTCATTTTCTCGATCACTGTCTCAGCATCCGCCGAGGCGATCTCCGCCACCGAGTGACCATCGCGGATGTCGAGTTTCCCAATCCGGTCACTTGTGATGCCCGACTCGCCCGTGATCGCCCCGACCAGATCCCCGGGCCTCACCCCGTCGCGGTCGCCGATGCTCATGAAGACGCGTGTGAACTCACCGGCGCCGCGACCCGCCTCGGTGCGCTTCGGGCGTGCGTCCCGCCGCTCGTCGCCACGGTCCGCGGGACGCTCGGCGGCTCGAGGAACCGGCCGTTCCGCTTCGGCGCGTCGAGCATTCTCTTCGCTCCGCTGGCGTTCGAGGACGCGGAGCGCTGCGGCCGCGATCTCCAACCCGTCGAACTCGGACAAGAGAGGTTCCAACGCCAACACCTCGCGCACGGGGAACCCGCCCTGCAGCTCGGCGCGAATCGCGGCGCGGACTCGCTCGTCCCGAGCGCGGGCTTTCACCGCGGCTCGCGAAACGTCCAGTGGCTCGACCGCGCCTGTGGTGAGCCTGCGCAGCGCGGGTACCTGACGCGGCGCGACCAGCGCGACTACCTGCGCCGGCGCGGTGGCCTCGACCTTCGCTACCACGCCTGCGCTGAGCGGCAGGTCGTAGAACACCACCAACGCTGCCTGCTCCTCGATTGGCGCGCCTTCGACGCGCACGCTCGCGTCCCCCTCGAAGCCAAGCGATGCCACGGCGGCTCGAGCTTCCTCGACGGCATTCGAGTCACTCGCGAGCACGATCACGGATGGTGGATCCAGATCGTCGAGCAGGCGCCGAAACGCGGCATGTCGACTTGTCGGCGTGGTACTCACATAGCGAATCGCCAGCGACGCCGTGCCGCTCTCCTCAAGGCCGAGCCCCAGGCGGCTCGCGCGACGAAGGTGGTGCTCTATCAAGGCATCCACGTCGGGCGTAAGGCGGTCGGCCACGACGATGCGGCTCGCGTCTTTCGGGATTTCCGCGAGAACGACCTCGAGGGCCTCGCCCTCGCGGGCCTCGAGCAGCTCGTCGGCCCAGGCGATGATCACGGTGCGCACGCCTTCGAGCTTCACGGCTGAGCTCCGAAGAAGCGCTACGAGCGTGCTCGGGGTACCGGCAACCGCGGGCACCACGCGCGACCCCAAGAGTCGCGCGCCTCGGCCCGCCGCTGTGATTGCCACCAATGGCGCGACCGAGCGATCGCTGAGCGACCGGCTGATGGCCGCCATGGCGACCGCGGTGTCGGTGTCCGCCGTAAGAACGAGCAGCTGCGTCGCGTCCGCGTCAGGGGTGACGCGATCGAGCGCTGGCTCGAGGACGCGTGCCATCGCGAACTCGGCGTGCGGAAGCACGTGGACTGCGTGCGGGGCGGACCGCCCCACACTCGCTTCTCGTTCTACCACTCGGGCTCCTTGCGTCTGAAGGCGCCGCAGGCGGCGCGAAAGTTGTTTGGCGAGCCCGAAGTATAGTCCGCCGGGTCGCGCTCTGGTCAGCGGATCGCGGGCGTCACTATCTTTTGCGCCACCGAAGCCGGGGTGCTTGCGTTTACCGGCGTCGTACTGCAATGGATCGGTGTGCGCCGCGCGCAGCCGACGTGCAGATTGGACGCTCCCGTAGTGGAGACACACCGTGAGCATTGCAGTCCGGGTCGAGCCATTGGTTGGAAACCCAAGCGACGTGGAGTATCGGTGGGATACCGACACCGACATCCTCACGGCGAATCTGCGCACGCGCGCTGCCGGTGATGGCGCGTCGGGCTCCGTCGAGATCGAAGGCGCCGACGGGTCGTGGCTGATCCTCGATCTGAACGGCGGGTCCGTCCACGGCGTCGAGGTTGCCGTGTGGCCTGAGGTTCGAAAGCGTTCCGCCCTCGCTCCGCCAAGCGAAACGACCGATGGCCGCGTCATGGTTGGCGGGTCCGACAACGGCATTGCGTCGATCGAGATGAACACGGCGATGGCTGCCGAAGCGGATGACTCCGAGCGCACGATTCATTTTCGCCTCGGCCCATCGCGGCAGACGAGAACCGTGCGCATCGCGCGCGACATTCTCATCGATGTGGACGGGAAGGACCGGATCGCGGGCGTGTGGCTCCTCGGCGTTCCTCCATTTCCGGAAGGCCAGTGATCACCACCATCGTCCTGATCAAGGCCGACCCGAAGCGGATTCCGGAAGCGGCCATGAAGCTCGCCGGCATCGACGGCGTGCAAGAGGTGTATTCCGTATCCGGCGAATGGGATCTCGTCGCGATCGTGAAGGTCGCGGAGTATGAGCAGATCGCACAGGTCGTGACGGAGCGCTTTCCGGAGGTCTCGGCGATCGAGCGGACGCAGACGCTCACGGCCTTCCGGGCCTACTCCAAGAAGGACCTCGAACAGGCCTGGGATATCGGCGTCGAGTAGGGCCAGCCGGGTCGTTCCGCCTGCCTAACGGGTTGGTCGGCAGGTTTCCTTCAGCCGGGCTTGCGTCGCGTTTGGACCACCTCTCCGAGTACATCGTGTCGCTGTTCGCGCCCGAGGACGAGCTGCTGGGCGCGCTGCGCGAGGAAGCCGACCGCACCGGCCTGCCTCCGACGGCGATCTCGGCCGACGCCGGGCGTTTTCTCCAGGTGCTGCTGCGCTCGATCGGCGCGCGGCGCGTCCTGGAGGTCGGCACGTTAGGCGGATACTCGGCGATCTGGATGGCACGGGCGCTGCCGCCAGCCGGGGTCGTCGTGACGTTGGAACGCGAGGAACGGCATGCCGAATTCGCGCGACGGTACGTCGCGCGCGCTGGACTCGCGGCGGTGGTCGACGTTCGACAGGGTCGTGCGCTCGACATCCTGCCGTCACTCGATGGCGAGGAATTCGACCTGATCTATCTCGACGCGGACCGTGGCCCGATCGCGACGTACTTCGACTGGGCGATGCGCCTCGTTCGCCTCGGCGGATTGATCCTCGCCCACAATGTCCTGCTCGGCGGCCGGGTCGCGGAGCAGGCGTCGCGCACGGATGATGAGGATCTGAGAGCGGTACGGGCCTTCAACCTGAGGATCGCCGGTGATCGCCGCGTCACCTCGATCCTCATGCCGGCGTATGACGGCTTCCTGGTCACCGTAGTGAACAGCCGTTAGGCAAGCGTCCGATCGGACC
>Ga0068862_100005134_pt1 | contig 11008 bp, 11 predicted proteins | sample KBSSwiS52_FD_66598 | JGI IMG/M metagenome (GOLD analysis project Ga0068862, IMG submission 66598) | Switchgrass rhizosphere microbial communities from Kellogg Biological Station, Michigan, USA - KBS Switchgrass S5-2 | ecosystem: Host-associated > Plants > Roots > Rhizosphere > Soil ... | reverse complement strand
GGCCTCGCCCGGATCGACTGGGCCATGGCCGATAAGCCCAAGGTGGTCATCGTCGAGCTGGGCGCCAACGACATGCTGCGGGGGATCGATCCCGACAATACACGGCAGAACCTGGCCGGGATCATCGAGAAGGCGCAGGCGGCGGGCGCCAAGGTGCTGCTGGCGGGGATGAAATCGCAGCGCAATCTTGGCGCCGACTACGTGCAGAAATTCGATGCGATCTACCCCGATCTCGCCAAGCAATACAACGTGGCGCTCTATCCCTTCTTCATGGCGGGCATCGTCGGCGACGATGGCAAGGCCGATGCGAAGCTGCTGCAAGGCGACGGGCTGCACCCGACCGAAGCCGGGGCGAAGGTGATCGTCGACGGCATTATGCCGGACCTATTGAAGCTGCTGGACGGGCAATCGTGAGCACGCCGTTCCGGGTCGCGCATGCGGGCACGACCGAGGACGACGTCGCCGGCGGCCATTGGTCGGCGTTGACCCGGCGCTGTCTGTCGGCACTTTCGGAGAAAGGGCCGGTCCCGACCGGCGATGGCGGGCTCGGCTTTGTCTATGTGACCGATCTGCTCGGTGCCAATCTTTCGGAGGTCGTCGATCATCTGCGCCTCAGCACCGGCCTCAAGAATTGGGTGGGCACGGTCGGGATCGGTATCCTTGGACATGAAGGGGCCGGCCATGACGGGCAGGCGGCGGAGTATTTCGACGCGCCGGCGATGACGGTGATGATCACCGATCTTTCCGCCGATTCCTTCCGCCTGTTCGAGCAGCAGGAGATCGGCACCAGCGCCTTCTCGAAGCAGCATGGCCGCTGGATCGAGAGCCATGGCGCGCAGCTCGGGCTGATCCACGGCGATCCCAGGAGCCATCGCCTGCCGGCGATCCTGGAATCGCTCGCCGACAGCAGCGGATTATATCTGGTCGGCGGTCTCGCCTCTTCGCGCGGGCCTTATGCCTTGGCGGCGGACCACGTCGCCGAGGGTGGCGTGTCCGGCGTGATGTTCGCCGGCGCGGTCGGTGTCTCGACGGGCTTGAGCCAGGGCTGCTCGCCGATCGGCCCGACCCACACCATCACCGAATGCGACAACAACATCGTGATGATGATCGACGACCGCCCGGCGCTCGACGTCTTCAAGGAAGAGATCGGTGAGGTGCTCGCACGCAACTTGAACCGCGCGGCCGGCTATATCTTCGCCGCCTTGCCGGTGAAGGCGTCGGACACCGGCGACTATATGGTGCGCAACCTGGTGGGAATCGATCCGAACAAGGGCTGGATCGCGATCGGCGATCTGGTCTCCAAGGGCGACCCGATCCTGTTCACCCGCCGCGACAAGCCGAGCGCCGAGACCGATCTCGACCGCATGCTGTCGAAGCTGAAGCAACGCATCGACAAGCCGATTCGCGGCGGAATCTATGTCTCGTGCCTATCGCGCGGCGTCAACCTATTCGGCCCGGATGCGGCGGAGACACGCCGGATCAACGCACAGCTCGGCGATTTCCCGCTGGTGGGATTCTTCGCGAACGGCGAGATCAGCCACGACCGGCTCTATGCGCATACCGGCGTGCTGACGCTGTTTACTTAATGGCGCGCACGCACCGCTGCCTGATGGGTCTCACGCAGCTTCAAGCTTGAGGCTGGGCAAGAAGATGCGCCGTCAATCCGCGTATTCGAGCTCCGGATCGCGCAGCGGAAAGAACCGTTCGCGGGTGCCGTCGAAGGCGCGGCAGAAGGAGGTCTCGCGCACCACGCCGCTGGCATCGACATAGTCGATCCGGCCGCAGAAGATGAGCGCGATGACTTCGCTGTCCTTCACCAGGTTCTTGTTCCAGGTGCGCTCCGGCACCTTGTAGGTGAAGGTGGCGGCTTCGCCGGCATTGAGCGTGAGGACGCCGATGTCGTTCCGGCCGGCGGGGATCGGAACGCGGCGCGGGCTGCTCCATTGCTGGATATCGACCGAAAGCACGCTCTCGACCACCTGTGCGGTCGAGCTGCCGGTGTTGCAGATCGTGTAGGTCACCTCGATCGGCTCGCCGAGCTGGCAGTTCTTGGAATGGACGTCGCGCAGGACGAAACGCGGCCTGAGCGCGGTGAAGAATTCGTTCTTCACGGTTTCCAGGCGGCGGCGGATCCGATGCGTCTGGCTGATGCTGGCGAGCGCGATGACCACCGCCAGGGCGGCGATGCTAGAGGAGACGGCCACGTCGGGATGCGCCCGCCAGCTGGCGAAGGTGTCGCCCAGCCAGGTCAGAATGGGGTCGTCCACCAGGCCCAGCCAGGCCAAAGACTGAAAGATTCCTTCGAAATTCATGGCGGTCCATCCCGGTCCGAAGCCACGAAAACGGCCGTTAAGAGGCCGGCGGCCGTCCGCGGCTGTGTCTTTCAAACGTCAATCCTGTCGGCTTCGTTCCCCGGCGAAGGCGGGTTTCCGAGCCTCCCGTCTTGTAGTTGAAGCCCGGCGTTTTTATGTATTATCGGAGAAGCGCGGCGATTCGCCGGGCGCGGCGGTCAGGTGCCGCGCAGGGCCTCTGCGGCGCGCAGAAGTTGGGGCACTACAGCAATGCGTTTCTTCGTTGCCCTGAGCTTGCCCGAGAACGTGCGCTGGCAGTTGCGCCTTCTCTGCGGCGGCCTGCCCGGCGCCCGCTGGGTGCCGCCGGAGAACTTCCACATCACGCTGCGCTTCCTCGGCGATGTCGATGGCCGCGACATCGACTATGTCGACGCCGCGCTCGCCAACATCCGCGCCCCCGGCTTCATGTTGCGGCTTGCGGGAGTCGGACATTTCGCCAGCGGCAATCGGGTGAAAGCGGTCTGGGCGGGCGTCGAGAAGGAGCCGGCTCTCTTACATCTGCATGACAAGATCGAATCGGCGGTGGTGCGCGCCGGCCTGCCGCCGGACGGTCAGAAGTTCACGCCGCATGTGACCTTGACCTGGCCCAAGGATCCGCCGGTTGCCAAGCTGCAGCAATATCTCGCCGGACATAACCTCTTTCGCTCGGATCCGTTCGAGGTGACGCACTTCACCCTGTTCACGAGCGAGCTCGGCAGCGAGAACTCGGTCTATCACGCGGAGCGCTCTTACGCGCTGACCGCGCGGCCTCAGTTAGTGCAGAACACGGGACGTTGAGGCCGGCATTTCCGGCGCGGTCGGCGTGGCAAGGCCTGCGTAAGGCGGGATCGGCTTGGCGACCATCCCGGCTTCACTGAGATCGCGCGCGAGATCGACCAGATGCGGCAAAGCCGCACGCGCCGCCGTCCCGGGCATCAGCTGGCGCAAAGCCACGGTCGCGACGAAATAGCCCCCGGATTGCGCCGCCGCCATCGCATCGATCAGCAAGGCTTCATCGGGGCTGAGCAAGCGACACTGCACGCAGCGGATGTCGATGCTGCGCGAGGCCGAAGCGGCCAGCACCGTCATCAAGCTGTCGATCGCGAGGGCTGACCGAGAGAGTCCGAAGCGCGCGAAGGCCTGATGCGTGACGTCGTCGAAAGATTCTTTGGCCTTGAAGGCCTGCACCCAGCTGCGCACCGCCCAGACCGTGAACTGCGCAGTGAAATCCAGCGTGCTCACGTCCGGCATCGCCATCAACTCGCTCCGGCAATCGTCCTCATGCTCGCGTGCTTCCGGGGTGTTGTCATTGACCGCCGGAACTTTGGCCACGGCTTTGGGGCGACCGGATCGTGCCATGCGACGTCCTTGAGTTGGGGGAAGGTCGCACCGGAGAGTTTTCTTCGCGGGAGTTGCCGCGCCTGCCTGAACACGGCCCGAATATGAACTCCCCGGTGCTGGCGATCTTGTAGCACCCTTCCCGGCCAATTGCAAATCATTCTCATTTGCAGAGATCACGATTTTGTTGATCAGGAGGGCGGCCCTGACCAGGATGCAGAAAAACCCAGTCAGGAGAGCGGCATGGTCCAGAAGCTGAGCGAGGCCGAGCGGAAAGCCGGGTTGCAGGAATTGAAGGATTGGCAGGCGGCGCAGGGCCGCGATGCGATCCAGCGCAGCTTCAAGTTCAAGAATTTCAGCGCGGCCTGGGGGTTCATGAACCGCGTGGCGCTGCTGGCGGAGACCCAGGACCACCATCCGGAATGGTCGAATGTCTACAATCGGGTGGAGATTCTGCTCAGCACCCACGATTGCGAGGGGCTTTCCGAGCGCGACCTGAAGCTCGCGCGATCGATCGACAAATTGCTGGCGTGAGCGAAGCGGACGGGAACCTTTTTAGCGATTTCACATTGAAGTTTGGGGTGGCGAATCCGGCTCTCATATCAAGAGGGCCGGATGGAGACAGGGCGCCGAGCGCCGATCATCCAACTGATCTCCCCGAGTTTGGCCCGCAATCGTCCGTGGGGCTCCCCCCAGCGATTCCCGCGGACGTCCCCTTGGGCTGATGGACGCTGCCTCGACCCTGGCCGGCCGCATTTCCCCCTGCGGCCGGCCACATTTTCTTCAGCTTCCGCGCGCGGCCGCAGCACTCTTCGGAACGAGTCCAGAAAGCCGCCATTGGTCTGGAGAGCGACAGGCTTCGGTCCTGTCGCGCTTTCAGAATTGGAGAACATGATGGGTCAGCGCAACGAAGGCGAAGGCAACAAGACCGCCGCCCGCGAATACAACCGCGAGACCACGGAATTCACCAAGAGCGGCCAGGTCGAGGGCAAGGCCCGCGAAGCCAAGCAGGCGATGGAAGGCAAGGAAGGCGACGCGCTGCGCAAAGCCGCACGCGAAGGGCAATCGCATTCGCACGGCGAGGATCGGCTGCTGAAGGGCGGCGCGCGCAAGGGCGCGGAGTAGTCAGCTGAAGATATCCGCCGTGGCTTGTTCTTCGGCGGGCATCAGGGCTTTGAAGGCGACCAGGGATGCTGCGGCTTCGATCAGCGTCCCTGGCACGCCGACGACGACAAAGGCGATGGCCTGCGCCAAGTTCTGGAGGATGTAGCTGCTCCGCACATCCAGAAATTCGCTGAGGACATCAACGGCGGCGAAATACCCCGGAACTTGATAGGCCAGCATCATCACCCCGATCTGGGCGATGGAAGACACAAATCCGAACAAGAAGAAAAAGATGAAGAGCCGCGTGGCGTCAGCGCGGGTCCGCTTCCAACTTTCACGCCAGGTTTCCGGTTCCGACGCATAGGCACCGGCGGGCACGTAGAGCACCAGCCGCGCGCGCACATAACCGGAGAAGGCAACGATCGCGATCGTCCGCAAGACGTAGATCAGCCAGCCCATCGCTTCCGACCCTTCGAACTCCGGGAAGGCCGTCACGGCTTCAGATATGACTGTGTCGAAGAGGTGGAGCGGAACCAGGATCACGATCGCAACCAGCGCAAGTCGTGCGAGCAGGCGCAAGGCCTGCGTCCGGGAATTCCGGAGCACCGCCGCACCTGGTACATCGATCCGTTTGCCGGAATAGAGAAAGTAGATCGCCACCGATGTGACGATGACGCCGGCGGTCTCGTGGGTCACCGAGCTGATCAGCCACTCGGCGGGCGCACCCAAGGTCGTTATGAAGGACGGACAGCCCGAAGCGTAGGCGCCGAAACAGCGGCCGAGAAGACTTAGGTTCAGCAGACAGACTTCGGCCAGCACGAACATCCCGACCAGCAGAATCACCCAGTGGCGAAGGACCAGGCGGATGGAGCCGCCCAGGAGCCCGCCGACGGTGATGTCGGCCGCGGCCATCAGTCGAAGACCGCGGCAACGCCTGGCTCGGGCGCCGCGGGTTGCCGACGCGCGGCAAAGGTCAGCAAGACGATCAGCAGGGCGTCGAGCGCGATCTTCCAGTCGATGATGCGCGTGCTGGTCAGGTAGGGCCGAGAGGACGCCCAGAAGACCCAAGCCAGCCCGACCGTCAAGCCGGTCGCCAGGAATGACGTCGCGTAAAGCAGGAAGAAGCGCCTGCGCTCGCCGCGCAGCGGCGCGCGCCGGGCACCGCCGCTCAATGTTTCCGGCAGCCGCCAGAAGACCAGGCTCGCGAAGCCGGCCTGCAAAAGCGAAAACATGATCGCGACTGCGATATTGAGCGCGGTTTTCTGCATCACCTCTTGAACGGGGGGCAAGAATACGAGGTTGGCGACATTGACGAAGAATCCGGCGACCAAACTCGCACCGAGGATGCAGAGCCAGCCGACAATGACGCGCAGAAAATAGTGCATGATCATGGGCCGCCGCAGAGTCGGCGCGATGGCCTCACCGGGCTCGGCCTTGACCAGCATCACAAGCGCGATACCGGCGGCCACCCCCGCGATCAGAACGTAGTTGATGGCCAAGAGCGCGTAATACATCAGCCAGGCGACGGCATAGCCGTATCGAATCGCCACGGGTATCGCCGCGAGCGCGTTGCCGGATTGCGCGCAGGCTTCGGCCGTTCCGGCGAGAAGCGCGAGCCCGACCAGCAACAGCAGCGGGTTGCTCTCCGCTATCTTCCAGGCATCACGCCAGGTCCCGGCGATTCCAAATCGGGCGCGCGGCGTGGCGGCGCTCGTCATCGGGGATGGCGTTACTTCGGCGCGAGCCGGAGCGCGCCGTCGAGGCGCACGACCTCGCCGTTCAGCATGACGTTCTCGATCATGTGCTGGACCAGGCGCGAGAACTCGCGCGCTTCGGCGAGGCGCTGCGGGAAGGGCACGGAATCGCCCAGCGCCTTCTGGATGTCCGGCGGTAGGTTCAGCATCATCGGCGTCGCCACCAAGCCCGGTGCGATCGCCAGCACGCGGATGCCGGAGCGCGCGAGGTCGCGCGCGGCCGGAAGCGTCAGGCCAACGATGCCGGCTTTCGATGCCGCATAGGCCGCCTGGCCGATCTGGCCTTCATAGGCCGCGACCGACGTGGTGTTGACGATGACGCCGCGCTCATTGTCGGGGAGCGGCTCCAGGCCCGCCATGTCGGCGGCGGCGAGGCGCATCATGTTGAAGGTGCCGATCAGGTTGATCTCGATCACCTTGGAAAACTTCTCCAAAGGCAAGGGGCCTTCCTTGCCGAGGATACGGCCGGGGATGAGGATGCCGGCGACGTTGACCAGGATGCGGGCGGGGCCATGCGCGGCCTTCGCTTTGGCCAAGGCGGCCGCGGCGCTGTCGGCCTTGGAGATGTCGCAAGTGCAGGCGACGCCACCGATTTCCTTGGCAACGGCTTCGGCGCCGGCGGTGTTGACGTCCAGCACCGCGACCTTGGCGCCCAAGGCCGTCAGATGCCGCGCCACGTCGGCGCCCATGCCCGAACCGCCCCCGGTCACGACCGCGGCCATACCCTGAATCTGCATGAGTTAACCCCTTCTTAGAACCCGTCGAGGCTTCTAGCAGAGGGGATCGGGGCGAGGCTATCGGGAAAGCGCCCGCATCCGGCCGAGCGCCGCGGGGGCGGGGCTGTTCAGACGAACGGGAACGTGCATCATGAAGGCGGGGGAAACGTCGACACGCATGAAATCGGGCCTGCTCAAATTTGTCGTGGGTGCAGCGGCACTGTGCGGCCTGGCCGCCGTGCTGCTTTCCGTCTGGGCGTTGATCGGGATTGGATCGGAGGCGCCGGCCGCGCTTGGCCGGCTGAGCGCGCTGTCGTTGCTGCTGGTCTCCCTCGGCGCGTTTCTGGCCCAGTTCCGCGCCCTCCGCCGGCTGTTCCGGCTGATCACGGCCCTCGGCGGTTTCATCGGTCTCGCGGCGCTTCTCTCGCCGGAGGCGATGGCGCCATCCGTGAGCGCCACCGTCATCTGCTACGGCGCGGCGGCTTTGCTATTCCTGGCGTGCCGCTATGGACTGGGGCAAGCGGCCGCCGTGCTCGGGGTGTTGCCGAGCCTCGGCAGCGCGATGGGGCACCTGCTGCACACCGAGGTCCTGTTCGGCCGGCCGCCCGCCCTGATGCTGCTGACGATGGTGCTGTGCGGCGTGGCTCTGCTGGGCGGCACGGCGCATCGCGGCTCGATCCGCGTCTTCCTTTCGAAGACCATCTCCGGCAGCTTCGCGCGCAAGCAGATCCTGGTGGCGACGGTCGGGCCCGTGGTCCTGGCGCTGTTCTATGCGCACCTGCTGCCGGAAGGCAGCGCGCCGCTTGCGGTGGCGGAGACGGTCGCCAGCACGATCGTCATCGGCTGGATCACCTTCGGCGCGACGGCCCTGGTCGGGCGTCGCCTGGACATCAAACGGCACAAGGCGGAAGCCGAGCTGCGCAACGCGGCGCGGCATGATGCGCTGACCGGGCTGCTCAATCGCCGCAGCATGAACATCTCGATGCCGCAGCGCCATGCCGATGCCCGCGCCGAAGGCACGGCGCTCACGCTGATGATGTGCGACCTCGACCACTTCAAGCATCTCAACGACGAATACGGCCATGCGGTCGGCGACGAAGTGCTGCGCCGCACCGCGCAGCGCGTGCATGCCGCGGTCCGTGACAGCGATCTGGTGTTCCGCTATGGCGGCGAGGAGATCGCGGTGCTGCTGGAATGCAGCCCGGCCGACGCCCAGCGGATCGCCGAGAAGATCCGCGAGGCGGTGAAGGCCCGCGGCGGGCGCCGCGCCCATGACGACGACTTCCCGCCGGTCACCATCTCGATCGGCGCCGCCACCAGCGAGACGGCCAAGACCGAGTTGAAGGAGCTGATGGCCGCGGCCGACGAGGCGCTCTACGCCGCCAAGGATGCCGGCCGCGACTGCGTCAAGCACGTGACCCTGCCCTAGGCCTGCTGCGTAAACCCGAAGACCCCGCTGCCGGCGGACCCGCCTCGAACGTTGGGCGAACGAGTCGTGATTCCGGGAGCGGAACGCGCTTGTGGACGGAAAGTCCGTAAATACAAGTGCTTGAGGCGGTATTCTTAAGAGATTACTCTCGTTTCCGCTTTGTGCGACTCGAGTCGACGCCGAGTCGCGCTTTGATTCATATCGGCGTTTTGCCCGTTTCGGGCTTTCGGGGTGCTATGAGCGCGGACCGACTCGAGTCCTTGGTAACCTTCCACCCCTTCACGCGGCTCAACAAGCTGCTGGAGGGCGTCGCCCCGGGCGGCGGGAATACGCCTTTGCTGTTACAGCTGGGCGAGCCGCAATTCGCCCCGCCGGCCTTCGTCGCCGAGGAGATCGCCAGGGCCGCCGCCGGCTGGAGCAAATATCCGCCGACCGCCGGCAACGAGGCCTTCCGCAACGCCGTGAAGTCCTGGCTCGAGCGGCGCTATCACCTGCCGGCCACCATGCTGAACGCGGACAAGGAGATCCTGCCGGTCTCCGGCACCCGCGAGGCACTGTTCCAGATCGCGCTCTCCGCCGTCGCCGCCGGTCAGCCCAAGGGCAAGACCAAGGTGCTGATGGGGAATCCCTTCTATCACTCTTATGCCGGTGCTGCGGCCGTGGCGGGCGGCGAGCCCGCCTTCCTGCCCGCCGATCGCAACAGCAATTTCCTGCCCGATCTCTCGAAGATCACCGCGGCCGAGCTCGATCAGGCGGCGCTGGTCTATCTCTGCTCGCCGGCCAATCCGCAGGGCGCGGTGGCGCCGCTCGATTACCTGAAGCAATGGCTGCAACTCGCGCGCAAGCACGGCTTCGTGCTGGCCGCCGATGAATGCTATGCGGAGATCTATTCCGACACGCCGCCGCCGGGCGCGCTGGAAGCGGCGCGGGATTTGGCCAATGGTTCACCGGGGGCTGTCGATCATCTACTGGTGTTCCATTCGCTGTCCAAGCGCTCGAGCGCGCCGGGTCTGCGTTCGGGCTTCATCGCCGGCGATGCGAAGCTGATCGCGCGCCAGGCGCAGCTGGTGAATTACGGCGGCGTCGCGACGCCGCTCCCCATTCTCGCCGCGGCCACCAGGCTCTGGCAGGACGAGGCGCATGTCGCGGAGAATCGCGCGCGCTATCGCCGCAGCTTCGAGATCGCGCAGGACATCCTCGGGCCGATCTTCGGCGAGGTGCGCCCACAAGGCGGCTTCTTCCTCTGGCTCGAGGTCGGCGACGGCGAGCGCGCGGCGCTGGAGCTCTGGAAGCAAGCAGCGGTCAAGGTGCTGCCCGGCGGCTATATGGCCAGGGCGGAGACAGACGGAAATAATCCGGGCGCGCGCTATATCCGCGTCGCGGTGATCCTGGAACCGGATGAGATGGCGGCTGCGTTACGCCGCATGGCGCCGGTCTTGGAGGCAATGATTCATGGCAAAGCAAAAGCTGTTGGGGCGGGGAGCCGGTAATCCAATGATCGGGGACAACACACGGATGTCGCTGCTCTCGCGCGCCGAAGGCGCCGGCGGACAAAGCCTCGTGGACTTCCTGCGCCGCCGCACCATGGAAGCGGTCGGCGTCGCGCTGATCCTGATCGGCCTCGCCTATCTGATGGCTTTGCTCTCCGCGGATTCCGGCGATCCCAGCTTCAACCGCGCGGTCGATGGCACGGCGCGCAACCTGCTCGGCCTGCCCGGCGCCTATCTGGCCGATTTCGCGCTGCAGGCCCTGGGCTTTGCCGCGGCGGTGCCGGCGGCGGCCTTGCTCGCCTGGGGCTGGCGCTTGCTGCGCATGCGCGAGATGCCGCGCTGGTGGCTGAAACTGCTGCTGCTCCCGCTGGCGACGGTGCTCACCGCGATGCCGCTCGCCGCTCTGCCTTCGACCAAGGCTTGGCCTTGGGTCGGCGGGTTCGGCGGGTTTGTCGGCGAGATCGGCTTTGCCGGCCGCGACGGCGGCGGCGGCCTGGTCGGTCTCGCGCATCAGCTCGGCGTCGGCCTTTCGGCGGGCGAATTGCAGGCGGGCGCGATCCTGCTGACCACCGGCCTCGCCTTCGTCGCTCTGTTCTTCACCCTCGGCATTGCGCTCGGCGGCTATGTCCGCTTCGGCCGCAATGTCGCGCATGCCGGCAAGAAAGTCGGGCTCGCCTTCGATCGCCGCCGCCAGCCCGCGGCCGCCCATTCGGGCGTGAAGCAGGGGGCGGGCGTGAAGCCGGGCGCGCGCGTGGCCCGCGCGGCACGGCAGGAGGAAGACGCGGAGGAGAAGGAATCCTTCTTCAAACGCACCTTCGGCGAGATCCGGATGCCGAGCTTCAAGGGC
>Ga0068862_100005131_pt1 | contig 11010 bp, 7 predicted proteins | sample KBSSwiS52_FD_66598 | JGI IMG/M metagenome (GOLD analysis project Ga0068862, IMG submission 66598) | Switchgrass rhizosphere microbial communities from Kellogg Biological Station, Michigan, USA - KBS Switchgrass S5-2 | ecosystem: Host-associated > Plants > Roots > Rhizosphere > Soil ... | reverse complement strand
TGCTGCCCTGGCGTCACGAACCGCCACCAGACTTCCAGCCGCCCAGAAACGAGCGCGTGTGGAGTGCCGATTCCGAGAGCGCCGCCGCCGTCCGAGATGTGGCACTCAGGCGGGCGAAGGTATGGCGCCCGGTCGACCCTGCAGCGGTGGACCTCGGTTCCAACCCTGCGGACCCGACCGGCACCTTGTCGACTGATCCGGTCCGCTGCAGGTACCTGCCGGCCGAGGCGCACGGCACGACCGCCAAGTTCAACTGCGTGCTCCCGGACGGTGAGGTGGTCAAAGTGAAGTACGGCCACACCGGCGAGATCCACGCGGAGATCGCGGCCACGCGACTGCTCACGGCCCTTGGATTCGGCGCCGACCGGATGTATCTCGTGCCTCGACTACGCTGCTACGGCTGCGTTCGTACGCCGTTCTATACCGCGTGGGCGCTCGACTTCATCCACGCGCGCGACTTCCTGCTGCGCCGGGTGGCGGACGACGAGTACGCGGATTTCAAGTGGGTGGCCGTCGAGCGGCGGTTCGAAGGCGCGGCCATCGAAGCGCCGGATCGCGAAGGCTGGGCGTTTTTCGAGCTCGACAACGTCGAGACGCCGGGCGTGGACGTCGAGCGCGACGCGCTGCGTCTTGCCGCGATGCTGCTGGCGCATTGGGACAACAAGCCGGCGAATCAGCGGCTCGTGTGCGAGGACCTTGCGAGTAACAAAGGCGCGTGCGAGCACCCCTTCGCACTCGTACACGACCTGGGTGCGACGTTCGGCCCGAATAAGGTCGACCTGGGCCACTGGAAGTCAGCGCCGATCTGGGCCGATCGGCAGAGATGCCGAGTGAGCATGCGCCAATTTCCGTATGAGGGCGGAACGTTCCGAGACGCAGAGATTGGCGAGTCCGGACGCCAGCTGATGGCGAGGCAGCTATCCGCGCTGAGCGACGATCAGCTCGACTCGCTCTTTTCGGGTGCCCGGTTCGCCGAGTTCCGCGGCGGTACGGGCGAGTCGGCCGACGTTCATGCCTGGACGCAGGCCCTGCGCGGCAAGATTCGCGACATCGTCGACGGGCCGGCGTGTCCGAGCTTGACCGGAAACCAGGCTACTTCTTCAGCTGATCAATGAACCACGACACCCGCGCGGGCGAGTCGCCGTGCGCTTCGCCGCCGGTAATCTGGTACCGGACAATCCCGCTGCGATCGACGTAGAACGTCGAGGGCGTATTGTCGAACCTCATCATCAGCTGCGCCTGGGTCGCGTCGATGCGAGCCACCGGAAACGGAAACTTCGCCTCGCTCAGATAGCGCTGCAAGCGCTTGGTGTCCTCGTCAATGCTCACCAGCAGGAACGCGACACTCGGATCGTTCTGATACGTCGCGTAGGACGCCTTGAGGTGCGGTAACTCCGCACGGCAGGCCCCTCACCAGGACGCGAAGAAGTTCAGCAGGAGCACTTTTCCCTGCAGACTCTTCGCGTCGTACGGGCGGCCGTCGACAGTGGTGAGCGGCAGCTTCGGGAGCGGTCGATCGACGAGGCTTCTCAGCGCCTCGGCTTTTCGCTCGTCGCGCCGGCGCGTCAACTCGGTCTCGAGCCAGCCGTCGAAGCCGCCGGCGCCGGCCGCGTTCTGCAGACCGCTGAGGGCCTCGGTCGCCCGCTGCCGGAGCGGCGGCGGACCTCCAGCCAGCGACAACGCCGTCAGATAGCGCTCGCGTGCGCGCGCGGCCGCATTCTGCGAGCGTTCGAGTTCGCCCAGGTGAAACTGGTTCAGAAAATCCTGGTCTTGGGACAGCCGGGCGGCTTCCATGAGCTTGTCACGGGCTCCGGCGTAATCCTTCTGCTGGAACTTCGCCCAACCGACCAGGTCCGCGGCCGTCGCACGTCCACGCGCGTAGGATCCCTGGGACTTCCCCGTCAGCTGATACGCGCTCAGATTCTCGTCGATGAACCGATCGGAGGCGGCCCCGCCCCGCTCGGCCATCGCCATTGCCCGATCGTATTCACCCCGATCGATCAGCGCCTGCGCGCCGGCGAAAAAAGGCGACGGATCGGCCTGCGCCGCGGCCCGCTGCTCGATCGCCGCGAGCAGATCCGGCACATTCGGGGCGCTGGTGATTTTTGCGTCGAGCGCGCGGATCTCAGGTCGTTGGGGGGCCGGATCGACGCTTTCGGCCGCATCGAACGCTTCCGCCGTCCGCAGCGCCTCCTGCGCTGACGCTCGCGCGGGGTCGGCGGCGACGGACGCCCGCAGTTCCGCCAGCGCTTTCGCACGGAGCGACGGCTCGTCGTGCCATCCCGGGAACACGTTTTCCTGCTGCCAGCCTTTGAAGGTGTAGAGACGTCCCAGCGCTTCGTGCGCCTCGGCGGCCGTCGCCCGATCGCGCGCCGCCGACTCCAGCGCGGCAATGGCGCTCCTGGCCAGCCGCTGCTCCCAGAATTTCTGCCCGCGCGTCAGGTCCTCGCGCGGCGACGATTGCGCCAACAGCCCGACGATGGCCATCAGGACCAGTGCACAACTTCGCATGTCGTGAATGTTACAATAGTGAGTTCCTCTCGCTCCATTTTTCAGGAAGGATGCATCGCTCGCGATGATTGCAGTGCAGGGTGTCTCAATGCGGTTCGGGTCGAAGCTGCTCTTCGACGACGTGACCACCACATTTTCCGCCGGTCGCCGCTACGGCCTCACCGGCCCGAACGGCGCCGGCAAGTCGACGTTCATGAAGCTGCTCACCGGCGAGCTCGATGCGCAGCGCGGCACCGTGGACCGTCCGGCTAAGCTGGGCGTGCTCAAACAGGATCAGTTTGCCTTCGATCGCGTCCGCGTGATCGACACCGTGATCATGGGCAACCACCGGCTCTGGCAAGCGCTGGAAGAGCGGGAGCGGCTCTACGCCAAGGAGGCGCTGACCGACACAGACGGCATGCGCCTCGGCGAGCTCGAAGGCATCGTCGGCGACGAAGACGGCTACACCGCCGAGAGCGACGCCGCGATTCTGCTGCAGGGACTCGACATCCCGGAATCGCTGCACGAACGGACGATGGCGCAGCTGCAGGGCGGTCAGAAGGTCCGGGTCCTGCTCGCGCAGGCGTTGTTCGGCCATCCCGAGGCATTGCTGCTCGACGAACCGACCAACCACCTGGACCTCGATTCCATCCACTGGCTGCGGGAGTTTCTGCTCCGCTATGACGGCACGCTGATCGTGATCTCGCACGACCGTCACTTCCTCAACGCGGTGTGCACGCACATCGCCGACATCGACTACGAGACGATCATCACGTATACCGGCGGCTACGACGACATGGTGCTCGCCAAGACCCAGATCCGGACGCGGGTCGAATCGCAGAACGAGCAGCGCGAGAAGAAGATCGCGCAGCTGCAGGATTTCATCGCACGCTTCTCGGCCGGCACGCGCGCCAGTCAGGTGATGTCACGCAAGAAAGAGGTCGAGCGCCTGCAGACCACCGAGCTCGCACGCTCGAACATTCAACGTCCCTACATCCGGTTCACGATGAATCGTCCCTCCGGCCGGGTCGCCCTCGAGTGTTCGGGCGTCACCAAGGCCTTCGGCGGCGTTCCCGTCATCACGAACTTCGGGGCCATCGTCAATCGTGGCGAGAAAGTCGTTCTCGTCGGCCGTAACGGCCTCGGCAAGACGACGCTGCTGAAGAGCCTGCTGGCAGAGGATTCGGGCTCGGTCCGTTGGGGCCACGAGGTGTCGATCGGCTACTTCCCGCAGGATCATACCGGGGCGATCGAGAAGGGGCTGACCGCGGTCGAATGGCTGCACCGGTTCGATCCCGACGCGTCGCGCCAGGACATCCACGGTCTGCTGGGCCAGATGCTGTTCAGCGGCGAAGAAGGACTGAAACCGACCGAGGCGCTCTCGGGCGGCGAGACCGCGCGCTTGTTGTTCTGCCGGATCATGCTGCAGAAGCCCAACGTGCTCATCCTCGATGAGCCCACGAACCACCTGGACCTCGAGTCGATCAACGCCCTCAACATCGCCCTCCAGCGCTACGATGGCACCGTGCTCCTCGTGACGCATGACGAAGATTTGATGGAGGAGGTCGGCACGCGCGTGTGGCACTTCGATCGCGGCGCGATTCAAGACTTCAAAGGCACTTACGAGGAATTCACGGCGTCTCTTGTCTCGTAAGTTGAGTTCTAAGTTCCAAGTTCATAGTTCTAAGTTCTAAGTTCAGCAGCCGTGGATCAGTTCACCGTGACGTGTCCGTATTGCGGGGAGCAGGTCGAGATCTACCTCGAGCCGGACGTCCGCGGCACCTTCGTGCAGGACTGTGAGGTCTGCTGCAATCCGTGGCGGGTACGCGTCCGTGGAACGGGTGACAACCGGTCGGTCGACATCGGCCGCGCCGATGGATCAGAATAACCGGGCCTTCATGACTCGAGCGTGGCTGTTCGCCGCGTGTGTCCTGCTGCTCGGCCAGGCCGCCTTCGTGCAACAGGCCGACGAGGGCTGGCCGATGCACGGCGGCGTCGACAACATCCGCTACTCGCCGCTCGCGCAGATCACCCGCGACAACGTCACCCGGCTGCAGGTGGCCTGGACGTACGACTCGCACGACGCGTTCAAGGGCTCGGAAATGCAGAGCAATCCCGTGGTCGTCGACGGGATGCTCTATGTGACGACGCCGACGTTGAAGGTCGTGGCGCTCGATGCCGCGAGCGGTCGCGAGATCTGGAAGTTCGACCCGAGCGGCGGCACGCCGAGCGGCGCGCGATTCCGTCACCGCGGCGTCACCGTTCACGACGACCGGGTCTTCGTCACCTATCGCAACTGGCTGTGGGCACTGGATCGGAAGACGGGGACGCCGATCGCGTCGTTCGGCATCGAGGGCCGCGTCGACCTGCGCGAGGGGCTCGGCATGCCGCCCGATCGCGCGAGCGTCAGCGCCAGCACGCCGGGCGCGATCTTCGAGGACATGCTGATCATGGGCAGCAGCGTCCCGGAAACGCTGCCCGGGACGCCCGGACACATCCGCGCGTTCGATGTCCACACCGGGAAGCTGCGCTGGATCTTTCATACCATCCCGCAGCCCGACGAATTCGCGTACGACAGTTGGCCGCCCGACGCGCACGGCCTGATTGGCGGCGCCAACGCGTGGGGCGGCGTCACGGTCGACACCGCGAACGCCATGGTGTTCGCGGCGACCGGATCGGCGTCGTTCGACTTCTACGGCGTCAATCGCCACGGCGACAACCTGTTCGCCAACTGCGTCATTGCGCTCGATGCCCGCACCGGCAAGCGGGTCTGGCATTTCCAGGGCATCAGGCACGACGTGTGGGACTGGGACTTTCCGACGGCACCGAATCTCGTCAAGGTCAAGCGCAACGGCCGTCTCGTCGAGGCGGTCGCGCAGGTCACCAAGTTCGGCTATGTCTATGTGCTGGATCGGCGGACCGGCGCATCGTTGTTTCCGCTGGCGAACCGCAAGGTCCCGCCGTCAGAGATCGAAGGTGAGAAACTGGCTGAATCGCAGCCGTACCCGCTGAAACCGCCACCATTTACGCGCCAGGGCCTGACCGCGGCAATGCTCACGACGCGCACGCCCGAGGCGCACGAGGCGGTGCTCTCGCGCTTCAAGCAACTCGGGACCGGCATGTTCGCACCGCCGACCGAGCGCGGGATCATCGTGTTTCCGGGTTTCGACGGCGGCGCCGAGTGGGGCGGCGCGGCGTTCGATCCGCAGAGCGCGCTGCTCTACGTCAACTCGAACGAAATGCCGTGGATCGTGCGGCTGATCCCGAACAACGACACGTCGCTGTACAACATCAACTGCGCGAGCTGCCATCGCGCGGACCGCAGGGGCGGGCCGGGCCCCGGGCTGCTGGACATCGGCGAGCGACGGACGCGCGAGCAGATTACGGCGGTCATCCGCGAGGGCACGGGGCGGATGCCAGGCTTCCCCGACATGGGCGCGCGCAACATCGCCGATCTCGTCGAGTTCCTGATCACCGGACGCGACCGGGGCGCCGACGCCAGGGTGACGAGCGACCCAAGCTGGCTGAAGTACCGGATTGACGGCGAGACGCTGTTCCGCGATCCCGACGGCTACCCGCCGATCACGCCGCCGTGGGGGACGCTCAACGCCATCGATCTCAACGCCGGCACCATCCGCTGGAAAATCCCGCTCGGCGAGTATCCCGAGCTGGCCGCGAAGGGCCTGAAAGACACCGGCAGCGACAACTACGGCGGACCGATTGCGACGGCCGGCGGGCTGCTCTTCATCGCGTCGACGAACTTCGACAAGAAATTCCGCGCCTTCGACAAGCTCACCGGCAAGCTGCTCTGGGAGACGACGCTTCCAGCGGCCGGCAACGCGACACCCTCCACCTACCGCATCAACGGCAAGCAGTTCGTGGTCATCGTCTGCGGCGGCGGCAAGAACGGCGCGCCGTCGGGCAGCTCGATCGTCGCGTTCGCCCTGCCATAAAGGCAGCCCTAAAGGGCTGCGCTACGAGTACAAGAAGGGCTGCACCACCCACTGGTAGCGCAGCCCTTTAGGGCTGCTGGTCCGGATCACGTCAGCGCGAAGTCGATCAGGTCCCCCATGCTGCGGATGGTCGCGGGGGTCCAATTCGGCGCCTGCCGGAGATACGAGTGCCCATCTCCCCAGAGCAAACCGAGCAGCGTTTCGGCGACGATGCGGCCGCCGATGGTGCCGAGGCGGAGCGGCTCTTCGTCGCCTTTGCCGCCTCTGCCCGTTGCCCGCTGGATCCACTCGTACTGCGCCTCCGCCAGCACGTAGTACCAGAGCGGCGCGCGCCCGATGAAGCTGTCGTGGATCGAGGCCAGCGCCGGATTGCTGTCCCAATCCTCCACCACCGCCTTGCCGACGCGCAGATCGCGATCCCTGATCGGCGCGATCCCCATCGAGCGCGCGACATCCTGGCCGCTCGGCAATCCCATGCGCAGCCCGCGCAGCAGGTTGCGCTGTGCCAGGTTGGCGGGGTTGTTCACCGGATCGAGCGGCACCGAATGCAGCTGATCGATGGTGAGCGGCGGTTGCGGCGGGCGCGCTGGCTGGGAGAATTCCGGGAGGAACCCGAGAGGATCCACGAGCGAAGTGTCGATCTTGTACGCCGGCTGCACCCGCTGTTTGCCGACGTTCTTGATCGATCCCTTGATGTTGAAATAGAGGCTCCAGTCGATCGCCCACTGTTTGGGAAATTCGCCGAAGCCGTTCAGGCCGCGCTGCTGAACGCCGGCAAAAATGAAGAAGCGGCCGGCCAGGCCGCGCGCGATCTCGTCCGGAGTCGCCTTGAGTGGATCGTCCCCGCCGTTCAACCGCGTGTTCAGGCGGTAGATCGGCCGGACCATCGAGTGGCCGAAGCGATAGGCCGCCACCGAGAACTCGATCGGCATAAACGGATCGCTGCGCCACTTGTACAGCTGAAACCGCGGCGGGTTCTGCCAGATCGGGAGATTCTTCCGGCGGTGCGGCAGGATATCGTTGACGACATCTTCGCCGCAGATGGTGACCAGGAAATCGTTGACGACAATCCACTGATAGTGCCAGCGCACCTGCTGCTGGATCTCCTGGAAGGTCGCGTTCTTGTTGGCCGGGTCGTCGACGAGCTTGTTGTGAAACTGCAGCATCGCGGCGTGCAGCTGCGCCACGATGACGTTTTCGTCGTTTCGCTTGTCGCCGATCAGCGCGCGCTTGGCGCCGTTCGGGTCGTTCGGATCGGCGAACCTCGGCAGATCACGCACCTTCGTCGGCTGGTCGAGTTCGAAGAGCGGCCGGCCGAGTCTGAACTTCTTCCCGTCGTACATGTACGGCTGGTCGTCCGGGCCGCGTCCGTAGACCGAGTCGAGGTCGAGGCGTGGCGTCCGGAAGTCCACGAGCGCATTGGGATCGTTCTGCTGCTGAAGGCTGGACGCCGGATCGAACGTGATGTCGTGATCGATGAATTGACCGAGATAGGTGTATCCCGCAGAGATGCCGGCGTTCTCTTCGTCGTCCTGGATCCGTTTCTTGGGATGCTCAGGCGAGGCGGCCGGCAGCTGAGGGTTCTTTTCGCCGGTTTCGGGCTCCGCCGTCATGTTGCCGGTGGCGCCGAGCGCCATCAGCGCCTCGACCGGCCACACGGCCGGCGGCAACGAGCGAAACATGCGGCCGAATCGCCCTTCGAAGAGCGACGAACGAGCGACGTATTGATCGCCACGCACACCTCCGCCGTGCGCGGCAGGCTGGCGTTTTCTCAGTTCGGGAATGTTCTCGGCCACATCTCCTCCGGCGTGAAGTTGATTGTTGGGATCGTCGGGATCATACGTTCACACATGCGGGCGTCTTCACGATGACAATCGCCGTTTCAGATTTGTAACCCTCCACTGTCGAGCTGGTGTCTGCATCGACCGCAAGCGAGGCCCGATCGGAATTCATGGTACAAAGGTGCGCACCGCACAGCTGAGTCACTTTTTCTGGAGCCGCGACTCTCATGCCGCCAGGCCTCGACAATCTCAAGCACCTCGTCGTGCTGATGATGGAAAACCGCTCTTTCGACCACATGCTCGGTGGTCTGTGGAAAGAAAACAACGCGATCGACGGTTTGCGCGGCGACGAATCGAACATCGACACTACCGGGAAGATCGTGAAGGTCCAGCCCAAGGCCAAATACCAGAGCCAGCTGACGCCGGATCCCGATCACGACTTTGCGCCGGTGGACTTTCAGATCTTCAACGGCGGCGACGTACCCAACATGCAGGGCTTCGTCGCCAGCTTCTTCAACAAACAGAGAAACGTCGAGCACTCGCGCAACGTCATGTATTACTTCGCGCCCGAGAAGCTGCCGGTGCTGACGACGCTGGCGCGCGAGTACGCGGTGTTCAACCGGTGGTTCGCGTCGATCCCGGGGCCGACGCTCTGCAATCGAGCCTTCGCCCACTACGGCACCTCGTTCGGTCACGTCGGCATGGAGCTGTTCTACGCCAACCAGAAGTTCAAGAGCATCTACGACCGCGTGATCGACAAAGGGAAGCTGGCCAAGCTGTATTACTTCGACCAGATCAGCTCCACGCTGGAAGTGGTGAACCTCCTGCAGAACCAGCCGCAGCTGTTCGCCACCTATCCTCAGTTTCTCGACGATTGCAAAGCCGGCACTCTGCCCGACTACTGCTTCGTCGAGCCAAACTACAGCGACCACGACGGCCCCGGCGGCCACCTCATCGCCTCGGATCAACATCCCGACCACCATGTCGCCGAGGGCGAGCGGTTCATTGCGTCCATCTATCAGGCGATCCGGAAGAATCCGGCGCTCTGGGCGAGCACGGCGCTGCTGATCACCTACGACGAGCACGGTGGCATTTACGATCACGTCCCGCCGCCGGCGTGCATGCCGGACGGATTCGTGGCGCAGCCGAGCGCGACGAAGACCGGCGAGCCGTTTCATTTCGATCGCCTGGGTGTCCGGGTGCCTGCGATTCTGGTGTCACCCTGGGTGCAGAAAGGCACGGTGGTGCATCGACGGCCCGACGGTACCGAGCGGATCTTTGAGCACGCCTCGATCCCCAACACGGTGTCGAAGTGGCTGCTGCCCGACTTCAACGACAACGACCGATCGCCCCGCGAAGCGGCGGCCGAAACGTTCCTCGATCTCCTGTCGCTGCCGGTGATGCGGCCGGACTGTCCGGAATTCACCCTCTGATTTCATCAACACAAAAGGCAATCACGATGGCTGTGATCAAGATCAGCGTTCCCAAAACGCCGAAGAGCGCCTTCAACAAGAACCGCCCGGCGTCCGGTCTGTTGCTCGCGCAGCTCGAGCACCTCGAGACGGCCTCCGGCGGCGACTATTCGGCGCCAAAAAAGAAACCCAAGAAACCTTTGACCGAAGGCCAGGTCGCCGCGCGCATCCACGAGCTGACAAGGTCGCTGCACCCGCAGGCCGCCCACGTGCAGCTGCCCACGGCACGGATGATCAGTCACGCAGAGGAACCTGGCGCCGGCGGCGGAGGCGCGGCGCCTGCCGGCCGCAAACCCCCGAAGAAGGCCGCGGCGCCGAAGCGCGGGCGCAAAGCCCGCAAGCGAGGCTGACGCATGCGCTTCATCCTCATCGTCATCACCTGCGTGCTGACCGCCGCACCCGCGCTGGCGCAAGGCGACCGCACGCGCTCGCAAGGCGAAAGCACGCTCGGGGCCGAGTTTCGACTCGAGGGCGAAGCGATCAAGGAGGACTGCAAGAGCTTCAAGACGGCCTTCAACTGTGCGGCGACGCTGGCCACCAGCGACCCCGTGCACGTCGCGATTGGAAGCATCGCGCCCCAGAACGGGTTCGCGTTCGGACCGGCGATCGTCGCCGAACGCCCGACCGGTGAAAACTGGCGGCTCAGCTGGAGCGGTGACATCGTCGCGGCCGCCGGCGGCGCGTGGAGGGCCGGCGCGTACCTGAAGATGGTTCGCACGGGCGTGCGGCTGCCGGTCCCCGTTGGCGCGGGCGCCGGATCGGACGCGTCCGCCGGCATCAGCCCGTATCCGGTCTTCAACGTCTACGCGCAGCAGATCTCGCTCCCGACGGTCTCGTACTTCGGCCTCGGCCCCAACACGACCACCAGCATGAAGTCGTTCTTCAACATGCAGCAGGCGATCGTGGGAACCAGTGCGATCTACCCCGTCGCCCGTCTCGGCCGGCTGAATCTGTCGCTGGTCGGCGAGGCGAACGGCCGCTTCGTCGAGGTCGGCGGCGCCAACACGGACAAGGGTCCGTCGATCGACCAGCTCTACACGCCGGTCACTGCACCCGGTCTCGCCACCCAGCCGGGCTTCGTGCAATTCGGCGAGGGCGTTCGCATCATGCCGCGATTGGCAACCGGCCGCGTGCGCCTGAACTATCTGGGCACGTTTCAGCAATTCCTGGCGTCAGACTCGACATTCTCGTTCCGGCGGTGGACGCTGGATCTGTCGAACGAGTTCGCGCTCTACAGGACCGTGGCGCCTCCGCTGACTCGAGATACGAACGGCCCGAACCAGTGCGGTGTCACTCCCGGCGACCTCCGGTGCC
>Ga0068862_100005128_pt1 | contig 11013 bp, 9 predicted proteins | sample KBSSwiS52_FD_66598 | JGI IMG/M metagenome (GOLD analysis project Ga0068862, IMG submission 66598) | Switchgrass rhizosphere microbial communities from Kellogg Biological Station, Michigan, USA - KBS Switchgrass S5-2 | ecosystem: Host-associated > Plants > Roots > Rhizosphere > Soil ... | reverse complement strand
TACGGTCGCCGAGGTCAAGGGCTTCGGGCGCCAGAAGGGCCATACCGAGCTCTATCGCGGCGCCGAATATGTCATCGACTTCCTGCCCAAGGTGAAGGTCGAGGTCGTGGTCGAGGACAATCTCGTGGAGAATGTCATCGAGGCGATCGAGAATGCCGCCCGGACCGGGCGCATCGGCGACGGCAAGATATTCGTGCTCCCGGTCGAGCAGGCGATCCGCATTCGCACCGGCGACCGCGGATCGGATGCCATCTGACGATGCTGGACGAACGACTCGCCTCAATGTCACCGGACGAGCTGCGCTCGACCATGCGCAGCCTCGGCTATCGCACCCAGCACGACCTTGCCGAGGCGATCGGCGTGTCGCGCTCGGCGGTCAGCCTGTGGCTCGAGGGCAAGGTTGGCGTGCCGCGCCCGGTGGCGATGCTGCTGCGGATGCTCGTCGCCGCCCAGCGCCGCGCTTACTAGCGGTCTCGTCCATTGCGGTTTCCCCGCCTTGATTAAGCATGACTGAGGTGTAGTAAGCTTCCCAGCGCTCGGGACTAGGCAGATTGGGCCTTGCCGACCGTCGCGTGGCCGCTCCCTGCCTTGACTGGAGGCATAGTGGAGACAGTCGGCCTCGTTCTCATCGTCGTGCTCGTGGTGCTTATTGCGCTTGGCCTCGCAGTCCGGCGAGGGGTGGCGAACACAGAGCCCTGGATCAAGTATCTCCAAGGCGTGATCACCTGCACGGCAATCATCCTCGCTGGCTATCTCTATTTCGTAGAGCGTCGGAGCAAGCCTCATGCGGAAGTGTCACAGACAGTCGAGGCAGTGAGTGTCGGGGATGGCGTCGTCGCGATCCAGGCGTCGGTGCTTGTCAAGAATGTCGGTACTCAGTTGCTGACCATCGACCATGTCATCGGACGGCTACAAATCATCGATCTCCGGCTACTCGGCGTCGAGGAGCTCGCAGGCCTGAAGGGCAAGGATTATTGGAAGGCCAAGAGCAAGACCGGCCGGGACGTTTTCCTCGGCCCAGAGGCGCGATGGCGCCAGCTGCGCTACTACGACAGCGACGATTTCTTGGGCGGACAGGTTGAGGATCAATTCCTGCACAAGATTGAGCCGGGTGAAAGCGACCTGACCACCTTTAGCTTCGTCATTCCATGCCCGAAGAAGGCTCGCCATATTCGCATCGCCACCGACGTCGCTAATCCAGCGACGGGAATCACTCCGGCTGAAAGAGTCAGAGCCAGACAAGACCGCAAGAAACCGCAGCCCGAACCATCCGGCGCTGCCCCAAAGGTCGACGCAACTGAAGACGGGCCGGAAGAGATGTTCTGGAAGGCCCGGACGACCGTCGACCTCGAACCGGTTTGCGGCCGCAAAGACGAGCCAAATGGCCAAGGGGGTGCTCAACCCACGATCAAGACCTGAGGAGGGAATGCAATGCGCAACCTAATCCTAGTCGCTACCGCAGCAATCGCGATGCTCAGTTGCAGCGAAGCGCCGCCCGCCGACAGCGCCGAGACGGTCGACAACGCCATTGTCGACGCGAACATGGTCGCAGATGAAAACGCTGCGAGCATGGACGCAAACATGTCGGACGCATCGCCAAGCGAGGCTACGACCGACACGATGGGCACGCGCGGCTATTCTGGCGGCGATGAAGACGACGAAGAAGTAGCCGACAACACCGGAGACGACACTAGGTAGTTCCCGGCGCCGCGTTTACTGACCGGGCTGCTGGCGCGCAGCGCGGGCTTGCTGGCGCTCGGCTGCGGTCACGGTCCCATCATGATTGAGGTCCTGGCGGTCGAACCGGGCCATCGCCTGGGCCGAGAACTGCGCCTGGGTCACTGACTGGGCATCGCCGAACACGCGCGAGATCATCCGTTGGGCGCGATCACCGCCGCCACCGCCCATTTGCGCGCGCGCCTGCTCGACTTCCTGGCGGGTCAGTGAACCGTCATGGTTGAGGTCGAGCTGTTGGAACAAGCCGTCAGCCATTTGCTGGGCCTGCTGGCGGGTCATGTCCGATTGCATCCAGCCGCCACCCGACGGCGGCGCGACCTGGTCCTGGGCCAGGGCCGGGGTTGAAACCGCGGCAATTGCGGCCGCAGCGATGAACGCCAAGGTCTTCATGGGTCAAACTCCTCGAAACTCGCTGACCCCCATCGACCGCGCCCATGGCCACGCCCGCTTGAACGGCGGATTTACGGTGAAAAGTTCACGACCCCCCTGACTCTTGGCCCGGGCTCGGGAATCTGGACGCCCAAGCTCGAATCAACCTGCCCGTCACTCGCGCGCACAGCGGGGGTCCCGGAGGGCGTTTGGCGGGCTTCAGGTCAACGGATTCCCGCCTTCGCGGGAATACGAACGAGAGAGAGCGGGGAACAGGAAAATGGCGACCAGCGCGAGCAAGATTCTTTCGCGAATCAAGGACGAGGAGATCGACTGGGTCGACCTCCGCTTCACCGACCCCAAGGGCAAATGGCAGCATCTGACCATGGCCTCGGGCGTGATCGACGAGGACAATCTGACCGACGGGCTGATGTTCGACGGCAGCTCGATCGCCGGGTGGAAGGCAATCAACGAGAGCGACATGATCCTCAAGCCGGATCTCGACGCGGCCTATGTCGACCCGTTCAGCGCGACCCCGATGCTGGTCCTGTTCTGCAACATCGTCGAGCCGTCGACCGGCGAGCTTTACGGCCGCGACCCGCGCTCGACCGCGACCCGCGCCGAGGCTTACGTCAAAGCCAGCGGCGTCGGCGACACCGTCTATGTCGGCCCCGAAGCCGAATTCTTCATGTTCGACGATGTCCGCTTCGAGGACGGCTACAGCGCCAGCGGCTTCCGCATCGACGACATCGAGCTGCCGACCAACACCGGCCGCGAATATGACGGCGGCAACCTCGCCCACCGGCCGCGCGCCAAAGGCGGTTATTTCCCCGTTGCCCCGGTCGACAGCGCGATGGACATCCGCGGCGAGATGGTCGCGACGATGCTCGAAATGGGCCTGCCGATGGACAAGCACCACCACGAGGTCGCCGCGTCCCAGCACGAGCTCGGCCTGACCTATGGCGGGCTGGTCGAGACCGCCGACCGCATGCAGATCTACAAGTATGTCGTGCACATGGTCGCCCACGCATACGGCAAGACCGCGACCTTCATGCCCAAGCCAATCGCCCAGGATAACGGGTCGGGCATGCACACCCACATGTCGATCTGGAAGGGCAACAAGCCGTTGTTCGCGGGCAATGGCTATGCGGGCTTGAGCGAGATGGCGCTCTATTTCATCGGCGGCGTGATCAAGCACGCCCGCGCCCTCAACGCCTTCACCAACCCGACGACCAACAGCTACAAGCGGCTGGTCCCGGGGTTCGAAGCGCCGGTGCTGCTGGCTTATTCGAGCCGCAACCGTTCGGCCTCGTGCCGCATCCCTTATGGCGCGGGCGAAAAGGCCAAAAGGGTCGAGTTCCGCTTCCCCGACGCCTTGGCCAATCCCTACCTGGCTTATTCGGCGCTGCTGATGGCCGGCCTCGACGGCATTCAGAACCGCATCCACCCCGGCGACCCGATGGACAAAAACCTCTACGATCTGCCGCCGCAGGAACTGGTCAATGTGCCGACGGTGTGCGGCAGCCTGCGCGAGGCGCTGGTCAGCCTCAACGAGGACCGCGCCTTCCTGACCCGCGGCGACGTGTTCAGCGACGACCAGATCGACGCCTACATGGAATTGAAGTGGGAAGAGGTCATGCGCTGGGAAACCACCCCCAGCCCGGTCGAATTCGACATGTATTACTCGTCCTAGTTGACCATTCCGTAACCCTGTTGCGCGCATAGGTGCGCGCTCGCGGGGCACTGGAGTGGGTAATGAATATCCGATCGAAGATTTTCGGGGGCAAAAGTGACGACGAACCAGTCGTTGTCACGTCGAAAAAGCCGAAGGGCGCCAAAGCGGACGCCTTGCAGAGCATTTCCGTGCCGCGCGAGGAAACGCGCCAGGCCGATACGCGCGACCAGGATCGCCACCGGCTGCCCGACGAACAGGTGCGGGTCACCTATGAAGGCGAGGACCGCGAGGTCCAGCTGATCAACTTGTCCGGGGGCGGCGCCATGGTCGCGTGCGACTTCGAGGCCAAGCTATGGGACCGCCTGCAGCTCCATCTCGGCGAGAACGGGACGATCGATTGCGCCGTGCGATGGATCAAGGGCGATCGGGTCGGGCTCGAATTCGCCCATGAAACGCGGCTCGACTGCTCGGCCGACAAGCAGGCCGCCGTGCTGCGCGACGTCATCGCCAAGAGCTTTCCGGACATTGCGTTCGAAGGCGAGACGGCCGAGGCGGTCGAAGCGACCGATTACGACGAGATGCGCGGCGACCGCCGCCACCCGTTGATCTGGTCGGGCCTGATCCATCACGATTTCCAGAGCACACAGATCCGGCTGCGTAACATTTCGAGCACCGGCGCGATGATCGAATGCAGCGCGCCGCTGCGGGTCGGCGCCGAGCCGTTGCTCGAGCTGGGCGATCACGTACAGATTTCGACAACGGTCGCGTGGGTGTTCGGCGATACTGCCGGCCTGCGCTTTGTAAGCGAGTTCGACCTGAGCAATCTCGCCCGGTCGCGGCCCGACCTGGCGTCGGTCAAATGGGACCGCCCGAGCTATCTCCAGCCCGGCTCAACCGCGGCGGCGGATTCGCCGTGGGACGAGCAGTGGGACCGGATGTCGCTGGGCGAACTTCGCCAGTCGCTCGAAGGCTTCATGAAGCACTAGCCGGCTTCGCGTCCGTCTAGGGGCGGACGTGAATGACCACCGCCGAGTCGGCGTAGAGCCGCCGCCAGTGTGGCGACTTGTCGAGCTTGGGGACCAGCTTGGCGCTCTTCACCGGCAGTATCGTCCAGGTGATTCCGCGCCGCGCCGCTTCAGCCTCGAACGCCGGCTCATCGCCATCGAGCATGCGCTTGTAATCGAGCAGGAAGCGATCGCCGTAAAAGTCCTGCCGGCCGTCGATATAAACCGGCGTTCCAGCGAGGATCAGCGGCCCGCCCAGCGTATATCCGTTGAACACCGGCTGGTGGCGCAACTCGGGCGGGATCGCGGCCAACGCGCGGCGCGGGTTCGCTTCGTTCTCCGCTGGCAGCAGCGGCAGGGCAAAGCGGACAAGCGCAAGCACCGCGACGGCGGCTGCGAGGCCCACGTAAAGCTGGCGGCGCTGCTTCGGATCTTCGGCAACCCGGTCGTTCGCGGCGGCCCGCCCGAATACTGGCGCGAGCACGATCGCGGCGACGATCGCCAACGCCGCCTGGTGGCGCATCTGATACAGCGCCATCGCCAGCAATGCCGCGAGCAGGAAGGCCCGCACCAGGCTGAGCTTCGGCCGCCGCCAGATCAACGCAACGACCACCACGCCAAGCACCGCGAAGAACCACGGCGTCGTCTTGAGATCGCTCGGGCGCCATTCCTGGACCAGCTGCAGCGTCGCCATCTGCGAAACGTGAAGCGGGTGAAGGAAGCCATCGAGCAAATTGGGCGTGAGCAGCGCCAGCGCCGTCGATACCAGCCCGAACACCAGCCAGCCGAGCAGGGCGCGACGCTCCCATTTCACCGCGATCACGGTGTCCAGGGCGAACAACGCCGCGATCGCCAGGCCTAGCGCCCAGCTGCCGTGCAAGTTCGCCCACAACAGGATCAGTGCGCTCCAGCCGAGCGCGGGCGCTCGCCGCTCGTCGCTCGCCCGCATCATAATCACCGTCCACAGCGCGAGGATCGGCCACACCAGCAAATGCGGGCGGGCCGACAGGAACGGGATGAGGACGAAGGAAAGGAGGATCGCGGTCGCGAGCAAGGCCCGATTGCCGACGAACCGACGGAGGTGAAGCAGGATCGTCAGGTAAAATGCCGCCAGCGCCGCTGACACCAAGGCGGCGAGCCCGGCATAGTTCGAAACGTTGTACGCGGCGCCGTAGAGCACGTCCGACAGCCACTCGAACGACACCCAGCGTTGCCCCGGCAGAGTGAAGGAGAAATGGTCGGTGCGCGGGACCTGGCCGTGGGCCAGGATCCACTGGCCGTTGGCGACATGCCAGCTGACGTCGCCATCGTTGAACACCATGAACGAGCTGCCGAGCGCGAACGGCACGACCAGCCCGACGACGATGATCAGCAGGAGCTGGCGCCCTCGCGGCGAGCTCAACAGCGACGTGGCCATCAATCCTCCATGATCAGGCTGTTCGTCTTGGTCTCGCGCATCCGCACGTAGGCAATGAGCGACATCGCGGCGAGCAGCGAAATGTAGATGTAGAACCAGTTCTCGTGGCCAATGTTCTTGAGCCACGAGGCCACGGTCGGCGCGGTGCCGCCGAAGATCGCATTGGCGATCGCGAACGGCAGCGCGACCCCCAGCGCCCGAATGTGCGCCGGGAACAGCTCGGCCTTGATGATCGCATTGATCGACGAATAGCCGGTGACGATGACGAGGCTGGTCATGACCAGGGCGAAGGCCGGCAGCACGTCGCGGGTCCCGGCAAGCGTGGCGAAAATCGGATAAGTGAACAACGTCGCGCCGACGCCGAAGAAGATCATCATCGGCTTGCGGCCGATCCGGTCCGAGAGCGCGCCCGCGAGCGGCTGGATCAACAGCATCAAGAGGAGCGCAACAGTCATGATCCGCGACGCCGTCGCGCGGTCAAAGCCGCTGGTGGTGGCCAGGAACTGCTGGAGGTAGATGGTGTAGGCGTAGAACGACGCCGTTCCCCCGGCGGTCAGGGCAATCACCAGGAACGCCTCGCGGGGATGGTCACGGAACAGGTTGACCGCGCTCGACCGCGGCCGGTCCACCTTCTTCGCGACATTCTCGTAGCTCAGGGTCTCGTCGAGCCGGCGCCGGATGAAGAACACGACGACGGCCAGCACGGCGCCGGCCGCGAAGCCGATGCGCCAGCCCCACGCCTGCATCGCGGCGTCGCCGAGCAACAGCTGAAGGACCACCAGCAATGCCAGGGCGGTCAGCTGTCCGCCGATGATCGTCACATATTGAAAGCTCGACCAGAAGCCGCGGCGGTTGCGGTCGGCGATCTCGGACAGATAGGTGGCGCTCGAGCCATATTCGCCGCCGAGGCTGAGCCCCTGGAGCAGGCGGGCGAGAATGAGCATCGCGGGCGCCAGCGCGCCGGCCTGGGCATAGGTCGGAGCAACCGCGATCAGCAGCGACCCCAGGCACATCAGGGAGACGGACAGCGTCAAGCCGGCCTTGCGGCCCTTGTGGTCGGCGTAAATGCCCATCATCCAGGCGCCGATCGGCCGCACCACGAAGCCGATCGCAAACACCAGATTGCTCTGCAGCAGCTCGTAAGTCCGATCGCCGCTGGGGAAGAAACTCGACGCGAAATAAAGCGCGAAGGCCGAATAAACGTACCAGTCGAACCATTCGACGAGGTTGCCGGCCGACCCGCCGAGGATGTTCGTGAGGCGGCTTCGGCGTGGCGCCGCGACGGCTTTAGCCACCGGCCCTTCCACGCGCGCGGTGGGCGGCGCCATGTCCGTAGATTGCATAGAGGACGAGGCCGATGCCCTGCGCAATGAGGAAGAACAGCTGGGTGCGGTTGGGCAAGCTGATGAACAAATAAAGGCAGCCGAGGATGCCGAAGATTCCGACTGGCCAAGCGGCCGGCGTGCGGAACTTGCGCTCACGGTCGGGCTCGCGTTTACGCAGCACGAGCATCGCCGCGCAGACGGCGACGAATGCGGCCAAGGTTCCGGCATTGGCAAGCGCAGCAATGGCGGTCAGCGGAATTAGCCCGGCGAACACCGATGTGACGATCGCCGTAAAGATCGTGATCCGCACCGGTGTACCGCGTTTGGAAACGCGTGCGAGGCTTGCTGGCAGCAGTCCATCGCGCGCGACCGTGAAGAAGATACGGCTCTGTCCATAGAAGAAGGCCAGGATAACAGTTGGCAAGGCGATGACCGCTGATGCCGCCAAAACCTGCGCGGCCCAGCTATGCCCGATCTTCTCCAGAATCAAAGCCAGCGGCGCGCCGCTATCGGCGAACCCTTGATAGGCCAGGGCGCCGATCGCTGCGGCGCCAATCACCATGTAGAGAATTACGCAAATGGTCATGGATCCGACGATGCCGATGGCGAGGTCGCGGCCGGGGTTCTTGGCTTCCTCGGCCGCCGTGGCGATCGCGTCGAAGCCATAGAAAGCAAAGAAGATGATCGCAGCCGCCGCCATGACGCCGACTTCGCTTCCTGACGAGCCGCTGCGCGGGAAGCCATACGGCATGAACGGCGTGAAATGGTCAGCGTTGAACACTGGCAATGTTACAGCGATGAACATCGCCAGGGCCGCCAACTTGATGACCACCAGGATGGCGTTGATCGTTGCGCTCTCGCGAGTGCCAGCAAGCAGCAGGCCGGCGACAATGGCGATGATGACGATCGCCAAGACGTTTACCCCGGGCTCGACGATACTCATTCCGTTCATGATCGGCCCGTGCTTGAGGATATCGGGCAAGCCCCACCCTCGTATGTCGAGGAACAGGTTGGCATGCTCGGACCAGCCGACCGCCACGGCGCTCACCACCAACGTATATTCGAGGATCAGCGCGACCCCGATCATCCACGCGATCATCTCGCCGAAGGTGTAATAGCTATAGGTGTAGGCCGAGCCCGATGCCGGGATCATCGTTGCAACCTCGGCATAGGCGAGCGACGCGCAAGCGCAGATGACGCCCGCGATCGCGAACGATAGAATTACCGCCGGTCCCGACTTACCCGCGCCGACGCCGATCAGGGTGAGGATGCCCGTCCCGACAATCGCGCCGACGCCAAGCGCCACGAGGTGCGGCCACGACAGCGACTGCTTGAGCCGGTGCTCCTCGGGCATGTCTTCACGCGCGACGATCGCCTTGCGGACATTCCAATTTCTCATGCGCGTGAGCCCCTCTCCCGTCATCCCGGCGATGAGCCGGGATCCGCCTGTCCTGGGACCGTTGAACGAGAAGGCGGATGCCGGGTCAAGCCCGGCATGACGAATGTCTAATAATCCTTGCTGACGCGCACGCTGGCGTTCGAGCGGCCGACCGTTGACACCGTCGAGAGGATCGAGAGCCAGCGGGTGATCTGATATTCGGCGCGGGTCGCGGAATAGCCCTGCCCGTCGGTCACCACTTCGACGAACAGTTTGCGGGTAATGTATTTGCCCGCCGCGACCGCGGTCTTCTGCCCGGTCGCAACATCGGCGGGAACGATGCGCAGGCGATCGAGCCCAACAGCCTTGCGCAGCGCATTGATGGGATCGAGGTTGCCGCTGCCCGATTGCAACGCGGCCACCGCCGAAGCGAGCTGCAGCGCTTCGGGCGCCGACAAATTGGTGATCGAGGTCCCGAACAAGATCCGCGACAACAATTCGTCCTGTGGCAACGGCGGCGTGCTGGCGAAGGTGATTTCGGGCTTGAGCCCGGTGCCCTGGACGCGGACGTCGGCATCGAGCCCCTGGAGCTGGGCCTCGGCATGGATGTCGAGCAGCGGGTCGGGCGGGCTTTCGCCGCGGAAGCGGATCACGCCCCGCTCGAGCTTGAAGTTCCGACCGGCAAAATCATAGTCGCCGCGGACAAGGTCGGCGCGGCCGGTGAAACGCGGCGCGTCGGCGGAACCACCGATCGACAAGTTGGTGGTCCAGCGGCTGTTGATGCCGAGCCCGGTTACGCGAAGGTCGTTGCCCGCGACCTTTAGGTCGAGCTTCCACGGATGGAGGTCCTGGACCTCGATGACATCTTCGGGATCGAGCCCGCGGTCGCGCACGACGAGCTTCGGCACCGCCGCAGCAGCGCTCGCCCGGCCGAGCTGAAACTTGCCGCGATTGAGCCTGAGGTTACCCGAGATCGTCCCGGTCTGGCCGTCCGAGCGGATCTGCAGCGGCCCCGTCACCCGCGCGCCAACATCGTCGCGATTAAGCAGCAAGGCATCGGTCGCGTTGAACGACAGGTTGAGCGCCGTGCGGCCGCCGGAGAAAGTAACGCTGCCCGACCCGCTGACGGTGCCGCCGCCCGGCGCCTGGGCGCTGATCTGGCTGAAAATCAGCTGCGGACCGGAGAATCGCGCCACCGCCACGACATGGTCGAGCGACATGCCGGTGACCGCGCTATCGAGCCGTGCGTTCTGGGTGCGGAGCGAGCCGCGGATGGTCGGATTGGCCCAGCGCCCGCCGATGTCCGCGCCGATCGAAATCGGGCCGGACAGGTCGAGCACCTCGGTCCCGGACAGCCGCCACAGGGTGTCGGCCGGGCCGACGTAGCGCAGCTGAGCGAACATCGGTGCGTTGAGGAGTTCGGTGACCAGCGGGCCGCCGTGCATCGGCGCGAAGCGCGCCTGGGCGCGGCCGATGACCGCTCCGCCACTCGCCGCGACCGCGCGCACCGCGGCCTTGTTGTCGGAGATGATGGCGGCAACGCCGAGGTCGATCGGTTTGGACGCGAGGACCAGGCCTGCCCGGCTGAGGCCACGAACCTTGAGGTCGAGGCGGCCGGTGCGATTGCCCTTCCACGCGTAATCGAGCCGGCCGGTCGCGGAGCCGCTAAGGTCGAGGTTCGGCCAGGCGAGGTCGAGCACCTCGAGCGGCATGCCCTGAACCTGCGCGTGAACCTCGGGCCGCGATCCGCTGCGCCCGGAGACGACGGCATTGCCGCCGGCGAATTCGAGCGCTGTCGGGGCCAGCGCCCAGCCATCGCCCGAGCGGGTCAGGACGGCCGCCTGTTTGAGCACCAGCGGTCGCTGTTCGATCCGCCCGCTGCCGCTGATCCTAATGGTGTCGGGCGACACGTCGGCGACGGTCGAGAAGGCGAAAGCGGCTCCGCGCCGGCCGGCGAAGGCCGCGCGGACTTGCCCCGCACCATTGATCAGCCGGGCGTTGGCGCTGAGCCGCGCAAGCGTCATCCCGCTCATTTCAAGCCCGCGCGCATCAATCACGCCGTCGATGGTCGTGCGCTCGTCGGCGAGGATGATCGTGCCGTCGGCGCG
>Ga0068862_100005127_pt1 | contig 11014 bp, 3 predicted proteins | sample KBSSwiS52_FD_66598 | JGI IMG/M metagenome (GOLD analysis project Ga0068862, IMG submission 66598) | Switchgrass rhizosphere microbial communities from Kellogg Biological Station, Michigan, USA - KBS Switchgrass S5-2 | ecosystem: Host-associated > Plants > Roots > Rhizosphere > Soil ... | reverse complement strand
GACGAACGACATGCGCGAGTTGTTGGCGGAAGAGAAAGAGAACAACGATCGACGAGCGCACTTGGCTATCGAAGTGTTTTGCTATCGCGTTCGGAAATACATTGGTGCGTTTCTCGCCGGAACGGGTGGAGCCGACGCTGTTATTTTCACTGGCGGCATAGGCGAGAACTCTCCGGAGATTCGTGCGCGAATTTGTAATGGCCTGGAATGGATTGGACTGACGATTGAAGCCGATCGAAATTCTCAAGCTGAGAAGGGGTTCGAAGGAAAGATCAGTACTGACGACAGCCGGTTGGCTGCCTATGTGATTCCAACGGATGAAGAGTTGTTAATCGCGCGCGACACAGTGCGGTGTGTGAAGGGTGTGACGCAGAGGTTTTAGTCAGTACCACAACGCGGTAGCGTGTGGCTGAGCAATCCAGATCGTGATGTCCCGTGGTACCACGAGAGTTCCTGAACCGGATGCTCAGCCACACGCTACCGCGTTGTGGTACTGACTAGTATTTAGAGCGAAGCCGCTATTGCCTCGTCGAAAATCTCCAATGCGACGTCGACATTTTCTTTCGTCAGAATCAACGGTGGCGACCAGCGAATCGCGTTGTTTCCACACCCGAGAATGATCAGACCGCGATCGAAACAGGCGACTTCGATTCGATCTCTCAAGTCTGCTGCCGGCTTCATCGAAGCTTTGTCTTCAACAAACTCAACGCCAATCATCATACCCATTCCGCGCACGTCGCCGATGCAGTCATACTTTTTCTGCAACTTCTCGAGACCAGCTTTTAAGTAAGCTCCAACCTCGGCACTGTTCTTCACCAACCCGCCTTCAAGTAATTCAATCGTCTTAAGTGCAGCTGCGATACAAACTGGATTGCCCCCAAACGTTGACGCGTGTGCCCCCGGTTTCCAGTCCATGAGATCCGCACGTGCGACGCACGCCCCGATCGGTAGACCGGAGCCAATTCCTTTGGCGATACATACGATGTCGGGCTGCACGTCGTAATGTTCAGATGCGAACATCTTTCCCGTGCGTCCCATTCCAGACTGCACTTCATCAACAATCAAAAGGATGCCGTGCTGATCACAGATGCGACGCAAGCCATTCAGGAATCCTTTCGGCGCCGGTACATATCCACCTTCACCCTGTACGGCCTCGACCACAATCGCAGCAACTTCATCGGGCGGAGTAGTTGTTTTGAAGAGTCGTTCTTCGATCCAATTCAATGCGCCCTGGCCAGCGCCACCATCACCACAGTCAGCAGCGTTGAACGGATTGCGAAATTCATTTGGATAGGGTACGTGAACAACGTCGAGCGCCTGCCGCTTGAATCCTCTTCGTTGTGCAGCCCTTGAAGACGTCAACGAAAGCGAGCCAAGTGTTCGACCGTGGAAGCTGTTGAAGAACGCGATGAACTTCTCACGCCCGGTCGCGTGCATTGCCAGTTTTAGGGCCGTCTCAACTGCTTCGGTACCACTGTTAGCGAAGTGCGTTCGCGTTGGCGATGGCACGGGGACAATCTCGTCTAGCTTCTTTGCGAGTTCCGGCATGTGTCGATAGTAGTAATCAGTACCGCACATGTGAATTAGTTGTTCCGCCTGTTCCTGGATCGCTTTGACAACGTCCGGATGACAATGGCCAGTCGAACAAACAGCCACGCCTGCGTTACAGTCAAGGAATACATTTCCATCAACGTCTTCAACCCAGACGCCACGTCCCCGTTCGGCAACGAGTTTGAATGAGGGTCTTGGATATGAGGGGGTTACGTATTGAGCGTCTGCTTCGACGATCAATTTGCCTTTAGGACCTGGCAATTCAGTCTTTATTTCTGGACGACGGGGTGGTGCTATTACGCTGCTCGACATGTTTCGACTCCTTGTCAAAAACCGATAATAATTTGGTGAAGCGATCGCGAAGCCGAAACACGGTTCGGCCGGGAACGATTGCGAATTGGAGACAGGAGAACTAGTCGGCGAAGAGATTCGCGCGCGACTCAAGGGGCCGGAAATGCAAAGGCTGCGGGTTGAACATGGCGGGATTCTAGCACTGGGTTGCGCCTTAAGACCATGAGGGGCACAAACTTCAGTCTGTGACCGCAAGAATAAGAACAATCGGATGGTCGAAATCATTGGTCATATGTCATTTGACACTTGTCAGTTGGTCATTTGAGGGAGAGGGAATTCGTTCTCGAGTCAACGTAAATCCCGATTCAGTTGACCAAATGAAAAACGTTAAATGATAGATGACCAATGATTCTTTGTTGCGCCAGAGATTCCCCTTGCCAGTTCACAGAGTGAGGACTGTGCCACTATTTCGCTGCGGCGCACCCATGTGGGTTGTCAATTACAAATAGCCAACTGCCGTCGGCCTGGCGTCGGACAACGTCTGATGTTTGACCAGAACTTACGACTGGAGTGCCATCTGCTGACGTGCCACGGAGAGTCCAGCTGGAAAACAACAAAGCAACGTCATCGGTACTGAGAACCCGATCGATCGTGAGCTTCATGTGTCCCTTGATGGAAAGAAACTCAACCATCGCTTCCCGAATCGCTTCATGGCCTTTAACCGCTGGTCCCGGATACTTAACGAGTGTTGCATTCGGCTCGTACAGCGCGAGAATCGCTTCGAGATCGGCGGCGTTGAAGTATTGAACAAAAAGTTCATGCGCTTGTTCGGGAGTTAGGGCGGGCATGTCAGGACCTTTCGTAATGGGCTTCTGTGTCTCAGTGTTGTCTATGCTAACAAGAAAGCGCAGCGTATCCGCAACCAACGGTCGCTTCTGTTTTCTCTGTGTCCTCTGCGTCTCTGCGACCTCTGCGTCTTTTAGACTGCCCAACAGTTAACGTAGAGATCGCAGAGACGCAGGACACTGAGCAGATCGGAGGCAGATCCTTCCTTGCCGACTTTGAACTTTATCAGCTTCTGATTTAGAGTAACCGCACATTCGGAATTCCTTCCTTGCGGAGAACAAAAAAATGAATAAGAGATCGAACATGAGTCGGGGTTTATTTACTTTCCTACTGGTTGCTGGTGTTTTGTCCGTGCTCGCAGTATCACCACTCGCGCGGCATTCATCGGCGTTTAGCTTCGACAAAAACGATGCGAAGCTGACTTATCCCGAAAGCAAAAGAGTCGATCAATTCGACGATTATTTCGGCACCAAGGTTCCCGATCCGTATCGCTGGCTTGAAGACGAAAACTCTGCGGCAACGAAATCCTGGGTTGATGCCCAGAACGTTGTCACCTTCGCATATCTCGACAAGATCCCTTATCGCGAAAAGTTGAAGGCTCGTCTTACGGAGCTCTCCAATTATCCGCGCATCTCCGCACCGTTCCGACGTGGCGACACTTACTTCTTCACGAAGAATGACGGTCTACAGAATCAAAGCGTTTACTACATTCAAACGGGCGTGAATGGAACTCCGCAAGTCTTTCTCGATCCAAACAAGTTCTCCACTGACGGAACGTCAACGCTTAGCGCCTTTTCATTATCAACGAATGGACAGTATCTCGCTTACGGAACCTCTACCGGCGGTTCTGACTGGGTGACGATTCGCGTGATGGAAGTCGGAAGTCGCAAGCTACTCGCCGACGAACTGAGCTGGCTGAAGGTATCGGGGGTTTCATGGCAGGGCGATGGCTTCTATTACAGTCGTTACCCCCAGCCTGAAAAGGGAAGAGAACTAACTACGAAGAATGAGTTTCAAGCTGTGTACTTTCACAAAGTCGGTACACCACAGTCGGCCGATTTACTCATCTATGAGGACAAAGAACATCCTCAGCGCTTCCAAAATGTAAACACGACGGAAGATGAACGCTTCGCCATCCTCAGTATCTCTGAGCGCGGCAAAGGCAAAAAAGGAAACGCGATCTTTTACAAGGATCTCTCCAAGGGTGAGAAGAACTTTTCTCCAATCGTCGCCGAGATCGGAGACATTAGCTACAACATCATCGACAACGTTGGCGACAAGTTTTTGATGAGAACTGACAAGAACGCTCCGAATGGACAAGTCGTCCTTGTAGATCCTAAGAATCCAGACGAAAAGAACTGGACTGAAGTTTTACCGGAACGAACTGAGCCTCTTCAAAGCGTAGGCACCGCCGGTGGGAAGTTGTTTGCTTCCTGGCGCAAAGATGTTGCGACCAGCGCCTATGTGTTTAGTCTCGCGGGTAAATTAGAGAACGAGATTAAGCTCCCGGGTTTGGGAACTGCCGGCGGCTTCGGCGGCCTCAGCGACGACAAGTACGTCTTCTATACCTTCACGTCGTTCAATTTCCCTTCGACGATTTACAAATACGACATTGCCACCAAGCACTCGACAGTCTTTCGCACTGTCGATATCCCTAGCTTCAAACCCGAGCAGTACGAAACGAAGCAAGTGTTCTTCAACAGCAAGGATGGGACGCGAGTGCCGATGTTCCTCGTTTACAAGAAGGGCATCAAGCTCGATGGAAACAATCCGACTCTGCTCTATGGTTACGGCGGCTTCAATATCGTTACGGCACCGAACTTCAGCGCAACCCGCCTTGCACTACTTGAACAGGGTGTGATCTACGCATCGTGCAACATGCGTGGTGGCGGGGAGTACGGCGAGAAATGGCACGAGGCGGGTACGAAACTTAAGAAGCAGAATGTGTTTGACGACTTTATCGCTGCTGCTGAGTATCTGATCTCGCAGAAGTATACGTCACCAAATAGACTCGCGATTCAGGGTGGTTCGAATGGTGGCTTACTAGTGGGTGCGGTTTCAAATCAGCGTCCCGACTTGTTCAAAGCTGTAGTCGAACAAGCCGGCGTGATGGACATGCTGCGCTTCCACAAGTTCACCATTGGCTGGAACTGGATTGCTGACTACGGTTCTGCTGAAGCAAGCGAGGCCGAGTTCAAAGCGATCTATGCTTACTCGCCGATTCACAATGTGAAGCCCGGGACGAGGTATCCAGCAACACTGATCACAACCGCAGATCATGACGACCGTGTCGTGCCGGCGCACAACTTCAAATACGCTGCTGTGCTCCAGGCAGCGCAAGGCGGCGATGCCCCGATCTTGATCCGTGTCGACACTAACTCGGCGCATGGCGCTAGCAATACCACCAAGTCGATCGAACAGACCCGGGATATTTACGCGTTCCTGTTTGAGAACCTCGGTGTGGAATACAAGTAGAGCGCAGATAGCGGATCTCAGATCATATTAGTAGCTGAAGCGATTTCGAGAACAAGTTGGGAAGGGTGGCTTGCCCCCACCTGTTGATGACCGGGGGTGAACCACCCTTTTTGCTTGTTGTAACTTTTGTCGCCTCTCACTATTTCGTATCGGGAGTGTATTTCAATCCTTTATTGACGAAAGCGAGATGCCGCCTTTATAGTGCCGTTCATTGTTTTGGAAACTACAAGGTCAGTTCGTAAGCTCTGTTATCTATTTCAAACCGTCATCCCCCAAGGCGAAATAAATTAGGCGCAAGGCTTACGATTGGTCATGTCCAGTTTCCTAAACTCTAATCAGTCTCGTAGAAGTTTATGCACTGCCACGATTGAGCATTGTCTCTTATCGTTCATCAAGACCTCTTCCACCATTTCTGCACTCCCTGAAATAATTCGAGGTTCTAAGGACTCGAAGGAACGAGCTCAAGTATCGACGTGTTTTAGATCTCACAACGAACCTCGGGTGGCGTCGACTTGAACTCGTCGACTTGTTTTCAAAAGTTCTCAGCCTTTCAACTTACGCATTCTAATAGTTGGTAACGAGCTGTCTGCAGTCTGCAATCAAGCGCTCTGTTGGTCTGTCAATCGATTAAAGGAGAGTCTCCATGCGAACCATTTTGTTTTTATTTCTGGCTGTTTTGTTAGTTACCACTGTGATGGTATTGCCTCCGCTTACGACGGCAAACAAAGTCAGTCAGGATAAAGGTACCGATTCAGCAGGTATGGCGGTTGGTTATGTCCAAAAGTTTGCTGAGTCTCAACCTGTTCGTGAGTTCGCAAAGTTAGATAGCGGAACGAGCGCCGGCTCGCCCGAAGAGATTCGGGAACTGGATGAAAGGCGCGAACAGCGTCGGGAGAAACAGTTCGCAATGGCCCTCAACATTCAAAGAGCGCTTGGTCTTAATGTTGATGAAAAGAACGAGATGAACCGCGAGATCATGCGTCGCGAAGATCCCAACGCGCCGCGGACGCCTGACAGAGCGCTGTCAACAAACCAGAACCAGCCGAAGCGCAATGGTCCGGCTCCCCCTCCTCCAAACCCGCCATCAGTCACCTTTGAAGGTGTGTCCATAGCTGACACGATTGGCGTCGGACAAGGGTTTGTTCCGCCGGATACGAACGGTGACGTCGGACCCGCGAATTATGTTCAGACCGTGAATGTGGCTTTCCGTATCTGGGACAAGGCAGGGAATCCATTAACTTCAGTAGCGTCCCTCAATACACTGTTTGCCCCAATCGGCGGCGCCTGCGGTAGCAGTGAGGACGGCGATCCTATCGTGATGTACGATCAACTGGCGGATCGTTGGCTCATCAGCCAATTCTGCACAGTCGCAAACCCAAACAATCACCAACTGATCGCAATCTCCAAGAATGGTGATCCCGCCGGCTCATACTATCTCTACGACTTCATGATGCCGAATAACAAGTTCAACGACTATCCACATTTTGGCGTGTGGCCTGATGCGTATTACATGACTGACAACCAATTCAATCAGGCTGGAACAGCGTTCCTACAAGGTGGCGTTTTTGCTTTCAACCGTACAAAGATGCTCACCGGTGATCCCACAGCGAGTTTTATCTACTTCGACACGGCCACTTTGTTCCCGCCGGGAACCGGCATCAACGGCACCGACGGAATAGGCGGTATGCTCCCAGCCGATCTAGACGGCTACACTCCTCCACCCGCAGGCGCTCCGTGTCCGTTCATGTATTTTCAGGCGAATGAAAACGCAGGCGAGCCTGGTGACCAACTGCGAATATTTGACTTCCACGTAGACTTCACAGTGCCTGCCAACTCGACGTTTACTGAACGGACAGGAAGTCCTCTTGTGGTTGCGCCTTTCGATCCGATCCCTGTTCCTAATACACGCAACGTCATTCCTCAGCCTGCGCCGGCAACGGCGGGAAGTTTCCTGGATGTCATTAGCGACCGACTGATGTTTCGATTGTCATATCGAAATTTTGGTACCAGCGAAACTTTGATCGGGACACACACAGTCAACGCGGCAACCAATCCTGTATTTCGCGCCGGCGTCCGCTTCTACCAACTCAACCGAGCAACTCCGGCAGCCGCTTTTACGATCGGTGAACAACAAACATTCGCGCCGGCAGACAACGAACATCGCTGGATGGGTAGTGCTGCTAACAACTTCAAAGGAGACGTTGCTGTTGGTTTCAGTACTTCGAGTGCCACAGTATTTCCGTCGATCCGTTACGCGGCACGCCTGGGAACCGATACACCTGGTACAGGCTTAGTTCGAGGTGAGACAAGCATTGTTACGGGTGGAGGTTCGCAAACAAGTAACTCCGGTCGTTGGGGAGATTACAGTGATTTGACAATTGATCCTTCAGACGACTGCACGTTCTGGTACACACAGGAGTATTACTCGGTTAGTAGCGAGCCGGGAAATTCGAGTGCGCCCTGGCATACCCGCATTGCAAAGTTTGCTCCCGGTCCTTGTTCCGTTTCTCCGAGAGGCACGATAGCGGGAACGATTACAAGTTGTCAGACAGGCTTGCCCATTCCGAACGCTTTTGTTTCCGTATCGAACGGAACTTCAAGAGCCTCTGGCGCGGCAGGAACTTATTCTGCGGTTGTTATCCCTGGAACTTACAACGTGAGTGCAACAGGCTTTGGTTACGACACCGCGTCTACAAGTGGGCTGGTCGTGGTTAATGGCGGCTCGGTTACGTTTAATGCTTGCCTTAACGGAAACCTGAAACAACCGGTGGCGGACACGGCAGCCATTCTTGCCGATAGCTGCAACTCGAACGGCATAATTGATCCAAACGAAACTATTTCAATCAGTCTTGGTGTTAAGAACACTGGAACCCTGAACACCGCGAATCTGGTTGGAACACTCCAGGCAACTGGTGGTGTGACGAGTCCTGGCGGTCCACAAAACTACGGCGCCGTCGTTGCTGGCGGTGCGACCGTGTTTAGGACCTTCACTTTCACTTCAGGCAATCTCGCATGTGGCGCTCCCTTGGTCATCAGCCTCCAACTACAAGACGGAGCCACTGATCTCGGGACGATTACTTACAACTTCAGCACCGGCAATATCGTCGCAAACAACTACAGCAGCGGCAACATCTCGGTTGCAATCCCGGATAATGGTCCGGCCGTCGACATACCGATCACGGTTGCCGACGTGATGACGCTTAACGATGTGAACGTCAGCTTCCGTCTGAATCACACATTTGACGGCGACGTTAGGGTGAGTCTTGTACATCCAGATAACACGGTCATTCCGCTTGTAACCAACCGCGGTTCCAGCGGCGCGAACTTCGGCACTGGTCCTAACGATTGTTCAGGTACGCCGACCGTCATCGATGATCAGGCCGCCACGGCAATCTCAGCAGGTGCGCCGCCTTTTGCTGCATCATTCAGACCGGAGTCACCTCTGAGTGCTTTGAATGGTAAACCTTCAAACGGTACCTGGAAACTTCGAGTCCAGGACACGGCAAACGTTGATACTGGAACGGTCGGCTGTGTGAAACTGGAGTTGAACAAACACATAGTCTGCTGTGGCGCATTGATTAATTCAGTGCCGCCGGCAGTTATCACGGCCGAGAGTATTAGTCCTGCTAACAACGCGCCCGATCCGGATGAAACCGTTACCGTCAATCTGCCATTGAAGAATGTTGGCGGAAACGACACGGCCACTTTGATTGCTACGCTTCAGCCTACGGGTGGCGTCGCCAATCCGACTGGGCCGCAGAATTACGGCGTCGTTGTTGCTGGGGGCGGCAATGTGAGTCGGCCGTTCACGTTCACTGCGCAAGGTACTTGCGGTAACACCATCACGCTAACTCTTGTACTTCAGGACGGCGCTTCCAACCTTGGAACAATTACCTACACAATGCAGCTTGGTACGCTCAACACTGTCACAACCTTCAGCGAGAATTTCGATGGTGCTGCACCTCCGGCTCTACCCGCTGGTTGGGTAACCGCTGCAACTGGTGTGGAGGTAAATTGGGTAACCTCTGCAACGAACCCAAATAGCGCACCCAACGATGCCTTTGCGCCAGACGTCAATAACATTGGCAATACCACCCTGGACACTCCGACGATCAATGTTCCAGCCGGCGGAGCACAGCTCACCTTCAAGAATCTATTCAACATGGAAGCGAGTGGCGTCACACCTACGCGTGGATTTGACGGAATGGTTCTTGAAATCAGTATCAACGGCGGAGCCTTCAACGACATCACTACTGGTGGCAACGCCTTTATCGCTGGTGGGTACACCCGCACCATCGACGCGACGTTCAGTAGTCCAATTGCCGGGCGACAAGCGTGGAGCGGACTTTCAGGTGGAACCACCGCAGCACCGACGTACATCACGTCTACTATCAACCTACCGGCCGCCGCTAACGGTCAACCGATCAAGTTGCGCTGGCGCGTTGGTACGGACAACAGTGCAGTCGCTGCCGGTTCAAACGGCGTTCGCGTAGACAGCATTGTTCTTTCAGGCTCTAACCAGGTCTGTAATACACAGAGCTGTACACTTGTGTGCCCGGCCAACATCGTTGTGCCGACAGATGGCTCCGGAGTTAGTGCTCTTGTCAACTTCCCGGCCATTTCAGTGACCGGCGCGTGCGGCATTCCGGTTTACGCTACGCCTTCGGGTTCTACATTCCCTCTGGGTACAACGACCGTCAACGTCTCCGGATTGAACGGGGGAGCATGTTCGTTCACGGTTACCGTTACTCCTGCGGGAGCGACTTCCTCAAACTTGCTGATCAGTGAATTCCGCGAACGAGGAGTAGGTGGAGCTAACGACGAATTCGTGGAGCTCTACAATCCATCGAGTTCGCCGCTAACCATTTCGGTCTTAGATGGCTCGACTGGTTGGGCGTTGGTCGCTTCTGACAACGTGACTCGGTTCGTAATTCCCAACGGCACCGTCATCCCATCACATGGACACTACCTTGGAGTTAATTCCGCAGGGTACTCCCTGGCTAACTACGGAGGAGTCGGTGCCGCCGCGGGTGACATTACTTACACAACGGACATTCCTGATAACTCTGGATTGGCCCTCTTTAGCACGTCCAATCCTGCCAACTTCCTACTCGGAAATCGGGTGGATGCGGTCGGCTTCGCGAGTACGGCAGCGCTCTTCAAGGAAGGTACTGGGCTTCCAGCACTGACACCTTTCTCGATCGACTTTTCGTTTGTCCGCGATAACTGCGGCAAGGGAGGATCGATTACATCAATGGCACCATGTCCGTCCGGTGGTGACGTCGTTGATACAAACAACAACGCGACCGACTTCTACTTCGTAGACACGAACGGAACAAATGCTGGTGCGGGTCAACGACTTGGAGCACCCGGTCCGGAAAACCTCGCGAGTCCTATCCAGAGGAACTCCACGATAACATCAGGTTTGGTGTTCCCATGTTTAGGCGCTGGAATCAGTCCTAACCGAGTCCGCGATTTCACTTCGGATCCAGCAAACAATTCTACTTTCGGAACGCTTGATATAAGGCGGTCGTTCACCAACAACACTGGTGCACCAGTCACCAGACTGAGGTTCCGGGTCATAGATATCTCTACCTTCCCGGCACCCTCGGGAATTGCGGATCTACGTCCGAGAACTTCTACAGCACTGGCAAGCGTTGTTAATCCTTGCGGTGCGTCTGTGAATCTTGAAGGAGCCGTTCTTGAACAGCCGCCCACGCAAGCAAACGGTGGTGGTTTCAACTCAAGTCTTACAATTGGAACTGTCACGCTGGCTCCAGGCAAGAGCAAGAGAGGAAGGATCAGTACAACGCAGTTCCAGCCGGATGGTACGGTCCAACTAAATGCTCCA
>Ga0068862_100005120_pt1 | contig 11017 bp, 15 predicted proteins | sample KBSSwiS52_FD_66598 | JGI IMG/M metagenome (GOLD analysis project Ga0068862, IMG submission 66598) | Switchgrass rhizosphere microbial communities from Kellogg Biological Station, Michigan, USA - KBS Switchgrass S5-2 | ecosystem: Host-associated > Plants > Roots > Rhizosphere > Soil ... | reverse complement strand
CTCATGGGTGAGGAGCAGATCACCCACCTCGGCCTGGAGTACTACGCCTCGTGAGATTCGTCCGGCGCTGGCACTTCGTTCTACTGGTCGCGGTTTTCGCGGCGGCCTGCCAGCCAACGCCGCGCGACCTCAGCATGAAGCTCCTCACCGAAGACATGGAGCTTCGCGTACTCCCCGACCCGGTACCTCCGCGTGCGCGCGAACCTGTTCGCTACAAGGTCGTCGTGCGTGATAGGGAGACCGGTGAGCCCATCGAGACGGGTGTGGGGCAGATCTTTGCCACCAGTGAATCTCAAGTCGATTCGTATGACCCGCTGGTGAAAGGACCCGAACTCGGAACCTACTACGCGACGATGCACTTCATCACGTCGGGGCAGTGGGCGGTGGCGATCCGGTTCGCGCGTGACTCGACGAAAAAGCTCGAGCGAATGGACTGGATGCAGGAAGTGTTTCCGGCGCGCGGCGAAAAAAAATAATCCAACATGCGACACTTCTATCGGACGTCTCTCGCGCCGGCTGAGGTCATCGAGTCAGCCGACAAGTTCTTCGCCGCTCTGGGACTGCAGACGGTCGCGTCGGCATCCAGGTCGCGAACGTACCGTGGCCTCGTTGGCACGCCTGAGATTCCAGTGACCCTGCAGATCACTGCGAAGCCCGAAGGTGGCCACTACACGTTTGTGGAAGCGGCCACCGACCAGATGGGAGAGAGCCGGATCGACCGCAACGTGAAGCGGTTCTTCGTGACGCTCCACCGGAAGGTCGAACCGACACACGCGCTCGAAGCCGCTTACTAGCTCGACGCGTGGCTGGTCCCACCGGATCGAATCCCGAACCTGGAACGAGTGACGCCGAGATCGCTCGCGGAAAGCGCGTCGGCGTCGGCTGCTTCGCGACCTTTATCGGATTCTGGAGTGGCGGCATGATCGGCGTCATGGTCGGAAAGGTCGTCGGCAATATCCGTGGCTGCGCCCCGACCGAAGGCCTGCCAGCCTGCGACTGGTACTACTTTGCTGCCGTTGGCATGATTCTGGGAGCAACGACGCTACCGTTATTGGTGCTTCGTCGTCTACGATGAGCGATGGGGATTGAGGTGAACCTCCCCGTTTTCTCATCGCTCCCCATTCATCACCCTTCCTACCCGTGGCTCGAATCGATGTCCTGATGCCCTCGATGGGCGAATCGCTCGCCGAAGGCACGCTGACCAAGTGGTTCAAGAAGGTCGGCGATGCCGTGAAGCGCGACGAAACGATCTTCGAGATTTCCACCGACAAGGTCGATTCCGAGGTCCAGGCGGTCAGCGCAGGCGTGCTCGCCGAAATCCTGGTGAAGGAAGGCGAGACCGTACCGGTGAACGCGGTTGTCGCGCGACTCGAGACCGACGTCAACGCGCCGGTTGCAGCGCCGACCCCTGCGCCGGCTACCGAGGGGAAACGAGCGGAGCCTGCGCCATCGGGCGCGCCGGCACCCGCACTCGCGGCCGGCACAGGATCGGTGACTCCCGCGGCGCCGCAGGCTGACGGCAGGACGACATCGCCCGGCATGCCGGCCTATGTCCCGGGATCGCTCGAGGAGCGACTTCGCACCAAGTCGTCGCCGCTCGTGCGCCGCATGGCGGCCGAGCATGGCGTGGACATCACGGCACTGAGCGGGTCCGGGATCGCGGGCCGCGTGACCCGCAAAGACCTGACGGCGTTCCTGGAGTCTGGTGCGCCGGTACCGGTCGCGGCACCGCGTCCATCGATGTACGCGCCAGCGGGCTTCGATTACCAGCCGCCAACCGTGACGCCGTGGCCCGGCGATGTCGTCGAGCCAATGAGCAAGATCCGGCGTCTTACGGCCGGTCACATGGCCTTCTCGAAGCAGACGTCTGCACACGTCACGACCGTCTTCGAGGTGGACCTGACGCGCGTCACGCGAGTGCGCGACAAACTCCGGCCGGAATTCGATCAGCGCGGTGACAAGCTCACGTACCTGCCGTTCGTCATCCAGGCTGTTGTCGAAGGGCTGAAGAAGTTTCCGGTGATCAACGCCGCGGTGCGTGGCACGGACATCGTCTTCCGCAAGCACTATCACATCGGCATCGCGGTCGCACTCGACTGGGGCCTCATCGTTCCGGTCATCCGCGACGCGGACAATTTCTCACTGGCTGGCCTGACGAGACAGCTCAACGACCTCGCGCAGCGCGCTCGCGCCAAGAAGCTCAAGCCTGAAGAAGTGCAGGATTCGACGTTCACGATCACGAACCCGGGCGTCTTCGGCTCCATGATGGGCACGCCGGTGATTCCGCAGCCGACCGTTGCGATTCTTGGAACCGGAACCATCGAAAAGCGCCCGAAAGTGGTGAAGGGTGTGGAGGGTGAAGACGTCATCGCCATTCGCACCTGCGCGCACTTCTTCCTGTCATTCGACCATCGTGTCGTTGATGGTGCCGATGCAGACAGGTTCCTTGGCTTTGTGAAGCAGCAGCTCGAGACAATTCCCGAGCCCGGTATCTGAGCCGTGCCACGCGCGCTCACGGCGGAATGGCAGCGGATCGATCCAGCAGATGAGCCGGAGGCGGCGAGCCGATGGCGCGCGCGTCGCGACCAGTTGGCACAAGACGGCTGTAACCATTGGGTCTTTCGCAGTCCTGCAGATCCGGCGGTTTTCCTTGAGTTCATCGAAGGCGCGGATCCCGCGCTCCTGAAAAGCGCGCGAGCGCGCGCCGGCATGGAGCCGGGTGCGGAGATCCTCACCGAACTGGAGTTGTCCTGAGCATGCCCACCCGAACGATCAGCATCGACGGCAAGGCCTGGCGCGTGTTTCCGTCCGGCTACGTCACGCAATACGAGCACGACGAATTCGGGCTCTTGTTTGTCGCCGGCACCGGCGACGACCGGGCCGTTCGTGTTACCAGGTTCAGCCCGCACGGAACGCGCTCCCGCGAGCAGGCGCTTGCCGAGCTGCCTGACGAGGAGCTCCGCCGCCTGTTTGCCCAGTCGCAATCGGGGGAGACCTCGCCCGAAGCTGGCTACGCGCCGTGACCGCTGATGCCGCGCCGACGGTGGCGCGGCCCATCGACCTTCACCTGCACTCAACGGCCTCGGACGGCACAAACCCTCCCGAGCTCGTCGTCGCCGCGGCATTGAGCGCCGGCCTCCAGGCGATGGCCCTCACCGATCACGATACCGTCGAAGGCATTGCGGACGCGCAGCGCGCCGCCGACGATGCCGGAATCCAGCTCGTGCCCGGCGTGGAGTTGAGCGCCTACGAGGCGGACGAGGAAGTCCACATTCTCGGCCTTCACCTCTTGCTTCTCGGAGAGATGCGGGATGCGCTCGCCGTGTTCCGCGATGCACGCCGCGATCGCGCCGAAGGTATCGTGCGGCTCCTGAACAAGCTTGGCGTGCGAATCACGTTCGAAGATGTTCTCGCCGTGGCTGGCGATGCCGCGTTAGGTCGCCCCCACGTCGCGCGCGCGATGGTGGAGAACGGGTGGGCCATGGACCTCCGCGACGCATTCGATCGCTACCTTGGCGCGGGCCGACCGGCGTACCTCGACAAGCGTCGCACCACGATCCCCGAGGCGATCGAGTTGATTCATCGCTGCGGCGGGATCGCGGTGATTGCCCATCCCGGCGAGGATGGAAACCGCGTGCGACTGGAAGCACTGGCTGGCATGGGCCTCGACGGTGTCGAGGTGATTCACCCGTCACACTCCGCAGAAGATCGCGCTCGCCTTCTTACGCTGACGCGCTACCTGAACATGGTCCCGAGCGGCGGGTCAGACTCGCACGGCGGCGGGGACAACGTTCGCGTGGTGGGTTCCCAGAAGGTGCCGGGGGAATGGCTGGACCTTCAGTCGCATCGTGTCCGCTCGGTGCGAAGCGCACGGGGCCTCGCCTCGTGAGGCGCACCTGATGGCCGCGAACGCTCGACCAGTCGCGCTGGTGACCGGGGCGGCACATCGCGTCGGTCGGGCGCTTGCGGTCGGCCTGGCCGCGGATGGGTACGACATTGCGCTGCATTATCACGCATCGGCTTCAAAGGTGGACGAGGCCGAACGTGAGATCGCGAAGGCTGGCGGAAAGGCGACCGTGTTTCAGGCGGACCTGACCGATCCCGAAGCGCCAGGTCGCCTGGTCCAGGATGTGGTTGCGAAGGTTGGTCGGCTGGATGTCGTGGTGAATTCGGCTTCGGTCATGCTCCGAATGCCGTTGGGAAATGTTTCCGCCGCCGAGTGGGATTCGGTGCTCGACCTCAACCTGCGTGCGCCGTTCCTCATCGCGCAGGAGGCTTCACGTCACCTTCCTGACGGTGCGTCGATAATCAACATCGCGGACCTCGCGGCGTTCGAGACCTGGCCTCCTTATGTGCCACACGGCGTGAGCAAGGCAGGACTCGTGTACCTCACCCGGGCGCTCGCGCTCCTGCTCGCGCCGCGGATTCGCGTGAACGCGATCGCGCCCGGCACGGTCCTGCTTCCGGAGAAGTTTGACCCGAAGACTGCCGCGTACCTGACCGCGACCACACCGCTCGGGCGCGACGGCTCGCCGGAAGATGTCGTTCAGGCGATGCTCTACCTGCTGCACGCCGAATACGTGACGGGGGAGACGATCATTGTCGATGGCGGGCGGCACGTCCGGCATTAGAAAACGGACATCGGACATCGGACATCGGGTGGCCGAGAATACCGTCACGCTTGACGTCTAGACAGATTACGGCCGGGACGTGAGCAGCGAGATCTCATCTCCCATCTCACGTCTCACTTTCGAATCTCCCTTGGCCAACGAGTTCGAGTACGAAGTCATCATCGTCGGAGCGGGACCCGCGGGCATGACGGCGGGGCTCTATGCCGGACGCTCCATGCTTCGCACCGTTGTCCTCGAACGCGGCGCGCCCGGCGGAGAGCTGTTGAACACTGAGATGATCGAGGATTACCCCGGCTTCGAGCACGTGCTCGGCTGGGAACTCGCGCAGAAATTCGAGAGCCACGCGAAAAAGTTTGGCGCCGAGTTCAGGACGGCCGGCGTCACCGCAATCAGGAAAGCGGGTGACCTGTTCGAGTGCATCTGCGACAACGGCGAGGTGTATCGCGCTCCCGTCGTCATCGTCACCGCGGGCGGCACGCCAATCAAGCTCGGGATTCCTGGTGAAGTGGAATACGCCGGCAAGGGCGTGTCCTACTGCGCGATCTGCGACGGCGCATTTTTCCGCGGGCAGGTCATTGCCGTCGTGGGTGGCGGAGACGCGGCGTGTGAAGAGGCCGATTTCCTGACGCGCTACGCGTCCAAGGTCTACCTGATCCACCGGCGCGACGAATTCAGGGCGTCCAAGATCATCCAGAAGCGCGTCGCCGAAAACGAAAAGATCGAGACGATCCTCAATACGGTGGTCGAACAGGCCCACGGTGATGAGCAGGGGCTGCTGCATCACCTCTCGCTCAGGAACGCCCTGACGGGCGTTCTTTCAGATCTTCCCGTGACCGGCATGTTCGTGTTCATCGGATTCCGGCCGAACACCGGGATCATCGAAGAACACGTCGATCATGACGATATGGGCTACCTGGTGACGGACTGGAACATGATGACTTCGATTCCGGGCTTGTTCGCGGCCGGCGACGTTCGTGTCCAGTTGACCCGACAGGTGACCACTGCTGTTGGCGACGCGACGACCGCGGCCATCGCCGCTGAGAAGTTTCTCACCGCGCGTCGCGACGCTGCCTCGCCAGTGTGACCGATTCGCTGGATGTAGTCGCTTTCGAGACGGGGCCACTGCAGGAGAATGCGTACCTCGTCATCGATCGCGTGAGTCGCGATGCCGCGATGGTGGACCCCGGCGAAGATGGGGACCGCCTCATCGAGGCGGTGGAGCAAGCCAATGTCCGGCTCCGTGCCATCTGGCTGACCCACGCGCACTTCGACCACGTCGGAGCGGTCCGCGCCCTCCGCACCCGTTTCAAGGTTCCGGTCTTTCTGCACGAGGAAGACGTGCCGATGTTCGAGGCAGGGCCGTTCCAGGCGGCTTCCTGGGGACTCCGGTTCGAAGGGGACGAAGTCCCGGCTGAGCGATTTACCGAAGGTCAGGGTCTTCGCCTCGGCGAGTTGTCATTTACCGTAATGCATACGCCGGGACACTCACCGGGCCACGTGACGCTGCATGGTCACGGTATCGCGCTCGTCGGCGATTGCCTGTTCGCCGGCTCCATAGGACGTACCGACCTTCCGATGGCTGACGGACCGGCCATGGCGCGATCCCTGGAGCGCATCGTGGCACTTCCTCCCGAGACTCGTGTACTGCCGGGCCACGGACCGGCCACGACAGTAGGTGAGGAGCGGCGTTCGAATCCGTATATCAGGGAATTGCTCGGCAGTCGAACACGTTAGGCACCCGCGGATAGTGCGACCCGTCCCCTGTGACGAGGCGCGGCACCGCTCGCCAAACCAGTTTCAGAAGTACAGATTTGCTCGTGATACCTCGGCTGGTTCACCCGGACTTGCCAGGCTGCAACCTCTCACCGACCGATGATGCGCCAACTTCGTTCTCCTTCCCGATGGACCTGGCTGATGCCAGTGGCTGCCACCGCATTGATTGCTGCCTGCGACAACGCGCTCGAGGGCATCAATACCCAGGGCACGTGGGGCTTCGTGACGGTCGGCGCGCAGAAGAATGCGGCCGGCGCCCACTTCGCTAACGCCGAAGGGCTCTTCTTCGCCGGCAACCTCGCGGCGGTCCCCAACGCGGACTTTACGACCGACACCTGCGCCGACGTGCTCCTGAACGAGGGGAATAACCTCTTCGGTGTGACGTACCTTGATGCCGGTCCGAGCGTCACAACTACCATCGGTGGTGTTGCCGGGGTGCTGGAACGCACCACGACGACCCAGGGTCTGGCGTACCTCCCGCCGGGAGGCCCTCCGCCTTTCACGCCGGGTGACAGCATCGTCGTGAACGTCCCCGGTGTATCCGGTGGATTTCCTGCGGGCTCGATCCGCGCAAAGACAGCCGAGGCTTTTGCCTTCCCGGCTGACATTCCGATACCCGCCGGGACCGAGGCCATCCACCTCAACTGGACGACCCCACAGGATCCGCGTAGCGCGATGGTCGTGTCGCTCCGTTATGCGACCACACAGAGTCCCACCGTCCTCTCGCGCAATGTGCTCTGCACATTCGTGGATGACGGCGCTGACTCCATTCCGTTCCGCTGGCATTCGAACTGGTCGTCGAGCCAGGGTACACGCGCGGTGGTGGCTACCCGGCTGCGCACGAATTACGTTGCGGCTGGCGACGGGAATCTGGGCGTCATCTCCACTTATCAGGTTCCAACTCCTCCGCGCCCCTGAAGTCAGTTCTCCTGAAGCACACGGGGGCGACGGCGCAAGCGCCGTCGCCCCCGCTGTCGTTTCCGTTCACTTTCCCCGAGAACCACCGTGCGCACTGAAAAAGATCCTCTCGGTTCACTCGAAGTGCCTGACGAGGCGCTGTATGGCGTGCAGACCCTGCGCGCCGTGCAGAACTTTCCCTTCAACGGCCTGCGCCAGCACAGGCCGTTCGTAAGGGCGCAGACCTGGATCAAGAAGGCCGCCGCGCTCACGCACAAGGAAACGGGCCGACTGGACGGGAAGCTCGCCGACGCGATCGTTGCCGCCGCGGATGAGGTCCTCGCCGGGAAACACGACGACCAGTTCGTGGTGGACCCCTACCAGGCGGGCGCCGGCACCTCTCACAACATGAACGTGAACGAGGTGCTCGCAAACCGCGCGAACGAACTGCTCGGCGGGAAGCGCGGGACGTACCAGCCCGTGCACCCGAACGATCACGTGAACATGGCGCAGAGCACGAACGACACGATCCCGACGGCGATTCGCCTGGCGTGCCTCGCAGAACTGGGAGGATTCGTGCAGGCGTTTACGTCGCTGCGCGATTCCTTTGCGGCGAAAGGGAAGGAGTTCGATGGCATCGTCAAAGCCGGGCGCACGCACCTCCAGGATGCCATGCCGATACGCCTGGGCCAGGAGTTCACGGCGTTCGCCGGCTCGCTTGACCGGGGCCTCAGGCGCGTCGTTGAGGCGTCGGACTACCTGCGTGATCTCGGCATTGGCGGCAGTGCGGTGGGGACGGGTGTCACCGTGGAGCCTGAGTATCCCGGGCTCATCGTCAAACACCTGCGCCAGATCACTGGGCTCGACCTTCGAGCGGGTGAGGACCGGATCCAGTTGATGCAGAGCATGGGCGACCCGGCCGGATTTTCGGCGGCGATGCGCGTGCTCGCGCTCGACCTCAGCAAGATCGCCAGTGACCTGCGACTCATGGTCATGGGACCGCGAACCGGCATCGACGAGATCAAGCTTCCCGCGGTTCAACCCGGTTCATCCATTATGCCGGGCAAGATCAATCCGTCGATTCCCGAGATGGTGAACCAGGTGTGTTTCCAGGTCGTGGGTTGCGACACCACGGTCTCGATGGCCGCCGAACACGGGCAGCTCGAGTTGAACGTCATGATGCCGGTGATTGCGCACAACATCCTGCTGTCGATGCGCATCCTGGTGAACGCAGTGACGTCCTTCGACGAGCGGTGTGTCCGCGGGATCGAAGCCAATGAGGCAATGTGTCAGTACTGGGTCGAGCGTTCAGCGGCTCTTGCCACGGCGCTCGCGCCACAGATCGGATACGCCGCCGCCGCCGAATTGAGCAAGCGATCGGTGAAGGAGGGAATCCTGATCCGGGACCTGGTGAAACGCGAACACGTTCTCCCCGACGCGGAGGTGGACGAGGTCCTGGACCTGCGGAAGATGACCGAGATCGGAGTGCCGGGCGGGAAACACGGTCCGGCGCCGGCCGGTGGCTGACCCAATCGCGGCGCTGCACCGCCTGCAGTAGCTTTCGATTCGATGCGCATCACGACCTGGGCCGAGTACGGCTTGATCTGCTCCCTGAACCTCGCCCGCCGCCATGGCAACGGGCCGGTCACGGGCCGCGAAATCGCGACCCAGGAACGCCTCCCGGCGGACTACGTCGAGCAGATCCTGCTCCGCATGCGGCGGGCGGGCATCGTGACGAGCGTTCGCGGCGCGCATGGCGGCTATGTCCTGGCGCGCCATCCCGGCGACATCTCGGTGCGCCAGGTCGTGACGGCATCGGAGCACACGACGTTCGACGTCAGGTGCCTAACGCATCCCGTTGCGGAAGACCGGTGCGCGGATTCGTCGAACTGCAGCATTCGGCCGGTGTGGATGATGCTGCAGCAGCGCATCGACGATGCGCTCGAGAGCGTGCACCTCGCCGACCTGCTGCAGGATGAACCAGCAGTTCGGTCCCGGGTTGGCCTTCCGGTTCTTCACGCCTGACGGAGCCGCCAGTGGCGTGGCCATTTGGAAAGTCCAAAGCCGCGGAGCAGGGTCGGCGCTCGGTTCAATCGTACGTCACGGACGCATCTGCGGAACCTGACGAGCAGGAGGTGCAGTGGCTCGCGTCGATTGCGGGTGACGGTGACCTCGACCGGGCACGCTGGGAGTTGCGCTACGCGCGTCGCGCGCTGGCGTTGATCGTCGCTGAGCGAGACGCCCTCGACGATCGCACCGGTTCACTCGTCGCGCGTGAAATGCGACAGGCGCTTCACATGGACCGGAGCGTCGCCGCCGGCATGGTCGCCGTGGCGGAGAGACAGCTCAACCAGCGCCTCACGTCGTTTCGAACAGCGCTTGGTGACCGCTCTGCCGGAGACTCGCCTGACGTCAGGGCCGCGCGCGTCATGCTGGACCGCGTTGGCGTGCGCGACGTGCTGGCGAATATCCCGCGTGCCGCCAGCATCGTCCGACAGTATCTCGAGTCCGCGCAGGAGTCGTTACGCCGTGCGTTCGGTGTGGCCTCGGTTCCCGAAGATGTTCGACCGTCTGCCTGGGGACCGCGGCGGCCGGGCTGATGAACCGTGACCAGAAAACAGCGACGGCGGCCCCGTGATCCGGGAGCCGCCGTCGCTCTTTCACATGAGTGCCGAAGGGGGGACTCGAACCCCCACGAGCTTTCGCCCACTGGCTCCTGAAGCCAGCGCGTCTACCAGTTCCACCACTTCGGCAAGGGGCCGAAACGTAATCGGCGCTTGAGGTTGTGGTCAACGCCCCAATTCACGGCGCAAGGCTTTTCCGCAGGACAAGAGGAACGGGCTCGGCGGGATCGATGATGTCGCGCGGTGGAGAACCGCGCGTCCTGGCGACGGCACATGCGGCACACAGGGGGTGGCGGGAGTCATCAGGGGATGGCCGCGTTAGGTTCCGCTCACTGCCGCACGGCCCGCACGCTGCCTAACTTCCAATGATCGCGATGGTGTCAGCGGAAACACGCCGCAACGGATGAAAATGGCGGACGCCAAGTCCACAGAGAGTGACCGGCAGAGCATCACAAAAAATCGGTCGGCTCGCCATGAATATGAGATCCTGGACACATTCGAGGCGGGACTTGTGCTCACGGGCACAGAAGTAAAGTCGTTGCGTGACGGCCGCGCGAACCTGGGCGATGCGTACGGCGTAGTAAAAGGTGGCGAGCTCTGGCTGTTGAATGCGCATATTTCGCCGTACGGAAGCGGGGGATACGTCAACCATGATCCCGCGCGTTCCCGAAAGCTGTTGCTTCACCAGCGAGAGATTCGTCGGCTCATCGGGGCCGTCGAACGAGAGGGCCTGACGCTGATTCCACTGGAGCTGTACTTCCGCCGCGGCCTCGCGAAAGTGAGCCTGGCTCTGGCCCGCGGCAAGAAACTCCACGACAAGCGCGATGACGCGCGTCGCCGCGATGCGGAGCGCGACATCGCAAGGGTAATTCGCAAACGATGATCCTTGCCGCCCTCCTGGTAACGCTGCAGGTCGCCGACACGATAAAGCCGACGCGGTCAACGACACCGCCGCGTCCTGCACGGCGCCTCGTCGTGGTCGATGCCGGACATGGTGGACCTGACCGTGGTATGAAGGGCACGACGACGTCGCGCACGCGCATTCAAGAAGCTGACATCACACTCAGCGTCGCGAAGAAAGTCCGGTCCGCG
>Ga0068862_100005116_pt1 | contig 11022 bp, 11 predicted proteins | sample KBSSwiS52_FD_66598 | JGI IMG/M metagenome (GOLD analysis project Ga0068862, IMG submission 66598) | Switchgrass rhizosphere microbial communities from Kellogg Biological Station, Michigan, USA - KBS Switchgrass S5-2 | ecosystem: Host-associated > Plants > Roots > Rhizosphere > Soil ... | reverse complement strand
CCTGCAGCCCCGCCACCGCGGCATCGCCAGCGGGATCGTTGCGCGCGGCTTGCGCGCTCGCGTCGGCGTCCGACACGCCGCTGCTGGCGCCGGCGAGCGGCTGCACGGGATGGCTGGGCGCGGCCGGGGCGGGCGCCGCGGCAAAGTTGTGCACCGCGCTGCCACTGGCTGCCAGCGACGACTGCGCGCGCGCCGCCGCAACCGCGTTTTGGTATGCGCTTGCGCTGGCGTAGTTGGCAGCGCCAACGCGCAACGTGTAGCTGCGCGCGGTGGTGGCCTGCGACGCATCGGTGGCGCTGATCGTGAAGCGCGCGCTGCCCACGGTCACCGGCGTGCCGGTGATCTTGCCGTTGCGGCTCAGGCTCAAGCCCGCGGGCAGGCTGCCGGCGCTGACCGTGTAGACATACGGCCCGGCGCCGCCGCTGGTCGACAGCGTCTGCGTGTAGGCGTCGCCCACGCTGCCGAGCGCCAGCGTGGCCGGCGCGATGCTGAGCGCGATCACGTTCAGAATCGCTTCGTGCACGCCGGTGGCGCCGTGCGCATCGCGTGCCAGCACGGTGAAGCGATGGCTGGCGGCGGCCGTCGGCACGCCGCTGATCGCACCATTCGGCTGCAGCGCGAGGCCAGACGGCAACTGGCCCGCGATCACGTTGAACGTGTAAGGCGCGGCGCCACCGCTGGCTACCAACGCGGCGCTGAACGGCTGGCCCTGTGAAGACGCCGGCCATGCCGCGGCCACCGTGAGCGTGCAGCCGCTGCCCTCGTGCAGCGGCATGTCATCCAGGGCCTGCGACGCGCTTTCGTTCGCCGCATCGGTGACCATGACCTTGCCGAGCGCAAAGGTGCCGGCCGCGCCGCAGGTGATGCCCGACAGCAAGCCGTGCGCATCGAGCTTGAGCCCGGGCGGCAAGCTCGATGCGTCGAAGGTGAACCTGTACGGCGCGGTGCCGCCGCTGGCGGCCAGCAGCGGTGCCTCGCGATAGACCACACCGCGTTCGATCTTCAGCGCCACGAGGCTGGGCGCCGACAACGGCTCGGCCGCGGCCGATGGGCCGGCGGCGAGCGCCATGTACACAACGATGGGAAGAGACAACGGATGGAACTTCATGCGCGGGGCCGACGACTTTGCGGATGGGAGACCGATTCGTGCGACCGGTACTGCTGAAAAGCGCGCGTGCAAGTATCGCCATGCGCGGCGCCGGTTCAATGCAACAGTGCACTGCCTGGCGCGGCAAATTGTGTGATTGCGTCACCGCTCTTGACGCCCGCTCTCGAGATTGCTTGGGCGCCGATGTCCCGGCGCCCGCGTACGCGAGGCGGCGTCCCTAGAATCGGCGCGCCATGAACTTGATGCCGCTCAAATCGATCTGCTACGCCAGCCCGCAACCCGGCACGCGTCTGATCGTGCTGGGGGCGGTGCATGGCAACGAAACCTGTGGCACGCGTGCCATCGAGCGCGTGTTGGGCGAAATCGATGACGGTGCACTGGCCTTGACGCGCGGGCGCCTCACGCTGGTGCCGGTGACCAATCCGCTGGCCTACGCGATGCGCCGCCGCAACGGCGACCGCAACCTCAATCGCAAGCTCGCCCCCACCGACGCACCGCGCGAGTACGAGGACCACATCGCCAACTGGCTGTGCCCGCTGCTGGCGCAGCACGAGGTGCTGCTCGACCTGCACTCGTTCCGCTCGCCCGGTGCGCCGTTCGTGATGTTGGGGCCCGAGAACAACCGCGCAGCGCTCGAGCCGTTTGCGCAGGCGCAGCGTGAAGAAGCGCTGGCGCTGCGTCTGGGCGTGGCGCGCGCGGTCGACGGCTGGCTCGGCACCTATGCCGCCGGCGCGGCACGGCGTGCCGAATTCGGCAAGTCGAGCGGCATCGAGCTCGACACCGATCCGCACTACGGCATCGGCACCACCGAATACATGCGCTCGGTCGGCGGCTGCGCGCTCACGCTCGAGTGCGGTCAGCACGACGATCCGGCCGCGCCCGAAGTGGCCTACCGCGCGATCGTCAACACGCTGGCGCACCTCAAGCTGATCGACGCGCCCGATCCCGCACCGGCGGCGCGCCTTGAAGGGCTGCGCCTTTGCGAGGTGGTGCCGCGCCTGCACGCCGAAGACACTTTCTTGCAGGCATGGACCAGCTTCGATGCGGTCACCCAGGGGCAGCCGATCGCGCGCCGGCACGATGGCGCCGAGGTGCGCGCGCCGCACGCCGGCTACGTGGTATTCCCCAACAGCGCAGCGGAGGTGGGCAACGAGTGGTTCTATCTGGCACGCGCCGAGCCGCGGCTGTCGCGCTGATATCGCGCTGAAGATCGCACACGGCTCGGGTGGCAGCGTCAGCGCTGGTGTGGCGTGCAGAGCCGTGCCGGCTCGCCGCTCGAGAGCCACACGCGCTCCCACACCATGTCGCCTTCGAGAATGTGCAGACCATCGGTCCAGGCCTCGCTGGTGTGCAGCACCACCGGCGCCGGCGCGGCCTGCTCCCACCACTGCAGTGCATCGAGTTGCGCCTCGGCCGCGGCGATCTCGGGCGTCGCAAAGCGCCACAGCGAGGTGCCCATCAGTTCCGCCGCCGAGCGCACCCACTCGCGCTGCCGCGGCGCCGAGACTGCCAGCAGCCGGTGATCGGTGTCGGTCACGAGATGACACGGGACGCTGCTGTTGCGCACCAGGCGGCGCAGCGCGCAGTCGTCGGGCGACGCACCCCCGAGCAGGCGCAGCGTGCGCTCGACCAGATCGGGCTCCGGCACCAAGGCGCCGGACTCCCAGCGCGACACGGTGGACTGGTCGACGCCGAGCAGCACGGCAACATACGCTTGCTTGAGCCCGCGCGAGCGCCGCAGGCGGCGCAGCCGCAGGTGGAAGGCAGGCAGAACGGTCAGCGGGGCGTTCACGATGGCAGCTGTGGGTTGGTGGCGCTCTCCATTCTGAAGCGGTTGCGGAGGGTCAGCCGGTTCCGCGGCGCAGCGCCCTGTCGGCGATCAGCGCGGAGGCGATCGCCAGCGCGCAGCCCACTGCAGCCGCTACCCGCCAGCCCGCATGTTCGGCGCTGAACGCCAGCAGCGGCGGCCCGGCCAGCGAACCGCTGGCGCCGAGCTGCGCCAGCACGCCGTACGCGCGCGCGGCGCGCGGCGCGTCGCCCGCCACTTGCGGCAACAGCGCAAACGCGAGGCCGCCGAAGATGCCCAACGCCACGTTCAGCAGCACCGCCGCGAGGCCCATCGTATGGGCCGGCAGCCCGGCCCCGAAGACAGCCCAGATCAGCAGACCCGACGCGAGCAGCGATGCTGCAGCGGTGGGCCGGTGTGTCGCCGGCCAGCGCACGATCGATGCGATCAGCACGCTGCCGGGCACCGCCGCGAGCGAAGCCCAGGCGGTCCAGCGCGCTGCGGCGGCGACCGGCAGGCCTTGGTCCACCAGCACGGTCGGCAGCAGCGCGAGCACGCCGACCCCGAGCGCGGCAAAGCCGCTGAATGCGATTGCCAGGCACCAAGCCGACGATCCCAGCGGTGGCTTGGCATCCGCAGCCGGCGCGAGGACGATGCCGCGCGCGTCACTCGAACGGCTGGCCCACAGCGCGAGCGCGCATGCGCCGGCGGCCGCGCCGCTCGCAAGCACGGCCACGCGCCAGCCCGACACGTCGGCCAGCCAACCGAGACCCCATGTTCCGAGTGCCAGCCCCACCGGCACGAAGGTGCTCCACAGCGCGAGCAAGGCCGGCGCACGTTGCGCTCCGGCGAACGTGGCGATCAACACCGGCGCCGTGACCACGACACCGACGTAGCCCACTGCCTCGACCAGACGCCATGCAAACAGCGCGGCTGCGCCGTGCGCGAACGCCTCGCCGAGGTTGGCGGCACACAGCAGCGCCACGGCAGCGAGCAGCGAACGCCCGAGCCCGAAGCGCGATGCCACGTGCCCCGCGCGGGTAGCGAACAGAGCGCCTCCGGCCTCGATCAGCGCCACCAGCATGGCCATCGTCGACAAGCCCAGGGCCAGCTCGCGCTGCATGCTCGGCGCCAACGCGGCCAACTTGCCGATCTGCGCCGCTGCGAGCACGCCGCAACCGTAGAGCAGCGCGATGCGCATCCAGGTGCCGGAGGTCACCGGCACACGCGCCATGTCGTGACGACACGAGACTTCCATGCTGACGAGCCGAGCCAAACGAATGGCCGCCAGGATAGGCGGCCTCGCGCTGCGCCGTGCGCATGAAATATTCGCCGCCACCGGCCGAACAGGCACGGCGCGGCGGCCACCCGGCGCGCCGCGCCACCGGCGGCGCACGCGGGTTCCACAGTGAGGTCCGTCGGCGCCGGGTCACTTGCGCGCGTGGCGCAGGCCCTCTTCCTCCGACTGCTGCATGTCGGCGCGCTCGTCCGGTGAACGTGGAGCGGACTTGCGCGCGGCGTCATCGACCTGACCGGTCTTGACGAATTCCTGCTGCGCGTTGTCGTAGCGGCGGCCCGCGCTGTAGTTGCCCTCGCCTTGCATCGACGCGTTGGATCGGATCACGTCTTCCTTTTTCTTCGCGGGGTTTGCGGATTTGCGCTGTTTCATCTGCTGCTCCTTTCTCAAGACGCCACGCGCACCGATGCAATCCAACACCACACCGGCGACGCGACTGCTCATCACTCTGCGCGCGCCGTGCAGTCAAGGTCTGTCGGATCGCTCGGTTGGCCGCGTAGGACGAGGCTTACTCGCGCGAAGCTCGTTGCGCTTCGAATGTGCCGCCTTCGCGGCACGCTGCCGATCGGCTGGCACATCACCTGCCGCAAGTACCCACCGAGCAAAGCCGTTACTCCCACATGGCGCGCGATTGGGCGTTAGCGGCTATGGATGAAAGGATCTGAGCATGTATTCGATACGTCCCGACGGAAAACTGGCCATAACAGCCAGCGAGCGTTCATCGGAACACGACTTTGATTTCTTGGTCGGCAGTTGGAAGATCAGGAATCGCAGATTGAAAGAATTCCTGGTGGGTTGTGACGAGTGGGATGAATTCGACGCGACGCACAATCTTCGCCAGATCCTACAGGGCCGCGGCAATTTCGACATCTTCTCTACCACGCTGGAGGCCAAGCCCTTTGAAGTCTTTACCCTGCGGCTGTTCGATCCGCAAACGCGCCTGTGGAGCATCTATTGGGCCGACAGCAGCGAGTTGAAACTGGACAGAGGCAAGATCGGTTCATTCGACGGCGACATCGGTGAGTTCTTCGCTCGCGATGTCTTTGCCGGCAGGAACATCATCGTCAAATATCACTGGGACAAGAGGAACCCGAAGGCACCGGTCTACAGTGCGGCCTTCTCCGTCGATGAAGGTCGGACGTGGGAGTGGAACTGGTATGCGTATTTCGCCCGGCTATAGCTGTGTTCGCGCAAAGGCGGAAGACCGCCAGACCCTTGGTCGAAGTACGGCCTCGCATTGCGCAGTGCGCATGAAATATTCGTGCGCCGACCCGGCTGTCACTTGCGCATGTGGCGCAGGCCTTCATCCTCCGACTGCTGCATGTCGTCGCGCTCGTCCGGCGAGCGCGGGGCCGCCTTGCGCGCGGCCTCGTCGACCTGCCCGGACTTGACGGACTCCTGCTGCGCCTTGTCGTAGTCGCGTCCTGCGGTGTAGTTGCCCTCGCCCTGCATGGCGCGTTGGATCGAATGGCGTCCTCTTTCTTCTTGGCGGGATCTGGGGGTTTGCATTGCCTCATGGTGCGACTCTTGCCGGCCGTTGGATCCACCGATCGCGCGCGGGCGGCGCGCGTAGGACAACGCCCCGCGCGGCGCACTGGTCGCGCCGTTACGGGCGCGCGACGCAATGGGCACGCCCGATGCCCCGCAAATCCCCATGGCATCCACGATGAACACCACGCGCCAACCCACCATCGCACGCATCTGGCGCGGCCGCGTGCCGCGCGCGCGGGCCGACGAATACGAGCTCTACCTGCGCCAGGACGGCATTCCGCCGCTCGAGAAGACGGCGCTGGCGGTGCAGCTCTTGCGCGAGGATCGCGAGCACGAATCCGAGTTCGTGACGATCTCGTACTGGGCCGACGTGCAGGACATGAGCGCATTCACCGGCGGCGATCCGAACGTGGTGCACCACCTCGCGCGCGACCAGGAGTTCCTGATCGAAATGCCGAAGCGCATCGAGGTCCTGCGCATCGCGCTCGACTCGCGCGTTCGTTCGAATTGAACCGCCTGCCCGCCTGCCCGGCAGTCTTTGGGGATGCCGTGGAGTGCGCGACTGATCCGTTCGGTGCCGTCGTGTGCTGCTCGAATCGCCCGCGCGAATCATCGCAGCGATTCGGCGTGCGCGAGTGGCACCAGCGGATGATCGTCGCCGCCGGCGGCGCGCGCGTGGCGCTCGGCCAGCGCGGCATCGCCCCGCGCGGCGTCGATGTGGCCGAGCAGGCGCTGCGCCTCCGCGCGCAGCAGCCGGTCGGCAGCGACGTGCGTGCTGGCGCTCGGATCGACGGCGAGCCGCTGTGACTGATCGAGCGCGTCGTCGGTCGCCTTCAGCGCATCGGCGGCGCGGCCATTCGCGAGGTGAACGCGCGCCTGCAGTTGATGGATCCTGTGCCACGCCGGATCGTCGCGCTGGCCCGCGCCGGCGACCACGATGCGCGCTTCGTCGATGGCGTCTTGCGCACGCGCGAGGTCGCCGGCAGCCAGCGCCCAGTGCGCCCGCGCCAACAGCAGGTGATGAGCCGCGTACCGCTTGTTGGCGCGCAGCGGCGCGAACAGCACATCGGCGTCGGCGAGCGCAGCGCTCGCGTCGCGGAGTCGACCGAGATCAGTCAGGGCCTCGGCCTGTATCACTCGTACAACGCGGTTCTGGTTCGGGCCGAGCGTGCGTCCGAGCGCAACGAGTTCGTCGACCCGCGGCGCCAGGCCATCGAGCCGCCCGAGCTGCAGCAACGTCTCCACATACGCCGTGCGTTCGGAAAGGCGCGGGCTGCGGGCAACGTCGACAGCCTGCAGCGCCAGTGCATCGAGCGGCCGGCCGCCTTCGCGCAAGGCGATCGCTTCCGTCCGGCGCGCACTCAGCAGGTGGGTCGTTTGCTCGAGCCCCAGCTTCGCGATCAGAGCCGCCGAGCGGCGGGCCGTCTGCACCGTCTCGCGATAGCGCCCGGCGCCGATGTAGGTAAACGCCTGCTCATGCAGCAGTTCGACGAATGTTCCGGCCTCGGCGCGTCCGGCGCGTTCTTCCATCGCGAGGGCTTCGTCGAGCAGCGTCGATGCGCGCCCCAGGTTGCCCCCGGCGCGCTCGACCGCGGCCTCGCTCGCCAGGCAGTCGCGGCGCGTCTCCGCGTCTGCCGGTGCCTGCACCCTGGCGAGCCACTGTGCGGCCTCGGCGATCGTCGCCCGCGCCTTGTCGAACTGGCCTTCGCGTGCGAGATCCCTGGCACCAAAGCACTGCAACTCGGCCAGCGCCGACCACTCGCCGTGTTCGCGCAGCAGCGGTTCCGCCTCGGCCCACAGCGCACGCGCGCGGGTCACGTCGTTGCGGCCATTGAACAGTCCGCCCAGGTGCAACAACAACCGGCCGCGCAGGCCCGGCTCGTTGCGGTACTGGGTATCGAACATCCGGCGCGCGCGCTCCAGCGGTGCCGCCAGCTCGTCGCCGCGACGTGCACCCGACATCTCCATCAGCAGGAAATCGGAGAGGTCGGTTTGCGCGACGGCCACGCGCTCGGCGTGCTCGGCCTGCGCCTTCGCGCGCAGCGCCGCGTCGCGCTGCAAGCGCGCCTCGTGTGCCTCCCACCCGGCGATGCCGGCGCCGCTGAGCAAAGCGAAGGCCACGGCCGCGCCCGCGCCGGCCGCGACGCGATGGCGGCGCAGCAGCTTGGCGAACCGATACGCCTTGCTGTCGGGCCGCGCGAGCACCGGTTCGTGCGCGAGGTGGCGGCGCAGGTCCGCGGCCAGCGCATCGGCGCTCGCATAGCGCTCTTCGGGCCGCTTCTTCAGCGCCTTCAGCACGATCGTGTCGAGATCGCCGCGCAGCGCGCGCCGGCGCGCCGGGTCGGTGGCCGCGTCGCTCGGCCGCACGGGGTCGGCCGCAAGGGCAGCCTGGGTGCGTGCCGCGAGCGAGCTCTGCTCCGACACGTACGGGTGCCGCCTCGCTAGCAGCTCGTACAACAGCACGCCCATCGAATAGGTGTCGGTGGCGGTACCGACCGGCTCGCCGTGGATCTGCTCGGGCGCCGCGTACTCCGGCGTCAGCGCGCGGCCCGACTCGAGCGTCAACGCGGTCTCCGCCACCGACTCGCCCTGCAACAGCTTGGCGATGCCAAAGTCGAGCAGCCGCACCTGCCCGCCCGCATCGACCAGCACGTTGCTGGGCTTGATGTCGCGGTGGACGACCAGCCGCGCGTGCGCATGCGCGACCGCCTCGCACACCTGCAGGAACAGTGCGAGCCGATCGGCCACGGCGGGCGCGTGCGCGTCGCACCAATGGTCGATGCGCTCGCCGTCCACATACTCGAGCGCTAGATAGGGCTGCCCGGCCGGCGTGACGCCGGCGTCGTACAGGCGCGCGATGTGCGGATGCTCCAGCGTGCCGAGGATCGCGCGCTCGCGCGCGAAGCGCTCGACCAGGCCGGCGCGCCGCCACGCGCCGTGCGGCAGCTTCAGCGCGACGCGGCGCTGTTCGGGCCAGTCGATGCGCTCGGCCAGCCAGACGGACGCCATGCCGCCTTCGCCGAGCTGACGCTGCAGCCGGTACGGTCCCACCAGCTCGCCGCTGCGCTCGGCATCGGGGCGCAGCGGCGCGAAGTCACCGGTCTCGATCTTCGGCAGCGTGTGCAGCAGCGGGCCGTGAGCGCTCTCGCCATCGGCGTGCGCCAGCAGGGCGCGCAGCCGGGGCGTCAGTGCCGCGTGCTCGGCGGGCAACGTCGCAAGCCATGCATCGCGGTCAGTGGACGGCAGGTCGAGCGCCTCGTCGAGCAGGCGCCGCAACTGGGCCCACTGCTGTGGCGGCAGGCGAAAGTTGCTGTCGTCCATTGACGCCCAGGGTCGCGCTCAGATGACTACTTCAGCGCTTCGGCGAGGAAGAGCTGCGCTTGCTGCCAGTCGCGCCGCACGGTGCGGTCGGTGACGCCGAGCACGGCGGCGATCTCGAGATCGTTCAAGCCGGCGAAGAAGCGCATCTCCACCACCTGCGCCATGCGCGGGTCGACCCGTTGCAGATCGCCGAGCGCCTCGTGGACGCGCAGGATCTGCTCCTCGGCGACCGCCACGCCGTCGAGCAGGCCGGTGGTCAGCGTGACGCGCGCGAGGTCGCCGCCGTGGCGCTCTCGGCCGCGCTCGCGCACCAGGTCGACGATGACCGAGCGCATGACCTTGCTCGCGTACGCGAGGAAGCGCGATCGGTCAGGGAACGCGACGCCCTCGCGCTGCGACAGGCGCAGAAACGACTCGTGCACCAGCGCGGTCGTGTCGAGCACGAGGTCGCGACCGCCGCCGCGCAAGCGTGCGTGCGCAAGCTGCCGCAGCTCGGCGTAGCTGGCCGCGAACCACTGGCTCAGGTCTTCTTCCGAATCGCCGCCGTGTAATGACATGGGCTCGGCGCGCGGCGAGTGGGCTCGCCGCGGCGCCGGCCGAGCGTAGCAGAGGCGCAGACGACGGCGCGCGCGACGGACCAGCCCTTTCATGTCCCGATGAACGACGCGGCGCGGCCAAGCCGGACAAACCCGCCTGCCGAACCGTGTCCGGCGAGAAATCTTTCGACCCATGTCCGGCTTGAAACGTGCGCAGTCGTTTGAACAGGCGTTGCGCGTCCGAGCGCCTTCCGTTGCTCGGCAACCTACTTTTCAGGAGCCACACCGTGACAGAGCAGACACCGCACTACGCACTCGGTTCGAGTGACGCTGAAATTGCCCGCCTCGACGCCCAATCGGCCGCGATCGAAGGGGCCACGCGTCTGTTGCTTCGCGCGGCGGGGATCGAGCGCGGGATGCGGGTGCTCGACCTCGGCACCGGGCTCGGCCACGTCGCGACCCTCATCGCGGAACTGGTTGGCACCGAGGGCACCGTGGTAGGCATTGACACCAGCGCCAGGTTGCTCGTGGTAGCGCGCGAGCGCGCGGCCAAGCATCCTCAGATCAAGTTCGTGCAAGGCGACGTGCGGACCTGGCGCGACACGGCGCCGTTCGACGCAGTGGTTGGGCGCCTGATCCTGTTTCATCTGCCCGACGCGTCGAGCGTGCTGAAGCACCACGTCGCCGCGCTGCGCTCGGGTGGCTTGCTGGTAGCGCTGGATTTCGATCTCGGCTCGGCACGTGCGGAACCGGCCGTGCCTCTGGCCGCCGAGGCGCTGGCCTGGGTCGACGCCGCGTTCCGTGGCGCGGGCGCCAACCCCGTGGTCGGCGCTCAGCTCGGACCGCAGCTCAGCGCGGCGGGGCTGGCCGACGTGCAGACATTCGGCGTGCAGCCCTATCTCGCACCCGGTGATCCGCACGCGCCGGCGCTGATCAGCGGTGTGGTGCGATCGCTGGTGCCGCACATCGTCGAGGCCGGCATCGCCACGCCGCAGCAGGTCGGCATCGACACGCTCGGCGAGCGGATCGGCGCGGCTCTGCTGGCGTCGCGATCGGTGTTGCTGCCGCCGGCGCTGGCCGGCGCCTGGGGGCGTCGGCGCTGACGGGCTGACCGTGGAGTTGCTGGTGGACGCGATGATCACGCTGCGCGCGCGCGGCGCGCGTGGCGTGCAGCGTGGTCCGCACAAGCGCACACGCAGCGATCCGCTCGGCCTGACGGCGCGCCAGCGCGAGGTGTTCGAGCGTCTGCTGCAAGGCCTGTCCAACCCCGCCATCGCGCAGCGCCTGCACCGCTCCGCGCGCACCGTGGAGCACCACGTGGCGGCGGTGTTCGCCAAGCTCGGCGTCAGCTCGCGCGCTGAACTCATTGCGAGGTTTGGCGCGCAGCGGCTCTCAGAGAGCTAAACCGCGCGAACTGATCGCTCGACCGAATCACAGGATTCTGGAACTTCCAATTTGTGCTCACGGGTGATTGGGCCTGTGG
>Ga0068862_100005109_pt1 | contig 11034 bp, 11 predicted proteins | sample KBSSwiS52_FD_66598 | JGI IMG/M metagenome (GOLD analysis project Ga0068862, IMG submission 66598) | Switchgrass rhizosphere microbial communities from Kellogg Biological Station, Michigan, USA - KBS Switchgrass S5-2 | ecosystem: Host-associated > Plants > Roots > Rhizosphere > Soil ... | reverse complement strand
GTGGATCCCCAGTCTTCATGTATTTTAAGGCCGATAGCGCCGGCTTCAATTTGCTCGATCAGCGGGGCTGTAGTACCGCAATTTCCTTTTCCTAAAAAGCCAAGGTTCATGGGAAAAGCATCTGCAGCTTCCAGCATTTTTTGAATATTCCATGCCCCGGGTGTAACGGTAGTTGAGCTGGTCCCATCTGCGGGGCCGGTGCCTCCCCCTAACATAGTCGTTATACCACTAAACAACGCATAGTCTATCAGCTGGGGACAAATGAAATGTATGTGTGAGTCAATCCCTCCTGCAGTTGCTATCAGGCCTGCCCCACCATGCACTTCTGTTGAGGCGCCAATGATCATATTTGCATCCACTCCATCCATAATATCGGGATTACCCGCTTTCCCGATGCCAATGATCTTTCCATCCTTTATACCTATATCAGCTTTAACAATCCCCCAGTGATCAATGATCAAAATCCCAGTAATTACCAAATCAGGCACACCTTCATCTCTTCTTGCAATAGCTGACTGCGCCATTCCATCACGTATCGTTTTACCCCCGCCAAATTTATTCTCTTCTCCATATACTGTATGATCCTTTTCCACTTCAATAATGAGATCGGTATCCCCCAGCCTTACTTTGTCTCCAACAGTCGGCCCATACAGGTGGGCATATTTTATCCTGTTGATGTGCAGGCTCATAGCTCTTTGTTTTTGAAATTAAGTGATGTAATTTTTTTTAATGCCGCGGCTTTATTTGTTTCATTGGAGGTATTACCATTAACGAGATTGTTAATGCTAAACACATTCCTGCTACCGCCAAAAGCTACGAGTTCCACTTCTTTTTCTTCGCCGGGCTCAAAGCGCACGGCAGTGCCTGAGGCAATATTGAGCCGCATACCAAATGCTTTGCCCCGGTCAAACTCCATCTGCCGGTTTACTTCAAAAAAATGAAAATGGGAGCCTATCTGAACCGGCCTGTCACCTGTATTTACTACAATAATAACCATGGTCTCACGCCCTGTATTGCACTCAATATCATTTATTCCAACAAAGTATTCCCCGGGTATCATTTTTAATTTTTGATTATTAATTATTAGTTATTAACTGCCTTACTATCGTATTGGGTCATGTACTGTAACCAATTTTGTTCCATCAGGAAATGTTGCTTCAATCTGTATTTCATGGATCATCTCAGGAATGCCTTCCATTACATCTTCACGAGATAAAATAGTAGCGCCATATTGCATTAAGTCGGCAACCGTTCTTCCATCACGGGCAGCTTCCTGCAGGCGGCTGCTAATAAGGGCTATTGATTCAGGATAGTTCAATTTTACTCCACGGGCTTTGCGCTTTTCCGCCAATTCCCCGGCAAGGAATAACAAAAGTTTTTCTGTTTCTCTTGGTGTTAAGTGCATTAAATAAATTTCTGAAGTTTACAAACACCAGGCAATCGCAGATGATAAATGTAAATAGAATAATTAACAATTAAAAAAGCCAGGCCAGGTTATTTTGAATATCTACGCACCGAAATAACCCTGCATGGTAAGCATTTAAGCAAACCAGTTATCCATCATTATTCCTGCGCCAAGTATAACACATATGATACAGGAAACAACAACAAGTATTTGCTGCACTATTGCAAACGATTGAAGCTTTTTTGAGAAGGGCAAACCAAGTATTCCGGCAGCAATCATCATACCAACGATACAACCGATACTGAAAATGATTAGAAATAAAAGGCTGCTGCCGGCAGTTTTCATGGCTGCCATTGCAGCCGCGATCAAAACGCCACTTCCTGCCAAACCATGGATGATCCCTACACCAAAGGATACTTTATGAAGGTGCTGATGTGTATGCTTATTTTCCGCAGCAGTATGGATATGAATATGCGTGTGTGCCTGCCCGTTATGGATGTGTTGATGTGTGTGGATACGAAGGGGCATCTGTCTGAAAAACTGCCAGAGCCTGAAAATGCCCAAAGCAATGATCATAACACCCACGGCACCTTCAACAGATTGAAAATAATGATCAGGTATTGCCCATCTCAATAATAACATAATAATGCCAATAACAAGGATAGAGGAGCTATGGCCCAATCCCCAGAACGTGCCGTCTTTCATAGCCAGTAAAGTTGAGTTTCGTTTGGTAACGATGTTGCTCACAGCCACTAAATGATCTGTTTCAAATGCATGTCTGAAACCCAACGATGCAGCTAAAACAAAGGGTAAAATTTCTGTCCACATATTGGTGATTGAATCGTTTAATAAGTTCCAGGCATTAGCCTTTCCCATATAACCCGGTTAACATATCCGGGGCAACTGCTCCCCGGCCAGCATATTTACCACCCTGCGTCCCCCTATATTACTATTTAAAATAACCTGCCTTGGATGTTCCATAACTACTTCGCCGATTACCGAAGCCATTGCACCATGCTCCCACTTTTTTAATAATCGTAAATAATCAGCAGCAATGGATGGATCAACAACTGAAACAAATAAACCTTCATTGGCAACATACAGAGGGTCGAAGCCCAGCATTTCACATGCCCCGTATACTTCTTCTTCCACCGGGATATTTTTTTGAGAAATATCAACGCCCAATCGTGCGTCCCGTGCAACCTCATTTAACAGGGTTGCCAAACCGCCCCGGGTGGGGTCGCGCAAAAAATGGATACCTGCACCGAATTGACCGATCAATTCCACAATAATTTTATGCAGTGGGCGTGTATCACTTGTAATGGATGTTTCAAATTCCAAACCCTGCCTGACGCTCATGATGGTGATGCCATGACGGGCTAATGGACCGCTCAAAATAATCTTATCACCCACTTTCACATTGTCAATATCGATGTTTGCATGCGGGTGTACTTCCCCAATGCCAGTGGTGTTGATAAAAATTTTATCCCCTTTTCCTTTTTCAACAACTTTTGTATCCCCGGTAATTATCTGAACATTCGCTTCTTCACAACTAAATTTAATTGTGTTTAGAATTTGCCAGAACTCTTCCATCTTTAACCCTTCTTCCAGCACGAAACCTAATGATAAATATTTAGCAGTCGCGCCACACATAGCAAGGTCATTCACTGTTCCATTTATTGCCAGGTCGCCTATATTGCCACCGGGAAAAAATATGGGGGACACAACATAACTATCCGTGCTCATGGCTACTTTACCCGATATATTGAATATAGCCCCATCATGTTTTTTATTTAGCAGGTCATTCCCAAATAGTTTAAAAACCCCCGCTTCTAAAAGCTGGCTGGTTAATGTACCCCCACTGCCATGCCCTAAGGTAATAATGTCAAAATCAAGCTTTGGCATCGGGCATTGTAATTGCATTTCTTTTGTTTTATAGATCCGGCTATTGGTTATAATAATTTATACCGGAAACATTTTTCCAAATTTTTATTTCCACTATTTTTCTTCACTAAAAAGACCCTTATCGGTAACCCATTTATTCTTCTACAATTATTCTTTTGTTTTGCTGGTAACAGCTTTAATTCCAATCAGGCTTCATAAAATAACTTCTCATATTTCCTTCTTCGCCATATTTTTCTGCGTTCACTGAAAAGATCTTTATCAGAAACCCCGTTTATTTTTTCTTCATAATTTATTTTATGAACGAAACAATACCGTTTGTAGTCATAACCCCCATCATCTTCAAAAAAGTTTTTGTGCATTTTTTCTAATTCTTCTTCACGGTATTTCTGTAACGGTTTGTAGCTTTCGTCCCTGTTACGCTTGAACTTTTTTGCGTTTAATAATTGCGGGAAGTAAGAAAGTTGCACAACCTCTTCTGCAGTGGTTTTTACTTCCTGCATGAATGCTTTAAATGTGTTCTCAGAATGGGCCGGGCCGGCAGGGAGGCAGGTATCTATTAGTTTTACTTCCATCGCGATATCCGTCCCCCAGGGAAGACACTGTTCGGTAAAAAGAACCGCCCTTTGCGTACCAATTCTTTTCGGCAATAAATAAGTCCAGTATTCCGAGCCATATAATCCCATATTTCTTGTATGCGGATTAAACACGATCCCGCGCTTTGCCAAAACTTTATCTGCTGCCAGGGCCAATGCAACACCACCTGCACCTGCATTTCCGTGCATCGCGCTAATGATATAATGTGTGTCGGTGCAAATAATTTCATGGATCAGGTCATCTATCGCATGAATGTTTTCCCAGGACGCCTGCGCAGGATCCCTGGAAGCTTCTATTAAATTAAGATGAATACCATTGCTCCAGATATCTTCTCCTCCCAGTAGCACAATTACTTTTATATTACGCTGCCTGGTCGCAATGAAAGCCCGTCGTAGCCGGTTACATTGTTCGGTACTCATGGCACCATTGTAAAAATCAAAATGCAGGTATCCCACCTGATTGGCCTCTTCATATCTTATTTCGCGGAATGTTTTTATAGTGGGGTCATCTTCAAAAATATTAAGATCCGATTCAGGAATGTTTCTTCCCTTATCGCCCATAGCAAATATTGCGGGCAGTTTTATTAACCCGTCTTCATTCCTTTTCAAACATTGAATCCATAAAGCCGAATCTTTTGTTGCAATACAAATGGCATGATGACGCTGTGCAAGTATTGCCCCGGGATCTCCATTAAGTATTTCTTCTTCAATAGCGCCATAGCAAAAATATTCGTCACCAAAAATGTTGCACAATGCTCCGGGATAACTATCCGCGGCATTAATTTTTCGAATGATGGAAGCCGTTTCTTCACTCCATGAAAAACGGAAATCATTTTGACGGGTGGGACGGTTCCACTTTCCTTTTCCTGTTAAACTAATTTCATTAGAAGCTTTTGGAATAAAATTTTTCTCTTCAAATCTTTGAACCGCCAGTAGTAAGGCCTGCATGGCAGCCTGTGTAACTTCATGCCTGTATAAAAATGATTTGGAAACATTTCTCACCGGGAATTCAGATGTTGCCCAAACCGGGCCAGCATCCATCTTTCCTGTCGCCTGCAAAATAGTTACTCCCCATTCACCTTCATTGTTTAAAATAGCCCAGTCAAGGGAGGATGAACCCCTGTCGCCGGGAATTCCGGGGTGAACAATTAAACAGGTATATTTTTGCCAAATGATTTCAGGAATTGCAGTTTTTAAATAGGGGGCAATGATTAAATCGGGATCATATTCATTTACAGCCTCTGTCATATTACTTTGCGTTGACACAATGTGCACTTTCACCTGGTGATTAAGACGGTCCAGTTCAACCCAGGCCCGCTGGCTCATTCCATTAAATGACGTTATAATGAATAAAATTTTCGTAATTATTTAGGATTTAGGATTAATGAATTAGGATTTCCTGATTTGATTGTCCGAATAGCAGCTGAAAAGATGGTGACTAACTTATTTGCTTTTTTAATAAGAGAATGCAATTCTGTTTTATTGCAATTTATTTCTAAATCCTCACCAAACTCAAGCCAGAATATGCTTTCATCGGCTTCTTCATCAACTATTTTAAATTCATTCAAAAAATCCCCGCCCGATTTTCCTCTGCAAACAGCTCTGTAATTAGCTGCTACTGATGATGATGCTTTTGATAATTGATATGATATAACTTCAACAGCCCTACTACGTTCAAGAGCTATAATAAAATTAAAAACTCTTACAGCGAAGGATTTAGTTGTGATTTTTAATTCTTCTTTATCCATTGCTGCAAATTTTAATTCTTTAGTGATAATTTCTAAATCCTAATCATCATTCCCAAATCCTAAATCCTAGATCCTAATTCCTAAATCCATCAAGCCTCCATTTGTTCTGCTATCCCTGAATAATGATAATAGGCTGCGCATGCTCCTTCATTGGAAACCATTGGTGCTCCCAAGGGGCTAACGGGCTTACATTTCTTACCGAAATGCTGGCACTCGAAAGGTTTCTTAATTCCTTTCATAATATCGCCGGCAATACATTCCGGGTTTTCGGGTGCTTCTTCAATATGGATTTTAAATTTCCTTTCCGCATCAAAATCACCGTAAGCTTCTTTCACTTTGTACCCACTCATTGGAATAATTTCCATACCCCGCCATAAGCGATCAGTAACTTCAAACACTTCGTAAATTGTTTGCTGTGCCTTTATATTTCCTTCTTCCTTTACAATCCTTGCATATTGATTTTCTACTCTTGCTTCGCCGGCTTCCAATTGTTTAACAGTCATTAAAATTCCTTCCAGCAAATCAACAGGTTCAAAACCTGTTATAACAATCGGGACTTTATATTTTTCCACCAGCGGATAATATTCATAAATGCCCATGATTGCGCAAACGTGACCCGCCCCAAGAAAACCATTTACACTGCTCAATTCATCATTCATTATTTCCTCAATTGCCGGAGGCACCAATACATGTGATGCAAGAATGGAATAATTTTTTAAGCCTTCTTTACGGGCATGAATCACAGAAAGAGCATTGGCGGGAGCCGTCGTTTCAAAACCGACCGCAAAAAAGACAACTTCTTTCCCGGGATTTTCCCTTGCAATTTTTACTGCTTCAAGAGGTGAATACATAATGCGCACGTCAGCTCCTCTTGCTTTTGCCTCAAGCAGGCTCATTTCAGAACCGGGCACGCGAATCATATCACCATATGAACAAAGAATCACATTATGCTCCGTTGCAAGATGAATGGCTTTATCAATCAGGCTCACTGGTGTTACACACACCGGGCATCCCGGGCCATGTATCATTTGTATATTCGGAGGCAGCATGTTAAGTATTCCATTTTTTACAAGGGAATGAGTTTGGCCGCCGCACACTTCCATAATGCTCCAGTCTTTGGAGACGGCTTGTTTTATTTCTTTGAGTAAAGCTTCTGCCAGTTCGGGTGAACGGTATTCAGAAAGGTATTTCATCATAATTGAATTAAAAATGAATTATTGATCAGCCAGGTCCATCAGCTCCCCAACCTCTTTCAGGTATTGGTAAACCCGGTGCGCCTCTTCTTCATTTACTTTGCTAATTGCAACCCCTACATGCACCAGCACATAATCATTCACATTTACCTCCGGTACCATTTCCAAACTCACATCTTTAATGATACCTCCAAAGGAAACTTTTGCCATCCTCACCACCCTATCATCCATCATTTCAATAGACTGAATTTTCCCGGGAATTGCTAAACACATATTGTTACATTTTTATGTTTTGATAATGCATTAATTGCCCAAATGGTATACACTCATCGTTAGGGGGCATCTGCCGATGAAAGTAGAATTTAAGGATATTTTCGTCCTCTAAATATACCATTTTTTTTGCTTGCATAAGTACCAGATCTATCAATACAGTGTTCTGAAAAACGCCCCCGCTAAATGCTACTTTTTTGACCCCAAGCTTGCGGGCTACTTTACCTATAATAAGGGCAACAGTCAAATGAAACATCGCTGCTATTTCCACACTGCTTTTTCCATTTTTACTATCCATGATAATGCTCTTTATGACATGCTTCATAGGTATCATCGGCTGATCAATTTCTTCAAAAAAATAGTGTTCAGTAATTTGAAAATCCCTTTTGCTTAAATAATCATATGCCTGTTGTTCAAGCACAAGGGCTGCTTCACCTTCATATGTGTTTAAGTTTATAAGATCGAGCAGGGCGGCAACTCCATCAAAATACCTGCCGGCGCTGGTGTTTTGCAAATTCTGCCGGGCAAGGACTTTTTGATAATACTGCCATTCCTGTTTCGAAAACCTGGGCTCTAAAATGGATGAGGCCTCTTTTAGGCCATCGGATATTGCCAGGGCAGCAAGCCTGGGCTCCATCGCCATCTTATCTCCCGCAATATTGGTGAAGGGCTCAAGGTAATGGACCCTTTCCATCGTTCCTTTTTCATAGATAAAAAATTCCCCGCCCCAGGTATTTCCGTCACTTCCTAAACCTGTTCCATCCCAAATAATTCCGAGGATTTTTTCATCACAGTTAAACAGGTTGTGCTCGCCCAGGATCGCTGCAAAATGTGCTTCATGATGTTGTATTTTTTTTAATGGTATAACCCATTTCTCTGCATATCCAGAGGCCATTTGTGTTGACGGGTAAGCGGGATGAAGGTCTGCTAAAATTACCTGCGGCTGAGCCTTTAATAATTGTAGGAAATGACTGAAGGTGAGCTGATAACTTTGTTGCGTATCATAACTTTCCAGGTTGCCCAAAAATTGGGATAAATAGATTTGATTATTATGCTGAACCGCGAGTGTACTTTTAAGCGTTGCGCCGGCTGCAAAAATTGTTTCGGCGCTTTTTAATCCTGAAGAAAGAATAATCGCCGGAGCCAGCCCCCTTGAACGCCTTAGGATTACCTGCCGCCTGCTGTTTTCGGCGAACCTTATAACACTGTCATCCTGCGGTATTACAATGTCGCGATTATGGTCAATTACAAAATCGGCATATTGAAATAATTCTTTTATTTTTTTTGATTGAAAAACAATACATGAACCACTTATATTTCCGCTCGTAGCAATCAATGGTTTTTTAAATGCGGATATGATCCATTCAAGCAAAGGTGCATAAGGCAGCATAACGCCGATGGATGACAAGCCGGGTGCAATGCCTTCCATATTCAACTGTTTGAAACCTTCTTCTTTAGCCTGTAACAATACAATTGGCGATGCTTCAGTCAATAATGCGTCAACAGCTTCAGGGCTTACATGAGCATATTGATATACCATTTCAACACCAGGAAATAAAACAGCAAATGGTTTTTTAGGCCGCCGTTTTCTCTCGCGAAGAGTTTGAATGGATTTTTTATTTGTTGCATCACACAGTAAGAGAAAGCCGCCAATACCCTTTACTGCAATAATTTTACCACCATGAAATGCAGCTAATATTTCACGAAGTATCGGGTCCGGGTCATTCAATACATCACTGCTGTTTTTTGAATGCCATCGTAATTGAATGCCACAGGTCGCACAGGAGTTGGTTTGTGAGAAATACCTCCTGTCATTTACATCATTATATTCTTTTTGACAACAGCTGCATTGAATAAAATGATTCATTGTGGTCAAATGCCGTTCATACGGCAATTGATTCATGATTGAATAACGCGGCCCGCACAATGTGCAGGTAATAAATGGGTATTTATATCTGCGGTTACGGGGTTCATGAAATTCCTTTTGGCATTGGGCACACATGGCAAAGTCAGGGGAAATTAGAAGATCTGGTTCTCCACTGCTTTCCGGTACCAGGATAGCAAATCCACTGAAGTTTTGTACTGGTACCTCCTTCAAACTCCATGTTTGAATTATGGCCTTTGAGGGAGCGCTCTGAATAATTTCTTCAGTAAATGAATCAGCTTCTTTTTGCGAAAGAAGGTTAAAGATCACATGTACTCCATCTGCTTCGTTGCTTACATAACCGGCAGCATTTTTATTAAGAGCACACTTATAAATATGAGGGCGAAATCCTACCCCCTGCACCCGGCCTTTGATATGTAAGTGAAATGTCAAACAACTGAGAATTACTATAAATGAGAGTTGATAAAGTTTGTTGTTATGAAATTTTTTTTATTTTAGTTCGAGGTTGCCATTCATGAATTTCAGATTGTATTTGAACACATCAATTCGCCAGCCTTGCAGCACTTTCGTTAAATGCAGATCGTAACTACCTGTGAATTCCCTTGTTTTGCCTTGTATTGCTGAATTCTTGTAATGAGTTGCTGTGGCATAAGCAAAAACATCCGCTGTCTCTCCATTTATGGTTACTAAGTAATTTCCAGCGAGATGATTGACAGAGTCCAAACCTTCAAAACCTTTTTGCCATATTTCACAAACTTCTTTGGCAGGTATTGTTTTTATTTCCTGTCCAAGTGAAGACATGTCAAACAGGATGTTCCCGGTAAATACCTCGTTTAAAAGCTTATCCCATTTTTGGTAATCAGTATAAATAAAAAGTTTATTTACAACTTCCACAATTTGTTCTCTTTCAGAAAAATATTCCATGGCTTTACCTTCTTAATTTACCGGGGTCTTTGCCGTTCAGAAGAGCCGGGTATCATTAATATCTATATCCGGACTAGTTTGTTAATTTTTTATTTCGAGGCCGTAACAGAAGAATTTACTTCTTTCTTTTCCTTCACTTTTTCCATGAGCCAGGTGATCCATTCATCCATGCCATCGCCTTTTAAACTGGATAATACCAAAGCTTCAATATGGCTATTTACTTCGTGAGCATCCTTAATCAAGGCATCAACTGAAAAAGGCACATAAGGCAATAGATCAGATTTTGTCACCAGCATTACATCGGTAGTGAGAAACATGCTCGGATACTTTTTAGGCTTGTCATCACCTTCGGTACAGGATACAAGCGTTACACGAATATCTTCACCTAAGTCATAAGAAGCGGGACATACAAGATTGCCAACATTTTCTATGAAAAGAATATCAATGCCTTCAAAATTCATACTCGGCATTGCCTGCTGAATCATTTGCGCCTCGAGGTGACAGGTTCCATGGGTAACAATCTGTAACGCCTGGACACCCTGTTCCCGTATTCTTATAGCATCCCGTTCAGTTTCCAGGTCACCTTCAAGAACGGCAATATTCAACCGGCCTTTTAATCGCCTGATCGTTTCTTCCAGCAATGATGTTTTTCCACTACCCGGTGACGAAACCAGGTTAAGCAGCAGGATATTTCTTTCCTTCATTTCGTCCCGGATCATTTCTGCTATATAGTCATTGGCTTTCAACAGGTTTAATGAAACGTCATGAACCTGTATAGTTCCAACAGCTTTATTGGTTAACTTATGCATAGGATGTTTCCTCTAAAATAATTTTATTGATTAATAATTCATTTCCTTCGATGATGTTGGATAAAGGCGCTCCGCATTCCGGACATACAAACTTATACTTTTCTACTTTAAATGATTTCGTACACTTTTCGCATGTAGCCAATATTTCAACCACCTCAACGTGCAGCTCTGCTTTTTGAAATGAACTGTCGGCTTTGGCAAATTCAAAAACATACTTTAACAATTCTGCGTCAATATTGGATAAGACACCCACTTTAAGATGTATCTCACGCACATTTGCAAGATCCTTACTATCCAGTTCG
>Ga0068862_100005108_pt1 | contig 11035 bp, 9 predicted proteins | sample KBSSwiS52_FD_66598 | JGI IMG/M metagenome (GOLD analysis project Ga0068862, IMG submission 66598) | Switchgrass rhizosphere microbial communities from Kellogg Biological Station, Michigan, USA - KBS Switchgrass S5-2 | ecosystem: Host-associated > Plants > Roots > Rhizosphere > Soil ... | reverse complement strand
CCGAAGTCCTCCAGCGATTCCAGTTGCGCGCCGGCCATCACCTCGACTCCTGTATCAGATGAGGTCATTGCACGATCATCCTGTGCACCTCGGCGCGGCAGCGCTCCGGCGTCCCGTAGAGGGCGCGGTTCAGCGCGATGCGGCGTTCGTAGAGGTGCAGGTCGTGGTCCCAGGTGACCCCGAGGCCGCCGGTCAGCTGCACCAGATCGCTGACGATGGCCGTCGACTTGGACGCCACATAGGCCTTGGCCACGCGCGCCAGCCTGCCGGCGTCCGGCGCGCCGGCGTCGAAGGCCTCCAGGCCCGCGTCGGCGGTCGCCATGCAGGAATGGATCCGCAGCAGCATGTCCGCCAGGCGATGTTTCAGGGCCTGGTAGGACGCGATCGCGCGGCCGAACGCGAAGCGGTCGCGCATGTACTCCACCGTGAACTCGAAGGCGCGTTCCACGGCGCCGTTGGTTTCGCTGGACTGCAGTAGAAGCGCGAGCTGGAGCTGTCGCTCCACCTGGGCTGCGCCCTGCGGCGGCGCGGTCACCAGCGCCGAGATCGGCAGGCGAACGTCCTCCAGCCGCACCTCGGCGAAGCGGCGGACGAAGTCGACGCTGCGGCCGGGGATCATGGTCACGCCCGGCGCACCCACCGGCGCCAGCACCTGCAGGACGCCCTGGTCGGACTGCGCGGTCACCAGCAGGCTTTCGGCCTGTGCGCCCGCCTCAACGTAGGCCTTGGAGCCGTCAAGCACGACCTCGCCGCCTTCGATCCGGGCCCGGGTCTCGAACGCCGCCGGATCCCACCGATCGCCGGACTCGCCGAACGCCCAGGCGACGACCGCCTCGCCGGCGACGACCCGCTGGATCAGCGGCTCGTGGGCGGCGGGATCAGCCGACCGCGCCAGCGCGTCCAGGACGATGGCGGTCGGGAGGAACGGTCCGGCGCCGATCAGGCGGCCCATCTCCTCGGCGACGATGGCGAGATCCTGGGCCCTGCCGCCGGAGGCGGAGACCCCGCCGGCGGACTCCGGGGCGGCGAGCGCGGCCCAGCCGAGCTCGCACTGCTGCCGCCAGGTGTCCCAGGAGAACCCGTCGGCGGTGTCGAAGGCCTGGCGCACCTTGGAGAGCGGCGCCTCCTTCTCCAGGAATCGGCGGGCCGTCTCCCGCACCATCTCCTGCTCGTCGGTCAGGTCGAACCGCATGGCGTCCTCAGGTCGGGAGTTGGCTGAAGGGCACGTCCTTGTCGGCGCGGATGTCGCCGGGCAGCCCCAGCGCGCGCTCGGCGAGCTGGTTGCGCAGCACCTCGTCGGCGCCGCCGGCGATCCGCGACGACGCGGAGGTCATGTATTCGAGGAAGCGGTCGGACCTTGGATCGGCGTCCGCGGCCTCGACGATCCCGCCGGCCTCGTCAAGGTCCATGAGGAAGGCCTGCACCATCTGCACCCGGTGGGTCGCGGTCAGCTTGATCACCGGCAGGTTCGTCGGCGGAGCCCCCCCTCGGGCCATCTCCGCCTGCATCCGCATCGTGAAGTTCTTGATCCCCTGGGCCTGGGCGTGGAACTGCGCGATCTTCCCGCGGATCGCGGCGCTGTCGAGCGCGGACCCGCCCTCCCGCGGCGCCTCCCGGGCCAGCCGGATCAGGTTGCGCGCCGAGGTCGTGGACGTGCGCCGGCCGCCTTCGGCGATGCCGCGCGTGGTGGTCCGCTCCTGCGCCAGCACCGACATGGCCACCGCCCAGCCCTGGCCCACGGCGTCCAGCCGGTCCTCGTCCTTCACGACCGCGTCGGTGAAGAAGGTTTCGGTGAACCCGCTCTGGCCATTGATCTGGCGGATGGGCCGCACCTCCACGCCCGGCTGGCGCATGTCGATGATGAAGAACGACAAGCCCTGGTGCTTGGGCAGGCTCGGATCGGTGCGGGCCAGCAGGATGCCCCAGTCCGCCATGTGCCCGCCGCTCGTCCAGACCTTCTGGCCGTTGACGATCCATTCGTCGCCGCGGCGCTCCGCCCGCGTGCGCACCGCCGCCAGGTCCGATCCGGCGCCGGGCTCGGAGAACAGCTGGCACCAGTCGATTTCGCCGGAATAGGTCAGGCTCTCCCACTTGCGCCGCTGCTCGGGCGTGCCGTGCCGAGTGATCGCGGCCATGGCCTGGGCGAACCCGCGGCCGCCGAACGGCATCGTCATGCCGGCCCGGCCTTCCTCCTGGGCGAAGATGGCCTGCTGGCGGCGCGTGCCGCCCACGCCGCCGAACTCGACCGGATGGGCGATCGCCGAATAGCCGGCCGCGTGCTTCAGGCGCGTCCACTGCTGGGCGCGCCGGGCGCCCTCCGGAGTTTCCGGCGGGGCTGGCGGCTCGGTGACCTTCGGCGCCGCCTCGGCGATCCACGCCCGGGCCTTGGCGCGGTAGGCGGCGTCCTCCGGCGTGTCCTTGTCCTCGTCGAGCCGCACGGCGGGACGCTCCGGCTCGGGCCGCTCCTCGCCGCCGGTCCCCAGCGCCGCGACCAGCCGGTCGGACCAGAACTCCACGGAGCCGATGTTCAGCGCCAGGGTGCGCGCCCGCCGGTAGTGGAAATGGCAGTTGGCTTCCCAGGTGAAGCCGATGCCGCCGTGGTATTGCACGCTCTGGCGCGCCATCGCCTCGTAGGCCTCCGTGGACCCGATCCGCGCCGTGGCCGCAGCCGCCCGGGCGTCTTCCTTGTCCTCGGCCAGAGCGCCGGCCGCGTAGAGGGCGTTGCAGGCGGCGAGCTCGATCCGGGCGAAGATGTCGGCCAGCGTGTGCTTGACCGCTTGGTACGAGCCGAGCGGGCGGCCGAAGATGTAGCGTTGAAGCGTGAAGTCCCGGGTCATGGCGAGCGAGGCCTCCGCCCCGCCCACCTGTTCGAAGGCCTCGTAGACGGCGGCGCGGTCGAGGACGCGCTCGAGCGCCTCGCCGCCGTCGATCGCGTCCATCGGCTCGGCGGACGCGCCATCGAACGTGATCTGGGCGAAGCTGCGCAGCTCGTCGATTCCGCGCAGCGGCGTCACCGTCACGCCCGGCTGGTCCAGTTCGACGAGCGCCAGTCCGGGCCGGCCGTCGACCTTGGCCACGACGACGCAGATCTGGGCGATCTTCGCGTCGGGCACAGGTGTCTTCAAGCCGGCCAGCCGGCCGCCGGACAGCGTCGTGCGGACCAGCGCCGCGCTCGGCGACGTGCGTCCCTCGGTCCAGGCCAGCGTGCCGATGATCTCGCCGGCCGCCAGCTTCGGCAGCCACTTCGCCTTCTGCGCCTCGGTCCCGGCGATCAGCAGCGCCTCGGTCGCTAGGCAAACGGATGAGAAGAACGGGACCGGCGCGGTGGTCCGCCCGATCTCCTGCGCGACGATGGCGACCTCCATCGGCCCGAGCCCGACGCCGCCGTGCTCCTCCGGAATGGCGGCGCCCAGCACGCCCAGCTCGGCCAGCGCCCGCCACAGGTCCGGCGCCCAGGGCGCCCCGGCCTCGATCGTCCTGCGCAGCACGTCCGGCGTCGCGCGCTCCGTCAGCAGCGCCCGAACCTGATCCTGCAGAAGCCGCTGTTCCTCGTTGAAACCGAACGCCATTCGCCCTCGCTGTCGCCGGCCCGGCCGGTCATATCCAACATTCAATCCGCTAGCGAAGTTCACTCTTTGCACAGGTCCCGCGGCGAAGTCGAGCCGACGCTTTTCACCCCCGCTGCGCCGCCCGACCGATCCGGGCCGGTCCCTCCGCCACCGGCACGACGAAGTTCAGCGCCAGGCGACCGCCGTCCACGTACAGCACCTGGCCTGTGATGTAGCTCGCCTCCTCGCTCGCCAGGAATGCGATGGGCGCGGCCATTTCGTCGGGTTCGGCCCAGCGGCCCAGCGGCGTGCGCGACAGCATCTCCCGCGAGAACGCCGGATTCTCCTTGATCGGACCGAGCAGCATTCCCGTCGCCGTGGGCCCAGGGCCGATGGCGTTCACCCGGATGCCGTGCGGCGCGAGCGAGATCGCCATGCCCTTGGTCAGGTTGGCGACGGCGGCCTTGGCCGGCCCGTAGGCCCCGGAGTCCGCGACCCCCAGGACCGACTGGACCGACGCAACATTGACGATGGCGCCGGCGACCCGCTTCTGGACCATGTAGCGGGCGACGGCCTGGCCCGGGATCACCGCCGTCATCAGATTGGCGGTGTAGCCGTTGCGCCAACTCTCCTCGCCGACATTCAGGAAGTCATTGGGCCGGTCGCCGATCATCGGCTGCAGGGGCTCGCCCCGGCCGCCGCCGCCTGCGCAGCAGACCAGGACGTCGATGCGTCCGAACGCCCGGTCCGCGGCCGCCACCATGGCGTCGGCCACCGACCGCTCCGCGGCGCTGCCCGGTGCGGTCTCGATTCGTGTCCCGGCATGCGCGAGTTTGGCGGCCACGCGGTCCAGCGCCTCGGCGTCGAGATCGTTGAGCACCAGGCCCGCGGCCCCCTCGTTCGCGAAACGCTGCGCGCAGGCCTCCCCCATGCCGTTTCCCGCGCCGGTGATGATGACGACCCTGCCTGCGTGACGCATGCTCATGGTTCCCTCCCCTAGCGACGCGTTCCACGCGCAAACTCCGCGGCCGTGATCAGCAGCCGCTCGACCGTGGCGCCGATCAGGTTCTCGCTGTCGGGCAGGCCGCCCTTGCGCCCGCGGGCGTAGGTCCCTTCCAGGATGACGCCCAGCTTGAAGAGCGAGAGCGCCTCGTAATAGGCCAGGGCCGACAGATCGCGTCCGGTCCCGGCCGCATAGCGCGCCGCCATCTCGGCGCGAGTGGGATACCCTGGCAGGCTGGCGCCTCGCGGAATCGGCGCCTCCTCGCCCGGCTCGACCCAGCGGGCCAGCAGGTGGCCGAAGTCCAGCAACGGATCGCCGATCGTGCCGGTGTCCCAGTCGATGATGGCGGCAAGCCGCATCGGGCGATCGTTGGCCGCCATCACATTGAACGGACTGTAGTCGCCGTGCATGATCGCGGCCGGGCTCATCGGCGGCCGGTTGGCTTCCAGCCAGCGGCGCAGGTAGCCCTCCTCCGGCAACTCCCGCACGCGATAGCCTTCGAGCTGCGCGACCCAGCGCGCAACCTGCCGCTCCAGGAAACCCTCCGGCTTGCCGAGGCTCTCCAGCCCCGCCGCCCGCCAATCCACGCCGGAAAGCGCGATCAGGCCGTCCACATAGGCCATTCCAAGTTCGTGGGCCGCCGCCTGGTCCATAGCGATCCAGTCGGGGACACCCGCCCCGGGACAGAAGCCGTGCACGAGATCCATGATCAGGAACGTCGCGCCGACGACCGCCGGATCGTCACAGTAGAGCCGGGGCGTCGGATGCGGGACAGGCGTTCCATCGAGGGCTTCGAGAATCCGCCACTCACGTTCGGTGTTGGCGGCCGACGGATGGTTCCTGACCGCCGGCGGACGACGTAGCACCCAGCTGTGCGGCCCCCTGCGCACGACGAACAGCGCGTTGCCCATGCCGACGCCGAGGCCCATCCGCTCGACGCCGAGCGGTTCGCCGGCGCCCGGCAGCCGGTCGCCGATCCAGGCGTCCAGCGCGGCGACATCGAGCGTGACGTCGCTCATCATGGGCTGACGTCCCCCCTTGGTCTTGTTGTCAAGAATAGGATACTCTTCCATCATCGGGCAAACCGCAAGATGGTCAGCCTCCCCCTCGACGCCACGGCCGGATCGGGCTCACTTGGGCGGCCGGAGAGATGGATCGCGGCGACTGGGAGGTGACTGATGGCCGATGAGGTTCTGCGCTGCGATATCGACCAGGGCGTCGCCGTGGTCACCTTGAACCGGCCCGAGCGGCTCAACGCCATCTCGCTGGACCTCGGGCGCGCCTACGACGCCTGCATGGCGGACTTGGCGTTCGACCGCGACGTCCGCGCGATCGTCATCACCGGTGCGGGCCGGGCGTTCTGCGGCGGCGCCGACGCCGGGACCCTCAACCGGCTCGCCACCGAGGACGGCTTCGGACTGCAGTCGCTGGGCAACGAGTCGCTGGAGCGCCTGACGGACGCGCCCGAGCACCTTCGACGTCGCTACTTCGTCGCCGCCGCCGTGCCACAGCCGGTGATCGCGGCCGTCAATGGGCTCTGCGTCGGCGCCGGCCTGAGCCTGGCGGTGTCCTGCGACGTGCGCTTGGCCAGCACGGAGGCCTATTTCTGCGCCATCTTCGCGCGGCGGGGCCTCGTGGCGGAATCGGCCTTGGCCTGGACCCTGCCGCGCCTGATCGGTCGCGCCGCGGCCAGCGACATGCTGCTCAGCGGGCGTCGCATCGATGCGGCCACGGCGCTGCGGATCGGCCTGGCGAGCGAGGTTCTCGCGCCGGACGCCCTATTGCCGCACGCCCTCGCCTACGCCCGCGACATCGCGGAGAACGTCTCGCCGCGGTCGGCGCGCATCATCAAGCAGCAGCTCCTGGCGGGCGATACGCAGACCCTGCCCGAGGCCCTGGAGGAGTCCGTGGAGGCCACCCGCGCCTCCCTCGCCACAGCCGATTTCAGGGAAGGCCTGGCCGCGATGCGCGAGAAGAGGGCGGCGAGGTTCCCGCCCGGTTGACGCAGGGGGCCGTCAGACGTGCGGCAGGATCGTCCCGTTGGCCCGCATCCGCGAGACGTCGGCCTCGCCATAGCCAAGCTCCTGGAGGATCTCGACCGTGTGCGCGCCCAGGGCCGGCGGCGTGGCGGTGAGCTGGCGGACCTCGCCGTCCTCGTCGACCATGCTCCAGGGGCTGGCCACCTGCCATTGGCCGTCGTCCACCTGCATCAGCCGCCCGGTCGCCAGCACCTGGACGTCTTCGGCCAGGGTCGCCGGCGTATTCACCGGCTCCCAGCGCACCTCCGCCCGATCGAAGCGCTCGGCCAGGTCGGCGTAGTCGAAGCCGGCGATGACCGCATCGACGATGTCGACCAGGGCGGCGTTGTCGTCCTTGCTCGCCCCCAGGCCGGCGAACCGCGGATCCTCGGCGAGCTCCGGCCGGCCGAGAGCCGGCGCCAACTGGCCCAGGGTGGTGTGGAGCTGGACCCAGCGGCCGTCGCGGGTCTTGAAGTAGTTGGAGAGCGGCATCACCGCGCCGCGCCGGCCCTTGCTGGTCGCGGTGCGGCCGCGGTTCATCTGGTTGGCGATGTCGGTGGAGAAGGCGAACATCCCTGCGGCCAGCAGCGAGGTGTCGATGAAACGGCCCTTGCCGGTGCGCTGGGCTTCGAGCGTCGCCGCCAGGATGCCGGCGCAGGCCACGACGCCGGTGATGCGGTCGCCCACCGACTGGCGGATCGGCAGCGGATCCTGGCCCTGCACCGTCAGCAGCCCGGTGCCGCCGCCGCGGGCCCAGAACCCCAGATTGTCGGTTGCGCCCCGGTTCCTGTGCGGACCCGTGCGGCCGAAACTGGAGACCGCGCCATAGACCATGCGGGGATTGAGCGGGTGCAGCGTCTCCCAGGTGAGGTCCAGCTTCTCGAGTTGGTCCGGCAGCATGTTGGTGATGAAGATGTCGGCGGTCGCGACGAGCTTGAGGATGATCGCGCGCGTATCGGCCGTGGAGGTGTCGAGGGCGATGGAGCGCTTGTTGCGGTTGGCGAGGTCGTAGTTGATCGAGCCCAGCGCGCTGCCCGGCCCGCCGCGCATGGGATCGCCGCGATGCGGCTCGATCTTGATCACCTGGGCGCCCCAGTCGGCCAGGAAGACCGCGGCTGTGGGCGCCGCGATCATGGTGGCGAGTTCGACGATCTTCAGGTCTTCGAGCATCCCGTTCCCCGCTGGGCCCAGCCCCGCCTTGCTAGCGTGGCCAGAGCGAGCGTTCCCGCCAGGCCCTTCGCGCAAGATAGGTCAGCATGGTCGGATCGCCGAGGGCGCCGGCGTGATCCGCCGCCTCCGCAAGCGAGCCCACGGCGTCGCCGAGCAGGCGCTGCCGATCCTCGCGGTCGCGCGCCACCAGCTGACGGCCGAAGCGCTCGCGCAATTCCAGGCTGGTGAGCGCGGTCATCGCCGCTTGGGTGGCGATGCGGCCGCGATGGTCCGGGATGGCGTTCAGCACGAAGGTGCGCAGTTCCCCCCGCGCTTCCGCATAGAGCGGGTTGGTCGCCCCATCGGCCTCTGGCGGCGAGTCTCGCGCGACCTCCAGCCCGGCCTCTGCGACCAGAAGGTCCGCCAGCTGGGCCAGGTAGGTCTGGAATGCGAAGCGATAGGGAATGACGCCCAGGGCGCCGCCCTTGGCCTTGCCCAGGGCGACCGTCACCGCGCACCGCAGGACCGCCATCCGGAAATAGTAGTCCACGGAAGCGGGCTCGATGCGCAGGCCGGAAATCCGCTCGTAGTCCGCCGCCGCCGCCTCGAAGAGGCCGAAGAGCTCGCGGCTGCGATACTTGAGCCAGCCGAGGTCGTCCATGGGATCGCCGATATGGGAGAACTCCCAATCGATCAGACCCGTGATGCGCTCGTCCGTGGCCATGAAGTTCCCGGGCCCGGTGTCGCCTTGCACCAGGACAGTCCGCTGGACGGTCTGTGGCGCGTTGGCTTTCAGGTGACTGAAGGCGTAGCGAATGAGCGGCTCGTCCCAGCAGGAGCCTCGCGCCAGCTGCTCCCAGCGCGCCAGATCCACCGTCGCATGCTCCTCTGGTGTCCGAGGCCTGTCGAAGCCCGGCAGCTCAAGGTCCCGCGCCGGGATCGCGTGCATCCGACCCAGGGCTTCCATGAACATCTGCGCCACGCCCTCTTGAACAGCGGCCGGCGCCTGACGGAAGTCCGAGTCGCCCTCCAGCCGCTCCATGAGCAGCGCCGAACCGTCCGGGGTCAGGCCGTAGGCTTTGGGGACCGGCACGTCGCGGCCCGCCAGGGCGCGGTAGACGTGGTGTTCCCGCTCCAGCGAGAACGAAGTCCCGGAGTGCGAGCCGCCGCCTTCGAGGCGCAGGACCAGCGGCATGGCGCCGCCGTCGGGTCTCAGGGCGTCGACGAGGATCGTGTGGCGCGAGCCCCCTCCGGGCAGGCGCCTTGCGTAGGTCGGACGCGCACCCGCCGCCGCTTCGACCCAGGCGACGAGCTCGGGCGACAGGCCGGCGAGATCGTCCTCAGCCATCGAAGACCCCCGTGCTGCGCCGCATGGACTGCATGCGCACGTCCTTAAGTCCCATCTGCTCGCGCCGGCGCATCGTCGACCAGGCGTGCAGCGGCCAGGCGTCCTGGTCGTCGCCCCACGCCGGAACGCCGTTGATGGTATAGCGCACCAGGCTCGTCCAGCAGACGCCATGGACACCGGCGATCGGCATGCCCATCCGGCTGATCGCCTCCCCCTCGGCGACGAAGTTGCGGCCGAGCTCGTCCTTACCCTCCACGATGATGTTGCGGATGAAGCCGTGGTCGGGATCGCGGATCCGCTCGATGCGCCCGCCCTCGACGAGGGGCGAGCGGACGCCGTCCTGCAGCAGGAAGCCGCCCGGGCCGCAGCCGAAGAAAGCCAGTTCCGTGGACGCGGCGCCGGTGACGTACTCGCCGCCGCCCCAGCCGTCCTTCCAGGGCTCCGGGCGAATGTGGTTCCAGGACCGGTCGCGCATCGCCAGGCAATCGACCTGGATTCGCTCGCCATGCAGCATCAGCTCGCCGGTGATCCGGCCGTACTGGTCGAGGTGCCGCGGCGTCGGCGGATCGCCGCGCAGCACCACCCAGGGCTCCATGAACGCCGTCCAGTCGAGCTCGAAGGCGATGGTGTCGCGGTCCTTGAAGCTCATGTGATAGCGGCGCAGCGGCTCCAGGGTCGTCCAGCGGAAACCGGTCGGGAAACGGCAGTCGCGCAGGTCCCTGTCCAGCGGCATCGGCGCGTTCGAGTAGTTCAGGTAGTACGGCGTCTCCATGTGGAACCACGCCGTCTCGTCGAACAGGTGCACGCCGCCGCCGCTGACTCCGATGTTCGGCCGGACGAAATGGTAGACCCAGCAGCCGATCTTGCGCTCCGGGACGAAGAACCACAGCCAGACCGTCTCGTGCTCGAAGCGATGGTCGCTCTGCGGCGCGTGGAAATCGTCGTCCTCCGGCGACAGCCGGAATTCGCCTTTCGGCGCGACACCTTCACTCATCTCACCTTCTCCCTGGCGTGGTCGACATCACAGTCGCCGCGTCAGCGCCGCGACGTCGACAGTGCGTTGAGGCGGCGTCCCTGCGGGCGTGCCGATGTAGAGGAACCCCACGATGGCGTCGCCTGCGTCGAAGCCGAGGCCGGCCTTGACGCCGATGTCGTAGGCCGCCGCGCCCGTGCGCCAGGCGACGCCAAGGCCCATGGCGTAAGCCGCCAGCATCATGTTCTGGCAGGCAGCGCCGGCCGCGAGGACCTGTTCGATGTCGGGCACCTTGGGATTCGGGCGAAGCGCCGCGGCGACCGCGACGATTGTCGGCGCCCGCAAGGCCTTGGCCCGCTCGCTGTCCAGCACGGAGGCCGCGGCGTCGGGTTCGCGGTTTCCGAGGGCGGCGGCCAGGAGCTCGCCCAGCCGGTTGCGCGCCTCGCCCTCCACGACCAGGAAGCGGAACGGCTGCATGCGGCCGTGGTCGGGCGCGCGGGACCCTGCCCGAAGGATCACGTCCAACTGGTCCGGCGTCGGGCCGGGCGCGGTCACCTTCGGGCATGACGCCCGCCCCAAAAGGGCTTCGATCGCATCCATCCGGTCGCTTCCGATCCGCCCGGCCGACCGCTTGATCACGTGTCGAGCTTGTAAATTCGGATGGCGTTGCCCGCGAGGATCTTCTCCCGAGCGGCCGCCGGAACCCCGGAAAACTGCTCCTGAACCACGCGCTGCGAGTTGGGCCAGTCGCCCTCGGCATGCGGGAAGTCGTTGGCCCACAAGATATTGTCGGCGCCGATACGGTCGATATTGTCGAGCGCCGCCCGGTCGACCTGGAAGCTCACGGCCATCTGGCGACGGAAATAGTCGCTGGGCAGGTGCTTGATTTTCACGCCGCTGTAGTGGCGATGGCGCATGTAGCGATCGTCCATCTGCTCCAGCCAGTAGGCCAGCCAGCCCGCGCCGGCCTCGGCGAAGACGAACTGGAGCTCGGGG
>Ga0068862_100005103_pt1 | contig 11042 bp, 9 predicted proteins | sample KBSSwiS52_FD_66598 | JGI IMG/M metagenome (GOLD analysis project Ga0068862, IMG submission 66598) | Switchgrass rhizosphere microbial communities from Kellogg Biological Station, Michigan, USA - KBS Switchgrass S5-2 | ecosystem: Host-associated > Plants > Roots > Rhizosphere > Soil ... | reverse complement strand
AAGTGGTTGTGGTAGCGCTCCTTGAACGCCATGTTCGCATCGTTGTCGAGTGAGGCGAAATAGCCCGACGAAACGAACAGGCCGTCGGTGTTCTCGGCGCCGATCGCCAAAAGGCCGTTCTCCTCGATCGCGCACGACAGGCGGAACATGTCGCGCGACAGGCCGCAGCGGCCAAACGCCCGATTGAACTGCACCGCGTCCTGACCGACGAGCGAGAGGAGGATCGCGTGCGGCTTCAGCTTCGTGATCTCGTCAAGCAACTCCGTAAAGTCGTCGACGTTGAAGGGCAGATAGCGGTCAGCGACGACCTCTCCGCCTTGCTCGGCGACATAGCGGGCCGCGCGCAGGTGGGAGACGCGCGGCCAGACGTAGTCGTTGCCGACGAACATCCAGCGCCGCGCGCGGTAGCGGGTGGTGAGATGCTCGATCGCAGGGCGCAGCTGCTGCCCCGGCGTCTCGCCCAGGGCGAACACGCCCGGCGTGCGCTCGCCGCCTTCGTAGAGCGGCGTGTACACGTACGGAATCTGGCGCGCGACCTCTTTCAGCACGCGTTCGCGCACTTGGCTCGTGTGCATTCCGACGATGGCGTCGATCGCACCCGTATTCATGAGGTGCGCGGTGACGCTGCCGACCTCGGTGGCTTCGTCGGAGGAGTCGATCACGCACAGGCGCAGGCGCCGCTCGAGCAGCCCCCCCTCGGCGTTGATCTCGGCCTGCGCGAGCTGTGCGCAAGCGATCGACGACGGGCCCCAAATGCCGGCCGAGCCGTTGATAGGAACGAGCAGGCCGACGACGAAATCGGCACCGAGGTCGGCCGATTCGCGATGCTCGCGCTGCCGGCTCGCTCGGCGCACCGACGGCACGCTCTTCGCGATGGCGCAATTACCGATCGCCGCCTGAGGCATCGTGACTCCAGTGTGGACTCGCGCCGCGCAAGGGCCTTTCAACCCCTCGTTTTGCTTTCCCGAGAAAGCAACTTCTACAATAGCACAGCACATGAAGCGCACCGACCACCACCTCGGCCTGCTCCTCGAGCGCGCCAGCCGCGTCGTCGGCGAGCGGCTCGAACGCGCGATCGGCCTCGATGGCGTGACGGCGGACCACTGGCGCGTGCTGCGTCGACTCGCCGACGCCGAAGGTCACTCCATGGGCGAGCTCGCAGAGCGGCTGCAGATGAACCCGCCCACGCTCACCAAGCTGATCGACCGCATGGTGAGCAAGTCGCTCGTCCAGCGTGCCGCCGATCTCGAGGACAGCCGGCGCGTCCTCGTCTATGCCACCGATGCTGGCCTCTCGCTGCTCGAGGAGCTACAAGGCAAGGTCGATCAGCACCATGCGGCCTTGCAGGCCCTCCTCGGCGATCGCAACGCGAAGCAGCTCGAGCGCCTGCTGACGACGCTCATCGACACCGCAGAGCGGCTTTCCGCCTGACCGGATCCAATTCCGCGCGCTTCAAACGCGCGGGTGGCGGCGGTGAAAGTCGGTGACGCGCTGGAAGGCTCGGCCGGTGCGAACGATGACCGCCTCGCCGAGAGGCTTGCCAACGAACTGCGCGGCGATCGGCAGGCCCGCTCCAGTGAACGCGACCGGAAGCGTCAAGGTCGGATTGCCAGACATGTCGAACGGCGCCGTGTAGCGGATCAGCGCCGCGAGCTCCGCAGGTACCTCGCCGAGCATCATCATGCGGGCGACTGTCGGCGCCGCGATCGGCTGCGCCGGGATCAACATCGTATCGACGGGTGCCAGGGCGGCGAGGACCCGGCCGGCGAAGTCTCGGCGGCGCAGCAGGATCTGCTGATACTGGACCCCGCTTAGCGCCCGCCCGGCGTCGATCAACCCCGCGAGGCCGGGGCCGTAGCGACCACGCTGGGACGGGAAGGTCTTCGCGTGGGCGACGGCGGTCTCGACCGCGCAGTGCAGACCCCAGTCGTCGGTCATCGCGACGACGTCGGGGAAGCGCAGCGAGACAATATCGGCGCCTAGCGAGCGCACCGTCGAGAGCGTCGCTTCGACAGCGCGGCGAACTTCTATATCAACGTCGTCGAGCGCGTAGTGCTCGTCGAAGCCGATCCGAACGCCATGCAGCGTGCCATCGTCGCCAGCAAGGTAGTCGGGCACCTCGGCGAGCAAGGCGGTCGGGTCGCGTGGGTCGCTGCCGGCGATCGCCTGCAACACGATGCCAACGTCGGTCGCGCTGCGGCACATCGGCCCGATATGGTCGAGAGATGCAGCAAGCTCGAAGCACCCAAAGCGCGAGACGCGGCCCCAGGTCGGTTTCAATCCTGTGACGCCGTTCGCTGCCGACGGAAAGCGGATAGAGCCGCCGGTGTCGGAACCGAGGGAGCCGAAGCACAAGCCGGCGGCGGTCGCAACACCCGAGCCACTCGACGAAGCGCCGGACCAATGATCGCGACCCCAAGGGTTGGTGGGCGGCGGAACTTCCGGATGGTGATCGGCGAAGGCTCCCTCGGTGAGCTGGAGCTTGCCAAGCAACACGGCGCCAGCCTCGCGCAGCTTGCGCACCACCGTCGCGTCGACCGCAGGGATGAAGTCGCGGTGGAGCGGCATGCCGGCGGCGGTCGCGATGCCTTCGGTCCAGCACAGGTCCTTCACGGCAACGGGAACGCCGTGCAACTGCGAGAGGATCTGGCGCCTGCCGATCATCTGCTCGGCAACCCGCGCCTGCGCCAGGGCCAGCTCCGGCGTGACGAGCGCGTAGGACTTCAAGGCCGGGTCAACGCGATCGATCCGGCGCAGCATCTCTTCGGTCAACTCGACAGGCGAGACCTTGCGCGCGGCGAGCAGCCGGGACAGCTGGCCGATCTCGAGCCAGTGGAGTTCCTCTATTCCCACGCGATCGATTGTTGCCGATTGTTCGGCGTCACCGAACGAGAGGGTCGGCGAGCCGCAAGACGGCGGCGCTGACGGTCTATCAGTGCGTCGGTGCGAACGCAGCAAGCAATTCCGCCCCTAACCCGTGCAGCCAGCCGAAGGATCGACGAAGGCCCGATTTGCAACGGTTGCGGACGGTAACCCGCTCAAGCCGGAACGGCGGCAGCTGTCATGCTCGAGACAATGCGCTCATGGACGGGGAATCGGCCGTGACGCCTGCCTAGCGAACGACATCCCGATCGCCATCGACCTCGGCTGCCACACGAACGACAGGTGGTCTCGTTGCGCGTCCTTCGGGAGAAGGGATCGGCGACCCTAGCAGCGCGGCATGGACCGGTCAATCCCGATGCTGCGTGCTACCGGGCAGGACGAAACCCGCAGCTCGATGAAATTTCGCTGCACTCGTCAAGTCATGCCGACAGGTCTGCCAGCGTGGCCTCTGCCAATGGTGGCGGGGTGGATCAGGACGGCCGGCCGACGGCGGGGACGCATTCTCCAGCAATCATCCTTTCGCGAGGACGATGTCGAACGCAGCCACCAAGCAAAGCGCTTTTCGTATTCGCTAGTGGTCTTCAGCCGGCAGACCATCGATTGGCGCCAGTGGGACTTTCAAGCATCATGCGGTTCTGGCGCCTCAGGCAGAACGTCCAGGTGAGCGTTAGCGGCTCCTCCGCGCTCACGCAGAGGCACCGCGGACGGACCATCCGCAGGCTCTCAACTACTTCCGACCGGAGCCGCCAAAGCGCCCATGAGTCTGCTGGCGCAGTCACTCAGTTGGCCGTTGCCGATCTCTAGCGGAGACATCACCAGATTGCCGTCACGCCTCGGCTTCATGAGCTCCCGCTGCACCTGCTGCGGCGTTCGAGCTGCACCCGTTCGTCCGACAACGCCGGTCGTGTGATGTAGTCGCATAACTGGTCCAGCCGCTTGCCGTCATGCGGTCGACCTACTCAGCAGCGTGAAGGGTGATGCCGTCGATGTCGGCGGACTTGGGCCCTGATCCTGTTCGTGGCCCGATGCATCGTGACATGGGAGACTATCGGGCGGTATTGCGCCGAGCCATGGAAATACCCGGCCTCTCGATGGCTGTCATGTATTCGGGACCGCTAGGGTTGGCCGTGTCGTGGCTGTTGCTGCGTGCCTACCGGCGTGCCGTACTGCGGTCGATGGCTGCTGCAGCCACACCTGCATCGGCAACCTGGCAGCCATCGCCCGTGGAACTGATAAGGCCGCCAACGCCGATGCGTGGCGAGGGCGCTGCGCCGCCGACCTTCGACGCAATACGGCGGCGCTGGCGGCGGACAACTCTGAGCTACGGATTCGGCGGCATGGTGTTCATGGCCGTCGAGTACGCGGCGGCCTGGCTGGCACACGAGGGCGCGGGAGGCTTCGTGCTCGGACGGTGGCTGGCCAGCGCGGGCTGGATGCTGGTCGTCAGCACGGCGGTGGTCTCAGCGGTCACCTGGCGATCCGTTGCGATGGCGTCGGCAGTGCTGGTCTCGCTGATCGGTGGTTGCGTTGCCATCGAATGTGGCGTCTTCAACCGGTGCAGTGCCGCCGACGTCGTGCTGCAGGGGATGATCGAGAGCTTGGTACCCCTCGTACTGCTGGTGCCGTTCTTGTACTGGCGGGTGCGTGCGGTTGGGCCGCTGGTGTATGTACCGGTGCTCGTTGGATTGAGCGGCGGAGCCGCGGGGTTCTTTGTACTACTGCGCGCTGCGACAACACTCGATTGCGCGAGCGGTACGGTGCAATGCCTCGTGCTCGCACAGCTCAACGAGTTGGCCGGCGCCTGGGGTCTGGTACTGGCCTTCGGCCTGCCCGGTACCGTGATGGCGCTCATGGTGGCGTGGCCGGCATGGGTTGCGCTGGGGCGACGTTATCGCCAAGGTCGGTTCAGCAGTTTGTCGGTGACGCTCGACGGGTTCTGGATCTCCATTGCCGCCATGCACGCGGTGGTGCTGGTGCCTGTCGGCGGCGTGATCGCAGCAGCACCGCTACTGGCCTTCCTCGCCTACAAGGCAAGCGTGCTCCTGCTGCGCCCACAGCCGACCCGCAGTCGTGCGGTGTCCTTGCTGCTGTTGCGCGTCTTCGATGCTGGCGAGCGCACTGACCGGCTCTTCCGCGCATTGGGCAAACGCTGGCCAGCGATCGGACCGCTCCGCATGATCGCCGGCCCGGACCTGGCCACTAGCGCAGTGCAACCGGGAGAGTTTCTCGAGTTTCTCGGCGGCCGGCTGTCGCGCGAATTCATCCGCGACGAGAAAGATCTGGCAGAGCGGCTGGCCTCGCCGGAGCGTAGTCAGCCCGACCTTGACCGCCGATATCGCGGCGAATCCTTTTACTGCCACGCTGACACTTGGCAACTGACCGCAGCCCGATTGATCGACGAAGCCGGCGCGATCCTCGTCGACCTGCGCGGCTTGTCTCAGGCGCATTTCGGGGTGCGCTGGGAAATCGATGCATTGCTGCGCCAAGGCGCTGCCGGCCGCGCGGTGCTGCTGGTAAATCGCCAAACCGACCTACGCCTGCTTCCCGGTGAGTTGGTGCAAGCCGTGCCCACTGCGCACCTGTGGCACATGGAAAGGCTGACCGCTCAAACGCTGTCCGACCTGGTCAGCCGATTGTTAGGCCGGACCGAAGCTCGCTCCGAGTGCGCCAGATAGTCAACAGAAGTCGACAGCAGTTGTTCCACGAGGCCCAATCGCGACTGTGAACGGCTGCCCGGCAGTCCAAGGGGCGGGCCATCCCAAGTCGGACCCGCGACCGTCAAGCGCTCAATCTTCGCTCGCTGGAAGCACCCACCCGAGTTTGGCTGGTCCCCAACCGACGTCATCATTCAGCCGGCGAGACGCCCTTTGTTGCCGAACCCTCCGGTTCATGAACCTGGCATCCATCCGAGCGGAACTGACTGACACTGCCGTCGCTCAGCACCTGCTTTCCGCAGCAAGGAAAGGTGAACACATCGATGTAGTTACCACGGGCACCGGTGTTTCCGGTGAGCGCAGCCTCCCGAGGATGCCAGCGCACTTGAGCTTGCGCGATATTTTTGGCCGCATCGACGGTGTCGGCCAGCTCGCGCGCCTGAAGGTCGTAGAACCCGAAGGCGGACGAAGCCTCGCGCGTCTTCTGTTCAGCCAGTAACTCTTCGATGAGCGGCTTAAGCCGCGGCTCCAAGAGGCTTCTAAGCGTAGCGTCGGCCAGCACGGCGCCAATCACATTGCCCTCCCGCAACAACCGATCCTTCTCAGCCGTTGCGGATCTCTCGACGAGACTCTGTTCATCAGGCGTCAGGACGATTTGCCCCGATTGCGCCAGTTCCTTGATGCGCGCGAGACGCGGACCGCGCAGAAGGTCCGCCTCATCGCCATCACGCGAGAAGCGGCCAACGCTATCTCGCAGGAACTGCACCAAACGCAGCACGTCGATCTGCTCGTCCAGCCATTGCGCTAGGGGTCCCCAAGTTCTGAACAGGGCCTCATGGGCGATTTCCACGCGGTCGACGCCGTTCTCGCCTCGAGACATCAGAATCCGCTTGTCCACGAACCGCCTCATCGCAGCCCGCACGGCGACGGGATGGTCCTCCCAGCTGGACACGGCCCTCGCGAAGCCGCCACCCTCGCCGAGACGGGACATGCGCACGAAGGCACCCGGCAGCAGCGCGTACGCAGTGGGGTCATCGCGTTTCACCGCGTCAAGCACGGCATCGGCCTCGCGTGCGAGCACGCGACCGAGCCCCCCAAGCGCCTCATATTCCGCGGTGGTCAAGCGACCATCTTCGTGTCCGCGGTCCCACAGCACGCGTAGGCCAAACGCGAGCAGCGGCAGCGCGTCTGGCGTCCCGGTGTCTTCCAGAAGCCGATCCGCCAGGCCGTCTTCCAGCTCCAACGCGCACAACCGCGCCGGCTCGGTGATCAATGCGCGCAGCGCACGGCGATCCATCGGCGGTACGCTCATTGAACTCGAAGCGCGCTGCAGATTGGGCACGTCGCGTCGTTGCTCGAGGACCGCCAGGAAGTCAGAGCGCAAGGTCACCATCATCTGGACTGCGAAATGGTCGGACGCACACGCAGCGTCGATCATGCGCAAGAACTCGGCGGCGCGTTCGTCCGCACCGCTGAGCAGCTCCTCGAACTGGTCGATCACTAGAAGCGGCGTCGCATCGGGCCGATTCGTGCGGCGCACAAGCGTCAACAGGACCTGGGGGATCGAGCTCCGGCGCAACTCATTGGCGAGCGCGGAGCCAGCGTCTGGTGGTTGCCCGAACGCACGCGCCAGCCTCTCGGCCAGCTCGGCCACGGGTTCGCGACCCGGTCGGAAGGGGTCAATGACCCACCATTGCGTGTCGTGGCGCAACTTGGGAATGACGCCGGCACGCACGATCGACGATTTGCCGGAGCCGGAGCCACCGAGGATCATCAGCATCCTCTGACTGTCCCGGCGCTTGTTCGCGTTAAGGAGCTCGATGATCTGCCGAGTCTCGTCGCCGCGGCCAAAGAAGACGGGTGCCTCAGCTTCGCTGAATGCCAACATGCCAGGGTATGGCGAGCGTTTCGGGTCCCAGCGCCTGGTGGCCTCATCGCTGATTCCGAGTTCGGCTAGACCACGCCAGAGGCGCGCGAAAGTCGCATCGTCCGCGCCACCGCGGAGGTCCAAGAACTGGTGCTCGCCCAGGATCGACGGAATTGCCTGCCCTTCCAACGGATCGATCAACAGCGTAATGACCCGTTTGCCGCCCATGCGCGCGAGGGCAATCTCGGCAAAGCACCAGTTCGAGTCCCGGTGGTGCGCGCTGTAGAGCACGATGACTACATCGCAAGCCTGCAGTTGACGGTAGAGCGTTCGCTCCCAGCTAGCGCCAACGGGGATCCCGTCAGCGGGATCGAAATCTAGGAAGAGGGAGGCATAACCGCGATCGGCAAGACGTTGACGCAGCATTTCCGCTGCGACGTTGTCCTTCGAGCTGTGGCTGATGAAGACAGTGCTCATTCAGACCGCGAATTATCCGTGACCAGTCGGAGGTCGCCAAGGTTTCCTGCTGCCGATTGGCCGAGACAACGAGGGCACTCCGTCTGGTGATCTTCAAGCAAATCCCAGGACGCGGGATGTGGCGGGCGCGGCTTTCGCCTTGCTTAGCTGTCAGGACCCAGCGAGTCTCTTCCAACAGCCGGTCGACTTCGGCGCGCCCGCGCAATTCGTTTTCAAGTTAGCCGAAGGCCACAAGTGCTACGGCGTAGGGAGCTAGGGATGGGCCATCCGTAGCCCCTGTGAACTTCGGGATGCCTAGCCTACGTCGGGGCGCCCGGGCGACACCTTCCGACCCGTTGCTGACCTTCGGTCGACAGACGCGAACGACAGCACAATGGCGACAACGGCCGTTCGGCAAGGGACCACAAGGTCTCAGTCTGCACGTGACCGTGCGCTGCAGCGCCGACGAGTGCAATTCCGCTGGAACTAAGACCGCAATCCCTCATGAGATCACCTTGTCGGCGCTGAGGAGGATCGAATGCGGGATCGTAAGACCGATAGCCTTGGCGGTTTTCAGGTTCACCGCTACCTCGAACCTACGTGGCAATTCAACTGGCAGAGTAGCTGGTCGCGCCCCGCGTAGAACGCGGTCAAGGATGTCCACCGCGCCGCGTGTTGTCTCCGCAAGGTCAGGACCTTGAGAGACAAGCATGCCGCTTTCGACGAACTGGGAAAGATCGGACGCAGTCGGCAAGCGGTTTTGAACAGCAAATTCCGCGATCCGCCGCTGTATGCGCGTCGTGAACGGAATGGCCAGCGCAAGTATCGCTTGCGCGCGCGCATCGATCATCGACGCGAACATCGCTTCGAGGTCCTCATCTCGCTCACTCGTGTGCACGCTTGCGTTGAAGCCGAGCCCTCTGATTGCGTCGGTCATAGCTGGATAGGTAAATGCGGTGCCGCTAACCGTTTCGGAAGTTACCGCGCTATAGATCACAGCCAAGCGGGTTGCCGACGGTGCAATTTGCTTAAGGAGCTCCAGTGGCTTTGCCAACTGCATCTCCGCACCCGCGTTGAACGCAACGCCTGTGACGTTGCCGCCGGGGCTCGCCAGCGAGGCCACCAGTCCTAGTTCGGTGGGCAGCGCCACCGCGACGAACACGATCGGAATCGTGTTCGTCGCGCGTGCCGCAATCACCGCGGCGTCGGGCGCGACCGCAAATATCACGTCAACCTTCTTGCGCACGAGGCCTTCCGCAAGACCTGCCAGACGATCGTTCTTCCCGTCGGAGCGTGCCTGCTCGACGACGATGTTCTTTCCCTCGATCCAGCCGAGTTCGCGTAGGCGCTTTGAAAACGGAGTGTTGGCCCAAGCCTCTTGCGAAGGCATCGGGAAAGGGCTTAGCAATCCGACAACTGGAGCACGGCCGGTCGTTTGGGCCGAGCAGACAGGTCGCATCAGCAAGCCGCCTGTAGCGATCAGCACTTGCCTGCGTTGGAGCTGCTTCACTACCGACCCCACCCAGATCAGAAAAAGCAGTCTAGCCTTTGCCGTTTCTGAACCCTGAACGGGTCGCGGCCGACGGGGAGCCGTATCAAGCCGGTGTTGGTCATCCAGCGAGGTGCCGTAGGAGAACAGAGCACCGCTGTCCGCCCAGACGGCACGAAGCCGATCACCGGCACGTGACTCTCGTTCGCCAGTTCGATCAGCCGCCCGCGAAGGTTGTAGGCCAACACGGACCCCGGAAAGATGGCTTCAGATCGATTCGCGATCAACCTGGCGACGGCCGGCTCGAACTCGGCAGGATTCGCCGCCTCGGCCGCCACGAGAGTCAACCCCAAGGAAGCAGCTATCGGCGCAAGCGCCTGATGGTCGAGCCTGGTGATCGGATCATTCGAATCGCCGAGCATGCCCAGGCGCTTCACTCCGGGCAGAATCTGGCGCAAAAGCTCGATGCGCTTGGGGGTGAGCGACTCAGCGATTCATCAAGGGCTGCTTCCAATGACGCCGGGGGACTCACGCTCTCGGCCAGAAGCTGCCAACCGAAGAAGTCGCCGAAAGCAGCGCTTCGGCGCTCGCACATCGGGTACCCTGACCCGTCTGCAACCCATGGACCGTCGATCATGGCTCTGACGCGAGAGCTGGATGAGCTGGCCTGCAGCCACGGAAAGTGCGCCGAGCTAGCGCGTGCGGATGCCATGCGAGACCTGGAGCGCAGCGTCTACGGCTGTGACTACGGTGGCAACGGTGGCGCGACGCGTCTGGAAGCGGAGCGAGTCTTCGAGTTGCTCGAACTTCGCCTGGGCGTGAGACTACTGGATGTGGGGGCAGGCTCGGGATGGCCAGCGCTGTATCTCGCGCAGATCTCTGGCTGCGACCTGGTGATGGTGGACATCCCTCTCGCGTCCCTGCGCATTGCGCGCGAACGCGCGGTGGCGGACGGCTTAGCTCAGCGGTGCGAGATCATCGCGGCGGACGCTGCGGCGCTGCCGTTCAGGGATGCTTCGTTCGACGCCTTCAACCATTCGGATGTCCTGTGCTGCACACCTGACAAGCTGGGTGTGTTGCGGTCGTGTCGGCGTGTCGCGCGCGATGGCGCCAGGATGACGTTCACAACCATTTCGCTCGCACCCTCATTGCCCGCCACCGAGCGCGGGATCGCGATGGAGTCCGGTCCCAGATTCATGGACAGCGAGGAGGACTACGCCGCGTTGCTGAGGCAGTCGGGATGGTCCCTGCGAGAGCGGATCGACCTGACCTCCGCGTACCTGTCTTCCATGTGGTCCGAACTCGACGGCATGAAGGCCCGCGCTGATGCGCTGACCCAGGTGTTCGGTCAAGCCGAGTTCACCAGACGCATGCAGCGTCAACAGGCCGCTGTCGCTGCCATCGATGCGGGATTTGTGCGGCGCGAACTGTTCGTCGCCCAGGCGGGCGGATGAAGATCCGGCGAGGGCCGCTTCCTGGAAGGCGACAGACCGCAAAGGGTCGACAGCGCCAATTTGCCGCCCGAACAAGGGGACACTCGACCGTCTACGACGTCTAACGCCGGCTTCCGCAGTGGATCTGCCTCCCACAAACAGAAGTGAGAAGTGGCCAATGTCAGCTTTGAACAGCAACTGACGTTCGACCACGAAAGCTGACTGGCTGCATCTAGTCCGCCTCGCGCACTAGCGCGGTC
>Ga0068862_100005102_pt1 | contig 11042 bp, 10 predicted proteins | sample KBSSwiS52_FD_66598 | JGI IMG/M metagenome (GOLD analysis project Ga0068862, IMG submission 66598) | Switchgrass rhizosphere microbial communities from Kellogg Biological Station, Michigan, USA - KBS Switchgrass S5-2 | ecosystem: Host-associated > Plants > Roots > Rhizosphere > Soil ... | reverse complement strand
CGCCGAGCAGGTGAACCTGCCGATCGGCGACTTCCGCCGCATCGTGAACGTGGTCCAGAAGGGCGAGCGCGAAGCCGCGCGCGCCAAGAAGGAGATGGTCGAGGCCAACCTTCGCTTGGTGATCTCGATCGCGAAGAAATACACCAACCGCGGCCTGCAGTTCCTCGATCTCATCCAGGAAGGCAATATCGGCCTGATGAAGGCGGTCGATAAGTTCGAGTATCGCCGCGGCTACAAGTTCTCGACCTACGCCACCTGGTGGATCCGGCAGGCGATCACCCGCTCGATCGCCGATCAGGCCCGCACCATCCGCATCCCGGTGCATATGATCGAGACCATCAACAAGCTGGTCCGCACCTCGCGCCAGATGCTGCACGAGATCGGCCGCGAGCCGACCCCGGAAGAGCTGGCCGAGAAGCTGCTGATGCCGCTCGAGAAGGTCCGCAAGGTCCTGAAGATCGCCAAGGAGCCGATCTCGCTCGAAACGCCGATCGGCGACGAGGAAGATTCGCATCTCGGCGACTTCATCGAGGACAAGAACGCCGTCCTCCCGCTCGACGCCGCGATCCAGGCCAACTTGCGCGAGACCACGACCCGCGTGCTGGCGAGCTTGACCGCCCGCGAGGAGCGCGTGCTCCGGATGCGCTTCGGCATCGGCATGAACACCGACCACACCTTGGAAGAAGTCGGCCAGCAGTTCTCGGTTACCCGCGAGCGTATCCGCCAGATCGAGGCGAAGGCGCTCCGGAAACTGAAGCACCCGAGCCGGTCACGGAAGCTGCGGAGCTTCCTGGACACCTGAACCAGTAAGAAGCCGGGTTCTTGCCCGGCTTCATGCTTTTGGGGGCACCGATGGCGGACCGGATTCTGGTCTTTTACGGCTCCTATCGGCGCGATCGGATGGGGATCCGACTCGCCGACTATGCGGTGGCGCAGCTGAAGGCGCGCGGCAGTGATGTCGAACTGATCGACGCCAAGGCGATCGATCTCCCCATGCTCGACCGCATGTACAAGGAATACCCTGCCGGCACCGCGCCGGCGGCGCTGGAGACGCTGGCTGCCAAGATCAAGGGCGCCGATGCCTTCGTCTTCGTCACCGGCGAATACAATTGGGGTCCGCAGCCCGGCCTCAAGAACTTGACCGATCATTTCCTGGAAGAATGGTTCTGGCGCCCGGCCGGCATCCTCAGCTATTCGGCCGGACGGTTCGCCGGCGCGCGTTCGGCCATGACCTGGCACGGCATTCTCTCGGAGATGGGCATGGTGGTGATCTCCAGCACCATCGCCGTCGGACCAATCGGGCAAGCGCTCGACGAGAAGGGTGCGCCGATCGGCGAAGGCGGTGCCAGCCTCGAACGCGCCTTCCCCCGCTTCGCCGACGACCTCGCCTGGTGGACCGAGGCCGCCAAGGCGCAGCGGGCGCGCAAAGCACCGCCTTACTGACAGACTCCCGCTAAGACTGATGCGCGATGGAACTTGGGCCGGAACTCTTCGATCTCCTCAACGCCCGACAGAGGATCGTCAATCCCGTGCTTTATGGCGCGCCGGGTCTGTCGGCGGCCGAGATCGTCTCGATCGAGGCCGAGCTTGGCTTCGGTCTGCCGCCTGACTTCGTCTATCTGTTCCAGAACCTGCAAGATCCGGGGGGCGTCTTCTTTCCCTGGCGGGATTTCGACAAGCGGCGATACGACGAGCTGATCGACGGGGTGTTCCACGGCATCGCCTTCGACATCGAGCACGCCGGGTTCTGGCACGAGCGGTGGGATGAGAGGCCACAGCAGCTTCCCGCCGCCCTGGAAATCGCCCGAAGCGATTTCCTGTCCTGGCCTAAGCTCTTGCCGATGTGTGGCCATCGCTTCCTTGCCGCCGAACCTTGTCTCAGCGGGAACCCGGTTTTCTCGATCATGCAGACCGACATCATCTATTACGGCGCCGATCTCGGCCATTATCTGATGCTGGAGTTCATGCCGAGGCGGGACGAGGATTATCGGCGCCACACCTACGCTCAGGAAATCCGCGAGATCGACGTCTGGAGCGATCTGACCAGTTGAATGGCGGAGTCGATCATCGACCGACGGCGCTCAAGGCCTCCAGCGTGGCCGGATACCAGCCCCCGGCGCCCACCCCAATTTCCGCTTGCACGCCGGTCGAAATGGTCGCATTTTGGTTTGAGAAAAGCTTTTCCCAAACAATGGGAAAGACGTCGATGCATCAACGCGCGACACGGGAGGAGACCATGAGAATGCAGAACCTCAAGAAGTGCCGGATTGCCCTGGCTGCTGCTGCCCTGCTGACATTGCTGGCCCCCACGGTCATAACCATGCCGGCCGCAGCCGAAGATCTCGAGATGTGGGAGCGCAGCGGTGGCAATGCCGGCATGGTGGATGCGCTGGTGGCCGCGTGGAACGCGAAGAACCCGGACCGCAAGATCCACCTTACCTACATCCCCCATACCGAGATGGTACCGAAGATCGCCCAGGCCATTGCCAGCGGCGAGGTGCCGGATCTGATGGGCATGGATCTGATCTACGGCCCGCAATTCGAAGCGGCCGGCCAGCTGGTCGATATCACCGACCTGATCGGCGGCGATCCCTTGCTGAAGACCGCGAGCCCCGGACATATGGCGGTCTCGACCTATGACGGGCGCCTCTATGGCGTGCCGCTCTATGCCGATGTCTCGGCTTTGTTCTGGAACAAGGATCTGTTCCGCAAGGCGGGGCTCGACCCCGAACGCCCGCCGACCAGCCTCGCCGAGATCCGGGAATATGCCGACAAGATCACGGCACTCGGCGGCGACGTCAAAGGCTACTTCCTGCCGGGCTCCTGTGCCGGCTGCAACATCTTCACCGTCGGCCCTTTGATGTGGGCCAGCGGCGCCACCATCGAGCCCAAGGACGCCAAGGACGAACCGCTCCAGGGCGACGGCGTCAAGCAGGTGCTGCAATGGGCCCGCGACCTGATCAAGGCCGGCGACGTCCATGAAGACGCCCGCTCCGAGAACGGCGAAACCTTCCACCTGCGCTTCGGCTCCGGCAAGGTCGGCATGATGGGGACCGGCAATTTCAACATCGCGCTGGTCAAGGAGCAGAATCCGAAAATGGATTTCGGCGTGGCGCTGCTGCCCGGCGTCAAGAGCGGCGAGGTCTCCTCCTTCGCCGGCGGCGACATCGTGACCATCCCCAAGGGCAGCAAGCGGGTCAACGACGCCATCGACTTCATGAAGTTCCTGCTCTCGGACGAGACCCAGGTCGAGGTCTATGCCAAGAACTTGAACATGACCACGCGCGGCGACATGGCGGACAACAAGTATTTCCGCGAAAATCCGAACGTGCAGGAAGTCGCCAAGGCAATTCAGGTGGCGAAGACGCCCTATACGCTGAAGTTCTTCGAGCTGATCAACTCGCCGCAGGGCCCGTGGCTGCAGATGCTGCAGCGGGCCTACTACGAGGACACCGATCTCGATACGATCATCTCCGATGCCAAGGCGCAGATGAAAGCCATCGCCGCTGAATAGGCGTATCAAGCAAGCCGTGGCGTCGGTTGCTGCGCCACGACTGTACTGAACCGGAGAAGTCGCCCGGATGTATGCCCAGAGAAGCGGCCTGATCGGACTTCTCTATCTGGCGCCGGCGCTTGTCTTCGTGGCGGCATTCACTCTCTATCCGCTGCTGCAGATGAGCTGGATGTCGCTGAACAATTGGTCGCTGATCGCCCAGCCGAAGTATGTCGGCTTCGGCAATTTCGTGAAGATCTGGAACGACCCGCAGTTCTGGGCCGCGCTCAAGTTCACCTTCAAATACACGCTGCTGATCACGCCGATCCTGATGATCCTCGGCATCCTGATCGCCTTGCTGACCGCGGCCAATTCGCCGCTCCGCCGGTTCACGCGGGCGGTGGTGTTCGCGCCCGTCGTCATCGGCCTCGGTGCCTCCAGCCTGCTCTGGTATTGGCTGTTCTCTTATGATTTCGGCCTGGTGAACCGGGCCTTGATCGATCTCGGCATCATCGAGGCTCCGGTGGTGTGGTTCGGCGCCGATGCCGATGTCGCGATGTGGGCGGTGATCGTCTCGATCGTTTGGAAGGTCGTTGGCTTCGGCACGATCCTATTCATCGCGGCGATCCAGGCCATTCCCGGCGAGATCACCGAAGCAGCCATGGTCGACGGCGCCACCCATTGGCAGCGCGTGCGCCGGATCACCTTGCCGCTGATCGCCAGGACCATCCTCCTGGTGACCCTGGTCAGCGTCATCGGCTCGCTGCTGGCCTTCGACCAGTTCTACATCATGACCGCCGGCCAGCCGCGCAACCTCACCGCGACCTCGGTATTTCTCATCTACCTCAACTCGTTCCCCTATCTGAAGCTCGGCTATGGCGCGGCGATGTCGCTGGTCCTTGCCAGCATCATCCTGATCTGCACCGTCTTCCAGATGATCCTCTCCCGGAAGGCGCAAGCATGACCGTTGTCTTCGAACAGGAAACGGTGCAGAACCTGCGTTGGCGGTCGCAGTCGAAATCCGACTTTGGACGGCATCGCCACACCGGATACCTGGTCGCCGCCGCTTGCATCGCGCTCTCGACCATCATGCTGCTGCCGCTTCTAGCCTCGGTGCTGGCTTCGCTGAAGAGCACGACCGAAGCGGCGGCGGTCCCGCCGACCTACTTTCCGCACGCCCTCAGCCTCGACAGCTATCAGCGGCTGTGGAACTTCCAGGCCGGCCTGCTCACCTATCTCGGCAACAGCGCGGGCGCCGCGGGGCTGACCATCCTGTTCTGCCTCGCGCTCACCATCCCGGCCGGTTATGCGCTGGCCCGCTTTGCGATCCCCTTCAAGGAGCTGTTGTTCGTTGTCCTGCTGACCGGCCTGATCGTGCCCTATCAGGCGCTGCTGACGCCGCTCTTCTTCATGTTCGTGCAGCTGAAGCTCAGCAATTCCCTGATCGGTCTCGCGATCATCCACACCGCGATCCAGCTCCCGTTCAGCCTCTATCTGATGCGCAACGCCTTCGAAGCGGTCCCGCGCGAGCTGGAGGAGGCGGCGGTGATCGACGGCTGCAATTCCTTCCAGGTCCTGACCCGGATCTGCCTTCCGGCCGTGGTGCCGGCGATCATCACGGTCTCGTTGTTCGCGTTCATCACCTCGTGGAACGACTTTCTCGCGGCTCTGGTCGTGATGAACAAGGATTCCGCTTTCACCCTGCCGCTCGTTCTGGCCGCCGCGCGCCAGCAGACCAGCATCGGCGGCACCGATTGGGGCATGCTGCAAGCCGGTGTCACGATCTCGATCATTCCCTGCATGGCGTTCTATCTGCTGCTGCAGAAATACTACGTCTCCGGCTTTCTCAACGGCGCGATCAAATAGGCGGACATGGACGATCTGGAAGAACCTTTGCCCTACGGCCGCACCGCGCCGACCATCCACGACGTGGCCAGGAAGGCCGGCGTCTCGATCGGCACCGTCTCCAAGGCGCTGAATGCCGGCGGTCGCTTGAGCCAGGCGACGCGGGACAAGGTCCTGCGCGTCGCCCGCGAGATCGGCTACCGGCCCAACGACCTGGCGCAAAGCCTGCATCGCGCCACGTCGCGCACCATCGGCATCATCTCGAATGACAGTTTCGGCCGGTTCACCTTTCCGATCGTGGCTGCCTTGGAAGAGCGCTTGGCCGATGAAGGCATCGCGGTCTTCATGTGCAACGCGACCGACGATTCCGCGCGCGAGCGCCAGCATCTCGACCAGTTGCTGGGCAAGCGCGTGGACGGGTTGGTGGTGACCGCCCGCCGCGCCGACAAGCGCCAGCCGATCGGTCCGCTGTTGCATGGCCTGCCGGTGATCTACGTCTTCTCCCAGGCCGACGACCCCAATTCGCTGTCGCTGCTGCCGGACGACGAGGGCGGTGCCGTGCTGGCCGTGAACCATCTCGCCGCGATCGGGCGGCGGCGGATCGCCCATATCACCGGTCCTGAGCATTTCGAAGCGGTGCGCCTGCGCAAGCGGGGCTATTTCTCCGCCCTGTCGGCAGCCGGGCTGCGCCAAGTCCCCGGCTTCTATCTCGCGGGCGTGTGGTCGGAGGAATGGGGCCGCGAAGCGGTCGCGCGCCTGTTCATGGAGAAGGAGAAGCAGCCGGACGCGCTTTTCTGCGGCAACGACCAGATCGCCCGCGGCGCCGCCGATGCACTGCGCGAGCGTGGCCTCTCGGTTCCGCAGGACGTGGCAATTGTCGGTTTCGACAATTGGGAGGTGATGACCGTAGCCGCGCGCCCGCCGCTCACCAGTGTCGATATGAATCTGCGCGGCCTCGGCCGTGAAGCCGGCGATCGTTTGATCGAGATGATCCAGGGCAAGCGCCTGCGCGGTGTCGTGCGCCGTCCGTGCTCGCTGGTCGTGCGGCAATCCACGGTCCTCGAAGATCAGCCCACCCGGAGGAAACGGAAATGAGCGCATTCAAGCCGGTTCGATTTGTCGAGGTTCACCTGGAAGGGCAGTTCTGGCAGGAGCGCCTCGAGACCGTCCTGACCCGCACCATCCCGAGCCAGCATGTGCAACTCGGCGAACACGGCATCCTGGAATCCCTGACCCTGCCGGCGCCGCCGCCGCCGCTCCGGTTTCCGCGCAACGAGCACAATTTCACGGTTCAGGTGTTCTGGGATTCCGATGTCGGCAAATGGATCGAGGCCGCGTCCTATGCGCTGTCCCATCGCCGCGACCCGGACATCGAATCCAAGATCGAGAAGATCACCGACGACCTGGAGAAGGCCCAGGCACCGGACGGCTATGTCAATTGCTGGTACCTGCAGCGCGAACCCGACAAGCGCTGGACCAATCTGCGCGACAACCACGAGCTCTACAATCTAGGCCATCTGATCGAAGGTGCCATCGCCTATTTCCTGGCGACCGGCCGGCGCCGATTGCTCTCCCTCCTCGAACGTTATGTGGAGCACGTGCGGGCGACCTTCGGGCCGGGGCCGGACCAGAAGCGCGGCTATTGCGGCCATCAGGAGATCGAGCTGGCGCTGATCCGCCTCTATCGGCTGACCGGCGAGCGCAAGCATCTGGATCTCGCCAGCTATTTCATTAACGAACGTGGCAAGCAACCGCACTACTTCGATGAAGAGGCGCGCCGGCGCGGCGAACAGCCATCCGACTTCTGGGCCAAGAGCTACGAATACAACCAGTCGCATAAGCCGGTGCGCGAGCAGACCAAGGTCGTGGGCCACGCCGTCCGCGCGATGTACATGTATTCCGCCATGGCCGACCTCGCGGCTGAGCTGAAAGACGACAGCCTGAAGCGTACGCTCGAAGTGCTGTGGGCCGATGTTATCGGGTCCAAGATGTACATCACCTCCGGGCTCGGCCCGGCGGCGGCGAACGAAGGCTTCACTGAGGATTACGACCTTCCCAACGACACCGCTTATGCCGAAACTTGCGCTTCCGTGGCGCTGATCTTCTGGGCCCAGCGGATGCTGCATCTCGATCTCTCGGGCAAATACGCCGATGTGATGGAGCAGGCGCTGTTCAACGGGGCACTGACCGGCCTCGCGCGCGACGGCACGCATTACTTCTACTCCAATCCGCTGGAGAGCGACGGCAGGCACAGCCGCTGGGCCTGGCATACCTGCCCCTGCTGCACCATGAACGCCTCGCGGCTGATCGCTTCGGTCGGCGGCTACTTCCTCTCGCACAGCGACGCTGCCATCGCCTTCCATCTCTATGGCGGCGTTTCCGCGCGGGTGGCTTTGGCCGGCGGCAACGTCGCGATCCGCGAGACCAGCACCTATCCCTGGTCCGGAGACATCAAGATCACGGTGGATCCCGAGACGCCCTTCGACTTTGCCCTGAAGCTCCGCATCCCGGGCTGGGCGCGCGGCTTCGACGTGGCGGTCAACGGCGCGGCCATCGCGGGCGCCAAGGCCGAGGATGGCTATCTGACGATCGCGCGGCGCTGGGCGGCCGGCGACCAGATCACGCTCACGCTGCCGATGCCGCCCGAACGCGTCTACGCCCATCCGGCCGTGCGCATGGATGTCGGGCGCTTCGCCTTGAAGCGCGGTCCCTTGGTCTATTGTGTGGAGGAGGCGGACAATCCGGGCGGCCCGGTCCAGCGCCTGAAGCTCCCGCGCGGCGCCGCGCTGAAGCCGGAGCAGCGCAGCGATCTCTTCGGTGGCATCGTGACGCTGGCCTCGCCGGCCATCCGCCTGAAGGACGACGATTGGCAGGACACGCTCTATCGCCCGGAAGCGCCCGCCGAGGTGCCGACCAAAGTGACGGCCTTGCCCTATTACCTCTGGAACAACCGCGGGCCCGGATCGATGCTGGTCTGGCTGGTGGAGGGGTAGTGGTGGGCCCGGCCGGATTCGAACCGACGACAACACCGTTATGAGCGGCGCGTTCTAACCGCTGAACTACAGGCCCTAACCCCGCGGAAGCGATACCAGATAACCGGGCATCAGGCCAAGACCCGGCGCTTCCGCCCGCCCGCCCGGAACCCTCGCGCCCTCTTGGCGGTTGGACCGCTATGCATTCGAACCCGCTCGCCCGCGCGCTCACCGCTTTCGGGGTCTGGACCGCCAGCCCCTGGGCATTCGGCGTCTTCATCCTTTTCGCCGTGCTGTGGCTGGCCTTCGGGAAGGACAGTCTCGACTGGCATGGCGTGGCGACACTGGCCACCTGGCTGATGACCCTCTGCATCCAGCGCGCGGAACACCGGGATACCCAGGCGATTCACGCCAAGCTCGATGCCCTGATCCGCGCCACTCCAGCGGCGCAAAACAACCTCACCCGGCTCGACGAGGAAGAGCCGGAGACCATCGAGAAGCGCCGGGAACAGGACGAAAGGAAAGGCTGAAGCCCAGCCTGGCGCCCAAGCTGGGTGAAAAATCGCATCCGCTGCGCTAAAACGCTTCCCATGGCATCATAGGGGACGCGTTTCATGCTGAATTTCGACGCCGAGCGCTTCGTGAAGATCCAGACCGGCAGCGTTGCCATTGCCAGCGCGCTGCGGGCGCTGATGAAGAAGCTGCTCGGCGAAGGCGTGAACCGGCTCTACTTCATGGGCACCGGTGGGGTTCAGCTCCTGACTCATCCGGCGATCGAGCTGGCTTCGCGGCGCTCGAAATTTCCGGTCGGCGGCGATTATCCGGCCCAGGTGGTGATCGATCCGCCGGCGGCGCTCGACAAGAATTCTCTGGTCGTCATTCCCTCGCTTTCCGGCACCACCAAGGAAAGCGTGCAACTGCTCGCCTTCCTGAAGGGGCGTGGCGTCCGCACGCTCGCATTGACCGGCTACAGCGATTCGCCGCTGGCCCAGGGCGCCGACCACAACTTCACCAATTTCGCCGAGGACGACACCTCCTCGGAGATGTTCTATCTGCAGACCCTGCTGATTGTGCTGGCCCTGACGGCCGAGCGCGGTGAGTACACGAACTACGACGCGACCGTTGCCGAGCTGCAGGAGCTCCCGAAGCTGCTGGTCGAGGCCAAGGCGGCTTTCGAGGGCAAGGCCGCGACCCTCGCCGCCGAGATCAAGGACGAGACGTACCACATCTTCACCGGCGCGGGCTCGGTCTGGCCCCAGGCCTATTACTACGGCATGTGCATCCTGGAAGAGATGCAGTGGATCCGCACCCGTCCGGTTCATGCCGCCGACTTCTTCCATGGCACCCTGGAGCTGGTGGAGCCGGGCGTCAGCGTCTTCGTGTTCAAGGGCGAGGATGCGTCGCGCCCCTTGAGCGACCGGGTCGAGGCTTTCGCCAAGCGTTTCACCGACAAGGTCCGCGTGCTCGACGCGGCCGACGTCAAGCTGCCCGGCATCTCGGCCGAGACCCGCTGCCTGATCTCGCCGGTCATCCTCGCGACCCTGCTGGAGCGTTTGAGCGCGCACCTCGAAGTGCTGCGCAATCATCCGCTGACCACGCGGCGCTATTACAAGAAGGTCGAATACTAGTACGATGACCGAGGGTCAGCCCCTTCTCGTCACCATCGGCGACAACTGCCTCGACGTCTATCTGACCAAGGCCGCGTTGACGGTCGGCGGCTGCGCCCTCAACGTCGCCGCGCATTGGCGTCAATCCGGCCGACCGGCGCGCTATTTCGGCGCGGTCGGCGACGACGCCGAAGCCGCGATCCTGCTGGACGCGATCGCCAAGGCCGGGCTCGCGCCGGGAGACGTCGAGCGCCGGTCCGGTCAGACGGCGGTGACCCTGCTGCGCGAGAATGACGGCGACCGCATGTTCCTGCTGGAGGACCTTGGCGTCGGCAAAGACTACGTGCCCCCGGAACGACTCTATCCAACCATCGCCGGGGCCGATTGGGTCCATCTCGGCCTGAACTCCAATCCGGATCTGGTCCGTCGCCTGGTGGCCGAACGCATCGCCTTCAGCGTCGACCTCTCCACCGCCCATGACAGCCTGCCGCTGGAGGGCGTGCCGATGGTCTTCGCCTCCGGCCCGGATGATCCGGATGTGCCGATCGAGCCGATTGCCGCACGCCTCAATCGCGCCGGAGCCCGCGAAGTGGTCGTCACCTGCGGCCGTCGCGGCGCCTTCTTGCGCGATGCTGCCGGAACGATGGTTCATGCCCCCGCCATGCCGGTCGCGGTCGTGGATACTTGCGGTGCCGGTGACAGTTTCATCGCCGGCTTTCTCGCCGGTCGCGCCGAGCATCGTCCTGCGCTCGAAGCCATGCACGAAGCCGCGGCGGTGGCGGCGCAGACTTGCCTCCATGTCGGTGCCTTCCCGCAGACGCCGCGACCGGTCCCGGACTGGCTGCTCGAGAAATATGCCGCCGTCATTGCACGCTGAGGCGCAGCGACCAAAGCCAAAGCTTGACAAAGCAAATAATAATCATTCTCACTTACTCCGCGACCAATATCCGCGTTCGCGGACGGGGGCTGATGGGCGTTCTCTTCATTCATTCGCATTACGGCATCGACGAGCTGCTGTTTCAGCGGCACGCCGAAGCGGGTCGCGTTCGCCTGGTGCGTGAGCGTAACCTCGATGCATCGCATTTCGCCGCAGCTTCCGGGCTGATCACCACCCAGCATCTCGAC
>Ga0068862_100005099_pt1 | contig 11050 bp, 8 predicted proteins | sample KBSSwiS52_FD_66598 | JGI IMG/M metagenome (GOLD analysis project Ga0068862, IMG submission 66598) | Switchgrass rhizosphere microbial communities from Kellogg Biological Station, Michigan, USA - KBS Switchgrass S5-2 | ecosystem: Host-associated > Plants > Roots > Rhizosphere > Soil ... | reverse complement strand
TCTTCTCGATGTTCCAGAGCACGAGCCGCGGCGTTTCCAGAATGCCGGAGAGATTCTTGCGATGGGCGATCGGCGCGAAGAACTGGCCCGCCGGAACGTACGGCACCACTTCGTAGAAACGCTTCTGCAGCCGCTCGACGATTTCCTTCTGCTTTTCAGGCGGAGCGAGAGGGTACTCGAGGCGGATCTTCTCGAGCTCCTCGTCGCACGGCCAGCCGAACCAGTTCTTGCCGTCGCACCCCGAAGGCGTCGGGGTGTTGGAGAGCGGGCTGTTCATCGCGAGCCCGCCCGCCCACGTATGGAAGATGTTCCACGCGCCGGGATTCTTGTCCGGCGGGTCCTTGATCTGGCGCCGCGCACTCTGCGTGCCCCAGTCGATCGCCTGCAGGTCGACGTTCATGCCGATCTCGCGCAGCTTCTGCGCAGTGACCACGGCCTGCGAGTGCGCGAGATGCGCCTCGACCGGATCGAGGATCACCACCTTCTCGCCCTTGTAGCCCGCCTCCTTCAGGAGCTGCTTCGCCTTCTCCACGTTCGCCTTCTTGTCGCCCTTCGCCCAGTCGCCGACGCCGGCCTGCGTCTCATTGGGCGTGCCACAGATGAACACTGCCCAGCAGGGCTTCTCGTAGTCGGCGTAGCCGATCATCGAGGCAAGGTAATCCTTCTGGTCGCCGGTCGCATAGAGGAGCGCTTGCCGCGCCTTCGCGTTGTTGAACGGCGGAATCAGGTGGTTGGGCCGGAAGACCGCCTGCGTGCCGACGCGGTCGATCACCCTGACCGCCGTATTGGAATCCTTGCGGATGAGTGGCAGGAGGTCGGTCTGCGGGATCTCGATCAAGTCGACTTCGCCCTTGATGAGCGCCTGCACGGCGGTGTTGGAGTCAGGGATCACCAGCCACTCGACGCGATCGACCTTGGCGAGCTTGGCGCCGGCAAAGCCGTCGGGCGGGTCGGACCTCGGCTTGTAATCCGGATTCTTCCTGTAGACGATCTTGCTTCCGGGCACCCATTCCTCGCGCACGAAAATGAAGGGGCCGGAACCGATCGCCGTCGTGATGGCCGTGTTGGGATCGCCGAGCGCATCCGCTTCGCGCGTGATGAAGAGCGGGTTCTCGGGACCGGCAAGCGTTTCGAGCACGAGGCCGAACGGCTTGTTGAGCCGGATCTCGAAGGTGTCCGGACCGGTCGCGACGATCTCCTTCGTGAACGACATCATCGTCACGCCCGCGGGAATGCGCTTCGAAAAGCGCAGGATCGAGGCGACCGCGTCCTTCGCCGTCACCGCCTGGCCGTCGTGGAACTTGAGGCCCGGGCGAAGCTTGAAGGTCCACGTGAGGCCGTCGGGGCTCCGCGTGTAGCTCTCGACCATCTGCGGCTTCGGCACGAGCTTGCTGTCCAGAGAGAACAGCGTGTCGTAGATCATGTAGCCGTGATTGCTGGTGATGTTGTTCGTCGTCTGCACGGTGTCGAGGATCTTGAGATCCGCTTGCGGCACGAGCCGCAGTACCGTTAGCGCATGGCCGGTCGTCGGCCCCGCCGAGGCAATGGCGAGCGCGACCGTCATCATTCCCAGCTTGATGCCCCACCGATCGACAATCATGATGGCGCTCCCCCCTTGAAGTTATGGCCGCCTCTGCGGCGAAAGGTCGTCTCGAATGAAGACGAGGTTCGACGGGTATTGTTAGCATAGGCCCCCGCCGATCGCAAGCCACGCTTCCTGGCTTTCGAGAGAGACTTCGCGACGAAGAGGATTCCGATAGCAGGAATGCCAAACAAGGCCCCGAACGAGCTCGATGCCGTCGACGCGCTGACGGCCATCGCCGCCGGACGGTTGTCCGCCGAAGCGCTGGTCCGCGCCTGCCTCGACCGGGTTGCGGAGCGCGACGGCGTCGTGCATGCCTTCGCTCACATCGATCCGGAGCGCGCGCTCGTCGAAGCCCGCCTTCTCGATCGCGCCACGGCGAAGGGGCTGCTCCACGGTCTTCCGTTCGGGGTGAAAGACATCATCGACACCCACGACATGCCGACTGCGTGCGGGTCGCCGATTCACGCCGGCCACCGGCCCTCCGCCGATGCGGCATGCGTCGCGCTGGCGCGTGACGCCGGCGCGGTGGTGCTCGGCAAGACGGTGACGACCGAGTTCGCTTTGCGTCATCCGGGGCCGACGGTGAACCCGCGCAATCCTGCGCACACGCCCGGTGGATCGTCGAGCGGATCGGCCGCGGCTGTCGCCGACTTCATGGTGCCGGTGGCGTTCGGCACGCAGACGGGCGGATCGATCATCCGCCCCGCCTCCTACTGCGGCGTGATCGGCTACAAGCCGTCGTTCAATACGATCAATCCAACCGGGGTGAAGCCGCTCGCCGGCAGCTTCGATACCGTTGGACTCTTCGCGCGGAGCGTCGACGACTGCGCGCTCGTCGTCGACGTGCTGTCCGGCGAAGTGCGAAGCGTTTCGCGCCTCGATGCGTTGCGTCCGTTCCGGGTCGGACTTTGGCGAACGCCCGCCTGGACCCACGCCGACGACGCAACCGTTCACGCGGTCGAAACCGCCGCAGAGCGCCTCGGTACGAACGGCGTCCGCGTCGAAGAGCTAGTATTGCCGAAGGAATTCGACTCTTTCCTCGATGGGCAAAGCGACGTCCTGCGATTCGAGGCCGCGCGCGTGTTCGCATTCGAACGGACTCGCCGAGCCGACTTGCTTTCGCCCTCGAGCCGCGCCGAACTGGCGGCCGGGGCATCGATCCCACGGACGCGCTACCTCGAAGCGCAATCGTCGATCCTCCGCTGTCGCGCGTTGTTCGCGGACGCGATCGCGCCGTTCGATTTTCTGCTGACCGCAAGCGCCCCCGGCGAAGCGCCGGCGGGCCTGGGTGATACGGGCGAGGCGACGTTCAACCGGTGGGGCTCGGGATTGCGAGTGCCGTGCGTCAATCTCCCGGGATTCACCGGACCGCGCGGGCTTCCCGTCGGCATTCAGCTCATGGGCGCGATCGACGACGATCGCCGGCTGCTTCGCTGCGCGAAGTGGATGGAGGCGCACGTCACGACAATCGCGCGCTGAACGACGGGACCGGGACGTTGGGTGGCGCCGCGGACTAACCGCGCGCGCAAAAGCAACCTAGAGGACTAACCGGTGCCGGTGGGCGTCGTCAGCGGCGCCGTGCCGGACGGAGCCACGAGCGACGGCCCCCGCACCGGCAAATTCCCCTGCCATCCACATTCCAGCACGATGCACTGATAGCGATGGACGGGGCGGAAGAAAGAGACGAATCGATCGGCGCGGCGCCGCGAAATGCGCGTCAGCGGTCCGCCGCAGCAGGGGCACAACCTCAAAGATTCAGCGGGATACGCGGCCATAACCACCTTTGATGCAAAATCGCCAGCGAGGTTCCGGGCAACTTCACTCGCCGCGCTTCGCTTTCATCCGGATCTTCGCCTCTCGCCCCCGCTCCTTCCACATGGAAAGCTGACGCTGCCGGTCGAGCACCGTCAACGAGTCGCGACGCATTTCGCGCAGCAACTTGTGGTAGTTGCGCAGGCGATCCGATCCTATGCCTTCGCGCACCGCGCATCCGGGCTCGTCCGCGTGGCGGCAGTCGCGAAAGCGGCATCGGGCCGCCAGCGCCTCGATGTCGTCGTACGCCGCGGCAAGCGACGCTTCGTCGGCATCCGGACGCAACGTGCGCAGGCCCGGCGTATCGATGACGCACGCGCCGCCGGGCAACCGATGGAGCGACCGCGACGTCGTCGTATGCTTTCCGCGACCGTCGTTTTCCCTCACGGCGCCCGTATCCTGCACCTGCGCGCCGAGCAGCGTGTTGGTGAGCGTTGACTTACCCGCGCCCGACGACCCCAGCAACACGAGCGTCTGGCCCCGCGTGAGATAGCCAGCAAGCGCTCGCGCCGCCGCCGGGTCCATTGCATTGACGGCGAGGATCTCGGTGCCGCTGGGGACGCGTCCCTCGAGCAGCCTCAACTTCGCGTCGAGCGCCGTAGGCGTCGGCGTGGCCACGTCGGCCTTGGTCAGCACGACGACAGGCGTGATGCCGTCGCCGTGGACCAGCGCAAGATAGCGCTCCAGTCTCCGGGGATTGAAGTCGTCGTCGAGGCCCATCACCAGCAACGCCGTGTCGACGTTGCTGACGACCGGATGCGCGCGCCCGTCGCCGTCGCGCCGCGCAACGTGGGACGTCGGCGGCACGCGCGCTTCGATCCAGGTCTCCCCGAGCGAGTCGGATGACGCCAGCACCCAATCGCCTACCGCAAGCGCCGTCCCCTCCTCGTGCAAGGTACGCGTGAGGCGAGGGAGCGCGCGGACGCTTCGCTCGCCGCGACCGTCGTGTGCGCCGACCGTGCTGCGGTGGACGGCGGTGATGCGTAGCAACTCATGAATCTGGCCGTCGGCGACCGACAGGGCCGCCGCGCGGTTCGCCAGCGCGGGGGTGAGTCCCAGGGCCGACAACTGCTCGAACTCGATGACAAGCATGGTGACGAGGTTCCTTCGTTTCGCGATTCGACGCCGGCCGCGCGGCCGAGCATCAACAGCCCCGCGCTGAGCGCGAAGCAACGGATGGAAACGTCGGCGGCGCGCCTTGTTTCAGGCGCCAGTGACAACGATCGCGACTACGAGGGGCGCGGCGCGAAGGCGGCGCGCGGGGCTACGCGAGTGCGAGCCGGAGGAGCCTGGTCAGGCGTTCGCCGACAGGGGGGCAAGGTCAATCGTTCTCATCTCGCGTCTCCTGTCGTGGGGCCCAGAGGTGGGCAGGGTGGAAGGGAATTTCTAAACGGGCGCGATTCTGGCATGCGGCACGCCGCGCCGTCAATGCCTCGACGATCGCACTTCGCGTTGTCCTACAGCCGAATAGGAAGACTTCCGATGGGCGGCATTGCCATGAGCCGCCACAATCATTTCGCTAGCGGTGGTGTGCCCACCGCCTCTCGCAAAACGGAGGAACTGGAAATGCCGGCAAGTGAGCAAGGCAGCCGTGCGAAGCCGAGGCGCATTGACTTCGCCGATACGAACCTGCTTGGAATGCAAAGCCTCGTCGCGAACAAGCTGTACGACGCCGAAGGCAACTGGGTTGGCCGACTCGAGGAGATCGTCCTCGACGTGCGCACGGGCTGTGTGCGGCACGTGATCGTCGCCGTCGGAGGCTTCCTGGGCATCGGCCGACAGCGGTTCGCGGTCCCGTGGAGCGCAGTGCGTCCGGACGCGCGGTACTGTCGGGCCGTCATCGATCTCGCGCAAATGCGGCTCACGGGCGTACGCATACCCAACGATGATCCGTGGCTGCGAAACCGAGCGGCCTCGACCAAATCCACGAGCGGTCTGCCCGGAGTCAACCGCGCGCTCGGCATGGGGGATTAACGGTGCGCCGCTCGCGAGACCCTGCCAAGCGTCCGACGCAACTGGCCGTGCAGATGGAGCGCAACGTGACACGCGGTCCCGTTAGAGCTCCGCTGTTACCACATGAGCACGACGAATCCCCCGAAACGTCGCCGCTGTCGGACCCGGCAGCGGTTCAGGCGCAAATCGACATCGCGCGCGGTCTCGTCGACACGGAACGACGCGGAGATGCGACCCCTATCTTCAATCAGCGCCGGCCTGCGACGAAAGCCATTCGTCGCGGTTAACGACCGGAATCCTCGGTCAAAGGAGATTTCTCATGCGCACCGCTCTGTTCCTTCTCGTCGCGTCGTTGACCACTCCGGCCCTTGCCACGCTCCCCCCGCCGTCCGAGGATGCCAAGGCCCAGGCCGCGCTCGCCAAGGCGCGGTCGGATTGGTCGGACAAGGTCTCTGCCTACAAGACGTGTCTCGCCGGAGATCGCGTCGCGCAGCGGTATCGCGCCGAGATGAAATCGGCTGCACCGGCGGCGGCCACGACGCCGTGCGCCGATCCCGGTCCCTTTGTGGCGGACGTGAAGGCCGGAGCGAAGCCTCTGGAAGCCGCCGGCGCGCACTCGCCGCCCGGCACCGCGCATGGTCCGCCGAGCTCGAAGGCCACCGAGGCCGAGCTCTCCGGAGGTGTGAAGAAGGCGCCTTGATGGCCGACTGGCCAGGGACCCCTCCCATGGACTCAGTCGCCCTTCGCAGCCCAGCCCTTCCCGCAGCGGAGCCGATGGCTTCGCTGATGCTGGATCAGGGCGATCCGCCGTTCATCCATGAATTCGCCGACAAGCATCAAATCTTCCGCATCCGCAGTGCGGACACCGATGGCCATCGGAGCTCGGTCTCGATGCTGGTCGACAAGATGTACGCGTGGCGGAAGTACGACTTTCCGACTTCCGCGCCTCAACAATCGCACGACCCCAATCGCATCGTCCTGGTGATCTACGACCTCGATCATCCGATCGCGACGGCCACACTGGGACTGGATTCGGAGATCGGCCTCCTCGCGGACGAGCTCTACAAGGATGAGTCCGACCAGCTCCGCGGCGACGGCCGCCGGCTTTGCGAAATGACCAAACTCGCGGTCGAGCACGTGGTGCGCTCGAAGCGCGTGCTTGCGTCGCTATTTCACATCGCCCTCATTTATGCCCGTCATCTGCACAACCGCGACGACTGCCTGATCGAGATCAATCCGCGGCACGTCAAGTTCTACGAAGCGATGATGGGATTCCAGGCGATGGGCGAGGCGAAAGTGTGCCGCAGGGTGAGCGCGCCTGCGCGCCTGATGCGCCTCAACCTCGAAATGGCCGACGGAAAGATCCAGGCTTACGGCGGGCACGGCGAAAACTGTTCGGGAGAACGGTCGCTCTATCCGTATTTCTTCTCCAAGGCGGAAGAAGCCGGAATCATCGGCCGGCTGCGGGCGCTCGACTAGGGTCCGTCGATAAGCCCTAGAAAAAGGTTCGGATGGCCCCCGTGACCGTGTAGTCGTCATCCACCACGGGCAGCCAGCGCCACTTGTCGAAGGTGGTGCAGGGGTGCGAGATGCCGCAGCCGACGAGATCGCCCACGCGAACGTCGGCCTCCGCCGCGACCTCCATGTAAGCGTGCTGGTCGTTGAGCTTGAGGATGCGGCCCCCGCCGCCGAGCGCGATGCGCGTTTCGCCGTCGCGGACGTGGGAGAGCGGCACCGGCAATTCGACGTCGAACGACGCGTCGCGCTTGCCGAAGGCCAGGATGGCAAGGCCGGGCTCCGGCCGCGATTGCACGTGCGTCCAGATCTCCAGCGCCGGTTTCAAGCCTCCGCGCTCCCGCCACGCCGCGCCGCCGCGCGCGCTCATCGCTCGGGCGTACCGCTCGTAGAAGCCGGAGTCGTGCGTCACGTAGCAGCCGCTGCGGAGGATCGTCCGCACCGGTCGCGATAGCTGCAAGGGGAGGCCGCGCGCCACTAGATCGAATACTGCGGATCCGCCCGCCGACAGCGTCACCTCCGGCGTGCCGTAGAGTCCCTCGGCATCGCATTGCCGCGCCACCGCGTGCACCGAATCGATCCAGCGGTCGACCATCGTCCGGTCCGCCTCGTCCTGACCCGTCATGTCCAGGCCTTCGAAGCATTCGACGCCGGAGAGCCGGGCGGATGGGCTGGCGGCTATCGCGCGCGCAACCCGCATCGCCTCGTCGGACGTGCGGCACCCGGTGCGCCCTCCGGGCAGGCCCATCTCGAGGAGGACGTTGAAGTGCAGGCCTTCGCTGCTCGGGGCGCCTGGCGCTTCGAGCCGCTCGACGCCGGCCAGCGAATCGGCGAGAACGTGAAGCTCGAGGCCCGGAGTCGCGGCCAGCAGCGCGCGGGCCTGCGCGATGTCTTCGCGTCCGATGAGCTGATTGGCGAGAACGATGCGGCGAATGCCGGCGGCAACGCCCAGACTCACCTGCTGCATCGTCGCAAAGGTGATGCCCCAGGCGCCGGCTTCGATCTGGCGGGCGAAGAGCTGCGGCGCCATCGTCGTCTTGCCGTGCGGTGCGATCAGCACGCCCGCATCGCGCGTGAAATCGGCCATCCAGCGAAGGTTGTGCGCGAGCGCGGATTCCTTGAGCACCGCGACCGGGAACGGCAGGTCGCCGCGCAGCGCATTCCAGCCGCGGCTTCCAATGTCGCGAACCGCGCACGGCGGCGCCCGGTGCGGATACGCCTTGAACGTCGCATCCAGCAGCGAGGCTTCGATGGCTCCGACGTTCATCATTCGCGCATCCGCGTCAGATCGGAGCGTCCCACAGCCGCTGATCGGAGAGCGCATCGGCGACGTCGCGCGAGATGGCGGCGAGCAGCCGCTCGCCCTTCTCGGGGGTGGCGGACCATGCCTCGCCGAGGACGCCGATCGACGAGCGGGTCTTCAAATGCTGCCAGCGGAAGACTCCCGGATTGACGCCGTCGATGGCCGACATCCCGGGGACGAGCGCGCCGCGCATGGACTTGTCGAGCGGCTTCACAATCTCCGGCGAGAGCGCCTGCAGGATCGACGTCTCCGCCTCGCACGCATGGAGCAGCTGCGGCTGATGCTCGAGGATTTCACCGATTGCCTTCGCGGCGATGTGCCAGTACGTGCCGCCCGCGAGCGGCAGCTTGAGATCGATCGTGAGCTCGGTGAGCATCACTTCGAGCGCGGCGATGTTGCCGCCGTGGCCGTTCAGCACGAAGATACGCTCGAAGCCGTGGCGAGCCGCCGAGCGCACGACGCAGCCGACGACGGCGGCCATCGTCGCGTAATCGAGCGTCAATGTCCCGCCGAGCGACATGTGGTGCTCGGACATGCCGAAGGGGATGGCCGGCGTGACAAGCGCGCGCTGGCGGCTGGCCATCAGACGCGCCGCGCGCTGTGAAATCTCGTAGGCCGAACGCCAGTCGACCTGCACCGGAAGGTGCGGCCCGTGCTGCTCGGTTGCGCCCAGCGGCACGATGACGACCGTCCTGTCGCGGACGGCCTCACGCAATTCCGGCGCGGTCAGCCGGTCCCACCGCACTTCGACGTCATCGGACATGATCGCTCCCTCTTGTCTGTCGCGTCACGCCATCGCGGCGGAACGAATGAGATCGAGGCAATGCGCGAGGTGCCGGGCGAAGTCCGCGTTCTGCGGATCGAGCACCTGCTTGTGGGACGCGGCCACCTCGAAGCGCTCGACGCGGCCCGTGAAAATGGTGCCGAGGTAGCCGGACGCGAGCCCGGCCAGCCGCTGGCGGCTCGCCAGCATGTACGCGGCACCGCCGTACGGAAGCGCGCGGTGCGTCGCGATGGCATGCTCGAACGCCGCGACTGTGCGCTTGAGCGCGTCGACGTAGGTCGGATCGTCGACAGGACTCGCGATGCCGCCCATCGCCGCGCGGTTCTTCATCTTGTTGAGAAACCGCTCTTCCCCCAGCAGCTGAAAATAGCCGACGCCCTGCGGCGCGCGCCCCGGCGGATCGAGCAGCAGCAACGGAAGGACGGTTTCGCCCGCGTCGGAGAGCGAGCGCGCCATGGCGGCGGCGATCAAGGCACCCGCGCACAACGCGCCGAGAAAGTACGGTCCGTGCGGGCGCACCTTGCGGAGCTCGGCGAGGTACTCCTGCGCCATTGCGTCGATCGTGGGATGCGGCTCGGAGAGACCGTCGAGACCGCGGGCCTGGAACGCCCAGACCGGCTGGTCATTGCCGAGCAGCCGCATGAAGTGCGGGCTGACGAACGCCTGGCCATGCCTTCCATGAACCAGAAAGAGCGGCGGCGCCGAGCCTTCCCGCCACAGCGCCTTCAGCACGGGCATGGCCCGGCGCTCGGCGGCGGGTGTCGCGCAGAGCGCTCGGATGCGTGCGGCAATGCCCGCGACGGTCGCGTCCTGGTGAAACTCCGTCGGGCTCGCGCCGAGCGCGCTCGCGAGCATCGACTGCAGCTCGACCGCCGCCAGCGAGTCGCCGCCCAGCAGGAAGAAATCGTCGCCACGACCGATCCGCCCGCGCTTCAGGAGTTGCTCGAAGATCTCCGCGACTTTGCGCTCCGTGTCGTCCCGCGGCGCCTCGAACGCGGGTTGCGCTTCCTCGGGCTGCGGGAGCCGGGCCAGCACCTGGCGATCGACCTTGCCTGAGGCGGTCAGCGGCAACGCGTCGACGAACACGAATCCGGTCGGGCACATGTACGCCGGAACGCGCGCGGCCATTTGCCGGCGGAGTTCGAGCGGGTTGCGATGCTCTTCGGAGGCCATCGCAAGATAGGCGATGAGCCGTTCGGCCTCGGGCGCGCGCTCGCCGCCCGCGGCCAGCACGACGACCTTGGTCACGCCGTTGCACGCGGCAAGCGCCGCCTCGACCTCGTTCAACTCGACCGAGTGACCGCGAAGCTTGATGCGAGTGCCGCGACGACCCAGGAAATTGAGGTTGCCGTCGTCGTCGAGGTAGCCGAAATCGCCGGAGAAGTAGCGCCGCCCTCCGGGATGGTCGGGATCTGCATCGAATGCCGCAGCGTTGAGCTCGGGACGCTGCCAGTAGCCGGGGCTCACGTGCGCGCTCGACACGACGATCTCGCCGGTTTCGTTGCGCTCGGCGGCGGTTCCATCGTCGCGGCGGATCTGCACGCGCAATCCTTCGGGGCAACGGCCGACTGGAATCATCGCGTCGGGGGCGTACGTGCTCACGTGACCGATGACATGCTGCGCCACCACGCTCGCCTCGGTCGCGGCGAGGTGGTTGACGAGGATGCACTGCGGCGCCGTGTGCACGCGAAAGAGCTCGACGTCGCGGCCGAAGACCGCCTCGCCACCCAAGTCGATCGCGCGCAGATGCGGCAGCCGGCGACCCTCCGGCAGGCTCGCCATCAGCTCGCGGAAGATCGTCGGAACGGCGTGCAGCACGCTCACGCGCTCGTGATCTAGCCAGTTCCCGAGCGGGCGGATGCCGTCGCGGCGGAGCTCGTACGTGCAGAGCGTCGCGCCGTTGAGCAACGCGCCGTAGATGTCCATGTTCGCGGCGCTGAAGGACAGCGAATAGAGAAGGGAAACGCGATCACGGCCGTCGATCGCCATCGTCTTCGAATACGCGTCGACGAAGAACAGAAGGTTGCGATGCGTCTGGCTGACGCCTTTCGGCTGACCGGTCGAGCCCGACGTGTAGTAGAGGTAGGCCAGGGAATCC
>Ga0068862_100005096_pt1 | contig 11051 bp, 19 predicted proteins | sample KBSSwiS52_FD_66598 | JGI IMG/M metagenome (GOLD analysis project Ga0068862, IMG submission 66598) | Switchgrass rhizosphere microbial communities from Kellogg Biological Station, Michigan, USA - KBS Switchgrass S5-2 | ecosystem: Host-associated > Plants > Roots > Rhizosphere > Soil ... | reverse complement strand
CAAATGCAATGAACGCGTCACCGATGTCTTCGGGAATATTCATTACTCGGCCGCGTGTAACTTGACGCCCGATTAGTAGGCCGCTAAGGACAAGTAGCCACGCGATTGTGTTCACTTGTCACCTACCTTTCCGGCAATATCTGTTAACAGCTTTGCAGACTTTCCGAGAGGCGTAACGTCACGGGCAAGGATTACAAGACCAATAATGACAAGAGCTATTGCAACTAGTACGCCTGCGAGATTTGCAAAGCCTTTGAAGATGGTGCTTCCGAAAGCATTGATTGCGTCACCAATTCCGTTGATAGGATTGAGTGATGGTTTGTCAGAAGTAGTAGTTGTGTCAACACTTTCATCTGTACCGTCGTAGTACTTTTTGTAAGTGCCGCGCGTGTACGTAGTCCACGCCTTCCATCCGCTACCCTGCCAAATGCCAAACGCAACACGAGCATTAGTAGCAGGATCATATAGATCGCTATTAGATTTGAGGTTGAATTTGGCTCGACGATCGGGACCTAGGCCACCAAGCATATTGATTTGCCAGAGTCCATAGGAGTCATCAGGAGGTACGGCATTATGGGATTGCGGATTGCCGCCGCTCTCTGCAAGAGCGACGGCAACAGCAATATCAAGGTTGTTACCGGTGAAACCGGCGGCAGAAGCATACTTACGGATTTCGTCTTTAGACAGATTCGCCATCTAGTTCACCCGCAAGCTAGATCCAACTTTGAGAGGTTCACCAGTACCAGGATTCAGATTACGAAGATAGTCGACCGTCACACCATTCTTGGCAGCAGCAATCTTAAAGGTTGTCGCGTCCTTGGTAACAGTCCAGTAGCGAGGCTGAGTGGGAAATGGGATGACAACTACAGTCCCGACATTGTAAGTAGTAGTGGGAGGGCCTAGGCCGGGGTTGGCCGCAGCAATCTGATTTGCATTATCGGCATTACGTACGTTTGTACTCCCGTAATACAGATAAGCCAACTTAGACGCAGTATTGTCATTGCTGCCTTTTACCGTATGCTTTCCCGGAAATACAGTAAATTGCTTTTGAGCAGGGGCTGTATTCACGATTCCGATTTTAGCAACACCTTCGGGAGGAAGGCCGTTCTTTTCGATAGCAGTATCGCGAATCTGACCTTCATCAAAGCTAAGATCATCACCGTCAAGATAATGACTGAGAGCAGACTGTACAGTCCCCTGAGACAACTTCATAGCAGTAGCGGTAACAGGAATAGCAGCTTTCAGCCAATCATCATTGGTCTGATCTACAGGAGGGTTGCCAGTTGGACTAGTAGGTTGCACAACTACAGTGCCATTTGTATCAAAGCCGGAATAAGGGTCTGCCATCCCTGCCAGACTACCGGCATTAGTATCTTCACCCGTGCCAGCCGTTCCATCTTCAGGATTTACACCCGGAGTATTGGTGTCAGCAGCAGGCTTAAGACGCCACGCAATTACCGCGAGAATGGTCACGGCAGCCGCAGCGATATATAGGACGGGAACGCCAAGAACCTTCTTCTTAGCAAACTCGCTAAAAGAGATCGCCATTTATTTACCTTCGTTCCACCATGCGTCATAAGCGCTGAAACGCTCACGAGAATTAGCCTTACCGGTCTCATTAACCTTTGAGGTAATCCCCTGATCGTAGCCTGGTGGAGTAGTCATGTAAGACCCGGCAGTTTCTTGAATGTCAGGCTTGCCAACGGCGAGGTATTCGTTTCCCAGTTGCCCTCCATCACGGAGGTCTTCAACAGGCTCAATACCAACAGCGTAACTAGCAGTGCCATGACCGAACTGTCCAGCAGCCTCACGAGCGGCGGCAGTACCGCTAGTAGAAACCTGGCGATCGATGATGAGATTATGCTCTACCTGTTCGGCTACTTCAGCGCCCCAGAATGGCGCATACTGTTCTCCTTCTACCCAGTGAGAAGCAGTCTGACGGTTAACCATTCCAAGATTAGGATTGGGATCCGTCTGCGGAATCTCATTGAAATCAGGAGGGTTATCCTCTACTGCCGGAGGTGCAGTATCGTCAACAGGAGTGGCAGTAGACCGCACAACTTTCTCATCTACAGGCACGCCTGTATTGCCGACTAGGCCGAACAACAGATTAGGCATAGCGGTCCACTACCTCCGTCACTTAGTAACCGGGCTGACAGCCGCAGAGACGCTCTTAGAGAATCCGCCGAGAAGGCTATCAAGAACCTTCGCAGTATTTGAACGCTTAGATACGACAACTGCAAGGCCTGCGAGCCCAACAACTGCGATGAAAACTCCGATGGCCTTATCCACCATCACTTCCCCTTCTTCTTGGCATTCTGCACTGACGTTGTTGCTGCCATTACTGAGCCAAGTAGTAAAAGCAGTCCAATGGCATGTACCAAAGGACCGATACGAGAATTAGCAGATGCACTCGCGACCACAGTAAGAACAACGGTGCCAATCACTGCATTAGTAGCATTAGATGGCCACCCATGTTCCTTAATTGCTCCACCAGTAATCGCAACAGCGCCTGCGGCTAGAAACGGCAATTCAGGGCGCACAAGTGGCCATCCAATCTACTTGCTCACCCGCGACGAAGAAGACCGCGACCAAAGCTAAGAACGAACAGTCCGACAACAATCGCGATGAGGTAGCGATTGTTGAGGAAAGAAATCACTCGATCCATGCTTCTAACCCTTTCAGATATTGTGCCGACGAAGCGAGAAAGCCAGCAGGAAGAGAATGAGCCATGCCGCACCAACAATCATCACGGCATCCATAACTGCCATATCGCCAGGAGTGCCCTTGTCTCCGGCAGTTTTGGGACCAACAGGCTCACGAGTGGAAATGATGGGATTACCCATACGCTCCGGCTCACTGACCATGGAAGCCATTAATTTGCCCTCCCTCAGTCAAGAGCAGACTTCTCGAAGAACGACTCGGCCGACTTCACCTGAGCAAGCTGAGTGATCAGCTCAAGAGTAGTAGCAGAAGCGCCAGGAGTGACCTTCAACTGAAGAAGCGAACCGACGCGAGTAGAGAGCCAGGAATCGCGCCCACCCGAAAGGCTGAAGAATGGCCAGACCTGCACGCCTCGATCGAGGCCCGGCATGACGCCAGCGGTAAGCGGCGCATACGAGGTAGTCAGGTCAGTGCCGATGTAGCCATACGTGCGCCGGAGGACCGCGTAATGCTCCTCAAGCGGAACGCCTTCATCGATCGGGTTGTTGTCGAGAATGAGACCGACATTCGCACCAGCGGTATAAGCGGTCCGAACGCCAGCAGCGCGAGAAACGGCAATGATGCCCTTCACCATACCGCCACGGTTGGTGACGTTAACGGTGTTCTCAGTGGCGGCCGAAACGGGCTGAGTCTCGTAGCGCGTCTCGACATAGTCGCCGAAACCAACGGGGGTGGTCTGAGCGGGAACGCCGCCAACGGTCGCGCCAACGGGAGCCCAGTAGTACTGGCTAACGCGCACGGAGAGCGTCGCAGCAGAAGTGGTAGTACCCGAGAAAGCGTTAGTCGACTGCGCAACGTCAATCTTGAGCTGAAGTGACGCGTTAGAGTCGAGGTTCGGGATACAGCCATAACCGCTGTTGTAATCCTGCTCAAGGTCGATGTCGAGCCGGAAAGTGGCAGTACCAGTAGTGGCGGTAGAGGCGAATGCATATTCCGGGCCAAACTGGGGGTCAGACCAGGCGCGCGGAAGATTCGTCTTTTCCAGACCAGAAGGAAGGTACTTGTTTACGAGATAAAGGTTATAACCGCTGATCGGCTGGAAAATGGGCTGACCAGTGGCATCGGTAAGCGTGATACCATTAATCAGATTCCAAGGACCGTCGCCCGCGACGATCGCGCCTGCCGACGCAGAAGTAACCGTCTGCGTAAAGAAGAGAGAAATACGCCGAACAAATCCCGTAGCGGGAAGCTGAATCGGCTGGAACGAGGTAGAACCGTTGAGGTTAGAAACCGTCTGGGCATTGCTAAAACGAGTCTGCGGACGGCTTGCAACGGTAAATCGAATTCCCGCAGCCGGAGTAATTTCCCGAGTGCTAGGAGCGGTGTCGACCATAGACCGGCGTATCCTTTCGGTGATCAGAAGCCGAGAGCGATAAACGCGCGAGACGCACGATTATCTGTGGTCAGTGCGAGCAGATGAAGAGTGCCGAAAACCGCGACAGTAGCGGCAACTCCTGCCAGCAGATGAACAGCGGAGATATGGGCATGAGCGTCCATGTAAGAATTGCTTTCTACTAGACGGGTTTTGTAGCAACCTTTGTATCAACCTTGGCGCTATTGTACCACACATTGTACCAACCTACCGGGCAAGGTTCACCGTTTCTGCTGGCCAATCCGGAGCAACAGGAATCCACGTAAAATCGTGTCTTCCTTGCTCTGAAATACGCATGGCGAGTTGTTTTGACGATTCCTTTGCACCTAGCTCTGCCAGACGCTTCTGATCGCTTGGCTCTCGCGTACGTCCACAGAATGCGTGAGACGCACTGCCATATAGAAGTAGCGGCAAATGCGAAGGTCGTTGCGCCAACGTAATCATAGTTAGATTGTTGGATCGTCCAACAGCATGCGACATCGCCAAGCTATTTGACATGTTGAGAAAAGTCGGAGAAACGGTGTACAAGCCTTCGTCAACTTGTACGGTCCATTTACCGGACTTATTAATCTTGTCAAAGGCGTCCTGGAATATCTCGCGCTGGTGTGCAACAACCTCACGATCTGTTTTCAGATGCTTAGTGTCAGGCCAAAGCAGAATGCGGTTATCAACAGAGCTAGGCTTCCGGAAAGACTTCCACCGTGTCCAGCCTCGATAGTCTTCTGCAATCGTTTGATCTCTGTTTGGCTTAGCTACAAATACAATGCAGAATCCTCCCGCATCGTGTCGTAGCTGAATCACATGCCTAGCAAGCGCTGTTTTACCGCTTCCTGTGGGGCCCGTGATCAGAATGTGCTCGCCTTGTTTCCACGTAGAACGCAAGCGATTCATCTGACGTAGAAACTCTGGGCCCGGTCGCATTACTCGTTAGCCTCCTGATCGGCAATTTGCTTCGCCTCACGTTCTGCCTTCTTCACCTTCGCTTCCGTCATAAACACGGGGAGGATAGTGGCGATGTGCAAACCAATCGCAATGAAGAGAGCAGAGTCACCCGCTTTGGAACCGTAACGGAGAATCTTGCGTGCGGTATCCGGGCTATTGAGTAGGGCCGCATGGACACGCAAACGGAAAACCTCATCGGCTTCTTCAATGGTTTCCGCTGTATTAGTGAAACCGATAATACGTGCGCCGAGCGCCGCCATTCCATCAATAGAGCAAAGCGCCTCAGTAGCCTGCGCTGCAAGGTCCGCGTTCGTGCCGCGTACTTTCGTCGTACTAGTAGCACGTGATGCTTGCTTCTTGTGTTCCGAACAGCGCTTAGGCTTACGACCACGACCGCCATAGGGACCAGCTTCTTTTCCGCAAACTTCGCACGGATATTCGACGCCGGTCACTTCAGGTACCGCATCAGTCAAGTCTCTCGGATCGTCCGGAATAGAAGTCTCGTCAGTAAAGGTGACAGTCATCAGCTAAACCCCCTATGAGTCCACGGCTTGTTAGTAGGGGTTTCATCACCAGGCAGAGGCGTAAGGGATGCAACCTGTTGAACGAGGCCGTCTACGGTCTCCTGAAGCTTCTCAACGGTCGCACGGAGGGTATCGTCATGCGCCGGAGGAGCGGGGTGCGTCTCTGGCTCGCCAGTAGGCGGAGCGGGGTTGTCAGGAACCTTCGGTGGATCCTGATTGGGAGTATCGTCATCAGCCATTACTTCATCCCTCGCGTTCCATATTTGTTACGTCCATGGTAAAACCACCAGACAGCGATTGGAGCAACAACGGTGCCTACAAGCCACGCTCGATCGCTCTTATCAAGCCCCGTCCAAATCTGCTTCGGATTAGCCATTAGTTCTTCTTCTTCATCCCGAGCATTTTCATGAAAGAGCTATTCATTACTTCGTCAAGAGTTGGCTTAACTTCGTCGATCACTTTGCCTGCCATTTCTTCGACCTTATCCATACGCGCTCGAAGCTCACGAACTTCATCAAGGATCTGCTGAAGAAGAACAGACTCGGGCGTAGGATTATCCAAATGAATATGGTCGCAGTCAGGATAACCAACACACACGTCAGATGCTTGAAAAGAAGTGGTCATTCGGTCACCGAAACCCAAGTAAGCTCGAAACTGTTGGTCGCAATTCCAGACGCCGGAAACACGAAAATCGGCCCAGTATAGTTATCAAGGGTGTGCGACTTTCCATGACGAAGATGCCACGCGGCTGAAGTAGTAACTGACTTACCATTTTCATCAGCGATTTGCACATAATCATTTGCACCAGGCACAGCAGCAAATGAAAAGCCCTCTAGACGAAGTTCCTTTCGCTTGGGGTCGAAAGGAAGAATTTGTACGGGCGAAACGGTATTGGCATCAAGAACGAATGTGCCGGTAAGCAAGCGCCCGGGACGAACGATGTCAACGTAAGGCGCGGAGTCAATAGCCTCAATTACGGGATCCGGTGGAGTATCGACTTCCTTAACAAGGCTGTCAATAACCGGCCCGTCATCGTCGCGGGTATCTCCAACAAAGAGATTCCCAAAAGCCGGAGTTTCAAGGGGAGAAGACATAAGGTCACCGATCGCAGTAGACGCGGTTTGTATTACCCATTGTACCATGGGTCAGACACAAAGAAGCCCGGAACCGTTGGAGTCGGTTCCGGGCTTCCTTCTCTTACTTCTACAGCACCATGAAACTGTTGATTCGGTCATTCCAGCCAAGGTCTACAAGATTAGGAATCTGCACGGCCGATCCTTGCGCGACTCCCACAGAGAAACTGTACTGAGGCGAATCACAATTCCAATCGTCATAGAAAATGACCTGCGCTCCCGCCACACCTCCGCCAGACCAATTCAGAACAATTGACGATGCATTGTTGCCCTGGTTACCGCCATCAGGCCAAGGAGTATTACCGCCACGCGGGAGTACGCGACAGTAATTCCTCGGGGTATTGGTCCAGATGGCAATCACGCCGTTGTAATTGATATCCTCGTAGAAACAGATACGAGCGGCATCAGGACAACTGTGATAGGTAATTGCCTGCGCCGGGGTTGCCAGTCCGACGCCAACAAGCACGGCGGCAACGATGATAAGAACCTTACGCATTACTCTTCCTCTCATTCTGAGAATCCTTTCCAGAAGTCCCCGATATTTCGCATTGCCTCTTCGTGAAATTTCTCCGCAGCAGTCCGCATATCTTGAATCACAGACGTGCCCATTGCTACTCTCATGGACTGCGCGAAGCTATTATTTACAGCCTCAATGACATGAGCATTTCTCGGCCGAATCATCTCGTAGATCAGCCAAAGTCCTATTACAGCGCTACCGTAATCCGAAAGCGTGCGCTTGGATGCTCCCGATATCGCCATCAGGCGTCACCAAATCCCCCTCATCAAATTCTTCCTCAGCACCAAACCTAGGCTCATAGTATGTCGTTTCAAGCTGCGACCCTTCCATGTACGGAAGCGAACGCAGACCGCCCCAACAGTTCATGTCATCGTTCTGACCGTCTTCGTTGGAATAGAGTCCGGGACGACGCTTGGCGTCTGGCTTGCCGTCTAGAATCCTCTCTGCGTTCCAAACGTTCGTACCTGCTAGATGCCATGCGTTTCGTACGATCGCTTGCTTAGCTCCAATGAGAGCCCATTCTATGTTTAGTCCGATTCTCGGTGGGCCTTGATCTGGCCCGTACGAGCGCCATTTGCGATCAACATTCTCAATGATGGTTCCCAGGTACCGGGCACTCACCCCTCTACTTTTCAACTGAGGTGCAATTCCCGCCTTGATTTGCTCTCGTGCCTTGTCGTGCCAATACAGCCCCGGCATGAACAGAGACAAGTTTTCATACTTCTCCTCATCCCATGCGCCAAGTCTCTCAGGATCAATGTCAAGCGACGGATGCGGTTCTTTGAACACAATGCCATCAGTTGCGATCATCAGCAGACTCTTGCTTTTTGTGGGATGTGTGGCGATTGCGTCAAGAATCATTGTCCTACAGCCAGCTGTAATCAGTGATGCGTATATGGAATTACTATAAGCAGGACTCCCAATAGACTGAGCACACTTACCGTATGCGCTATTGTATACAAGTTTCTTGGCTTTCCCTTGAGGAGTATTCTTGCCGATAGAAAGCCTGCCATTGTATAGCTCGCGAATAGCAGCCATAGGAGGATTACAGTTGCAGGGCTCATACTCGATCCACTCCTCTATTTCGTGTCGGGAAAGTAGTCCCGCACGGCGAGCGGCCTGGATTTCGTGCCACCAGTACCATCCCTTGACACGACTAGGCCGTAAGATTGACCCGTCTTCTTCACGGAAAGGGACCGGTCCAACAAACATGTCTCTTCCAGAGAATGTCCCGTACACCAATCGATATCTAGTGCCGGATCTATTCCCAGGTTTTCCCACCCCTCTAGTCCATCGACCGTGGAGCAGGCATGGCAGATTTGCAATGACGGTCGGATAAGCCGAATTGATATCGTAGGCGTAAGAGGTTCCTCGGACGGGTCCGTGATTAAAAATCTCAAACCATCCACCGTAGTAAGACTTCCTTCCCGCTTCTAGTGCCCATGAGGGAACTACTTCTCGTACTTCTTTACCTTTCGGCACTCCAATTAGACGCATCCATGCTTGCGCCGCTTGTCCCGGACCCATCCATTGTTGCTTACTAAGACGGATATTGTCCGCAACAAACCCTTCATTCAACTTAGTCATGAGACGAGCCAACACCTCGTTCTCAAGCAAGTTGTACTCAATCATCGATTCGTCAAATTGCGCACCTCGACGATGCTCTTTCCCTTCCTGAATCCGTGCATATTCTGCGTCAGTGACAATGCGATTATCTTTGTCTGGCTTAATCGCTTTCAGGAATGACGATTGGAAGAACGGGAAGACATCGCAAACGTACATCCACGGACGCGGAACTTTGACAACTTCTTGGGATCCGTCTTTGTGATTGACAATTCGCGTCGGTACATTCTCGGGACGAACGTAAGGACGCAGCTTGAATCTTTTGAAACCAAGTATGTCGAATTCCCATCGCGCCGTACGGTACACCACTCCCTCATCTGTGTAACGGCGTCCTCCGTCCCTAACGGGGAAAGGAAACCGCATCTGTGAATCTTCGCGAGGTTGTCGCGCTCGTATTCCATCCTTAGTCAGCAACTCCCATGCTGAAGTCTCGTCAAGCGTTCTAAGCCACATAGTGAAGTCGTAGCCTAATGCGAACCCTACGAAAGCTGCTTCCGGATGTTCTTCAAATTGTTCCCAGAGAAAAGAGAAGATCTCATCGTAATGGAGATTCTTTCCTCTTTTGTGGAGAGATTTGTTTCCCACTGATAGTAGAACGTAATCATGTACGTCCCCATCTTGGATGAGGACAGATTCTCCGTGTTCATCGATAGTCTCAACGTAGTTGGGTCGAGTGACTCCCTCCCCATCCACAGCGATAAACTTAACCTCATGAAGCTCCCTCTCCCGATTCCGTGTCGCATTCCGTGACTCACTACCGCGTGTCCTACATGAACTCTTACAGCGCTTCTGTGTAAGACTCCTAGGTTGAAAGAGTGCGCCGCAACCGACGCACTCTTTCTCAGGCCAACTCAATTCTTAGGTCCGAATACGTGTGCAAGATACAATGCATAACCGTCAGGAACCTTAACGCGATGTTGACAAGTGCAATGCGTTCCCAACTCCCATGCGCCATTCTTACACTTGTAATGCTTATGCTTGGCACACTTCTTACAAATCACATGTACCACCAAGGATTTCGAGCGTAACCAGGAACGTTCTTCTGAGCAGCACGATTACGAATCGCATTTTTACTAGCTTTCAGAGTCCAATCTAGATCGGAATCTGTCATTCTATGAACGTTATTATTAATGGTAGAAGTGCGAGCGGTACGCATTGCGGCGTCTTTAATTCTTTGCGCCGCTAATTGCTCCTTCTTCTCCCGTCTTTGTGCTGCAATACTTTTGCCTGCTGCATACTTTCGTGGATCTGATTGCTTGCGCGTTTGATCCGACAGCTTAAGCCAAGAATTCCAGCGGTTCTTGTCTAGACCCTTACGCGAATTCTCGCGTTGCCATCGCCGAGAGTGGTCTTCCCACTTCTTGTAATAACGGGCCATCGAAAGGTGACTTAGACACTAAAGGAATTAGTAGTGAATTCCATGAGCGCAATTCCCCCTAGATTTAGTGATGCTAACCGTGCATCCATTCTACCCTATTGGACCAACGTGCTACGATAGGTGTAGAGGTTGAGCGCGTCCGACATCCGTGCGTCGGAGTACTATTCTCGTTCCCCGACGTAGAATAGTCAGCAGCTCCCTTATTAGAAATGCCCCCGGCAGAACTGGCGTCCTGTCGGGGGCATTTCCTTACTCAGGAACGAGCAACCTTCCGAGTCTTAGGCTCGTTCTCCTGAGCCTGTTCACGGCCAGCGCGACGTCCACTAGTAGTCAAGTAGTACGTCTTTGCCATAACCGTCTCACCGCGCCGCTGAGAGCCGCCAGGAGCAGGCCGCGTAATCGGGTACTCAGAAACTCGCAGACCGTTCGGGCTAACCAAGCGAATGCTCACGTATTCGCCGCTGTCCACTACAGCATCCTTACCAAGCGCCGTAAGGTATGCGACAAGTTGTGCACGAACACCAGTAGAAGAATCGGTGAAAGTAAAACCCTGTCCATCGGGCCATTCAGCGTCAACGTAAACGATGCTGATGTTGTCCCGATTCGGTTTGAATTCGCATCCGGTAATGAGGAAAGGGAGCCCAACAAGTTTCGACTTATCCTCAATATCGAGGCCGTCGAGAACTGCGGCATCATTCCAACTAGTAGGAAGAGTCATGGTAGTACCTCTCTACTCGGCAACGGTCACGCGACCGTCTTTCTGCTTACGACAAACATACCTGTTGTTAGTGTGAATCAAACCAGTTCGAAAATCAGGAGTGTGAGTAGGGTCGCCACA
>Ga0068862_100005093_pt1 | contig 11057 bp, 9 predicted proteins | sample KBSSwiS52_FD_66598 | JGI IMG/M metagenome (GOLD analysis project Ga0068862, IMG submission 66598) | Switchgrass rhizosphere microbial communities from Kellogg Biological Station, Michigan, USA - KBS Switchgrass S5-2 | ecosystem: Host-associated > Plants > Roots > Rhizosphere > Soil ... | reverse complement strand
CAGCAGTGGGAGGCTTCGATGAGGTCGCCTGAGGCGATCGCAGCGCAGGCAGATGCGAGCTCTCTACCCGTGCAGCCCACTATCATATTCTATGAACCCGAGCTGCTATAGCAACGTCGCTTTCCAACGAGCTAGGGTCCGGACCCAATAGCTTGCTTCCCACGGTGATCGGATTGTGATTCATTGCCTCGGCGAGGAGGCGTTGAGATGTAAGCGCCGTTCTGTCCCCACCTTGCGTGGCTGCGTGATTTCGGCAGACCGGCGGGGTGATGGATGACGAAGCGCTTACGACCGCACTGGACACCCGCACTGGAGTTGGTCCGGAGCCAGTTCGACGTGCCGAGGTACTCGGGCCGATGGTTGGTCGTCGGCGATCCTTTTTGCCTCGTGAGCTCCTCGCATCGGTGTCCACAATTCGTCTATTTGGATCGTCACCGTTGCGACGTCAGCTCCTGCCGCCGACGATCAGTTTTGTACGGGGCAGGTGCAACGATGGCGCGGACTTTCTTCTGCGGCGCCCCCGGATTTCCCCAAAGCACTTCGACCGCGGTCCCCGGCGTGCTCAGCGCCGAGTCGATGAAAGCAAGCGTGAGCACCTTGCGAAAGTAGTAGCTGTATCCGGGCGACGAAGAGATGCCGACGGTGCGCCCATCTTTCAACACGGCGTCGGCCCAGGCGATCCACCGATGAGGATGCGGCATGTCGAGGTACTCGAACGGCTGACCCTCGCGGAACAGCGATGCGTAGAGGTCTACCACGTCATCACTATTCCACTCGAGCGTCACGCGAGAGCGCTTGGGATGCGCAGCCTCTCGTTCGAGTGCCGCGCGCCCGATGAACTCGTGGTCGAATTTCACGCTCTTGCCCCACCCAAGCTCGAACGGGCTCAGCGTGTACTCCGAGATGTCCGCGGCTTCATAGCTGCCGCGCAAGCAGGGTGCGAGGCCCTTCGTATCGAAGCGCTTGCCGATGAACTCCGCGTAGCCCGCCAACTCCGGCGAGAACATCGCATTCACGTAATGCCACACGCCTGTCGGGAAGGCGGCTTCCAGATGATTGATCATCGCCGTGCGTCGTCCTAGTCGACGAATCCCAAACGGTTCGCCGACGGCGAGGATCGCCGCTTGGACCGCGGGCGCATCGGCAACGTCGCCGTGAAACTCGAAACCGATTTCGCCCGCCATGCCTTGACGCAAGGCGTAGACCTTCTTTCCCGCGATCGTGACTTGCCGGAAGTGCATGAACTTGATGTCGGACAGCGACTCACCGGTCACCGCCTCGCACACGGCCAGCGCATTCGGACCGGAAACTTGGAACTGAAACGTCTGCATCTCGCGCCACGTGACGTCGTAGCCGCCTTTCTCGATAACCCACGCCGTATAAAACGCGGGACTCGACTGCGTTCTGAAGCGACGTTCGCCGAGCCGCATCAGCACACCGTCCGTGATCACCTTGCCGGCGGAATCACATTGCACGAGATGCTTGGCCTGACCGATGTCGAACTTCGCGACGCTGTTGACGCCCGTTTCACTGAACAATCTGAGCGCATCGGGACCTTCGACTTCGATGTCCCACAAGAATGACCAGTCACCGAGATAGCAGGTCTGCTTCCACGAGAGCTGCTCATCCTGCCACGAGGTGTACTCGGGAGCACCCCAGCCCGGGTGATAAGCGGGTGGCGCGTGACGCAGAAAGTCGATGATCTGGCGCGACATGGTGGGCCTCATGAATTGCAGCGGCCTCGATTCTTCGGCAGCACCCCGTCGGTCCGCAAGACGATAAGGGTGCTCCTATCGCCACATAAGTAACCGCCGTCTTCTGCTGCGCAGGCGCGGGCTATATCGTTTGCGGAAGAGGTGCCCCGTGTCGAATACCGAATCCCTGTTGGCTCGCTTGGCGGCGCTCGAACACCGCTTGGGCCTGGTCGAAGATCGCGAGGCGATCGAGCGACTCCAGAATCAGTACGGCTTTTATCTCGACAATCGCATGTGGGGCGAGGTCGGGGAGCTGTTCGCCGAGGAAGGCGCGTCCATCGAGATCGGCCGGCGTGGCAACTATCTGGGGAAGGAGCGTATCCATCGCTTCCTGCACGAGGTGTTGGGGCAGGGGCGATGGGGCCTGCTGAAGGACGAGATCATCAATCACATTCAGCTCCAGATGGTGATCACGGTTGCCGAGGACCGCCAGTCAGCGAAAGCGCGTTCCCGCGCTATCGTGCAAGGCAATTCTCCACCGGGCACCGGCTCGTTGCTGTGGGCCGAAGGGATCTATGAGAACGAGTACGTGAAAGAACACGGTGTCTGGAAGATTCGTCGTCTCTGGTGGGTGCCGACGTTTTACGTGCAGATGGCCGGGATGGACAAGGCCGCGTTTCAGAGCGCGCCACTGAGTGAGTCCTTCCCACCGGACGAGCCCTCCGCCCCGCACGATGACGCGCTCGGCCGCTCTTTCATTCCATTTCACTACGTTCATCCCATGACTGGAGCAATCGTGCCATCACCTGTCAGTCGCAACGCCAAGGAAAACGCATGAGCGCGAAAGTGATCAGCGCCATGCGAGCGGCTCAGCCGGGCTTCGTGATGGGCTGGCGCAAGTGGGAGCACACCTCGTGGCAGGACGAGCAGCTCTCGTGGAAGAACACCTGTTACATCGGTGACTGGTCGTTCCTCATGGACCTCGAGGTCGAGGGCCCGGATGCGTTGCGAGTGTTCAGCGATAGCAGCGTGAACAGCTTTGCCAAGTTCGACGTCGGCCAGGCCAAGCACATCGTTCAATGCAACTCGGCCGGCAAGGTGATTGTCGAGGGCGTACTGATGCGCATGGCGGAGAATCGCTTTCGCTGTCAGTCTGGGCCGGCGCCCTGGACGCAGTTCCTGCTGAGCAAAGGCAAGTACGAAGCTCGTGCTCGCAAGATCGACACGTTTCAATACCAGGTCTCCGGCCCGAACGCGCTCGCGCTGTGCGAACAGCTCGCCGGTGAGAGTCTCAGTGATATCAAGTTCATGCACTTCCGCGAGGTCACGATCGCGGGTAAGCGCGTGTACGCGCTGAGGCAAGGCATGGCGGGCGAGATTGGCTTCGAGCTGCACGGCGATGCAGCTGATGGGGACGCTGTGTATGCCGCGGCATTGGAGGCTGGGCAAGCGTTCGACATTCGTGAGCTCGGCCGTCGCACGGCGATGATCAATCATCTGGAGGCCGCGTTCCCCACAGGCCTCTGGCACTACATGAACGACATGTTCAGCGAGGACGTTGCGGGCTTCGGAGAGTTCATTGGTAAGCACTGGAGCACGTTCACGACGCCGCCCGCGCTCGCTGGAAGTTTCGAAGGCGAGCGGATCGAAGATTACCTCTGCAGCCCCTTCGATCTCGGGTGGGGCAAGAGCGTGAAGTTCGATCACGAATTCACCGGTCGCGCGGCCCTCGAGAAAGAAGCCGCGCACCCAAAGCGGACCCGCGTCACGCTCGAATGGAGCAGCGATGACGTCGTGGACATCTACGCTTCGCTGTTTCGAGACGAGCCGGCGTACGATTATCTCGACATTCCTCACCCGCAGCGTTGGGTTGTCTGGGCTGACCGGGTGATTGCGAGCGACGGGCGTACAATCGGCATTTCTTCCTCGCCCGGATATAGCTACTACTTCCGACGCATCTTGACGCTGGCCTACATCGACGTGGAGCTCAGCGTGCCGGGCACGCACGTCACGATCGTCTGGGGGAATCCGGGAACGCGACAGAAGCTCGTGCGCGCGACAGTGCACCCGGCGCCCTACAAGAAGGACAATCGGCGCGCGGATCTGCACGCATCGGCGAGCGTGCGTGCACGCGAGCCATAGCCAGAGCCCTCTCACCCCTCAGTGAGCTGCTTTGTTCCGCGTCATCAAACGCCTGCCTAGAATTCAATCCAAGTAGCGCCGACACATGATCGAAGGGGGATTCATGGCGAAGCGAGCGATCGGTATCGCACTCACCGCAACGATGGGCATGGGTGCGGACTATGCGAGCGCGCAGGACGCAGTGCTCCAGGAAGTGACTGTCACTGCGCAGAAGCGACCGGAAACGCTCGCGCAAGTCCCGATCGCGGTCTCGGTGCTGGGCGGCGAGCAACTCTCGCAGCAGAACGTCACTGCGATCGGCGAGCTGCAAACCCTCGTTCCCAACCTGCACGTTGCGACGACGCCATTCAATCCGACGGTGAACATCCGCGGCGTGGGATCCGGCGGTGGCGATCGTACGTTCGAGCAGTCCGTAGCCACGTACGTCGACGGTGTCTACGCCGGTCGCGCCAATCAATTCCTCAATCCTTTCTTCGATGTCGATCGCATCGAGGTGGTGCGAGGACCGCAGGGTGTGCTCTTCGGCGTGAATGCCGTCTCGGGTGGCATCAACATCACCAACAAGGAGCCTGGCGACAAGCTCGAGGGCTCTGCGTCGGCAGGATACGAGTTCGAGGACGAGAGCTATCACGTCGATGGCGCCATCTCGCTCCCTTTGAGCGATGCCGTGGGTGTCCGTGTGGCCGCGACCAAAGGCAACGATGGTCCGTACCTGCGCAACGATGTGCCGGGAGGCCCGAAGCTCGAGACGGACTACGATCTCTTCCGCGGTGTCCTGAAGTGGCGTGCGACGGAAGACTTGACGCTCAAGCTCTCCGCGGAGAGCTCGAAGCGTGACATGGAGGGTTCGCCGTTCCAGCTGTATGCGCTCGGCATCAACACGCTGCCAGTCTACGGATACGCGATCGATACGAGCATCGAGAATGGCAAGCTCGATTTCACGCGCAGTAGCGCGACGCCTGCGGAACACACGAACATCGATTCCGACAACTTTTCGCTGAATGTGTCGTGGGCAATCGGTGCACAGACCCTGACATCGATTACCGGATACTCGAAATACGACTTCACTCAAGGAGTTCCCGCGGCCGCACTGCCGATCAATCTCGGCACGGCGCAGGCGGAAGACGACTTCAACCAGACGTATGAGGAGCTGCGGCTCGCATCTCCCGGCAATGAGAGACTCGACTACATCGTTGGCGCGACCTGGTACAAGCAGCGCCAGCGTCTCTACCAAGGTATCGATCTTGCCGTGCTCGGTACGCCGGTAGGCTTCCGCAACGGGCTCGTCGCAGACAATGAGGCCTATGCAGCGTTCGGGCAGCTGACGTTCCGGGTCACGGACGCGTTCCGCGTCGTAGGTGGCATGCGCTACAGCGACGTGAAGAAGGATGCGAACTACACGCTCGGCGCTACAACCTTTGGAGCGCCACTCAATGGCTATGCCTTTTCACCCAGCGCGGCGGCGCTCATCGCATCGTTTCCGCCGCTCGGATGGCTCACCTTCGTGAATCCTGCCAGCCCGGCGCCGGAGGTGACGGATCACTCCTTGCGGCTGCGCAAGGCGGACCCCTCCCTGAGCTTGCAAAGCGACGTCAACGAAAATATCCATCCGTATCTGACGTTCTCGCGTGCCACTAAGGCAGGCGGATTCGACGATCAGGACAAATCTACGGCGGCGACTGGGTTCGCGTACGCGCCCGAGTCTGCGAAGAGCTACGAGCTCGGCTCCAAGTTCAACTACTCGCGTGTGCAGCTGAACGCCGATGTCTTCTACACGAAGTTCAAAGACCTGCAGGTCACGATCCCGACCGGGAACAATGTCGTCACGGCCAATGCCGCCTCGATCACGTCGAAGGGGCTCGAGCTCGACGCGCTGTTTCTCGTCGCCGACCGCCTGCGACTCGGCACTGACCTCACGTATCTGGATGCGAAGTACGACAACTTTCCGGGCGTCGGCTGTATCACGCCGCTGGATGCCATCCAGGCGGTGTTCGCCCCGTGCAGCATCGAGGGCGTCGCGAGCCCTGCGCAGACCAATGCAAAGGGCAAGCGAGTGGAGTTCGCGCCGCGCGTGACAGCGACCGTTCGCCTGGACGGCTCCTGGCCAATCAGCAGCGCGGTCGATCTCGGTTATGGCGGCCGCGTCTACTACAACGATGGGTATGGCATGAATGCCAATCAGGACCCGATTGATGTGCAAGGCAGCTACACGTTGTATGACGCGTACCTCGGACTTTCGGGAAACGAAAACGCGTGGAGCGTGCGGCTCACCGGCAAGAACCTCGGCGACAAAGCGGTGCTCGAGTTCGGCGGCTTGGCGGGACTCGGTGCCGGGCATCAGGGCGTCGTGAACCCCGGGCGGCAACTGCTGCTCAGCGCAACTTGGAACTTCGGCGCGCAGTGAGGGCGCATCATGACTGAAAGCTCAACGCGAATTCATCCGTTTCCAAGCGGCTTCGGCGCTTGGGCGGATCACGATGTCACTCGACCGCTGTCGGCAGCGGACGTGCAAGAGATCACAGACGCTTTTCACAAGCATCTGTTCGTGCTCTTCCGCGGCGCGGATTTGTCGATTCCGCAGCTCGCAACGTTCATCGATGCGTTTGGAACGCACGACACGCCAACAGGCCGCCTCGCGACGGCAGTGAACGGATACGCCGGCATCCGCGTCGTCGAGAACGTCGAGCGCAGCAAGTTCGGCCCTCGCAGTAACAGCGAGCTCCACTGGCATTCCGACCGCTTCTACGATCCCGTGGTCGCGGGGCTCCTGTGCTCCGTCGTGGTGCCAGAGATCGGCGGTGACACCAGTCTCGTGGACATGTGCCGCGCGTACGATGAGCTTCCGGAAGATCTTCGCAAGGCCATCGAGGGTCGCACCATTCGCCAGGACTGCCTGTTCGGTGAAGACGGGCAGCCGCGGATGCGACCTGGCGGGGTGCGGGTCGATGATGTCGTCAACTCTGTCGGTATCGAAACGCCCATCGTGCAGGTTCGTCGCCACACATGGCGCAAGTACCTGTACCTCGGCAATCGGCTCAACTCATATATCCCGAGCCTCTCGCTGGCAGAGAGCGAAGCGCTGCTCGACCGGCTATTCGAGCACATCGATCAACCGCATCTGCAGTATCGCCACCACTGGTCCCCGCACCAGCTCATGTTTTACGACAACCGCTGTTGCATGCACCGACGCGAGTCGTTCGATGCCGACGCGCAGCGTAAGCTATACGCCTCCGTCGTTGCCGATTCGCTGATTTTGTAGGAGGCACGTGAGCTATACGCCGCGTGAGGAGGCCAACCGCCAGCTCGTTTTGGGCGCGTATGAGCACGTCTTGAAGCCCCTCGATTCATCGCGCGTCGATGACTTTTTCGCGCCGGGCTACATCCAGCACAACCCGATGGCGCGTACGGGAGCGAACGGTCTCAAGGACTTCCTGGACTGGGCGCGCGCGCAGTCGCCCGATGCCGAGCATCGGGTGAAGCGGGTGTTCGCTGATGGCGATCACGTGATCGCGCAGGTGCACGTCATCATCAATCCCGGCGAGCGAGGCAATGCCGTGGTCGATATCTTTCGCATAGAGGACGGGCGTATCGCTGAGCATTGGGATGTCGCGCAGGTGGTTCCCGCGGACTCTGCCAACTCGAATGGGATGTTCTGATGGCGCGCTTCACCAACAAGTCCGTAGTGATCATCGGTGGCAATAGCGGCATCGGGCTCGCCTCTGCGAAGGCTTTCGCGCGTGAAGGAGCGCGCGTGTTGATCACGGGCCGTGATCCGCAGACCTTGCGCTCGGCGCAGGAGGAGATTGGTCACGACGCGCTGGCGATGCGCTCCGATGTGAAAGATCTGACGGCTCACGGGCCGCTCATGGAGCGCGTGCGCGCGGATCTCGGCCGCATCGACGTGTTGTTCGTCAATGCAGGAATGGGCGGATTCATCCCGTTCGAGCAAGTCACCGAGGAGTTCTGGGACCAGGTCACGAACGTGAACCTGAAAGGCCCGTATTTCCTCATTCAGAAGGCATTGGCGCTCATGGGTGCCGGCGCATCCATCGTGCTCACCTCGTCCATCGGTCACTGCAAGGGAATTCCGGGCAACAGCGTCTATGCCGCCGCCAAAGCCGGGATGCGCTCACTGGCACGCAATCTCGGAGTCGAGCTGGTTAGCCGCGGCATCCGCGTCAACTGCGTGAGCCCGGGGCCGATCGACACCCCCATCTTCAATCGGAGTGGCGTGCCGCCCGAAGAGCTTGCGGGTATGCGGGAGGCGATTCGCATGCAGATCCCGATGAAACGGTTCGGAGAAAGTGAAGAGTGCGCGGGGGCCGTGTTGTTCCTTGCCTCGAGCGAGGCATCCTTTATCACCGGGGTCGATCTGTTAGTAGACGGTGGGATCGTCAGCTTCTAATCGCCGGCTGGATGGCGCGCAGCTGCTGCTGGTGCTCGAGGAAAACGCTTCGCAATGACTGAGGCTTTTGGCCAGTGAGCTTCTCGACGTCGTCCGACAGCACGGCCATGAAGCCACCGCGAATTCCTTGCTCGAACGACACCATGTCGTTGCTCGACCAGGGCACGCCCTTCACCATCTGATCATCGACCGCGTCTCGCGGGATGCCGAGCGCATCGAAGTGTCGGTACATGCTCTCGTCATCCACGACGACATACTCAATCGGATGGCCGCTCACTTCAGCAGCAATTGCGGCCACGTCGCGAAAGGAGAGCAGCTCAGGGCCGGTGATGTTGTACGCCGTGTTCTCGTGCCCGCGCGTCGTCATCACGGCCACGGCGACGGCTGCGCAGTCACGTCGAGTCACGAACCCGACCTTGCCGTCACCGGCGCTGGCGGGCCAACGTCCACTTGCAATGGAGATGGGAGCGGCCGCTTCGACCATCGCCTCCGTGTACTGGCTGTCCCGAAGTGCGGTCCAGATGAGACCGCTTTGGCGCAGCAGCGCTTCCGTCGCGCTGTGCTCCTTCACCACCAGCGCGGGGCTAGGCCCGCCGGCGCCGATGAAAGACGTGTAGACGATGTGTTTTACGCCGGCCTGCGCGGCAGATCGAACGGCGTTCGTGTGCTGGGGCAAGCGCCGTCCGACGCGCCCGGTGCTAATCATCAAGAGCTTCTCGCCGCCTTTGAACGCGGCCAGAAGCGAGGCGGGGTCGTCGAAGTCTCCACGCCGTACGGTCACGCCGCGTGCCGCGAGGTCGGCAAGTTTCTCCGGCCTGCGCGTCATGACGATGAGATCCGCTGGCGGCACGCGAGTCAGAATGCCCTCGACGGCTGCGCGTCCGTAGTTGCCGGATGCGCCGGTCACGATCAGCTTCATGAATCCCCCAAGCTCTTACCCAAGATGATATCGGCGGCCTTCTCGGCAATCATCATGGTCGGCGCGCTCGTGTTGCCGCTGACGATACGCGGCATAACTGACGCATCCACGACGCGCAGGCTCGCAACACCGTGGACTTTCAGCTCATCATCCACGACGGCGCGCGTGTCATGGCCCATCGCGCAGGTTCCAACCGGATGCATGCCGGTTTGAATCGTTGCTCGAATGTAGGCGTCCAGCTCCGCGTCGCTCTGCGCCGCCGGGCCGGGCGCGAGCTCTGCAGCGACGAGATCCGACGCGGGCTGCGTCGTGAAGAAGCGCCTGATGAAGCGAATCATCTCGCGCGCCATGCGTTGATCTTCGGGCGTGCCGAGCAGGCCCAGATGAATGCGCGGCGGATCGCTCGCGTTCGACGAGCGCAACGTGATGCTTCCGGTTGCCGTGGGCCGCAACTGAATTCCGGCAGCCGTAAACGCATGTCCCGCACCACGGCGCCATCCCGGAAACCAAGGACGCGCGCTCCACGACACATGACTCACGTGAAACTGCGTGTCGGGCCACTTGTCGTCCGCCAAGCGCACGAAGCCTTGCACGGTGAGCGGATGAACGCCGAGCGGTCCCGAGCCATTCACGACCCAACGCGCGAACGAGAGCGCGAGGCGGTCGAGTCGCAAGGCATCGTCGAAACAATGTGGGCCGGAGGCCTGCCACGCGCTTGCGACGAGCGGATGATCCTGCAGATTCTTGCCAACACCGGGTAGATCGAGGACCGTGCGGATGCCCACGGCTTCGAGCTCAGCGGCAGGGCCGATACCGGCGAGCAGCAGAATTTGCGGCGAATTGAAGGTGCCCGCAGACAGGATGATTTCCGCGGCGCTCGCGATGCGCCGTTCGTTCCTCTCTACGTACTCGATTGCGGTCACGCGGCCTTTCTCGACGCGCAGGCCCGCTACGAGAGCGCCGGTGGTGACATGCAGGTTCGGCCGCTTCAAAATCGGAGTCAGGTAGGCCGAAGCGCTACTTTCCCGGCGCCCGTTGCGCGAAGTGAAATCGGGCATGCCGAAGCCTTCGGATCGCGGGCCATTCATGTCGTCGAGGTGGTCGTAGCCGAGCCGCTCGGCGGTCGCGATCATCTGCGGATAAAGGCGAGGACATTTGGGGTTCGGGGAGACTCGCAGCGGACCGTGAGCGCCGTGGTACGGTCCCGCGCCTCGCCAGCTCGATTCGGCTCTGCGAAAGTACGGCAGCACTTCCGCGTAGCTCCAGCCGCGTAGCCCGCGCGCGGCCCAGCCGTCATAGTCACCGGGGTTGCCGCGTGTGTACATCATTCCATTGATCGATGAAGTCCCTCCGAGCAGCTTGCCGCGCGGCTGGGAAAGCAAGCGCATGTCGGTGGCAGGCTCCGGCTCGGCGCGATAGCCCCACCCGAAGCGGGGTGTTTCAGACGCGGGCAACCACACCATCGGCATTGAGAGCATCGGGTGTCGGAGGCGCGGGCCGGCTTCGATCAGCAAGACGCGATGGCGAGGATCTGCGGAGAGCCGGTTCGCGAGTACGCATCCTGCAGACCCCGCGCCGACGACAATGAAGTCGAACGTGGACATGTGCGGCGAGGCTATCGACGCCGTCCAGGTCGCGGAAGCAGGTGGACCCTTTTCGGGCGTTAGGGAATCTCAAACAGGAGTCGCGTCCGGCGAGCTCGTGAGCGCGCCCCGCCTTTTCATCGCGTCTTCAACGCGCGGCCCAATGTCTCGACGAGCTCGTTCAACACGAGGTCGTGACGCGCCGAATGTCGTGTGATTTGCCGAATCTGCAGCGCCGGAATCGGGTGCTCGAGTCGCACGGTGACGAGGCCGGCGGCTTGTGCCGCTTCGGTCGCGAGTGCCTCGAACATGCA